>JABAOC010022434.1_pt6 | contig 12155 bp, 4 predicted proteins | sample 7062161 | NCBI WGS metagenome assembly JABAOC01 (sample SAMN14538625, study PRJNA623070) | marine sediment metagenome | biome: marine biome [ENVO:00000428]; feature: marine pelagic biome [ENVO:01000023]; material: deep marine sediment [ENVO:00002113] | place: India: Gulf of Khambhat ... | reverse complement strand
TCAAAGCGTCCTCAAAGTCAATCTCATAGGCAACATACCGGTCTCGCGTGCGTAATACCGTCTGGCGCTGGGGCAACCGTAGGCCTTGGATGGTCAGAGGAGATGCCAAGAAGTGTGCTGCTGCCGCCCTGTGGCTGTGGGTACATAGATAGCTACTAGAAGCAGCCACTAACCTGCAATGATATTGCGTCTTTCATTATTGTCAACTCTTTGTGTTGGAATTTGGAGGTTGGCACCCGTGATATCGTCACTATTTGGCGATTTGAACCAATGCAAACATGTTCTGCAGGGCCAAGGTGATCTCATTCATATCTAGTGGGACAACTCGGCGCTCGACCTTGGGAAACTCTGCCAAATCTTCCCCGGTTGGCATCGTAGCTATCGGCTACCCAGCCGCTCAACGAGATCGACATAGTCGCCGGCAAGCTTTGCCCAATTGTACCGTTGGTTGAATTTTTCGGCGCCCTGAGCCAACTGCGACAGATGTTCTCGGTCAGAGTTTAGTCTCAGAATGCAACGTGCCAGGTCGTCTGCGTCACCGGGGGTGAAGAACTCTACCATGGTGTCCTCAAAATAGGTTTCAATGGCTGGCGTACGGGCGGCGATGGCAGGCATGCCTAGGGCTGCATATTCCATTAACTTGGTTGGCACGATGCCATCGGTGAATACATCCCGTCTGTAAGGAGCAAGACCGACGTCGGCAGACCTGATTAAACCAGGCAAGTCTCCTACGGCAACTGGCATGGTGCTAAAGAGTACGTTTCTGTTCAATAAACCAAGCTCTTCGGCTAAGGCCACCAGATTTGGGTAATTCTCGCCACCCCCGTGAATAGTCAGATGGATGTTGGGTATCTGTTGGCGTACCTGCGCAACAGCCCGCAAGGCAAGATCCACCCCGTAGCGATATGGCAGGGTACCGTGGTATATGAGTCGCAGGCCATTCTCATCACTTACTTGGGCTCGTGGCTCTTGAGGATGCTTGAAGACTGTGTGGTCGGCTACGTTCATCACGACGCTGCACTTATCAGGGGGTACACCGCGGCCAATAAGTGTTTGCCGCCACAGATCGCTGACAGTGATCACATGGTCGGCGAAGCGACAGGCGAGCTTTTCCTGTAGACGAACTAAACGCACCGCCAGGCTAATGGTGTCGTGCCCATAACGGCCCTGGAAGAACTCGGGCATCAGGTCATGGATGTCCAATATGGTGCGGGAACCAGATAGTTTGGGAAGCCAGGCGGCAAATACGAGAAAATCAGGCAAGTTATGAAGCTGAACGGTCTGATAGGGTCGCTGCGTGTGCAACTGTACCAATTTGGCCATAGCCAGGAGAAAGAACCTCAGATACTCCAAAAGCTTACCTGAAATGCCATCGTAAACTCTAGATTGAACCGGCAGTCTGATGACCCGTACGCCACTACAGAACTCGATGGCTGTTTCGGACTTCCAGCGCAAACAAAGAACGTCTACCTCATAGCCTTGCCTGACCAACGCCTCAGCCTGTCGCTGGACCCGAGTCTCGCCATGGGGATAGTACGCATGAACGACCATGCAATGGCGTTTATGATCTACAGATGCTGGTTTTGTCACTTGCTGATTTGCTCCGATGGTGCCACTGCGCTAGTTTCCAGCCACTCCCTTCGACGACGAGTGCCGCCACATAGCCTGGCCAAGGCGTCAGCTCTCGCAAAGACCAGCGCGTAGACTCCTTAGCATCGCCTCTGACCCTCAGCATAGGGGGTACTTCACCCAGAATCGGAGCGATCTCGAATTGATCAAGGGGTAGCGAAAGCCCTTCCCCCCTGGCCTTGATATAGGCCTCCTTGCAGGTCCAATAGCGAAAGAACACACCAAGCTTTTCGGTAGCGGGTAGCGCTCCAAATTCCTTGTTTTCCTCCACGGATAAGATACGCTCGGCGATCTGTTCGACCTCTGGGATCGGACGGATGTGCTCCAGGTCAATGCCGAGCTGCCGCTCCTGCGTAACCGCCACCAACGCCAACTCGTGCGCGTGAGAAAGATTGAAGCTGAGCCCACTCGCTGCCAGTGTAGGAGCCAGAGCGGGTTTGCCATAGTCGTTATATACGAAGCACAATTGGTTAGGTTCAAGATCCAGGTAGCGAGCCAGGATCACTCTGAGCAGACCGCGGACAACGACAAAGCGCTGGCGGTCCTTTTCAAAGTGAAAGCGGTCCGCCCGGCTCATCTCCTCTGGCGACAGCAGGGACTGAAGCTCTTGGACAGCAGCTATTGGACGGTTCAAGCTTATCCGCCACACGTGGACTTCGTCGGCCGCCAAGACGGATCGAAGGGGTGGATCAAGCCAGTGGCTTTCTAGAGTAGTCACGAAGTGAGTTTGCCTCTCCAAAAACGATCAGCCTCCGAGCGCTCCTCACTTGGTGAGGAGCGCCCTAGTGCCGCAGTTACTGAAACTTCATTTATGCGAGCATTCAGCTTGTCGGCCAAAGCGCGCATATGCGCTTCTTCTATTTGAGTGTCACCGGTACCGGTAATAGAATTGTGGGTCCCTGGGATTTCATGGACTCTTGCATGAGTTGCCAAATTGCACCAATCCAACTGCGTATTGGGGGTCAATTGAAGCGATTCACTACTCAGAAAGAGATCAATTTCGCCTGGATACGATTGCGGCGCATAGCGTCGCAAAGCCCAAGAATTTGCTATAACCTTTGTTTTTAGCCGTGCGTAATTTCTCTGTTCAGCATGGCTGAGTTGTTGGAATGTAGTAGAATGGTGGTCAAGACGTTGAAGGATACGTCGAAAAACACCGTTCGCAAAGCTGGCATAGGAGCGCAAACTGGGCTTAGGTGGCGTAATCGGTTCTACCATAGCCAATAGAGCTACTTGTTCTTCTTGGGCCCTGAGTTGTTGAGCTATTTCGTAGGCAATAACCCCGCCTGAGCAGATCCCGCCCAAAAAATAGGGACCTGTAGGTTGGATGCTCTTTATTTCAGCAAGGTAATGAGCGGCAAGAGCTTCGATCTTGGAAGGGTTGTGGGTACCGTCCTGAAAACCATAGACTGGTTGGTCTGGATCGAGATAGCGGGTAAGATGTCCGAGATCGGTAAAGACGTTGCCCAGGTTGCCCGGTAGGCAAAAGAAAGGTGGTTTAGAACCACCAGCGTGCAAAGCCACCAATGAAGCGGTAGATGCTGACCAGCCTTCTTGGCGAAGTACAACGGCCAGTCCCTCAATTGTTGGAGCCTGAAAGAGAGTGGTTAGGGGAAGCGCCTGTCCGAATATTTCCTCAATCTCGGCAAGCAAAGTCACGGTCAGCAATGAATGACCGCCCAAATTGAAGAAGTTGTCTCTAATTCCAATGGGTTGGACCTTCAGGAGTCGTTCCCAAATCTTTGTCAACTGGAGTTCCAATTCATCTCGAGGTGCCAGAAACATTTCTTCAGAATCGAGAAATGCTTGATCAGGAGCGGGCAACGCCCGCCGGTTCACCTTTCCCGTAGGAGTTAGAGGCATGGCATCTAGCGTAACAAAGACCGATGGGACCATGTATTCAGGCAGGCGATTGATAAGAAAGCTTCGCAAGTCGCCAGGAGTAGATACCTTCTCTTGGTTGGGGACAATGTAGGCCACCAAACGTTTGTTACCGGATTCATCTTCTTGAACCAGAATGGCCGCCTCTTGCACGGCTGAATGCTGCTCCAATGCCGCCTGAATCTCGCCGGGTTCAATACGAAAACCCCGAATTTTGACCTGAGAGTCCTTCCGGCCCACAAATTCAATTGCGCCATCCGGTAGTAATCGGCCCAAATCTCCGGTACGATAGATGCGCTTATTGTCATCCTCTGGATCAGGCAAGAATGCTTCTTGAGTTATCTCCGGTTTCTTCCAATAGCCCAATGCAACGTGAGGGCTTCTTACAGCAATTTCCCCAAAGACTTCTGCCTCTTCGCCAAATTCGTTCAGCAGCGCAACCGTAGTGTTTTCGACCGGATAGCCAACCGGAACGCTATTCCTTAAGATATTGGTTTCATGATTGATGAAGTATTGCAGACACATAGTTGATTCAGTTGGCCCCAAGCCGTTAATCAAGATACAATCTGGGGCGAAGTGCTCTTTGTATAGTTCAACATCCTTCTTGAAGACTTCTTCTCCCCCAAGCACTACCAGCCGCATATTCGGTAATCTCACTCCTTCAGCCAGAGAAGCGACAAAATAGCGATATACCGTAGGAGTAGAATGATAAATGGTAATCTCCTCTTCAACCAACCACCGAGCCAAATTGGCAAAGCCTTCATTTTTCAAGTTTACCGGATATAAGGTTGCCCCGTTTAGCAAAGCCCCGAAGATATCCATGACAGCTGCGTCGAAACTATAGGATGATAGCAAGGTTAGGTTATCATCCGGGTTGATGTGGAGATTGTTAGTATACACTCTAACATGATGCAGAACATTGCGATGACTCTGCATAACTCCTTTGGGCTGCCCCGTTGACCCGGAAGTGTATAGAAGATATGCGATTGTATCAGGGGGAATAGAAAGATTGATGTCCGCAACTGAGGGGCTAGAACTTAAGTCATCAATATTGATTATCTGGTACGTACCTTCAGACACTTCTTGGGCCAGCGGTTGGGTTGTGTTGTCCACCAACATAAGGTTTGCTTGTGAATCTTCTAGTATATAGCTAAGTCTTTCTTTAGGGTAAGAAGGATCAAGCGGCACATAGATCTTACCAGCTTTTAATGCCCCAAGTATAGCGGCAATCATAGGGGCATCGTGCTCAAAAATAAGACCAACCCTCTCTGCTTGCGAGTTGCCCTTTGCCAAGATTGTCTGTGCCAACTGGTCAGCTATTCGGTCCAACGTCTCATAGGTCCACGTATGGTTCTTTGTTCTTACAGCAATATTCTGAGGATATAGCCTTACCTGTTGCTCAAATCGGGCCGGGATTGATTGCTCGATTTGCTCTTCTCCAAATTCAATGAAAGGGATATTCGCGGGCAGAATCAGAAAAATCTGATTCTGCAATTGCCGACGCTGGGCGGGTGTTAGAAGCGGCAACTTTGAGATGCGTTCCTCTGGGTGGGCAACAATAGCTTCAAGTAGGGTCTGAAAATGCTCCAGTATCCAGGTAATGGTAGTTGGGTTGAACAATCTAGTGTTATATACTAACTCAATTCGGATTCGCCCATCCTGTTCTGTCAGATACAAAGTCAAATCAAACGTTGCTTCGGGTTCAAGCTGCAGATACTTCTCTGCCTTTATTCCAGGCAGCCTTAGAGTAATGTTTTCAAGATCAAGCATATTGATCACGACTTGCACTAGGGGGGGGCGGCTGAGGTCTCGTTCTGGCTGCAACTCCTCCAAGAGCTTTTCAAATGGAATATCTTGATGAGCATAGGCACCCAGAGTTGCACCACGCACGCGGGCGAGTAATTCCTGAAAAGTGGGATTGCCTGACAGGTCAGTGCGCAACACCAGGGTATTGAGCAAAATGCCTATCAGGTTTTCCGTCTCAACCCGGTTGCGATTGGCAATGGGGGTACCCACAACAATATCATTTCGCCCAGTGTAACGATACAGTATCACATTGAGTGCAGCCAACAGCGTCATGAACAGAGTGACCCCTTCCCGCTGGCTTAATTGCTTGATTAATGCGGTGAGGGGATCGGACAGAAACACCGTTTGCACTGCTCCATCGGATGTCTGAACCGGAGGCCGTGAATAGTCGGTAGGCAGTTCTAATACCGTGGGACCATCACTCAATTGCCGCTTCCAATACGAAAGTTGATTCTCTAAGACTTCTCCCTGCAACCATTTGCGCTGCCACGCAGCAAAATCAGCATATTGAACGGATAGCTCAGGCAATGTAGTTGGCTTTCCAGTCACATAGGCATCATAAGTTGCTGACAACTCTTGAAAAAAGTTACCCATGGACCAGCCATCGGTAATGATATGATGCATGACCACGCAAAAGACATACTCCGCCTGATCCATCTGCAACAGTGTAACTCGGAGTAGTGGACCCTGAGCCAAATCAAACTGCCAATGCTGTTGTTGATGAATAGCTCGTTTTGCCTGTGCCTCGCGCTCGGGCGCAGGCAAATGACAGAGATTGATTACAGTCAGGGGTATTCTCAGAGAAGGAGCAATAACCTGAACTGGTTGTCCCTTCACTGTTGAAAAAGTAGTACGAAGGATTTCGTGGCGGTGAACCACTTCATTGAGGCTCTGCTCTAAAACAGCGGCATTCAGTTCACCTTTGAGGCGATAAGTTGAGATCAGGTTGTAGGCAGTGCTGTTCGGCTGAAACTGTTCCAAAAACCAGAGACGCTCTTGTGCAAACGATAGCGGCACCGGGCCGGAATGTGTCCGTCGTGGAATCGTAGTCGGCCTTGTAGATTCCCTACCTCGCCCTTTCAGGCGTTTCTTAAGGAGAGCTCGCTTGGCCTCAGATAGCTCCGTTTTTTGGGAATTGGCTCGTTTCTGAAGGGTCATGGTTCACCTTACGATTACGGCTCTTTCGCTAATTGCTGCGCTTCTTCCTCACTCAGTTCCTCCAATTCAGCGATCAGGATTTCTTCAACAACCTGGGCCAGTTTGGCGATCGTAGGCGCATCGAAGAAGAAATCCAGCGGAAGGGCGATATCAAAGGCATCTTGAACACGGGAAACAACCTGAATAGCCAGGAGTGAATGCCCCCCTAGATCGAAGAAACTATCATTGACACCTATCGGCTCAACGCCGAGCAAAGGTTCCCAAATCCCAACCAGGATTTCTTCGGCCTCAGTCGATGGTGCCACATAGGGCGTATTCAAACCAGTCCTGGCATGTTGCACGCTGCGAGAAAGGACCTCCTGTGTCGGAGACACAGTCGACTGGTTGCGCAGTTGCCTCAGCTCGACCCATTCTTCGATTCGAGCCTGTAAATCAGTTGTCGAAACCACAGTTTGGGGCAGTGCTGCTGTGAGCACGTATTCCAGGACAGCTTCGCCCTCCTCCGGGCGTATAGCCGACGCTGCCAATGTGGCCCCCAATCCTGTTTCCTGCTCTAAGTCTATCCCAAATGACCAGGCGTCCCAATTCACGGTGAGCCACGGTGTATCTGAAGTCTGGGCCATGTGTTGAGCGAAAATATCCAAGAAGGCATTAGCGGCGGCATAAGCGCCAAAATTCAGTCCACCTAGAATAGAGGCCAAGGATGAACTCAGCAAGCAGAAGTCCAGTGACCTGCCCCTGAGACATTTTTCTAAGGTAAAGGCTCCTTGAATCTTGGCCCGAAATTGTTCAACCACGTGCTCTGGATCAAGTTGACTGATAGCCCGAAAAGTCCCGCCTTCTACCAGCCCGGCCGCGTGAATAACGCCGTTGATGTGGCCGAACTGACGCTCGGTTCGGGCAATGACCTGCCGCATCGCGGACTCATCTGCTACATCGGCGGCCATAACCACAACCTCCGCTCCCGCGGCTTCAAGGGCCTGCAATCTGCGGATAGTCTGGCTTGTTGGTTCATCGTCGCCCTGCTCGGCTAGCCAATCCGGCCAAGTCACCTTGTCGGGAAAGGGGGAACGCCCCGTCAAGATGAGCTTAGCTTGAACTACGTGAGCCAGGTAGTCAGCTATTACCAGGCCGACATTGCCCAGTCCGCCGCTAATCAAATACACCCCCCCTGTCTTGAGCAGATCTGGGACGCGAGCTTCGTCCGGAGGCGTCGCCCATGCCTCGAACCTTTGCACCCAGCGATGCTGGCCTCGATAGGCAACCACAGGTTGGCACTCGACCGAGCTGAGTTCGGCGGTCAAGTTGGTCACGAGCATGTTCTGGTTGAGATTTTCTGTCTCGGGTAGAACAATATCGATATGTTGGCAACAGAGCTGCGGAAGTTCTTGAGGTATGACCCTGCAAATACCGAGGTCTGTCGCTTTTGCAGGAATCAACGGTTCATCACCGGTGACGCTTTGGCAGTGATTGCCTATTACGGTCAATCTTATCTGTTCCTGAGGTATCCGTTTGCTCACGGCCTGCGCCAAGTAGAGCAAGCTGTAATATCCCAGCACCTGATACTTCTCAAAGCTTGCCTCGTGATCACCCACCTGGCCATCGGCGGTCACATTCCACAAATGGACAATCTGGGTTGGTGTTGTCTCAAACTCGGCTAGAAGTTGCTCATACTGGTAGGCCATTTGCGGATTGAGGCCAATGGTATCGGCTGCTATTCTGCCAAATTGCGGTCGCATCACGACCTTCGTCACCTGATGTCCTTGTGCGGTGAGGGCCTCTGCCATGGCCGCGCCGATACCGGCTTGATCTTGAAAGATCAAATAACGAGTCGCTGGTACAGGGCCTTTCTTGGGCGTGATGGTTCGTTGCCAGGAGGGCGAATACAGCCACTGATCTATCTCGTCCTTTTTTTGTCCCGAGGGCCCAGCGGTCGCTTGAGACGGGCGCACGGCCGGCTCTAGCCAATAATGCTTACGTTCAAAGGGATAGGGCGGCAAAGGGACGCGCTGGCGGATTCCCGGGCCAGAGAAGGTGTCCCAGTCAATCTGAATGCCCGCTAACCACAGCTGGCCCACTGCTTTTAGTGTAGTCGTCAGCCCCGCTTGGGTCTCTCGTGGTCCCGGTAAAGATGGGATGACCGATAGTGACGATGGCCGGTCTGGGTGTTGTCGGGCAAAGGTACTGAGCGTCTGGCCAGGACCAACTTCGAGCAAGAAGGTATGGTTATTTTGCCAGATCGTGTTCAGACCGGCCGCAAAACGAACTGGCTTGCGCAAATGCCGCGCCCAGTAGGCCGGATCAATCGCCTCTTGATCGCTAATCCAGGCTCCAGTCACATTTGAGACAAAGGGAGTCTGGGGAGGATGCAAAGAAATCTGGCCGACCAGTTCCTGAAATGATTGCAGAATAGGCTCGATCATAGTCGAGTGAAAAGCGTGCGAGGTATGCAAGCGGCGGCAGCTTATAGCCTGTCCTGTCAGTCTCTGTTCGATCTGGTCAATGGCCTCATGCGGGCCGGAGAGGACAGATAGGCTAGGTGTATTCAGCGCTGCAAGCGACAGGTCAGTCCCGTCTCGCTCCAGATACGGATCTAAATCAGCCTCGGACAGGTTTACGGCCAGCATGGCGCCGCCGCGTAATCCCTGTATCAACTCTCCACGCGCCGCAACCAGAGCCAGCCCTTCCTCAAGCGAGAAAACACCTGCCAGACAGGCGGCGACATATTCACCCAAGCTGTGGCCGATGAGGGCTTTGGGCTGTACGCCCCAGGCCAACCATTGTTGGGCCAACGCATATTCAATAGCGAAGAGCGCCGGTTGAGTGATGGCGGTTTGACTTAGTTGCGTCTTGGCTGTAGAAAGATTGGCCTGATCAGGATAGATATATGCTCTCAGATCGAGTTCCAGGTGGGGTTCAAGTATCTCAGCGCACCGGTCGACTATCTGTCGAAAGATAGGTTGCGATTGATACAAATCAGCCGCCATGTTGGGATACTGAGCCCCTTGACCGGTGAACATGAAGACCACGTCCGGCGCTGTCTCATCTGCAATTGCCTCAAATACATAGTCCGCATCCAGACTTTGCAGTATCGTCACGGCGTTATCGGTAGTTTGGCAAAGGGCAAACCGCCGGTGACTGAAATGCTTCCGCCCTGTTTGCAGGCCAAAGGCGACATCAGCCAGATCAAGATCGTCATTTTCCGTTAGATGGTGGGCCAGATTATGCGTCGCCGTATTGAGGGCAGTTTCGGTCTTGGCCGATAGCGGGAGTACATGCCAAGCCTGCGGTGCAGGAAATGCCTGCTGTGGGGGCGCTTCTTCTAGAATGACGTGGGCATTCGTACCGCCGATACCAAAAGAACTGACGCCGGCCCGGCGTGGTGTTGGGCCTTGAGGCCAGTCTCTTAAGCTGGTGTTGACATAGAAGGGACTATTGGCCAGATTCAGCTCCGGATTGGGCGTTTCAAAATGAAGACTGGGGGGTAGCTGGCGGTGCTGCAAGGCCAACACAGTCTTGAGAAGACCTGCAATACCGGCGGCAGCATCTGCGTGACCTATATTGGTTTTCACCGAACCGATCGCGCAATAGCCTTTTTTGTCCGTCCCCGTCTGAAAGGCATTGCGCAAAGCGGCGATTTCAACTGGATCCCCGAGAGGGGTAGCTGTGCCNNCTTCGATATAGGTAATGCTTTCCGGCTCAACATCTGCCGCGGCTTGGGCCATGGCAATGACCCTGGCTTGGCCATCAACGCTGGGCGCGGTATAACCCACTTTGAAGGCCCCATCATTGTTGATTGCCGAGCCCCTAATCACCGCGTGAATGTGATCGCCGTCGCTCAGCGCTTCATCTAGTCGTTTCAGCACGACGATGCCGACACCTTCACCGCCCACAATGCCCTGGGCTTTGGCGTCAAAAGCGCGGCAATGCCCGTCGGGCGAGTAAATCATCCCGGCTTGATAAAGGTGTCCAAATTTCTGGGGAACACCGACTGACACCCCACCGGCCAGGGCCACGTCACACTGAAAACTTAGCAAGCTTTGGCAAGCCAGGTGAACGGCCACCAATGAGGTCGAACAGCCGGTCTGCACGCTGAGGCTGGGCCCATTCAGATCCAACTTGTATGAAACTCGCGTCGCCAAATAATCTCGCCCAGTCCCCAGGTGCGCCTGGTAGTGGCCGACCGAGTCTAACACAGACTGATTATCAACCAGGTTCTCTTGTCGGTAGAGACTCTCGCTGCAACCGCCATAGACGCCAATCAAGCTCGCACTGCGAGATGGATCGAGGCCCGCATCTTCCATAGCATGCCAGGCCGTCTCCAAGAACAGTCGGTGTTGTGGATCGAGGACTTCTGCTTCGCGGGCACTAAACTGAAAAAACTGGGCATCGAAATAAGCCGCATCTTCGATCACTCCCGCTGCTTTAACGTAATCAGGGTTGGACAACAAGGAAGTATCAGCGCCCATCTCCCGCAGATCCTCATCTGAGGGAAATGAGATGAGCTCAATTCCATCCCGTATGTTTTCCCAATATTCTCTCAGGGTCGGGCTGCCGGGAAAACGCCCGGCCATGCCGATGATGGCGATGCGATCGCCGGCATCATTATCCGGCGTCACCCGGTTCCATTGCTCGTTCATCTGCTCGCTCATCCCTGTTCTCTGCGTATATTGCGTCCCTGCCGTTGCTTAGCCCGGGCCATTTTCTGCCGGGCGGCGCGATCCTGCGCTTGATCGACGTCAGGGGACCTATCGGCCGTTCCATTCTGACCTTGACTTAGAAATTGGCCCATTGTCGCAATAGTCGGATGTTCGAATAGCTTGATCATAGGTAGATCCTGTTCAAACTGTGCTTTGAGCTTGCTATGTACTTGCACCATACGCAGCGAGTGTCCACCGAGGTCAAAGAAATTATCGTGACGACCAACCTTGTCCAAACCAAGGACCTCTTGCCAGATCGTGGCAATGGCTTGTTCTATATTAGTCTCGGGGGCCACATAGCTTCTAGCCAGTGTAGGCCGTGATGCATCCGGTTTGGGCAAGGCTTTGCGGTCTACCTTGCCATTGGGTGTCAAGGGCAAAGTCTCCAGAAAGATGAATGCCGCCGGCAGCATATAATCCGGCAGTTTCCGTTTGAGATAGGCACGCAGATCATCCACACTTGGCGGAGTATGCTGATCTGTTACCAGATAAGCCACCAGCGTCGTCTCCGTGTCTTGCTTTTGCGCAATGACGATGCTTTCACGAACAGCCGGGTGGCGGGTCAAATTTGCCTCGATCTCTTCTAGTTCGATCCGAAACCCTCGAATTTTGACCTGATGATCAATCCGGCCCAGATACTCAATATCGCGCTCAGGCAGGAAGCGAGCCAGATCACCGGTGCGATAAAGCCTCGAGGAAGACCCATAATCACTATTTTCATCGGTGAAGGGATTGGCAATGAAGCGCGCCGCCGTCAATTCCGCCCGGTTTAGATATCCCTTCGCTACACCAGCCCCGCCCACATATATCTCACCCGTCACCCCAATCGGGACTGGTTGCTGATGTGGATCAAGAATATAGAGCTGTAGATCTGGAATGGGTACCCCAATGACGCTCCCAGACATAGTCTCCAAATCGCTCACCTGAATGGCACGGTAAGTCACATGAACGGTTGTTTCGGTAATACCATACATATTGACC
>JABAOC010021658.1_pt3 | contig 12160 bp, 12 predicted proteins | sample 7062161 | NCBI WGS metagenome assembly JABAOC01 (sample SAMN14538625, study PRJNA623070) | marine sediment metagenome | biome: marine biome [ENVO:00000428]; feature: marine pelagic biome [ENVO:01000023]; material: deep marine sediment [ENVO:00002113] | place: India: Gulf of Khambhat ... | reverse complement strand
TTGCCGTCAAATTATCGTTCTGCAGAACAGCTCAAGGAGCTTTTAACGGTATTTACCACTAAATTAACCTGTATTTTACGCCTATTATCCAGCTATTTTTAAAAAATTCTGATTTATTTAATTATTAAGGAGTTGTAAATTTCATCACTGGAGAAAAGAATAATACAATATAATAAGGGGATGGAAGAAGGTATATCTCTCCTATGAACTCTACTGCCCTAGGAAAACTAATACATGAAATTTTACAAAGAAAATAAATTGTATTGGGATTATTGGAATAGAAAATTCCAATCTATATTAGTTATGCTAATTTTCCTATTCCTAATAAATCTGAGAACGGGAGAGGCTTTTCGTGCTACTCCAGAATTACCTGAAATTGAAAATTCCATAGAAAGAGGTGTCGGATATTTATTTTCAACTCGAATGGATCCCTTAAGAGAAAAAGGTGAGTTTGCCTTATTTCAATCTTTCAAACGAGATATGTCAAACGAGGCTTATAAAAAAATTATTTTTGCCACTCCGTTTGTATATCATTCTTTGGGATTCTTAGAAGATCTTCCCTTAAATTCATCAACATTGAATAAGATTATTATTATGAGGAATGATGCTATAGAATTTATAAAAAAGCATAAAGAAATCGATGGATATGATGACCCAAATGTGATAGGGGTTGATTTGGGTGGTGCTATTTGGAGGCACTATTATGGATCTGACATTCCAAGAGCTCGATGGGGTGAAATTCGACCATGGGGCGTTCCCGATATTGATAATACAATTATGGCATTGCAAGCATTGTATGGGGGAGATGAAGACATTGATAGCTTTTTTCCTAGTACTGCCGTTGATTATTTTATTAAATACCAATTGAGAGATTCATTTATTACACACAAATTTATCCTTATTCCTATTCAATTTCAGTACAACAGTTTTAATACATGGATTTATGAACAAAACCAGCAATATCTTTTTGAAAAAATCGAAGATTATGATGCTGTTGTAAACGCACATATATTATTTTTCTTTTCAACCCAACTTAACACCTCGGATCTGCAACAAAAAATACCAGAAATTTTTGATTATATCAATTATGCTTTATGTAAAATGAATAAATATAGACAAAAAACTATCTTTCCTCGACCTTGGACTGGTAAAAAAATTGTCACATTCTATTATCCATCTCCATTTACTTTTACTGCGGCTGTATCACGGGCATATAAAGATGGTGGTGCCCCAGTTACAGGAAACTATTTTATAGATATCCATAAGGTTCAAGATTATATACTGGCTGATGATGATAATAATGGACAACCCGACAGGCAAAAACCAGATGGAAGTTGGGGTAATTTTGAACTGATTAAAAAGATTAAAACTCTCATAACTAATGATCTTGAAACGGCTTTAGCTACACTCAGCTTATTAAACATCTATGACACACTAAATCCTTCAGATAAATCTAAAGCTAAAACAGCGATAGATAAATCTATCGAATATCTCATGGAAAATCAAAATGATGACGGGAGCTGGAATAGTGAATTTTGGTTTTTATGCCCAGGATTACATTCCGGTTCTGCTGAACTTACGACTGGATTTGTTTTGGAAGTTTTAGCAAAATATCAAGAAATAATTTAGAATCTTATTTTAGATATTTTGATAAAGTAAATGATTGTTTTACACAATATTTACTACTATTTTACTTGTATTTTACCTCTATTATTAAGTTATATTTAAAAATTTTATTTTATTATTTATTTAACAGGAAAATTTGTGGGAGGCGTAAAAATATATGTCTGAATTTTCAGAAGAAGAACAAATCGAAGAAGAAATAGAAGAAGGAATTGAAAGAGAAGATGACCATCAAGAAGTTTGGGGTGAAGGTGCAGAAGTAGGTCCCGAAGGTGAAGAACTCGAAGCTGATTTGATTCAGGAGGATTATCATGGAAAACCCGGGATAAAAATAGAGGAACGAGAGGAACAAGAAGGTAAAAAAGAAGCTGAAGAAAAAGAAGTTGTTGAGGAGGAAAATCCTGTTGAAGTTCAAGGTTATGATCCTCCACAAGAACCAACCCAAGAATCCATTGAAACATCCTTCGCTGATGAAAGCAAAAAAGCGTATCATGAAGCTGGAGAAGGAGAGTGGATAATGGAGAGAATTTTAGGCAAGGATGACCGACGTCAAGTTAAAAACACTAGACCGTTCCCATGGCGTACAATTTGTTCTCTACAAATAGTTGCCGCTGATGGTAGGAGATACATCGGTAGTGGAAATTTCATCGGTCCTCACACGGTAATGACCGCTGGCCATTGTGTATATATGCATAGACATGGCGGTTGGGTTAGAAGCATTAATGTCATCCCTGGTGCTAATGGTTCTGAAAAACCTTTTGGATCTTCAGTTGGCACTCGATTCGTAACTGTCAGGGGATGGATTCGCAAGCGTAGCCCAGATTATGATTACGGTGCAGTGATATTGAGATCAGACACCCTTGGACGTAGAGTAGGATGGATGGGTTTTGCTGCATTGACGTGGTTAAGCTTAATTCGATTACGCGTAAACAATGCTGGTTACCCCGGAGATAAACCATACAAAACATGTTGGTGGAATTACAATAGGATAGTGTGGGTAAGTCCACGGAGAGTCTATTATCTACTGGATACGTATGGAGGTCAGAGTGGAAGCCCAGTCTGGAGATACCATAGCGGACGTCGTCATCAAATTGCGATACACGCTTATGGTGGTCGTAGTTCCAACTCTGGAACAAGAATTACTAAAGCTGTATTCAACAATATGTTGAATTGGAGAAAGTAAGAATAACGTCAGTGAAAGTATTACTATATAAGGAATCGAACTATACACGAATGTACCATGGTGAAAAAGTTGTGTGTGATATTGGGTCGAGTAACAGACAAAAAGCAAGTGCCGATTTCTGATGTGAAGGTAGGAATAACAAAAGGAACAGCTAGTTACCCAGATATCATTGCTTTAACTGACGACAATGGGGAATATGATTTAGATAATATTCCCACTGGTACTTTCGAAGTTGTTGCAAGCAAGGAAAAATATGAATCTCAAATGAAGATTGTGAAGCTAACAGGTGAGGATGAAACAAGACTCGACTTCATCCTTTCTTCAAAAGATTAATATGATTCATCCAATTCAAATATCCAATAAAGACTGTAGTGAGCATATTTGATATGTCAGTTGTAGGAAGAATAAATACAATATGATTATAAACCTCCCCTCATATGGGAATATGGGGAAAAATTTAAATATGTTTCTGGGATATAAATGTTTTCTTGATTATATAATAATTGTTACAAATGTTGCAATAATCATATTTATTGGAAAACATTTAAATTTAAGTAATTAATATGGATTTTAACAAATATTTATGTTTTGGGGAGTAGAATATGAAAAAGAAAATAATTGGAATATTTGTAAGTATGCTGTTGATAGCAACTACTTCTTTGCCGGTAGCAGGAAATTTGTATGAATTTACAAACCTAGATAATACATCTAATGCGCCCCAAGATATGGGCATAGAATGGATTTCTTTCAACAAAATCGAAAAAATTAATTCACCTGAATTTACTATCATCTCACAAAATGAAAATGATATTATTTTTGAAATTGATTTTAGTGGTTTTTTCTCAAGAGAAATCGAGGTAGAAGGGATTAGATACAAGAAAAATTCTATACAAGGTGGAGGTTTTATTGCTGAAATTGGAAAACCGGAGATGCCCACCTATATAAGATCTTTTGCAATTCCACAAGGGGCAGAAGCACATACTACAATTATAGATTCTCAATATATTTCATTCAATAACTATTTAATTTACCCGGCACAGGAACATCTTACGGATCAAGATGAATTAAAACCTGAGTTTAAAATAAATGAGAGCTTTTACAATGTTGATGAATTTTATCCTAACGTTATCTTTACTATTACTTCACCTCAAGATATGAGGGGAGTTCAAATTTCACGTCTCATCATCTTTCCTCAAACCTTTAATCCCGTCTCAAAGGAACTTAGGTGTTATACAAAAATAAAGGGTAAGATAAGTTTCGAAAAAGGTAATAGAATATTTTGTGACATTGAAAAAAGGAGCCCTTTCTTTGATGCTTTTTATCAAAATATTCTTATTAATTATAAAAGCTTAAGGGAGTGTACATATTCAAAGTCCTGTGGCAATGGTGCAAATTTATTGATTATTACCCATGATAATTTTTATACAAGCATATTACCGTTGGCTAATTGAAGAACTAAGATGGGGATAAAAACTAAGATTACCAAAACCTCATCTATTGCAGGGGGAAATCCAACTGCTAATGATATCAGAAACTACATACTTAATGAATATAATAATGGGACATGTCCACCTTCATTTGTATTATTGGTTGGTGACGCCAATTTTGTACCTGTGCATTATATAACCCCTCATCCTCGACATAGTAATACCCTAACCGGAACAGATCTATATTATTTCACTCTCTCTGGAAATATTCAAAATGATTATCTTCCCGATGTATATGGAGGTAGAATATCTGTTGAAATTCCCAGCCAGCTAGATGTTATCGTGAACAAGATTTTAACCTATGAAAAAAATCCGCCAGTACATTCTAACTGGTTTGCTAACATTCTCCTTGCTGCATACAAGCAATCTGGGCGTTACTTTATCCATACCTCAGGGAGGATCTACAATTACACCACACCTTTGGGATATAACTGCAATCGTCAATATGAAAACGGATATCCGCCTGGTTCCACTTCGGGATGTATCAGTGCTATTAATGACGGTGTAATCATTGCCAATCATCGAGACCATGGTTCCTCGCAAAATTGGGGTTCATCGTATACCGGATGGAGTCATCCTAAATTGACCACAGGTGATATCTCTCAACTTACCAATGGTGATATGCTTCCTGTGATGTTTAGTATTAATTGTCAGAGCGGATGGTTTGATGGGGAAACAGATTCATACTTAGGTAACTATGAATCTTTACCTGAGGTGTTTTTAAGAGCACCTGGAAAGGGAGTAATAGGCTGTGTAGCATCCACTAGAACTAGTTGGAGCGGGTACAATGATGAATTATGTGCAGGATTCTATGATGCTATATGGCCAGATTTTGACCCCTCGTATCCTACTTGTTCCTCTACCAATTCTGTACCTAGTCCGATATATTATATGGGGGCTGTACTCGATTATGGAAAATATTGGATGTATGACAAATATATCCTTCCTGGCGGATGTCAACCGTACCCTTGGACATCTAGTAAGCCATATAACAGGATTTCATTTGAAAATTTTCATTGGCATGGCGATCCAGCAATGAGTATTTGGACAGCTATGCCAACGACAATGAGTGTTACGTGTAAAAAGATCGGTTCAAGAATGATAACAGTAACCGTAAAGGATGGTAATAATCCAATAAAAAATGCACTTGTATGCTTACAAAAGACAGATCTTTATCTAACAGGTAGAACAAGGTTAAACGGAAAGGTTACACTAATAATACCTTCCGGAACCTCAAAGGGTACTGCAGATATTACAGTAACTAAACATAACTTCTTACCATGGGAAAGTAATATTGAAATAATAAAAATTTCGAAATCCAATATCTACCCTCCTCAACACTTATTATCTCTACAAGAAACAAAGTATGGATTACAGACCCCTTTTGAAAATAAAGAAAATGAGCATACGACTTATATGAAATCTGTAAAAAAAGATACAAATCAAGAAAATCGGTTTAATCTTGATGAACTGGGAATGTTTTGTGGATACGTGTATGCATATATGGGTGGTGACCCTATACCTTTGGCAGGCGCAGAAATTGCAATAGGCTCGGTTGATAATATTTGGGTTACAGACAATGAAGGATATTTTGAAACAGGATATATTTGGGAACCAGGAACGTGGGAAATCACCATAAATCCGCCCAATGGCACAGAAGATTTATATCTACCTCTTTTCCAAATAGCAGACATTAGTGGTTAAGAAAGATATTGGATAAACAGTACGCTTGAAGATTTTATACCAAACGAAGGTCCAGAAGATTTCCAAATCACAGGTGCAACGCGTTGTAAACCTGGGGGAGAATATACATACACCCTCTCAGCAGATGATCCAGAAGATAATCAGATATACTTTACCATCAACTGGGGTGATAAAACGGGTGGGCTCTACATGGCTGATGAAACTGGAAGTATTTCTATTAATAAGACATGGGAAACTAAAGGTACAATGGTTATTTATGGTTATGCTGTGGATAAATATGCATATTGTAGCGATATTGGATTTCTGAAGGTTTCAGTACCTAAAGCTCATTTCCATACCATGTTTCTAAAATTTCTTGATAACCATCCAACCATGTTCCCAATACTACGACTACTAATTCAACGATTATGATTTAATGTATGTACTTATAGATTAGAGATCGGGTGAAATCAAAAATGGAAAAAAAAGCATTGGCTTTATTTCTGGTGGGATTTGTTATAACTATAGCAGCTACACGTGGTTGGATATTTGTTTAATCTCTAAAATACATCTTAAAAAACCTTTGTTTGAATCAATGTTTTTCCACAATGAGGACATATGATATTCCCTAATCCACGACATCTGACATTATCTTCATTTTGTTTACTAGAAAAAGGTAAACGCCATCCACAGTTCTTACATTTAATATGAATCATAATTTTTCATCCCCTAAGCATGATTGTAATGTCTATTGACTTATTAAATCTATTATTTTTAAAATTTTTATTGTACTTTTTTTCTTTTTTTAATAATTTAATTCCAGCATATTCCTCTTCTATATTCGACAATATGTCAAAATTACAATTTATATGTTATTTGTAATCGAATTTCTGACGGAAAATTAAACAATATATTTTTATTGCACAAAAAAGAAAAATAATAAGTAATGAATAGAAAAAAATGGTTGTCTAAAATGGAGAGTGAAGGAAGAGCGGATGAAACCCTTATTATAATAAATGGGAAACGATTTACCCCAAGAAAAATCGCAAAAAAAGAATTATTATGGATACAAGTTGTAAAGTCCATCTAATTGTAGAGCTTATAGGTTTCCTGAAAAGGATAACTTGAAATTCCTGTTTTCCCGCCGATAAAAAATAAACATTATAAAAGAATATTGAATTCTTCCGACATTTTGACGGTAAAAACAAGTGAAAATAGTAATTTTTTAAATTTTTGTCGGATCTATTTCCGACATAATTATATATATCGAGTGACAAATAGTATCATGGGGGTATGAAAGATAATTATTGTTGGTGTCCTTTCAGATTTAGATGAACAAGAAGAGGTAAATAATGTGGCTAAATTATTCATGTTTGGACAAAGAATCAGAACGTTATCACACAAAGGAAAAATGGAGGAATAATAAAATATTCAATATGGATAGAAAATTTTATATTTATATCTGAGAGTCCATCAGTTCGACGAAAATAGTAAGTATTTGTTTTTATCTATGGTATTTTTGTCGGAATTTTTTTCATCATAATTATATAGAATTATTTACAAAAATATACATGATTGATATGATCAATCAGAAAGGAGGTGAAAAAAAGGACAGATGAATTTTTTGAATCATAATAGTTGAGGCAGGTAATTAACTACCTTCTGTCTCAATATGACAGAAGGAATTGTGTCGAGATTGTAAAAAAGAAAATGAGGGGGACATATGAAAAATAAATTATCAAAAAAATCATCCCTGGTTTTTATAGTATCTATTCTTATTATTGGTATGTGTAGCATTCCTGCAGTTTCTGGAAATGTTGATAAAAACGTTAATTGCATAAATGCTGTTAATGCCAACAACAATGTAAATTCAAATAACTTTAACAATAACAACAATAATGTTAATGCTGTTAATAACAACAATAATTGCAACAACGTAAATGTGGTTAACTCAAATAATAATAACAATGTAAATGCAGTCAATACAAATAACAATAATAACAACAATAATAACGTTAATCCCAACGGGAGACCTAATTTTAATATCTTTAACATATTAGAAAAATTACTTGAGCAATTCCCAATCCTTGAATGGATAATAATGCTGCTATATTCCTTGTTTTAACCACGGATATAAAAATTCTCTCTTTTTTTTATTTTTTTATTGATTTGATTGGTTTCTTAATAAGAATTTAGTATTTATTGATCTATTAATTAATGATCTTCTTTGATTGTTTCAAAACAGGCGCTGGTATGGGTTGCCTTTACACCGGGTAATGTTCGTAATTTATCTACGACAAGTTTCCCAATTTCTTCCATTGTTCTTCCTCGTACCTTGATCAAAAGATCGTATTCACCGGTTATAATATGGACTTCATATACACCCTCCATTTTAGTAATGCGAGTGGCGAGTTTTCTTTGTGAGGTGTCATGGTTTGGAGTATAAGATATAAAAACAAATGCGGTGGTTGGCAATTCGATTTGATGATAATCTGGAATTATGGTGAAAGATTTTATGATACCATTGTGCACCATTTTTTGTATTCTATCGTGAACGGTTACTCTTGGTATGTTTATGTTTGATGCGATTTTTTTTGTAGATAATCGTGCATTTTTTTTCAGTTCACTAAGAATAATTTTATCTTTTTTATCTACCATAATTAACTATTTGTCAATGATGTTATAAATATTTTACTTTTTTTTTAATTTTTTAAATATTATTAGACAATTTGAAATTATTAATAATGTTTAAGGAATGAATAATTACCAAATTATTTTTTTTAGATTGAAGAGAACCTGTTTTATGGATTACAAGATTTTTTTCGTCATTTTGTTATAATTTATTAAAAATAATGTTTAATATAGTCAATATGACACTATTTTTTTAGACATAATTATATATAATGTTTAACAAAAATATAATTGACTGATATTTTCAGTCAAAAAGGAGGTGAAAGAAAAGGACAGATGAAATATTTGAAATATAATAGTTGAGGCAGACGATGGACAGCCTCTGTAAAATTTAGATTATATCTATAGAGGCAAGTGACATGAAAGAAAATGTCTGGATTTAATCCAGATTTGACTGGAATGAAAGGAGAAGAAATAGGGGAAAAATTATGAGTAAAAAAATAAAAATATTTGGAATTGGAGCAGCTGTTCTACTAGTGACAATCGCGTTATCGCCCGTTGTGAATTCAAACAAAGAAAAGGATGAAATTAAACTAGCAATTTTAGGATTAATTGAAAAAAATGAGGAAGAATTAGCAACACTCAATAAATACTTTGAAGAGGTAGCACTAGCATATGACAAGGGAGAAGCTTTACCTGAACCCCCCGAAAGATTTGGAGAAATACAGAAAAGCTTAGTTTTACAGTGGCAACCAATTATTAAACAATATTATCAGACCAGACAATCACAGCCACCAGTGTATGAAGGGACAACAGCAATTTATGAAAGCGATGGTGTTGCACAATTCTTTCTAGATGAAGGTGATTATGATCTTTATTTCGGGCATTGTTTTGCCTTTAATAGAACGCATACGGGTTTAATTTGTGAGACAATCGAAGTAAGTGTTGGTATTGCATTAATATGGTCACTGTTTCTAGCTTTGATTCCAATTATCGGTTTTATATATGGTATCATACTTATAGTTTGGATAATTCCCTGGTTGTTATACATTAAAGGAATACTTGACGAAATGAAAAGCTGGCCATATGGTTCAGCATGGTTCTATTTCGATAATGCAAATCATATTAGTCGATTATTCGATAAATTTGAAATCAAGGAACAGCCATCATATCCAAGACCGTATGATCCGGCAGTACACTTCTCACAAATAAATTGGACAATAATAAAAATGATTAGTTACCAATAATATGAACAAACTTTAGATAAAAAATACTTAAAATCTCTACTTTTTTTATATTTATTCAATGTTTTTCCTTAATTTAAGTGCAAAGCCCAAATAACTGTCAATTTAATATAATAAATTTAATTCCCTTTTTATGAATAATGGGAGAATGGGAAAATTATTTATACACGTAATATATTAAAGATTTGATTTATTGTGTAAAAAAAATTACACAAATAAATCGGGAGGTTCTGTTCGGAAAGGATAAAAATTTATAAATGCGTATCTTTATTAGATTGCACTAAACACAGAAAAATTATATTTAAAGAATACATCTATTCGTGGTGTTAAAAATGGGGAGGTTATAGATAAAAAAATAGAGTGATTTACATGGTTCGCATTGTGGTTAAGTTTATGATAAATACAAACGTCTGTTTAGAATCTGCAGGACGTTTTACCACCTCTGGTAACGAAGATGTAACCACACTTAATACTCTCTTGAATCAGAAGCGCATTACGTCAGTCTATCCTCTTTTTACATCAGTCTCAAATGAAACACCGGAAGACCAGAAGCGGGAGTTGCAACGCTACATAGGAATTGATTTGGAGGACACAGAAGCTGCGGAATCTCTAGTACGCGATCTTGAGCAGTTACCATTTGTGGAGCAAGCATACATAGAACCTCCAACAGAATTAGCTTAATTTTATTATTCATTTAAAAATAAAATATAGAAAGGAGGAAAAAATGGTAGAAAAGAAAAAAAAGGAGGGAGGATTTTTGGTTCAACCTCCAGTAAAAGAAAATCGTGTGGTGGTTCTTTTAAAAACTGAAGCGAAAATCCGCTACACGGGAACGGAGTTTGTATCCGTTGCAGCAGCTGATGTGAGTGGTCTTAAGAAGTGTCTCTCTAAATATAATGGGGCCAATATAAATCGAGTATTCAGTCAAACAGAAGAGGTTTTGGAACGTGAGGTAGCATCCCTATCAGAAACTACAACAGAAGAAATACCTGGTCTCTCATCCTACTACCAGATTACCACCGCTAAGGAAGAAGATGCCAAGACACTGATAAAGGATTTGGAGAAAGAGGATATAGTGGAAAAGGCATATATTGAACCTCCTACTTATCTTGCTCTTTTTGATGAAATGCCATCTGCTCTTGGGGAAGAAGCCCCACCTGCTACACCAGATTTCTCCAACCAGCAAGGATATTTGGGGCCAGCAACTGCAGGTATTGATGCCAAGTATGCCTGGACAATCCCTGGTGGTAAAGGAGATGGTGTTAAAATTATCGATATTGAAGGAGCTTGGAGATTCAGTCATGAAGATCTTCGTCGAAACCAAGGCGGGGTTGTGTGTGGGACACCAACGAGCAATCTCGGATGGGAAAATCACGGAACCGCTGTAGCTGGTGAAATCAGCGGTGATCACATTCCGGCAGGTATTGGAATTCTCGGAATAGCTCCCAACTCTTGGTTTGCAGCTGGCTCAATCTTTGGTCCTTTAAACAGCTCTGCTATGGCTATCAAATGTGCTGCAGATCGACTTTCCCGCGGTGACATTATTTTAATTGAACTTCATCGACCTGGTCCTGAAGCTACTGGTATAGGTCAACAAGGTTACATACCTATTGAATATTGGGCTGCAGACTATGCTGCAATACGATATGCAACTGCTAAAGGAATTATCGTTATAGCTGCTGCAGGTAATGGAGCTGTAAATCTTGATAAACCGATCTATAAGAGAAGGTTTGACCGTAGTTATAGAGATTCTGGAGCGATCCTTGTAGGTGCTGGAGCACCACCGAGTGGCAATCAAGGACCCGATCGGTCACGCCTCGATTTTTCTAATTACGGGAAAATCGTTGACGCTCAAGGATGGGGTCGTGAGGTGGTTACCACAGGTTATGGAGATCTGCAAGGAGGAACAGATAAAAATAAATGGTACACAAGGCTTTTCAGCGGTACTTCCTCAGCCTCACCTATTGTAGTGGGTGCCGTAGCCTGTCTTCAAGGAATTCGGAAAGCTGAAAAGAAATTGCCCTATACCTATACGGAGCTGCGAAATATTCTCCGTAGTACGGGTAGCCCACAAACAAATGCCCCTGGACGACCTACAACCCAGAGAATTGGCAATCGTCCCAACCTCCGAGCAGCAATCCGACCATCAACAAGACAGTGCGACCGGTACCGAATCTACGCATTATACTACCTTAAACAATATAAAATAACAAGAAATCTAAGATACTTATACCTATACTACCGCTACTACGCGTTATACCACTATTGTCTCTATAAGGTCACCCGAATCAGACGTCATTTGTGTTATT
>JABAOC010005496.1_pt1 | contig 12162 bp, 8 predicted proteins | sample 7062161 | NCBI WGS metagenome assembly JABAOC01 (sample SAMN14538625, study PRJNA623070) | marine sediment metagenome | biome: marine biome [ENVO:00000428]; feature: marine pelagic biome [ENVO:01000023]; material: deep marine sediment [ENVO:00002113] | place: India: Gulf of Khambhat ... | reverse complement strand
TCTTCATTCATACCGCAGTGAATCGACCGGGTCTGCAATAGCCGCCTTTATGGACTGAAAGCTGACTGTGATGAGCGCTACGACAAACGCCAACAGACCTGACATAAAGAAAACGTCAATCCCGATGCTGGTTCTGTAGGCAAAATTCTGGAGCCACTTGTTCATGGCAAAATAAGCGGTTGGCCAGGCCACCACGTTCGCCACCACAACCCATATCATGAAGTCTTTGGAAAGAAGAAGTGTTATTCCCGACACTGACGCACCCAGCACTTTCCTGATCCCAATCTCTTTGGTGCGCATCTCAGTCATCTGAGCGGCCAGTCCAAAAAGTCCCAGGCAAGAGATGAATATGGCAAGATAGGTGAAATAGCTGAATACGCTCCCTGTTTTCTGTTCACTCCTGTAGAGTCTGTCAAAGGTTTCATCGAGAAACCCATACGTGAAAGGGAAATTTGGAGCGAATTTTTGCCAGATGTTCTCGATATAACCCAGCGTTCCCGGCAGATCCGAAATATCCGATTTGACTCGGATGCACAAATACCGGAATTTATTTGGCGCTATAAACATCACTAAGGGATCTATCTCATCGTGGAGGGGTCTGAAATGAAAGTCTTTCACGACACCTATGATCGTGCCTTCTCTCATCCCTGAGTGCGTGGGAGCAAAAAAGCGTTTTCCAACAGGCGACGCAATTTCCATGGCTTTCACGGCGGCTTCATTGACGATATACGCCTCAGATGTATCGGTTGCATAATCTTTCGAAAAACCTCTCCCCTGGACTACAGTCATATTCATTGTTTCGATAAAATCATGATCAACCAGGAGCTCGTTCATCCGAGACTCTTTCTCGGGATCTTTCCCCTCCCAGTCATAACCCATATGGAGATAATATATGAGGATCGGCACCTCGGATGCGGCGGCCACATGCAAAATCCTGGAATCCTGCAACAGCTCGCTCTTAAAGGCCTCGTACTGCTGAGCGGCAGTTCCTCTTAAGGGAAGGGAAATCACATGTTCTTTTTGATACCCCAGATTTCTGTTCCGGATAAAATGAAGCTGTTTAAAGATCACAAAAGTCGAAATGATCAGAAAGATGGAAATGGAAAATTGGAGAACAACAAGAGCTTTTCTAAACACGGTTTTTTTCGTCCCGCCGGTTACCGGGATCAAAGAACCTGTCAGTATGTTCACAGGCTTGAAAGACGACAGGAAGAGAGCGGGGTAACTTCCCGCCAGCAATCCCGTGAAAAGCGCTATCGCCACAAATCCCACGACTATACTCCAATTTCCCAGAGAAATCAGGACCAACTGTTTACTCGCAAGTTTGTTGAACGCCGGGAGCAAAAGAATGACAAGAATGGTGGCGAGCACTAACGCCATAAAAGAAAAAAGCACTGACTCTCCCATGAATTGCTTGATAAGGTCCGCTCTTTGAGCACCGGTGACCTTTCTCATCCCGACCTCTTTCGCCCTCGTGGAAGACCGGGCTGTCGTGAGGTTCATGAAATTGATGCAGGCAATCACGAGAATGAAGACCGCAATAATCGAAAATACATAGACATAGCGTATATCCCCTCCCCCATCCCTGGCATAGAGATGAATTCGGGTTATTGGCTCGAGTCCGAGCTTCGGCCCCTCCCCCACATTGTGCTGCTGGAGAAGACCGGCGATCTTATTCTCGAGTTCTTCGAACGGAGCCCCATCTTGAAGCACGACATAGGTGGTGACCTGGAAGCGTCCCCAGTGGGAGGGTTCACGGTCGTTTTTCTCGAATATATCGAAAGGAACCAAAAAATCGAAATTAATGTGTGAATTCTGAGGCATATCTTTGATGATTCCGGTGACGGTAAGATCCAATGCATTGTTTAGCTTAAGGTTTTTCCCGAGAGGATTCTCCTCGCTAAAAAATTTCCTGGCCATTTCTTGAGATATGACAATAGAGGAAGGAGCGGAAAGGGCCGTTTTGGAGTCACCTTTGACAAAGGGAAAAGAAAATATCTCGAAAAAGGATGGGTCCGCATAGGCGCCGACCTCATCATACTTTTTCTCCTCCCGGGTGACCAAGCCGCTAAAACTCCTGACTCTTGTGGAATCTATCACATCCGGAAATTCCTGTTTGATCCCGGGGCCTACAGGAATGGAGACGATGGGCCAGACTACACCGAATCTTGCATCAATCATGTTCACTCTGTAGATGTTTTCGGCATTTTCATGGAACCTGTCAAAGTTGATTTCATCCTGAACCCACAGGAGAATCAAAATGCAGATGGCCATGCCGATGGCCAATCCGGCAATGTTGATAAAAGAATACCCTTTGTGTCTTCTTATGTTGCGGAAAGCGATTTTGAGATAATTGATTATCATTTCTCCACTCCAATTGATGAGATTTTTTATAAAGGAAGGGATTAAAATAACGATTTGAATCCAGTAGAACATTCGAGCCTGGAACAAGCCTTTTTGCCTGGCAATAGCGTTGAATCTCTCTTCAAAATCCCCTATTCCCGAGTACTGCACACGAGGATCGAGCATTCTCTCGAGTATCCACGCAGCGAATTTGGGAGGGGATATGCGTCTCATTAATCCTTCACTTTGAAACCGGGAATATCTGACCAGATAATAGAATTCACACGCTTGACAGCCAAGAGGGCCTGCTGCCCCTCGGGTGTCAATTTGTAATAAATTTTGCGCCTTCCCCCTCGCTCAGCTGTGGGCTCGCCTTCAAGCGATTCTACAAGGCCGTGTTTCAACAACCGGCTCAGCGATGCGTATATGGAACCGGTGAGCCATTTTTTGCCCGTCGCTTTAGTGACCTCTTCCTGAATAGTGATGCCGTAGGCGTTGTCCTGAAGCCGCCAGATGCTGAGAAGTATGATTTCTTCGATCCGTGATATCATTCTCATTTTCTTCCCTCTATATATGTATACGTTTGTTGGAGAAATATAGTTGCTTTAGTGAAAAAAAATTTTTGCGAGTTGATGGGATTGTTTAAAGAGAGGAAGTCTCTCTTGGAGCCTATTTATTTAACCTGGTACGAGTGCTGTGAATTAAAGTGTGATGCAATTATTTTCTGATACGATCGACAGGATTTTATTAGTTAAAACCTCCAATTCACCAATTTGACATCATATTTTCGCTGTGATATTAAATTGGACGATTTCTGGGGAAAATGAGAAAGCACAACGCTTCTCTCAAGAATTAGTCTATCTTCAAAAGGAGGAAATATGAAATTAACCTTTTTCTTCGTCGTAGCTGTACTCGCAGCCTACAAAGGTTGGTGCCCCAGGGGACAAAGACCACCCTGCCCTGATCCTGTGGGGAAGACCCTGATAGGGGGAATTATAACTGGAGTGACTGCAGCTCTTGCCTATTACTTTCTCTTTGTCGGAAAGCGCGCACTGGAATGCTGCGATCTTATTGCTGTTATTCTGATTGCATTCCTCTTTGCCGTTCTTATCCAAACACTCTTTTTTGCGAAAAGAGAAGCTTAATCGTAAAAGCACGGCTAAACAATCCAAGGAGAGAATAAAAAAGCACAAGCACAATCTTAAAACCACACAACATCAATCTAATCTCCTGATTTAAAAACTGAATCCAGGTGAGACTCTCCGGAGTCGATCCTGATTCGAATAGAGGGGGTGGATTGCGCACCCTGGAGAGGGAAAAATGAATATGATCGGAAAAACCATCGGTCACATCCGCATCACCCACAGGTTAGGTAAAGGAGGAATGGGAGAGGTCTACTCGGGATTCGATGAAAAACTGCAGCGAAAGGTGGCTGTTAAAGCCATCGGTGCGAAATTTCAGATGAATCCGCAGGCCAAATCCCGGTTCTTGCGCGAGGCGCGGGTTCTCTCTCAGCTCGAACACTCCAACATCTGCCAGATATACGACTACATTGAAGGAGAAACCAGTAACTTTCTCGTGCTCGAATTTATCGACGGGAGGAACCTGGGCTACAGGATCTACAAGGGAATAGACAAACAGGTCAAATTGAAAGTGGCTGAACAGATCGCACGAGTCCTGGTCGCCGCCCACGAGAAAGGAGTTGTTCACCGCGACCTGAAACCGTCAAATGTCATGGTCACCGATAAAAACGAAGTCAAAGTCCTGGACTTCGGACTGGCAGGATTTGTTAAAGCAAAAGGCGAACATGAGGAACCGAAAAAAAGCGACGAGATCGAACCTCCCCAGCTCGAGCCGGGTGCTCCATTGGAAAAAGGAGATATCACAGTGACTCTCACTCCAGACGAGGACATATCCGAGCCAGAGTCATCCCCGTCGCTATTTCTGGCATTCAAGACAAAGCATGGAACCGTCATGGGAACGCCACACTACATGAGCCCGGAGCAAGCCCGAGGGGAAGCGGCCACCGCAGCCAGCGACATGTATTCGTATGGGCTTATGCTTCAGCAGCTTTTCACCGGGAAAGCCCCCTATGATGAAACAGTAGATGCAGTCACGATCCTTGATAAAGCTATGAAAGCCGAGACGATCCCTTTAACAGGAGTGAGCTCTGACCTGGCCGCATTGATCAGTAGGCTGAAATCGCCTGTCCCGACAGCCCGGCCATCTGCGACCGAGGTGCTCGAAAAAATTCAGAAAATCCGGGAAAAGCCCAAAAGGCGTATCAGGAATCTGGTCATAGCTGCAGCCACGTTGGCTTTCTTGCTTTTAGGATTCAAATACACTCTGGACCTCCGTCGAGAGCGCGCATTGGCTCTCGCCGCTCGCGACGAAGCCACGAACGTGGCGAATTTCCTGGTGGATCTTTTTGAAGTCTCTGATCCGGGAGAAGCGCGAGGTAACACTATCACAGCCAGGGAAATTCTGGATCGGGGTGCTGAAAAAATCACACAAGGCCTTCAAGACCAACCCTTCATAAAGGCCAGTTTCATGGATACCATAAGCACCGTCTACCGCAAGCTGGGACTGTATAAAGAGTCTGAGCCGATGGCGATAAAAGCACTGGAGATTCGTGAAGACCACCTTGGGCTGGAGGACCTTGATGTCGCGCAAAGCCTGATGACCCTCGCTTGGCTTTATGAAAAGCAGGGCAAGTATCCTGAGGCTGAACAGTACTCTCGACGCAGCCTGGAAATCCGGGAAAAGAAGCTGGGACCAGATCACCCGGACACCGCAAAAAGTCTCTATTTGCTCGGACGGCTCTACTTCAGACAGATCAAATATGAAGAGGCTGTATCGCTTTACACACAAGCACTTGAAATCCATGAAAAGGTGTTCGGCCCGAATCATCCGGATGTTGCTGAGATATTGAATGACCTCGGTTCTCTGTCCTACTACCAGAGCCAGTTTGACAAAGCCGAACAGTACTACACGAGAGCCTTAAGCATCAGAGAATCTGTCCTGGGAGCAGATCACCCCGATGTGGGCCGAACGCTCAACAGCCTCGCAGGACTCTATCTCTGGATAGGCCGCTATGATGAGGCAGAGCCTCTCTACCAGAGGTCGGTTGCCATTCGTCAGAAAACCCTTGGCCCCGAGCATCCTGAAGTGGCCAACAGTTACAATAACATCGCTATCCTTCATCTCTACCAGAGGAACTACACTGAAGCGGAAACATTTTTCAAAAAGTCCCTGGACGTCCGAAGAAAATCACTCAGGGAAGACCATCCTGCGATTGCCGGGAGTCTGGAGGATATGGCCTACCTTTGTGAAGTGACCCGAAAGCTTGAAGAAGCGGAGACGATGTATTTGCAGGCTCTAGAGATAAAGGAAAAAGCCTTCGGACCTGAGAGTCTGGAACTAGTCAACGTGCTTCATGGCTTGACGCTGATATATATTGAAAAGGGTTATCCCATCAGAGCGGAAACGCATATTAAGCGCGCTTTAAATATTGTAGAAAAGGCTTTTGGTCCCAACCACTTCCGTTCGGCCGGCAGCCTGAATATTCTTGGATACTTATACTTTAAAACCAAACAGTTTAGCGAAGCGGAAAAGCAGTATAAAAGTGCCATAGCATTAATCGAAAGTGAGTTCGGCCCAGAGGACAGAGAAATTGCCGAGAATCTCGAAAATCTCGGCGAACTGTGTTTCGAGACCGGCAGATATGATGAAGCAGAGCAGCACCTGAAGCGGGGACTTGCGATTTGTGAAAAAGCAGAAAAACCCGATCTTGAGATAAAAGCCGGAATTCTCAGCAGCCTGGGATGTCTTTATTTCCGAAAATTCGAACGATACGAAGAAGCCGAATCGTACTTCAAAAAGGCCATTAAAATCATAGAAGACGACCTGGACATGTTCTTTCCTAAGGCAGAAGAAACTCTGAAGGAATATGCCGCTTTACTCAGAAAGTTAGGCAGGGAAAACGAAGCAAAGGATCTCGAATCCAAAATCAAATCCTGACACTGAATTTGACAAGATCTTATAGGAAAGCTTACTAATAACCTAATCTGACCGTAAGAATCCAACCACAAATTAAATTCAGATTGCCCACTATGATGCAAAAGCAGGGGGGATAAATAGAACGCCACGGGAAATATGAACACCCCACCTTCTGATCCTCTGTCAATGAGTCTTCATTCATGCCGGAGGGAATCGGCAGGATTTGTCCGGGCTGCGCGGATAGATTGAAATCCCACCGTGGCTAAGGCAATGAGCAAGGCCGAAATCCCTGCGGCTATGAACACGAGCCAGTTGACTCCGACTCTGTAAGGAAAATTCTTCAGCCATTCGTTCATGGCGTAATAGGCTGCTGGCCAGGCAAAGAGATTTGCGACTACGACCAGCTTCACGAAATCTCTCGTCAAATGAAGAGTGATATTGGGTGTCGAAGCGCCGACAACTCTGCGGATTCCGATCTCTTTGGTCCTCTGTTTGGTCGTATAGCTGGAGAGTCCGAAAAGCCCCAGACAGGCGATAAAAATGGCGATCATGGCCAAATACAAAATAACTCGTCCGGCCTTCTGTTCTTCCAGATACATTTGCTCGAAATCCTCGTCCAAAAAACTGTATTCAAATATACTCTCGGGAAATATGTTCTCATATACTTTTTCAATGAAGGCGAGAGTTCCAGGAACATCCTGCGTAGAGATCTTTAAGGAAAGCCGACTCCCCGCATTGTCTGTGGGAAGAAGTCTCAGCATGATCGGTCCGATCGTATGATGAAGCGAGAGAAAATGATAGTCCTTGACAATTCCCACGACCGTTGCGCCTCCCCATTTTCGGGACCGGTAATCGACGTTGTACACGATCCTTTTTCCGATAGGCTCATCCCATCCGATTTTCTGTGCGGCGCTCTCGTTAAGAATAACGGCATTCTCTTCCCATCCTCTCATGCTCGTCGTAAAGGCTCTTCCATCCAGAATCGTCATTTCGTAGGCAGGAATGAAGTATTCATCGATGTAATTGACATTCATCTTCATGTAATCTTCAGGACCGGCTCCTTCCCATGTGACGTAGCACCAGTTCGAAGAGGAGTGGGGCAAGTAGTCATGCATGGCCGCTTTCTTGATGTTTGGATTTTTCAGGAGCTCGGTTCGCAGAGTTTCAACACTCGCAGAAGGCCCCTCGGGAGGGATGACAAGCATCTGTTCGTTGTTATAACCCAGGTCTCTGTTCAAAAGATAGTTATTCTGCTGCAGGATGATTGTTGTTCCGATGATTAATCCGATCGAGATCGAAAACTGGAAGACGACGAGGAATTTTCTGAGAAGAGTATTCCGTGCTCCTGAAGACACATTGCCTCTCAAAACCTGAACAGGGCGGAAAGAAGACAGGACAAATGCCGGGTAAAATCCGGAAAGAATGCTGACTAAAATGATCAAAGCTATAAGCCCCAAAGTGAAAGGCCAGTTATTCACAAGGTTCAGAGACAGCTGCCGGTTGACTATCTGAATGAACTCCGGCAGAAGGGTCATTGCGAGAAGAAGAGCCAGAACCATAGCCAATGTCACTGTGAGTAAAGATTCTCCGAGAAACTGCTTGATCAGCGCTGTTCTTTGGGCTCCGACCACTTTGCGCAATCCGACCTCTTGGGCTCTATCAGCGCCGCGGGCAGTTTCCAGATTCATGAAATTGATGCAGCCTATCAAAAGGACAAAGATCGATATGGCCGCAAATATGGTGAGATTTTTAATGCTTCCGACAACTGCGAATTCGAAGTTCACATCCGCGTAAAGATGGATTCTTGCGAGGGGCCGGAGATAGAGCTCGTTTTGGCTTCTTTCTCCCTGGTACTTCTTCAGGAAAAAGCGGATTTTTTCATTTGTTTCTTGAAAGGACTGTCCCGGATTCAGCATAACATAGAGAGGCACCCAGTTATCGTACCATCTGGTGAAAACGTCTTCTCCATACATGGCGGGATAGCTGGATACAGAGATGAGGCTGTTAAACCGAAGATGAGAATTTTTCGGAATATCTGCGATTACTCCGGTGACTGTGAAATCATGCCTGTTATTCACCCGGATCACCTGGTTGAGAGGCTCTTCGGAGCCAAACACGCGTTTGGCCTCGGCCTCGGTAATGACCATGGAATAGGGTTCTTCAAGCGCCGTATTTACATCTCCTTGAACCATCGGAAAGGAGAACATCTTCAAGAATGTGTTATCGACAGCGTATGCTTTTTCTATTTCGAGCTTGCGGTTGTCTGCAGTCGTGATAAGCGGATTTCCCCAGTTTACGAACCTGGTAACAGCCTCGAAATCAGGAATGTCGGCCTTAAAAGCCTCAGAGAGGGCGGTCGGACACCCTGCGGAAGGCTCTGCGCCTGATTCGTGGACGAGGATCTGTTCTACTCGGTAGATTCGATCGAAGTTCGTGTGGAATCTGTCAAAGCTGAGTTCGAACTGGATATAGAGAGCTATAAGAATAAAGAGAGCCAGTCCGACTGCCATACCGGCAATATGGACAAAGGAAAATCCCTTGTGCTTCGTGATATTCCGAAAGCCGGTTTTAAAATTGTTCCTGAACATTTCAATACTCCAGTGAAAAAAGTTTTTAAGAAAGGCAGGGAGGAGAAGACCCAGCTGTGCCCAAAAGAAAAGACATGCCTTAAAACGTCCTTTCTCATCGGCAATGATGTGGAATCTTTCCTCAAAATCTCCCATGGCTGAATAACGGGTATGGGAGTCGATCATGCGCTCGAGGAGCCAGGAAGGAAGAGATGGTGGGGATTTATGCGTCATATCATTCAACTTTTAAAAGGCGGGATCGAAGACCAGATGATATCATTCAACCGTTTAACAGCGAGAAGAGCTTGCTGTCCTTCAGGAGTCAACTTGTAATATATTTTTCGTCTGCCTCCGCGTTCTGCAGTGGGTTCTCCCTCGATCGACTCGACCAGGTCGCGTTTGAGCAGTCGACCCAGGGAAGCATAAATGGACCCGGTTAACCAGGATTTCCCTGTTGCCTTTTTGACCTCTTCAAGAATGGTGATGCCGTAGGCGTTGTCCTGAAGCCTCCAAATACTGAGGAGTATGATTTCTTCAATGCGTGATATCATTCTCATTTTTTCTCTCTTTATATATGTATACGTTAGTTGGACAAATAAGTTTCTTTTTTCGATAAAAAAATTCAACTCCTCGGTGAGATTATTTTTTAAAAAGAGGAATTGACCTTAGAACATATATACTTTCCTTAGCTCAAGTGATGTGAAATAAGGCCTGTGATGGATTTTTTTTCTGAGGTAGATTTGTGTATGTCGTGAAATACTAAATTTCGTTCAGCAGGAGCCTTTTCCTCGGATTATTCGATCTTCATTAAATATAAACTAGATAAACTACTATAGTAAGCATCAAATAAAAGACAACGAGAATTAAAATAAAGCTTGTCTCAGTTATTTTTACTCTTTTTTATGGATATTTTCATGAGGTCCTGAAGAGTCTTTTTTTGGAAATAATCTTTCAGCATGAAGGTGGCTTCTTTCCATATTTCATGAGCGGAGCAGATGGGAATGCGATGGCAGTAATCACTATCATCAACGCAATCAACAAGACAGATTGGCCCTTCTAAAGCCTCTAAGATTTCTATCAATTTGATCTTTGAAGGGTGTCGGGATAAAACGTAGCCTCCTCCGGCTCCACGGACGCTTACTACTAGTTTTTTGATTTTTAGGAGAATGATAATTTGTTCCAAATAACGTATGGAGACTTCTTCATTTTTGGAGATATTTCCAAGAATTACAGGTTTGGTGTCTTTATTGTAGTGAAGTGCTAGATTTAACATTAAACGGGTTCCATACCTTCCCTTAGTAGATAGCTTAATCATGAATAACTCCTTTCTAATTAAATAAATGATTTAAATTACTCACGTTAGGAGCACTGCATTCCTCTATCGAAGAGTTTGATACTGTAATTTTATAAATAAATTCTTTTTATTTAGCCAGTCTGTTCAGACCATACTTTCGAGCCAATTGTAATGCCTCTATATATTCGCTTATTTTAATTCGCCTAGATAATTCTGGATAGTCAAATGCTTTATATTCTGGTCGATACTGACGCATGATATTTATGTATGTGTTTTTTGGTAAATTATCCGCTACAAATTTTATAAACTTATCTGTCCCTGCAATGTTATCAGGTAATATCAAATGCCTAATAATCAACCCTCTTTCAGCGATTCCATTGCTTTTGATCTGCAACACCCCGACTTGGCGATGCATTTCTTTAAGCGCTATTTTAACGTAATAAGGATAATTGTAAGTTTCTCCTGAATATTTAGCAGCGTACTCTGGATCCATAAATTTACAATCTGGAAGATAAATATCAATGATACCGTCCAGAAGTTGGAGGGTCTCTAAGGTTTCATATGGTGCAGTATTATAGACTAGAGGTATATGCAACCCTTTTCTTATCGCTTTCTGAAGGGCATTGACAATGTTTGGTACATAGTGAGAGGGAGTCACTAAATTGATGTTATGACAGCCCAATTTTTGAAGTTTTATCATAATATCTGCCAATTTATCATCGGAAATTTCCACTCCTTCTCCTTCGATATTGATTTTATAGTTCTGACAAAAAACACATCTCATGCCACAATTGGAAAAGAATATTGTTCCCGAGCCCTTTTTTCCAACTAAAGGACGTTCTTCCCCGAAATGAGGAAAAGCACTGGAAACTTTGACTTTGGAAGTCGCGTTACATTTACCCGTTTCACCCTTCGTTCTGTCAACACGACAATCTCGGGGACAAAGATGGCAATTCTCATATATCGAATACAACTTTTCTATTCTTTGTGATAGGAGGCCGTTTTCTTCAAGCTCTAGGTAAGAAGGATATTTCCCTGTCTTTTTCCCAATAAAAGAAGAATTTACAGAGGCCTGTAAATATTTAGAAAAAAATAAAAATGAAGAGCTGGCAAGAATTAGTGAATCTAATAGAAAAATGCGCCTTGTTATTTTTCCCATCCCTATAGCTTTTATAGTTTTTATAGCTTTTATAAAATATATATATCATATAATTTAAAAATATTTCAATAATATGTAACTTTATATTTGAGACGCTTGAGGTTGCTCACTCATTCATTGATTATGTCAGAGATAAGAGAAAAGAATTCAAAGATTTCGAAAGTCACTCAAAAAAGACCGAATCGAGAGGGCTTTTTCTGCATATCTTTCGAAAAATAATTGCTGGCGATCCATTACCTGATAAAAGAGGAATTCCAGAGCTCATTGTCTCATTGAATTGGTTCGAAGTTGACTTGGATTGAGCCATTTATATATCTTTTCGATGAGAAGCTCAAAAAGATGGTTAATGAATTTGATAAGGAGGAAAAGGAGAAAGGGGTGATTCATTGGCTAAAAGTGAAATCTGGTACGCCCGGAGAGATTTGAACTCCCGACCTTCTGATTCGTAGTCAGACGCTCTATCCAGCTGAGCTACGGGCGCACCGCAGATGAGTGTTTCCTATTATGCCAGATTCTGTGGAGTTTTTTAAGCCTTATGAAGTGAAATGACTGAAAGAAAACTGGACAAGCAATTTTTTTTAAAGTGGCCTGTTTCCTGTTTTATGAGATTGCCACGCTTCGCTCGCAATGACAGAAAATGAAGAAGGCTTCCCTTTTAGAAAAAAGTTGCCTGTCCCCTTTTTTATTTTTTAATCAGTAATCTTGAGGACAGCGGCGCCGCTGATCTTTCCTTCCTTCAAAAGGTTGAGAACCCTATTCGCCTCTTCCAGTTTAAATGCCTGAGTGGTCGTACGGATGGG
>JABAOC010044131.1_pt1 | contig 12170 bp, 9 predicted proteins | sample 7062161 | NCBI WGS metagenome assembly JABAOC01 (sample SAMN14538625, study PRJNA623070) | marine sediment metagenome | biome: marine biome [ENVO:00000428]; feature: marine pelagic biome [ENVO:01000023]; material: deep marine sediment [ENVO:00002113] | place: India: Gulf of Khambhat ... | reverse complement strand
GATTTCTGGATTTTTTGATGGGCCCGATTGCCGTTTAAAGCTCCAGATCGTTGAGGGAGGTCGAATGTGGAAGACAAATCTCCTGTTCGCATCAGGTGTTCAACCAAGGAGCGAACAGCAATCGGGAACTGTTTCTTCATTCCTGCGTCTCCAGCTGTTTACCTTTTTGTTCACCATATAGAAAAGAAAAAGAGTTGTCAATTATTTTTTTCTGTTTTCCTGATCGAGCAGGGATAAGGAAGGGATTTTGTCTTACTGGTTTCCCACTTCCGTGGGAACAATCTTGCTAGGTTCCCGATTACGCGGTAAAGACGATTTTATCTCAGAGAAGCCAGGACACGCTGGATGATTCCATCCAGAGTCTTACGGCTCCCGGCCCATCTGACAACGATGACCAGATCATGTTCCTCGTCCACCAGGATGTAATTTCCCCCGAAGCNNTCGGAATGGATTTCTGGCCAGTGTTGAGCCACCACATATAGCCATAAGTAAGGTTGGCGGGTGTCGGAACTCTCAACATCTTAATCCAGTTCTCTGAAATCAACCGTCGACCATTCCAGTTTCCTTTATTCAGGAAGAGAAGGCCGAAGCGGGCCTGATCGCGGGTGCTGATGAACATCCCGCCGCCCCAGTGGCCGCCGCCGCTGACAGACTGCATCTTCAAGCCGTCGACAAAAACCCAGGAATTCTTGTATCCGTGCCACCGCCAGGTAGAGGAGGCGCCGATGGGATCCATGACTTTTTCCCGAAGAACGACAGGGAGAGGTTTTCGCCACACTTGGAGGAGTGAGTAGGCCAGGAGGTTGACGCGGACATCATTATATTTGAAATGGGTCCCTGGTTCATGGAGAGAGCGATTTTTTATCTTGGCCCATTCCACACTCATCGGCGGACGGTCTCCCCAGTCATGCCTGTCCCAAAGGGTACCAGACCAGTCGGAGGTTTGATTCAGAAGATGGTGCCAGGTGATTGTCGCGTTGTGATCGGAATCAAATTTTCCATCCCTGACGTATTCCTTGACAGGATCATGGACATCGAATATCAATCCTTTATCTAGAGCGAGTCCCGCTGTGGTAGAAAGATAACTTTTGGTCACACTGAACGTCATATCCACTCTCTTCGTATCTCCCCACTCGGCGACGATATACCCGTTCTTAACGACGATTCCGTTAGATCCGCCCCGTTCCTTAGTCGGCCCCAGGACGCCGTCGAAAGGCTCTCTGGAAAAGGCACTCTCTACGGCTGCTTTCAAATCTTTGGATCCTTTCCATTCATTGGCCAGAGCAAAGTCGATGGCCTCCTGGAGAAGGACAGAATCCATGTTGAGTTCTTCTGGTTTGCGTTTTTCCCACGTACCCTTTGGAGGGAAGTAAGTCGACGGCTTTTCCTTACTAAAAACATGAGATTCTTCAACGACAGGAAGAAGAAGAAAGAGGATGAAGAGAAGGGTTAGGAAAGAAGATCCGAGATTGAGATTTTTACCTCTTGTGGCGATGGCATTTAAACGTGAACGATGAATTAAAGACATGATTGCTCCTCCTTAGGTGATGATATTATCATAATTATGATTTGTATCACCGTTAAGATTAATACATGTTTTGCAGAATGTCATGTTGCGTGGGAATAGTAATGGGGATTTTTATTCTACTGGGTCTCTGCTTCCGCAGGGATGACAATTTTATTTTACTGGATCCCCGCTGGGGCATGTGCCCGCGGAAGCGGGTACGGGGACAGGGAAGTATATGGCTTCTGAATATGATATACTCTCGAGAGTCATTTTCTCATAACGATCGAGACACCCAAAAAAGTATAGAAATACTGCAAAGCGGGAGAGAAAAATGAGGAAATTACTTATTTTTATTAATATCCTTCTAATGATCTTCATAATCCATTGTTCTAAGCCTCCAGAGCCGGCAACAGAATCCTTGTCCAGGTCACACTGGACACCCATCGCTTTTAACCCTGATGAAATCGAGATTGATGGTGATCTGCAAAGCTTCACGGCCACCTGGGAAAAGGATGAGGTCGAGGAGAACCTTCAAATCCTGACGTTAACCCTTGAATCTCCTCGACCGGCCGTTCCACCGCTGTTTTCAGTAAAATGGAGCTTTCCCTCTGTAGATATCTCTGGTATTTGGAACACCAACCTAAACGTAGATAAGGTGAATTATTGGGGTAATAGGGTAACCTCCAAGGCGACAAACCAAGCTCCTGTCCTGGCTTTTATCAACAACGCCGACCTGAACCGGTTCACCTTTGCCTGTTCTGATGCTCTCAACCAATTGAGGCTCCGGTCCTACATCCGCGAGGAGGATGCCAGGATTTACTGCTCAGTGGAGCTCTTCGGAGAGAAGACGCCGGCCCTGACCGAATACAGAGTACAGATCCGGATAGACCGGAGGCAGATTCCGTATTATACGGCCTTAAGAGAGATCTCTGAATGGTGGGCTGCTCAGGAAAATTATGCGCCTGCACCAGTTCCCGATTCTGCCCGAATGCCCATGTATTCCACCTGGTACAGTTTCCATCAGAACATCACGGCCGATGAGGTCGTGAATGAATGCAAACTGGCCAGGGAGCTGGGTTTCGAAGCCGTGATCGTGGATGACGGCTGGCAGACTCTGGACAGCAGCCGGGGATATGCCTTCACAGGAGATTGGGAGCCGGAGCGAATCCCGGATATGAAATCCTTCGTTGACCGCGTCCATCAGTTGGGGATGAAATTTTTGCTCTGGTACTCGGTGCCTTTTATCGGCGAGAAGGCCAAAAATTATCAGAGGTTCAAAGAGAAATATTTGCGGTATTGGGAGGGACAAGGAACCCATGTCCTGGATCCCCGTTATCCCGAGGTCCGGGAGTTCATCATCCACACCTACGAAAAAGCTCTCCAGGATTGGAACCTGGATGGATTCAAGCTGGATTTTATGGGCTTCTTTACGGCCGTCGAGGATACGCCCATGACCAAAGCCCAGGGCCGGGATTATGCTTCAGTTAATGAAGCTGTGGACAGGTTGATGACAGACATCATGGTCCGTCTTCGGGAGCTCAACCCGGAGATCATGATCGAGTTCCGACAGCGGTACATCGGACCATTGATGCGCAAGTACGGAAACATGTTCCGGGCGGCGGACTGTCCGAACATGGCGGTCATCAACCGCGCCCGCACCACGGACATCCGGTTACTGTGTGGTAATACGGCCGTCCATTCCGATATGTACATGTGGCACAGAGATGATCCCGTGGAAAAGGCCGCTCTGCAGATCTTGAATGTCCTGTTCAGCGTACCCCAGCTTTCGGTCAGGTTGGATTCGGTGCCGGAGGAACACATCCGGATGATCAAATTCTGGACAGAGTACTGGAAGGAAAACCGCAGCGTCCTGCTTGATGGGGAATTCGTCCCGATGAATCCTGGCGCTCTGTACCCCCTCATCAAGGCAGAAACCGATGATAAGGCGATCATCGCGGTCTATAACGATATGTTTATCACTCTTCATCCCAGAGGTCAGAGTCATTGGGATATCGTTAATGCGAAATCCAGTGAGACGGTCATCCTGGATTTTGTGGAATCCATGGGAGAGGTCAAAGTCGAGATTTTTGACTGCTCGGGCAATCTCGTCTCGGAGGATGATGTCCGTTTTAACGAGGGAATCTTAAAAATTTCTGTCCCAACAAGCGGACTGCTGAAAATCAGTCAATTGAAATAGAGACCTGAACATCATCCTGAGAAGAAAAGGAGTCTGGAGATGAAACACTATTTCATAGGAGTCATCGGGCTTTGTATTCTGCTGGCAGCGACAGGATGCCAAAAGAAGCCCGCTTCTGAAAAAGCAGATCTAGTTTTACGCCACGGAAAAATCATCACCATGGATGATGACAATATGGAAGCCGAAGCCCTGGCGGTGAAAGATGAGACCATCTTAGCTGTCGGAAGCGCTGAAGATATCAAGCCGTTTATCGGAGAGGACACAGAAGTCATCGATCTCCGCGGGATGCTCGCCGTGCCTGGCCTCATCGATGGGCATGGTCACTTCATGAGCCTGGGTGAGTCTCTGACGGGAATTGACCTTCGGAGTGCAGCGACATGGGATGAGATCGTAAATATGGTGGCCCGAGAGGTAGATCGGGCCAAACCAGGCCAGTGGATCGTGGGCAGGGGATGGCATCAGGATAAATGGACGTCCTCTCCAGAGCCCGAGGTGGAAGGTCTCCCCGTGCACCACAGCCTGAGTCGAGTAAGTCCCGGGAATCCTGTCCTCCTCATCCACGTCAGCGGCCATGGAGTCTTTGTCAACGCTAAGGTACTGGAAGAGATCGGTATAACTCCAGAAACACCTGATCCACCCGGGGGAGAGATCGTCAGGGGCGTCCAAGGAAACCCCACCGGTATGCTGAGAGAGACGGCCCAGGAGCCGGCCCGGGAGGCTTTAGCTAGGTATCGAAGCCAGCGTCCGGCAGAGGTGATCGAAGCAAAGCTTAGGGAACATATCAAGCTGGCGGCCGAGGAGGCGATCTCCAACGGTATAACGGCCTTTCATGACATGGGAGAGACGTTCCAGACCATCGATTTACTAAAGAGGATGGCCGAGGAAGGCAATTTGCCCGTTCGACTCTATGTCGCCGTCCAGGAGTCGGCTGATGCGCTTGAACAGAAGATGGCTCAGTACCGAATGGTTGGTTTTGGCGGCAGCTTCCTGACAGTCCGGACCATCGGGGAAAAAGTCTTGGATGGGGCTCTGGGTACCCACGGCGGTTGGCTGTTAGAACCCTACAGCGACATGCCCAGGAGTACTGGGTTCAACGTAACCCCGGTTTCCGATATTCGGCGATCTGCAGAGCTTGCGGTTCAGCACGACTACCAGATGGCCATCCAAGGCATAGGGGACCGGGCGGTCCGGGAGCTTCTCGATATCTACGAGAGGCAGTTTAGGAAGAATCCTGATAAAAAGGATTTTCGCTGGCGTATCGAACACTGTCAGGTGATCCATCCCGAAGACCTGCTGCGATTCCAGGAACTAGGTGTTATCGCTTCTGTCCGGGGAGTATTTGCCACATCTGATGGCCCCTGGGTCGTGAAAAGGCTGGGAGAAAGACGAGCCCGGGAAAGGGGGTATCCGTATCAAACGCTCTTCCAATCCGGTGCTGTCGTTGTCAACGGTACCGATCCCCCTGTAGAGGATATCAGCCCTGTCGCCAATTTTTATTGTTCGGTTACCAGGAAAATGGCCGACGGGACCGTGTTTTTTCCAGAGCAGCGGATGACGAGACTTCAGGCTTTGGCATCCTACACGACCAATGCCGCCTACGCGTCTTTTGAGGAAGATATCAAGGGGACGCTGAGTCCGGGCAAGCTGGCGGATATCACCGTCTTTTCCCGGGACATCATGACTATCCCTGAGGATGAGATCCTGAACACAGAGGTGGTTTACACGATCATCGGCGGTAAAATAAAGTATAAAAGAGGCAAAGAACAGTAAGGAGATTAAAGGATGAGAAAATCTGGGAATTTGTATGGATTTAGAAAATCACTCTTATGGGTTGGATTCATTCCGCTGTTGCTCTCGGCAGCCGTCGGGTTTTTTGCCTGTTCAACCGGCTGTCCACCTCCCCCAGAGACGAAGAAGGACGAAGTTGTGGATGTTATCCATGGAGTGGAGTTTATTGATCCGTACCGCTGGTTAGAAGATCAAGATAGTCAGGAAACCCGCACCTGGATCGATAAACAGAATGCCTATGCGGAGCTCATCATTCCCGAATCAGAACTTCGAACCTATCTCAAGAACCGCCTTCGCCAGCTGATGGATACAGATGATGTCGGCTCGCCGATTAAGCATGGTGATCATGAGTTTTTTTCCATGCGGCGTGTGGGTCAGGATCTTTCTGTGATATACAGAAGACCGGTTCCAGCCGAGGACGATAAAAAACCTTTAGGCCCGGCCGGTGACTACGAGGTTTTGGTCGACCCTCACCCTCTAAGTCCGGATCATACGACCAAGGTCAGCATCCGGTTTGTATCCCCTGATGGGAAATTGATGATTTACAGCCTCAGGGATGGAGGGCAGGATGAGGTCGAACTCCGAATCCTGGAAGTCGAGACCGGGAACGAGCTACCGGAGGTATTCCCCAATGCCCTGTATGATGAAGTTTTTTTTGATACAAAAGGCCAGGGATTTTACTACGTCCTCCGTTCCCGTCAGACCGGACCACGCCTGTACTACCATGCCTTAGGCACAAACATCAGCGAGGATGAAGAGATCTTCGGGGAGGGCATCGGGCCTGACAAGTTCATCGGCGTCGATATGGTCGATGACGGGAAATATTTTATCTACACCGTCAGCCATGGATGGACGCGGACAGAAGTGCATTTCCAGGATATCAAGAACGGAGGACCGGTCAAGACGATCATCGATGATGCAGACGCACGGTTCTATCCCCGATTTCTCAAAGGCGAGCTCTTCATGAGGACCAACCTCGACGCTCCGAACAATCGGCTGGTTTCCGTTAACCTCTCTCATCCGTCACAAGAAAACTGGCGGGAGGTCATCCCCGAGAGCGAGGATGTGATGCAGGGATTTTCCCTTATCCATGACAGATTGTATATCACTTACTCTCCCATAATGTCAGCACCCAGATCAGGATCTTCGAGTTAGACGGAACACCCGTTGGAGATATTCCGGTTCCCGATTTCCATTCGGCTCGGGTTCGAGGATTCGGGGAAGGCAAAGCTCTTCTGACCCTGACCTCGTTCACGACTCCCGAGGTTGTCTACAAGCTTGATCTAGAAACCGGAGAGCGAGAGGTTTGGAAAAAACGGGAGGTCGAATTCGATGCTAAAGGAATAGAGGTCAAACAGGTCTGGTACCCGTCCAAAGACGGCACGCGCATCCCTATGTATCTGGTTCATCGAGAAGGGCTTGAACTTGACGGGAAGATTCCCACTCTGCTCTACGGATACGGAGGCTTTAACGCAAGTCTGATGCCCCGGTTCAGCACTCGGGCGGTCATCTGGGCAGAGCTAGGGGGAGTCTATGCGATAGCCAACCTAAGAGGAGGCAGTGAGTTTGGTGAACGCTGGCATCGGGCGGGTATGCTGGAGAATAAACAGAACGTCTTCGATGATTTCATCGCCGCTGGAGAATGGCTGATACAGGAAGGCTACACCAATCCGAATAAGTTAGTTATCTTCGGAGGGAGTAACGGCGGGCTGCTCGTAGGCANNCGTGGCCAGTGCGCTCACTCAAAGGCCAGACCTATTCCGAGCTGTTCTGTGTGATTTTCCTGATCTGGATATGGTGCGCTTCTATACCTTCACGGAGAACAATAATCTGCCAGCCCTTCATGAGTACGGGAACGCCGCTATTCCAGAGCAGTTCGAGTTTCTCCGTGCCTATTCGCCCTATCAGAATGTGAAGGACGGCACAGCTTATCCGGCTGTCATGTTCACTTCGGGTGACCTCGATACCCGGGTGCCTCCGCTTCAGGCACGGAAAATGGCTGCTCGTTTACAGGCGGCGACCGCTTCTGGCTACCCGATTATCCTGCGGTATGATCCCAAATCAGGACATGCAGCAGGGCGGGGGAGGCCGTNNCCCAGTTGGGGTTTAAAGAGGACGCTCTCCTCACCCGTCCTGGCCAAGTCGATGAATCGCGTCGTTGACCCTTTAAATTCATCCAAGATCTTTCTTTTTTGTGGATTCGATCTGTGTTTTAAGGCATTTTCTGCACTTTTTCTCTTTTCCAGCAGTGTAAATGGAGCAGGCCGCTGAGCTGGAACGGGATACAAATCGCTGGTCCCTTAAGCAGGACACTCAGACTGAATTTAGTAGCGACAAGAAACGCCACCAGAAATCCAGAGGCACTGATGATCAATATTGTTCCCCCTATGAATTCCCGCCACCAACCAAGGAGAATAGTCAGAATCCCTACCAGAGCAAGGAATAGAATCTCACCGCCATCAGCAAAATTGAACTCAGCATATCCTCTTTTTATTTCAGTTGAATATCTTCCGATAATCCAGATGAGTGTCACAACGAGCCAGACCGTGCTTATGCCTCTGGCTAACCAGAGTATCTGATTTGTGGTTAGGTGGTTTTTTTTATTTTTGTTGTTCAAGATAATCCCCCTTTCATCGAACTGACATCAGCATAACAAAGAATCTTGAGAGAATTAAACAACATGTCGAAATGTTTTACTGTTTCTTGAGAATCTTAAAAAAAAAGACAATTTCAACCTTCTTCCCTCCATTTGCGTCTGTATTATTGAATAGCTATATTTATTGGCTGCGCGCAGCATGGAGGTTTGTATGAAACGCCGCCATTCATGTCTTTTTTTAATGGTTTTATTAATCCTGTCTGGATTGGCCTGTCAAAAACAGCAGAGTCTCGAGTCTACACTCGTGACGGAAATACCAGAATTGATGGAAAAAGCCGACATTCCTGGTTTGTCCATGGCCGTCATCCAGGATGGGGTGATTCACTGGTCGGGAGCCTTCGGCGTGAGAAGCCGAAAGACGAACGAACCGGTGGATGAGGATACCATTTTCGAAGCCGCCTCCCTTACAAAAACCGTCACCGCCGTGGCTGCTCTAAAATTGGTAGAACGCGGAGAAATTGAGTTGGATAGGCCCTTGGCAGAGTATCTGCCTTATCCGAAGCTGGCTGGAGATAAACGCTACAAAAAGATAACCGCTAGACATGTCCTTACCCATACGACCGGACTTCCCAACTGGGGAAACACTCTTATCAGGGAGCCGGGAAAACTCTACGGTTATTCCGGAGAGGGCTTCCTGTATTTAGGCCGGACGATCGAGAAATTATCCGGGATGTCTTTGTCTGAATTTACGAGGAAGGAAATCTTTGAACCTCTAGGAATGGAGCGCACAAGTTATGTCTGGAATGACCTGTATGCTGAAAATGGAGCTACCGGCCATGACCGTCATGGATACGCCGGCGGAAGAAGACGAAATACGGATCCGAACGGAGGAGCAAGTTTGCTCACAACAGCTAAAGATTATGCCGCATTTATGTGCTCGATCATGAATAACGAAGCCCTGAAACCGGAAACCATCGATCTAATGCTGACTTCTCATGNNAAGCGGGAAAGAGGAAAACGCGAAGAACTGGATGAGCATATTTCTTGGGGATTCGGTTGGGGCGTTCAGCCGGGAAAGAGGGAGAATGGCTTCTGGCATTGGGGAGATAACGGCGATCTCAGAGCTTACACCGTCTTTTATAGAGAAAAAAAAGATGGCCTCGTCTTTTTCGCCAATTCTGAGAATCTGTTCATCGTGGCCGAAGAAATCATATCTCTTGTCCTGGATGAACGACAATACTCCTTCGAATGGCTGACTTATCAGCGGTTCGACGATCCCAAGAGAGTGGCCTCGATGATGGTCGAGAAAGCTTTTCTGGAGGAGGGAGAAGCATCTGGGCTGGATACGCTTGAGGAGATGAACGATCTACACCCTGAGGTCTTCAAGATTGAAAACTTGGAAAATACGGCCCGATATCTTTTTGGTCGGGAAAAGAGAGGGGAAGCAGAAGCGATCATTAAATGGGTGATCGATAAAGACCCGAAATCTGTTAGAGCTTGGGCAGGATTGGCCAGGCTCTATTTGGAAACGGGCCGGAATAGGGAATCTCTCGAGTGTCTTGAGAAGACTCTAGAACTAGATCCCAAGAATTCATTCGCTAAGAATGCCATTCCATGGGTCAAAGGCTTGATAGAGGTTGAAGAGAATCCGGTTGCCGTGGAAGAGGAACGGCTTAAGAGATATGCCGGAGATTATGGTCCACGGCATGTACGGTTGAGAGAGGGGCGCCTGTATTACCAGCGCGATGGAAGGTCCGAGTATATACTATTTCCACTAGCACAAGACACTTTTGCCCTGGAAGGTTACGGAGTCTTTCGTCTGCGCTTTGTTATGGATGAGAGCGGGAGGGTGACCAAAGTTATCGGCCTCTATCTGGAAGGCCGGACAGATGAATCGATGCGGGATGAATAAGGGAACATTCCTGAATAGGAGCCCTTTTTTAAGAAAAACTGGGTTTAGAAATCGTGGATCTTTAAACTGATGATTTTACGGGGAGAGAGTTTCTCCTCCCACTTACTCTGGACACGTTTTACAAATTCCTTATCCACATCATGAATCCGGAAGCTGATCAGCTCCTCCGGAGAAATATCTATATAGCCGAGAGAGTGAATGTCTTTAATGTAGCCGGCCGTAATATCATGGATGGCGAAGGAGACGATTTTTGAAGGGGCGATATCGACGTACCCCAGATCGCGGATTGTCTTCACCAGCGTAGTGTTGACGTCGTGGACGGCAAAACTGACTAGTTTCGAGGGCTCAAGGTCAGAGAAGCCGAGAGAGTTCAATTCTTTTATGTAATCCACGGTCACATCATGGACAGCGAAGGAGATAAGCTTTTCAGGAGTAAGATTCTTGTATCCCTGTTTCTGGAGGTCCCGGATATAGACAGGATCTACATCATGGATGGCGAAGCTGATGAGTTTGGAGGCGGTGATATCCTCATATCCTAGAGAATGGATGTCTTTGATGAAGTCGACGGTCACATCATGGATAGCAAAGGCGATGAGTTTTGACAGGGAAATATCGGAATAGCCGAGTTCAAAGACATCCTCGATATGCTCCTTGGTCACATCCGTCAGACAGAGGGTTAGCATCTTTTTTTCTGTCACCCCATCGAACCCCTTTTTTACGAGATAGTTATCAAACTCTACATTTGGTATGAAAACAAATGTACCAGAGGCTCTGCTGCCGGAGAACTCTGCCTTGAACTCGATCGTTCCGGCCTCACGGACTAGGCTGAAGGCTTCGCTTTCTCCCCAGGCGAAGCCGGTGAAATCGCTCGTCTGGAAAGACTGACCAAAGTTCCAATCGTCCTTGAATCCCTTCTCGCCACGCATACGCATTCGCATCTGGACAGTATCATCTTCCATCTCGGCCTTCCAGGTGCCTTTCAGATGTGCACCGGAGAGGATGACAGCCGAACCCAGGCAGGCGATGGCGATGATCGAGATCATCATTTTTTTCATAGATTCCTCCTCATGATGACATGGTCTTCATAGATATATACTGAGCGTTTAAAAAAAGGTTGATTATGTAAGGAAGACTTACCGAAAAAAACTACAATTATCCCGTTCAGGTCAGTTACACAAAAAACAAAAGGGCTTGCCTTGACTATTGTATTCTCAAATGCTAGATTTTTGCAGGGAGCTAAAAAGCGGAAATTCAAACCTAAAATATTCAATCCCCTCTAAAAAGGCCAAATGAAAGACCAAAACAAGACAAAAAATGAGCTCATAAGCGAACTTTTTGAGCTCCGTAAGCGTGTCGCTGAACTCGAGAATGCGGAACCGGGGAGGAAAAAACCGGAGCTCGATCTAGGGATTCTGGAACATGCCCTGGCTTCTTCTATCAATGCCATCGGAATAACAGATATGCAGGGAAAGCTGGTTTACGTAAACGAGGCTTGTGTGAAAATGTGGGGTTACGACAACAAAGAAGAGATTCTGGGGAGGTTTTTACCAGAATTCTGGGAAGGGGAGGGAGTCCAACAAACCATCAGAGCGCTGCATGAGAAAGGGAGTCGAATCGGAGAAGATGTCGGGAAGAAAAAGGATGGCTCCCTGTTCAGTGTTCGGTATGCGGCCAGTGTTATCCGGGGTGATTCTGGAAAGCCAAAATACATGTTTGGTTCATTCATCGATATCAGTGAACAAAAGAAGTCAGAGGAAGAAATGTTCTTAGCTAACGAAAGGCTGCAGTATCTGCTTTCCTCAACCTCAGCTGTTATCTATTCAGCCAGGATCAGTGGCGATTATGGGGCGACGTTTATCACCAGCAATGTCGCTCAAATGACAGGGTATAAGCCAGATGATTTTACGAAAAAATCCGATTTCTGGCTCAATAAAATACATCCAGAGGATACCCAGCGGATTCAAAAAGAAGTCACTCAGATATTCAATAAAGATTACCACGCCTATGAATACCGCTTCCAGATTAAGGATGGTTCATACATATGGGTTAGAGATGAGATGAAGCTGGTTCGGGATGAAAAGGGAAGACCACTGGAGATCATCGGGTATTGGATCGATATCACTGAAAAAAAAGAAGCCGAAAAAGCTCTGCAGGAATCCTACGGGATACT
>JABAOC010009938.1_pt2 | contig 12174 bp, 14 predicted proteins | sample 7062161 | NCBI WGS metagenome assembly JABAOC01 (sample SAMN14538625, study PRJNA623070) | marine sediment metagenome | biome: marine biome [ENVO:00000428]; feature: marine pelagic biome [ENVO:01000023]; material: deep marine sediment [ENVO:00002113] | place: India: Gulf of Khambhat ... | reverse complement strand
CGATTCGGCGAGAGTCTTTACAAGCCCGGGGGCAGAGGATTGCTGCTTATCAACTCGTATATGGATACGGTTAAATTCAATGAACGAGGCAACGGTTTGTATATGGTCAGATATAAGGAAAAACCACCTCTAACAAAAAGGGTTGACCAGACACAAGTATAATTATGCAGTCCCTTGCCGGCGAAATCAAGAAAAGGATGTTTAGCAGAGTTTTTATTTTTTTCAGTTGTTTGTTTGTTTTAAGCGGTTGTGCATCCAATGACGATCCGATGCCGGAGATTGTACATGACTCCGGCTCTAAGTCCGAACTTATTCCACCGAAGGTTGTAACTCAGAAACAAAGCCGAGGAAATGCTTATAGAAATGTACCAAGAGGCTGGTTTCCACCTTCGCATTTGGAAAAAAAGTGGGTTGCTATAATGGTACACCACACAGCGACAGAATACGGAAATGCAGCTATAATTGATAAGTGGCATAGGGAACGGAACCATTGGGAGGGAGTTGGTTATGATTTTGTTATAGGTAACGGGACTGATAGTGGCGACGGCCAGGTTGAGGTAACGTTTCGCTGGCGAAAGCAGATTCCGGGCGCTCATTGTGGGGGGACGCCGAACAATTGGGCCAATAAGGATGGTATAGGGATTTGCCTTGTTGGCGATTTCAATCGTACAGTACCTTCGGCACGACAGATGCAGTCGCTTTTGAAATTGATTCGCTTTCTACAAAAGCGGTATGGAATTCCAAGGAGCCGAATTTACGGTCATAGGACCACTCCGGGAGCGCGAGTAACTGAGTGTCCCGGGACAAAGTTCTCGATGGCCAGGCTGAAATCGATGCTTTAATTACTAAATTTATACCTATATCCACATTCAGACGGCGTGTCTGCCGCGTCCTATAAACTCACTTTCAAACTCCGCCTCGCACCAACTCTATCAGGTATGTGTGTGGTGTAAACCAACGTTTCTGGGCGTTTATTGGGGTTTTCTGTGCTCTTGGAAATCTGGCAAAAACGTCTCGATTTGTTAATAGATGCCTTTTTAAGGCTAAAAAGGGCATTTTCATGCTACACAAATACCAAGTTGGTGTGGGATGCTTTTTTGGCGGAATTAAGCCAAAATATTACAGCTAAGAAAGTTGCCGGGTAATTATACCGAAATTTTCGCTGGTAGCGTTATTCAACAATCGAAGTAAGGAACCGGTCGAATGGATATGTATGAATCGATGTTTTCCCCTGGCTTTATGCTAACCGAGCAGATTGCACGGCAGATTTTTGAGGTTTTGCCCGAGGGAGGGGCTACAATAGTTATCATGGACAGGGAAGGCAACAACTGGCCCAGCGACCCGGAAGAATTTGCCAAGCTGAATATCAGCGAGTCGTTTTTGAAAGAGCTTTGCGCTAAGATTGACGACGGTGCTGAGCCTGTCGTGACCGGCGCAGATCATTGCAGTGTGATTGCTGCACAATTGGCAACCGAACGGAGTAATTGCGGATATGTCATTATCGCTTTGCCGCAATACAGCCCTGAATCGATATTGATAAATATTGACCTGATTGAAATGTTGCTTAACCAAATTGGCTTGATAGCCCAACTAATCGAGAAGAACAATCTCCTCTACGAAGTTCAAATGAAACACTATCGGGTGTGTGGTCAGAGCGAGATATCTTTGAATTGACAAACCCGGTGTGGATACGCACGTTTCTGACAAGCGTGATGTTCCTCAGTGTATTCTGTTTATTAATTTCAGTCTTTCAAACACAAATCGACGTTTTTACCGTATACGTGATAATTGTAATCTAATCTGCTGTAATATGGAAAATGTAGCGGGATTATCAGCCCAGGGACAATCCTAATGTTTTTGCAACGGAGCGAATATGTGTGGCTGCCAGGCGGTATTCTTCGGCGTTTGGTAAGTGCTCCAACATCAGCGGAGTATTAGGGAGTTTACTCAATTCTCTTAAAAACGTGGCATAGTCCAGTGCACCCAAACCCGGGCGAACTTCATCAAGGTGTGTGGTTAGTTTTAAGCTCAGGAGGATATCTTTAGCGTGACAGCTTTTGATATAAGGGCCGAGTTTTCTAAAACATTCGCGGATGAGCTGGCCATTCTTAAAATATCTCTGTGGGCTGCAGATGAGATTGACAGGGTCGAGATGGACGGCAAATCGCTTGCGGTCAATGGCTTTTAGTAAGCGTAAATATGAATCAGGGGAGTCCGGATAGGCCCACGGCATAGTTTCCAATGTAAAATATGTCCGGGTTGGTTTGACATCATCAATGATGGCGCGCGTTGTTTCAACAATCATATCAAATGTTTCTTCGGTGAGGTTCTCCGGAGAAGGGCCGTCCCAACGTTCGCCGCGTGAACCGCTGATGTTTACGCAGCAATTGGCCCCGATTCTCTCTGCCAGAGCCAATTGCCTGCGGCATTTTGCCAGAGCTTCTCGCCGTGTTTTTTCGTCGGGGCTGATTGGATTGCTCCATGCTCCGACTTCGGCGATGATGATGTCTGCTTTTTTAGCTGCACGAGCATAGGCATTGACGAGGTCGTCTTTTTCTCCGGCGCCCACGGGGCAGTAGGCGGCATTGTAGCCGAGCTTCTTTACAACGTTTACCCAGGCATCCGGGCTGTCATATTTTTCGAATGTGGGGCCTCCAAATCGCAGTGATGGGAGTTTTGTCTGTGCAGCTTGTAATTTCGTCGCTGACGTATAGGCCAATGCGGTTGTGCCCATCAGAGAATTTTTTATAAATGTGCGCCGGGACATTGAATTTTTCTCGCTCAGCATTTTTTGCTCCTTTCCTTAAAGTATTGGGCTGTACAACAGTAAAACCAACGACCAATCAAAATCTATAGATGAGATTTTATCCCATCGAGATAATAAATTCAGCAAAAATAAGTGTAAGTTCGATTTTCAATGTAAAGACAAAGTTTGAATTGCATTTGAGGATACATTTGCTATAATTCGTATCGCGTAGCGATCGACTACGCTTTGGACAGGTGTCGTATTACGCAAAAGACGTTATGCAAGATGTTCGATAGAAGGATTTAAGCTGAGGCAAAAAGTGAAGTTCCAGGTTTTTAATAACGGTAAGGTTGTAGATAAATTCACATTATGCGGAGCTTATCTTTTCGGCGGTGATGGAATTGGTATCCGCCGAGCCCAGATTACCTTTAAGAACGGTTTTATCGATTGTAAAAGGCCTAATCTGGAAACAGCAGGATTAGCTTTACTATGGCCTATAAATGGTCTTGGCAAGGTGCTTTTGCCGACTACCTGCCTGCCTGAGAGAGAGCGTCCGTATAATTTGAATGTGGAGATAGCGCGGGCAAAGCTAATGCAAATTGTCAACAAGCGAGAGGACTGGTTGTTTTTTAACGATATAGAGGGTTTGGGAGATATTTGCAAAGAGGGCCAGGAGTTATTTATTCGGGCAATTCAAAATATTTCAGACCCGCCGCAGTCATCTAAACTGGCAGATGATTCACTTAAAAAAGCTGTAGTTTTTTCTGAAAAGCTGGCAATAAAACAGGCGGAATCGCTTTTTGAGACAAGGAGCCAGAGCCATGGTTTTGGTCGAGGCTGCCTTGGATGCAGAATAGACCCGGTGGAGATTAGTAACCCTATATACGTTGAGAAGCTTCTGGAATTGTTCGGGTCCGTAACGATTCCAATAAACTGGGCCCAGATAGAGTCTCATAAGGGCAGTTATAATTTTTCGGCGATTGATGCCTGTATTAATGTGCTTGGTGAAGAGAGATTGTCGCTCAGCGCGGGGCCGTTGCTTTGTTTCTCAAAAGAGTATCTGCCCAAGTGGCTGCTTCACAGCGGAGCGGGTTTTGAAAAGATTCGAGAAGCGGCGTATCGGTTCGTTTCAGAGATAGTCGCTCGTTACAGTGGGATTGTTCGTGCTTGGTGCGCCATAAGCGGCTTGAATGTGTTTAACCACTTTGGGTTCAGGTTTGAGCAGATTTTGGAAATGACGCGTGCGGCGAATATGGCCGTGAAACAGGGCAGCGACAGGGCTTTGAAGATAATAGAAATCAGCAACCCGTGGGGCGAATATTATGCGACAATACCCAATAGTATTCCGCCATTAGTGTATATGGATATGGTTGTGCAGAGCGGGATTAATTTCGATGCGTTCGGGCTGCAAGTCCGATTTGGTAAAAATCAATCGGGTATGCACGTTAGAGATATGATGCAAATATCGGCAATTCTGGATTCCTTTGGGCCTATAGCCAAGCCTTTGTATGTGACCGATGTGGAAGTTCCGAGCCAAAATGGTTCTGGTTTGCAGGACGGGAAAGTTGCCGGGGTATGGCATGAGGAGTGGAACCAGTTGCGGCAGGGGCAATGGATTGAGCAGTTTTATAAAATAGCGCTCAGCAAACCCTTTGTTAACTCCGTGACATATTCGAACCTCACAGATACAGAGGACAGTACCATATCTAACAGCGGTTTGTTGACGGCCCAGCTCGAACCCAAAGAATCATATCGAATGTTGAAGAAGCTGCACGACAGCATTTTCAGCCGGTAAATAAGTCATGACTCGTGTTTTGTGGTTCGAAGGAGCGACGCAATACAATATGAGAGAAGCCGGGCAAAAGAGGATTCAATCATTTGCTTTTGTTATCAGTGTGTGTGTGGCGGTTTGCGTTTCCTTGGGTTTTGTTTCTGAATTTGTAGGGGCTGGTCAAACCTGCGAAATTGAATTAGAGAGCCGAATAAATCCAAACGATGCTTCCATAGCGAGTTTGGTGAGGTTACCAGGCGTAGGCGTTGGACGAGCCGGGGCAATAGTAGCGTACCGCGAGAATTTCATTGGAAAAGAGGGTGGAATTCCAGCGTTTCGAAATTTCAATGATTTGCAAAACGTTAAGGGCATAGGGCCTAAAACAGTACAAAATATCAGCGAATGGCTGAAGTTCGAATAGAATAGAGCATACAGGGTGTTTCGCGGATAGGTAAAGAAGGAAATGAGCGAGTGGGAAGTTGACAAACCATTAGGTCAATGCTACGGCACCGGTAGAAAAATTGAATACGGCGAAGAATACTTCGGTGCACTTGTAGAAACTGACGAAGGACTGCAACGGCGGGATTTTTGCGCCGATTACTGGGAGAGGGAAAAGCCGGATGTGTTTTGTTACTGGAAAACAAAACTGCCCAATCCCAATCAGAAAAAGCAGATATTCGTTGATGATGATATGCTGCTGGCCTTTTTTGAACGGTTGGAAAAAGAGACTGAGCAGGAGAAAATAAATTTTCGGTTTGTTTTGGCTTTAATTTTGATGCGAAAAAGGCGGCTGAAGTACGATTCAACCAGAATCGAAGACGCCAAAGAAATCTGGCGTTTGAGGATAACAGGCGAAAAGCAGTTTATTGAGGTGATAAATCCACATCTCGATGAGGAGCAAATCGGGCAGTTATCATCACAGATAGGTGAAATTTTACAGGCGGATTTATAGAAAATGAATTATCAACATTACAACCTACGTTTATACTTTTATTATGCTGCGGCATTACTGATTTTTTCCGGCTGTGCGCCCGAGATTCGGGAGCCGGTAGAGGTCGTTCCCGGTAAAGAAACTGTGGCTGAGGCATTGTCTGTTCTAAAAGCACGCTCACAAAACGCGGTGCCACTGTTGGCTAAGGGCCGGTGTGTTTTGAAGTATTTTGACGAAGACAAGAAAGAGCGTAAAGAATCTCTTCCTATGGTTAGAGTTGTGGTGAATCCTCCTGTTGAAATCTACCTGCAGGGTGATGCGACTCTTGTCCCCAAGGCAATAGTGCTCGGCTCGAACGAACGTGAGTTTTGGCTTGCATTAAAGCCAAAGGAAATCAGCACTTACTGGTGGGGCCAATGGTCTGAACAGGTTTCTTCCGAAGGACTTACGATAAATCCCAGAACTGTGTTGGAAGCTATTGGGGTTGTGGAAATAAAGGCGGAGGAGAATTGGTCTTTGTCGAATCAAGGCGCTTTTGATATACTTACAAGACGAGAGCGGGGCGTGGTAATCAAGAAAATATACATCTACAGCCGCGATTATCTGGTAAGAAAAATTGAGTACTTCGATTCGGATGGTCAAGCTGTGGCTTATACGGAATTAGGGGATTACAAAGAGGTGTCTGATGGTTTTCTTGTTCCTGCTTTGATAAAGATTATCGCATACGGGCAAAACAACGGCGAAGAGTCGCTTAGTATTGAACTTGATATTAAATCTATAGGACCGAAGGAAATAACTGAGGGGATGCAGAATTTCTATTTCAATCGTCCTAAGCCGCGAGGGTTTAAGCATGTTTTGGTAAACGAGGGTGGAAAGTGGATTGAACAACGGCAATAAATAATGAGGATGGAGCTTGTTTATGCCCAGGATGAATTTAAGAGAGAGAATAAGTAAGGATTTATTTTTGTTGGATGGTGCGATGGGAACCCAGTTGATTGCTCGCGGGATTCAAGTGAGTAAGTGTAATGATTATCTAAATGTCGAGTCGCCTGATGTTGTTTCTGACATTCACCGCAGCTACTTCGAGGCGGGCAGTGATGCGGTTCTTACCAATACATTCGGGGCCAATAAATATGCTTTGGGACGGCACAAGTTGTCGGAGGAGGCTGCTAAAATAAATAGTGCAGGCGCCCGGATAGCACGAAAAGCAGGTGGCCAGGATAAGTATGTATTGGGTGATATTGGGCCGAGCGGGGATTTTCTGGAGCCTTTGGGAAGCTTGAAGCCGGAGGAATTGAAAGAAGCTTTTGCCCGGCAGGCAAAGGCACTTTTGGATGGCGGTGTGGACGGTTTTATTATCGAAACGATGACTGCTCTCGATGAGGTGACAATTGCAATCGAAGCGGTGAAATCTGTCGGCGGCGGGGTGCCGGTGCTTGCGTCGATGTCTTTTGACAGGGCCGGGGATGATTTCAAAACGATGATGGGCGTTGGCATCGAAGCAGCGGCTGCAAAAATAGTCTTATTAGGTGTTGATGCGGTGGGATTTAACTGCGGGACAGTGTCACTTGATGAATATATAGAGCTGGCGGAGAAGTTTGTTTCGGCGGTGCGGGCGCTATCGGCTGATGTGATAGTTTATGCTGAGCCTAATGCGGGCAAACCGGAATTAATCGAAGGCCAGGCGGTCTATAAGGTATCGCCTGAGGATTTTGCAGCAGCGGCAAAGAAAATACATTCGGCCGGAGTGAATATCATTGGCGGCTGCTGCGGGACCGGGCCAGAACATATCAAAGCCTTAGCAAGAAATTTTCGGGGCTAACCAAATCGGTCTTTCGCAAAAAATCTTCACTTTATTTCGTGAGAATATCTTGTGGTTCTGTTAAAATATACTTTGGGTTCCCGCAAGGCGGGGTTCCTCAAAAGGGTTTGGTTCAAGAGTGTAGCTAAAGTGATACCTATTGATGCTTGGAAACCGTTAAACGCGGACATCAAACTGCTTAAGCGCTGCAAGAAGGCCATAAGGCAGGTGGTTGCCGATGCCGACGTCATCCTCTATGGCTCTCGCGCTCGCGGCGACGCCAACGAATACTCCGACTATGACATCCTTGTGCTTATCGACGGCCCGGTTACCATTTCCCTCAAAGAAAGGTTTGTTGACCAAACACTTCCTCTTGAGCTGGAGACCGGTGCGGTTCTCACGCTGATGACCTACAACAGGCAGCAGTGGGATACCCCTCTTTATCGTGCTATGCCATTCCGTAAAAACGTTGATCGTGAAGGGATTCTCTTGTGACTAAAGAAGAACGTGCATTGATTGAATACCGAATGGAACGCGCACGCGAAACCCTCGACGAAGCCAGAATAATGTTTGACGCTGGTCGAGTTAACACCTATGTGAACCGTCTTTATTATGCCTGTTTCTATGCAGTCTCGGCGCTGCTGCTCACGCGAAATTTCTCGACAAGCAAGCACGGCTATCTTCGCTCATTGATGCACCGTGAGTTTGTCAAGACGGGACTTATTCCGAAAGACCTCTCAAGGCACTTTGATGTTCTTTTTAACAGCCGTCTCGAGGGCGACTACGCAGACTTTGTCCGCTTCAAAGCCGAAGATGTTGCCGGCTGGCTCGAACGAACACGAGATTTTATCAAGCATATTGAGGGACTAATCTCAAAGCTTGTATAAATAGCAGTGACAAAAATATATTCGGCCGGTGTGAACATCATCGGCGACTGCTGCGGGACAAGTCCAGCGCATATTAGAGCAACGGCTGAAAAGCTAAAAAGCTGATTATTAGGCAAAGAGTTTTATCAGGTAGTGTTTAGGAATTTTGCGATTTGGTCTATAGTTTTTGCGGTGGCGCCCTGGTTTTTTCTGATTACTTCCTGGCCATTTTTGGCAATTGACTGCGCTAAGTCGGAGTCACTAAGACATTTTTGCATTGTCTTAAGCAATTCCTCTTTGTCTTTAACCATAATGGCACCGGCGTCGGCTAAGAGTGCGTCAACGGTTTGTTTGAAATTGAAGGCGTATGGGCCGAATATCGTGCATTTGCCCAGAGCAGCGGCCTCGGCCATATCAGAGCCGCCAATCGGCACAAGGGAGCGGCCAACGAAGATTATCGTTGCGAGCGAGTAAAACTTTCGCAAGTCTCCCATCGTATCGCCCAGAATTACCTCCTGGTTGTCGGCTGGCGGGGGGGCGGTATTGTTTTTTATCCGGCTGTAGCGGATTAAGGAAAAATCCCTGTGCTCTATGAGTTGTGCAACTTCGTCAAACCTTTCAGGTTTACGGGGTACGATTGCCAAACGCAGGTTACTGAACTGGCTTTGTTGTTTCAGATTCTGATAGACGTCAAGCAATATCTTTTCTTCGTCGTTTCCGGTGGCGCCTGCGACCCACAATCTTTCATCGTTAATATTTAGTTGAGCTGCAAGAACATCGGCACCTTCAACCTTGTCGGTGATCTGGGCGGTGTCGTATTTCAGCGAGCCGGTTACAATTACTTTTTCATCCGGGCAGCCGAATTCTTTGAAACGCTGTGCGTATTGTTCGGTCTGTGCGAGAATTAGACTGATTTTACTGAAGATTTTCTTAGCGATTGGCTTTATTCTTTTGTACGCGGGGTAGCTTTTGTCACTTATTCGCCCATTGACAACGATGACAGGAACATTTAACTGCTGAGCGATTTGAACAAAATTAGGCCACACTTCCAGTTCCATCAGCAGACAGATTGCCGGGCGAATATTGCTGAATGCACGTCGCATTATCCAGGAAAAATCAAAGGGAAAATAGAAGACCTTGTGATTCTCACTGAAAAGGTTGGTCGCACGGGAAAAGCCGGTATCGGTGGTGGTGCTGATTACGATTTCGAAGTCGCCGAATTTATTTTTAAGCTCTTTGATGATTGTCTTGGCTGCATTGACCTCGCCTACACTTACGGCGTGTAGCCAGATACATTTTTTTGTGGGACTTCTGCGGGTAATTTTACCAAATCGCTGGTCCCAGCCGGTGCGGTAGCGTTTGTGCCTGACGGCTCGATATACAATCACAGGGCAATAAGCCGCCGCAGCTAATAAATAAAGCAAATCAACAGCGAATCTCATTTAGTCATCCTATAAAGAAGTAAACGGGTTAGTAATCTATGAATGATATTCGTAAAGTACGATGATGTCAAACAGTTGCCTTTATTGGTTAATAAGAAATTGATACGCCGGTATATAGACAGGTGCCGAGGTTTGCCGGTGTTATGGTTCTTTTGGATTGGCTTGTTATGAGTTTAGGGCGCAGCAGTCTCAAGCAAATATTCGACGAATACGGCCAGGTCAAGAATGTCAATCTTTCCGTCGGGCCTGCCCTGTGGTGCTATGTCTGCTCTTGGATTCCAATTGAAGGACTCTGAATTGGTATGCCAGACGTCGGCGAAAGCAGCCAGGTCGAACAGGTCCACTACGCCATCACCGGCTCCGGGTGCGATGTCAGCGACGATTCGTTCAGGGAGACGCTCGAATTCTATTCGGGGCAGGGCCTGTCCGGGCAGACCTCCACCACGAAATACAAAGTTGAAGTCGACGAAGAGATTCGTGCCTATAATACCATCGAGGATTCCGCCCTCAGGGGAAGGAGCATCGAGCACAACCACAGGGACATTAGTAAAGCTGAGCCATTCCGGCGTGGCTATTACTTCAAGAGAATCTATATAAAAGCCGGGCGCTGTGATCATTTCCCCGGTAGCAATCAGTACTTCGATTTCGAACTCGGGTGTATTAGGATTAAGCCCCAGGCGGGCGCCAATGGCTTCACTAATGAGGGTATAAGTGCTGCCCGTGTCAAAGATAAAGCTGTCTTTGTCAAGGGAGGTTCTGCCGGCGTGGGTAAGGTCCACGCTGGAGATGAAGAAGAGACCTTGCATTGGCAAGAAACCGGTGAGTACAGACGGGCTCAAAGGAGCGCCAAAATCCTCGCCGAACGCGTCGAGGTCGAGTATGTTAGGGAAGTATTGGACGGAGACCGACCCAGTGGGCCGCAACTCGAGAGGTATTGTATTGGCGTAGCTTGGAATTTGTGGGTCATCGTGTATGTAGAAACGTATATCTGGGGCGGTGAACTTAGTTCCGTTATGGGTGATATTGATAGGTCGGTCGTTGTGAAAAACCGCGGCTAAGAAGACTGAAAGGGGTGTTCCAACCGTTGTGAGAGAGTGTGATGATTCGATTGGATCGCCCACGGCGATAGAGACATTGAACTCACCAGCCATAGTAGAGTTATCAAGAAGCAGACCATTGGGCTCAATGACATCGAGTCCGTCGATAAATAGACCCAGCGGCTGGGTTACCCAGGCAAAAGCTGAGCCGGTTACGCCCGTAAACTCGACCGTATTTGATGTAATGAGATCCGGGGTATGGTCGAAAAGACCAGTTCTGACACCGTCGCTGCTGCTCACTATATGGGCACCGGCTCCGGTATCAAAAACTGCGATTGCGTAGTCAGTCTCCGGCGTGGCTGTGAGATAATTGCCGATTACAGAGTCACTCGGTACGGCATCGAGTTCGAATTCTCCGGAACGCTCATCCGTAAAGGTGACCATACACCACGAGAGGAATCCGCCTAAAGCAGGTGCGTCGATAATATTTGCATTTATGGGTGGAGTTGGTTGGGTAATTAAAGATGAAGGCTCAGAGGCCGTTTCTTTCGATGGGAGATTCGATAGGTTTGCGGTTTTTTCGACAAGGAGGAGAGGGGCTTTTCCCTCAGCGTAGCTGACAGCTTCGGCGGAGGCAGCAGAAGTCCAGCATACTGCGGTAATCAGAAGTAAAACAAGCCAGATTCGATTCGAGTTGTGTAAGTTCATTTATCAACCTTCCGTTCCATTCACAGCAAGTTTTATTGTAACATATTTAGGCAAAATTTACACGTGGAAAAATTCGAAACCGCCTTGTCTCCTCTAAACAACCTACAGGTTTCTTTTGAACTCTGTCCAACGCATACTGTCTCTATATAGTAAGTACCATAAAGCGATGTTTATGTGACGTGAAAACCGGTAAACAGCAAAAATATTGCGCAAAACAGGCTATATTCTTGACTTGCAGACTGTTTTGGCGTAATAGATATAGCATTGATTTGTGTCCCCGTAGCTCAATTGGATAGAGCGTTNNGTTGTGCGTTCGAGTCGCACCGGGGATATTGGTAAATATAGTATTTACAATGACTTGTTCTGTCTTATCGATTAACATTTTCTCACGCTTTGTCCAATACGTACTTCATACGTACTTTTTGCCCGGTCCATCACTTACTTCCAATATCTTTTCATCGCAGATTTCTATAAGGGCCCTCCAAATCTGGTCATCACTCCAGTTTGCTTTGTTGTTCAGAAACTCTCTGAGTTGCTGAGTCCACTTTTCATCATCATCAAGCTCGTCTTCTGGCACAAGTTCGCTTACCTTATCGTATAGCAACTCCCGGTTTTCGCTCCAATTGAATATCTCGTCCAGCCGCTTGCCATTCTTGTGCATCCTTGTTAAATCTCTTCTGTCTTCCGTCCAGTATCGGACCGGCGTGTGTATGAATAGAAGTAAGGAAGAGCTCGGAGGGTTAGAGCTTCAATGCATTTAAAATTTCATTTCGTATAGGCAGGGTTGCATAAATGAGATAGGTTTTGTAGTTTTTAACTTACACTTGCGGACGCGGCAGCAGGCCGGAGCGCTCCAAAATGACAGGCGTAAT
>JABAOC010030019.1_pt5 | contig 12179 bp, 10 predicted proteins | sample 7062161 | NCBI WGS metagenome assembly JABAOC01 (sample SAMN14538625, study PRJNA623070) | marine sediment metagenome | biome: marine biome [ENVO:00000428]; feature: marine pelagic biome [ENVO:01000023]; material: deep marine sediment [ENVO:00002113] | place: India: Gulf of Khambhat ... | reverse complement strand
AGAATCTTGCCGGGCCCCAGATCCTTCGCGGCCTTGAGCGCGCCGAACAAGGCCGTGCCCGCGGAGCCGCCGGCGAACATCCCTTCTTCCCGCGCCAGCCGTCTGGCCGTCAGAAAAGAATCGCGATCGGAGACCTGCATGACTTCGTCAATGACGGAGAAGTCGAGTGTACCCACCATAAAGTCATGGCCGATGCCTTCCACGCGATAGATCGACGGCTCCCCGGATTTGCCCTTGTAGAATTCGTCGTAGTAGATACTGCCGAACGGGTCCGGGCATACGACTCTGACTTCACGGCCGGCGGCCGCGGCTTTCTCCTTCAGGTACTTGCCGACCCCCGATATCGTGCCGCCGGTGCCGATGCCGCCGACCAGACAGTCGACTTGGCCGTCGGTATCTTCCCAGATCTCTGGTCCGGTGGTCAGATAATGCGCCTCGGGGTTGTTCATGTTGTAGTACTGGTCGGTGTAGAAGCCGCCTGGTGTTTCGCGGGCGATCCGCTTGGCGATCTCGACGTAGCTCTCGGGATGGTCATGCGGCAGGTCGGTGCGGGTCACGACGACCTCGGCACCGTAGGCCTTGAGCATATCGATCTTTTCCTTGCTCATCTTGTCCGGCATGGTGCATACGCAGCGATAACCGCGCACCGCCGCCATCATGGCGAGCCCGAGACCGGTATTGCCGGAGGTGCTCTCGACGAGCGTCGCGCCCGGCTTCAGCAGCCCGGCCTCCTCGGCACGTCGGACGATATTGACGGCGATGCGGTCCTTGACCGAGCCGGTCGGGTTGACGCTCTCGAGCTTGGCGTAGACCGTGGCCATGCTCGAGTCCGCCAGGCGGTTCAACCGAATCAAGGGTGTGTGACCTACGAGATCAATGACGCTATCGTAGTAGTGCATCGGCAATCTTCTCCGCGAAGCCTACTTCAGTATACGCAGGAAACTCATTTGGTGCCTAATGGTCCCTGTGAGGCGGCCTAGCGCGGCGCGACCCCAACCACGTCTTGGATCACCACGTTGACGGCAATTTATAAGCGTTCGCCGTCGCCGAAAAACGGATGCACGAGATGCTCAACTCAGCCTGAGAAAGTGAGCAGCATACCCGGCTGGGGGCCACTGACGATACCCTGGCCGATGGTGTAGTGCGGGTATCTGCGCTCACTGCCGGCCGCGGCTACGGGTCGCGGATCGCGCAACTTTATCTTGCCATTCATGCGGTGCCCGGGTGTGGGCTTGCGGCAGTCTACGTAATAGACACAGGCCCAGTGAATGTCGCCGTGGTTGTGTGCTTGGTTATAGTTTCCGTTTCGATTAACGTTCGCCCAATCATTGGCTCTGTATCTCACCGCCAAAGGTTTGCCAGCCGGCAAGCAGGCCAGATGTCTAATCGGCTCGTCGATCCACGACTTCAGCGTCGCAATCTCCGGCACCGGCCAGTCGAGAAAGTTGGGAACGGATTGCCAACCATCGACACTGCTTCCGGCGACCGGTTCGTCTTCGGCCTCGGCCTTGAGAATGGCCGCGCGCAGCTTGCCGGGGCGTCCGACGCGATGCAGCGTTGCTCTGTGCGGGATTTCTCAACCGGCGTTGCTTTGCCGACATATCCTTCGGCCACCAAAAAGCCCGCGCTGGGCGCGGGCTTGGGGAAAGAAGAAACAGTCGCGAGTAACGGGTATAAAACTCAGTCGACCATTTCGAAACTGGAAAATGTCGCGACGCTGCCGCTAGTCACCATGATATTACCGGCGTACTGACAACCCCCTGAAACCTCGTAGGCTACAAACATCTCCTTAGTGCCTACGTTTGCGCCGTCCCCCTCGGTGGTGGTTTTGTACGGGACCGGACTGGCGCTCGTGCTGACGATGCCTTTGTCGGGGTCAATCAACTCCGTCACCACCAGACCCGCGATCGTCGTGCTGCCCGAGAAGGTCACAGTGATCTCGATATCAGCATTGCCAAGCAGCTGCCCCTGGTCGTCAAACGTGGATATCACATAGCGCTCTATCACAGTAGTAACGCCCAAGCACCCTACGGCCGGTCCAACCGAAAAGCTAATGGACGCGGGTTCAACGACTAGACTGCCTTCGCTGGGTATGGGGCCGTCCTGGGAGTCGTCTGCCGTGCAGGCAGCGAGCGTGGAGGCCATGATGATCGGCAACAATCGCTTACGGATGCCGTTACCAAACAGCGTGTGCATCGGTTTTTCCTTGTCTTGTGTCTAGTTCTTGGCGACCGAAATTGCGAGTTTGCCTGAGCTGTCCTCGCTAAGTCATTATTTTTATATAGTTAGTGCCTCCCATACTGTCAACGCCCGCCACCGCTGGTAAGCAACATTATGATTTCAATAGGGAATTTCGCAGAAAGCGGTCTCGGGCGCGTCCACCGCGGATGAGTTGTATGGCAAACCCCGCAAATGGCCGTACGCCATGCCCGCGGAGCACGAAGACCACCGTGCTACTTTTTCGACAAGATCCAGATGACCGAGACGGCCTGCACGCCGGCCGCATCCTCGGCGAGGTTGTAGGCGACGCGTTGACCTTTGCGCAGGGCATCGACGCTGGTCTGGAAGCCCCGGTAGTTGTAGACGGCCACCGCGCCAGACAGCCTGAACAAGGTATCGTCGATCACGAGCTCGCCGCTTTGCAGNNGCAGGTCCAGACGCTCGATCTTGCCTTGTTCCTGCGGCGCGCCGAAGACCTGCGATGTGGAAGCTACCGAGTCGCTGGGCATCCAGGAGCCTAGCGTCATGGCAAAAAATGCTGCGATCAGACCATGTATGACACGCTTCATCGTTCACCCCCTGTTAAAAAACTTAGCGCTATTGCATTTGTCGCCACGAGCGTCGACCCGCCGCCGCCGTATCCGGTCCCGGGTTGTTGGCGATGCCCTTGATGTCGCCACCGGTGCCGGTGGTGATCTTGAGCTCGCGGCTCTTGGCCGGATCATCGAGTAGCACCGGTTTCGGCATGATGCCGAGGCCGGGATCGATGCCGATGATGAATTGACCGCCGCTGGTCATGTCGCCGCTGTTGAATGAGCCGTCGTCGTTGAGGTCGAACACCGGAAAGTCGGGCGAGCCCCCGTCGCGGAAGTTGAGCTCCATCAGCCAGCTCGTCCCGCCGACGGCGCACGGCGAATCGTTCGGCACCAGCGTCACGAAGATGATTCGTCCGGTTCTGAGCACCGGGTCGGTCACGATCTTCTCGCCCGGCAGCGGCATGTCGACCTGCCAACCCATGAACTGGCCGGCGGTTGTGCCCCAGGCGGTAATGGGGTTGTTGCTGACGGTGCGCACCGTTTGCCCGGCGAAGCTCGCCGTACCGATGGTCTGGGTTTGCAAGTCGGTCTTGCTGACCGGCGTGTGGTTGCCGGGGGCCGCGCCTTTCTCGTCCCAGATGCCATAGAAGGTTTGCACCTGCTGCGGCGGCGTGCTGGAGTTGTCGCCGGTCTCGATGTACTTGCCGGTGCCGAAGTAGATCATGAAGCCGTTGAGCCCATCGGGATGGCGACCCACCTCGGGGCGCACGGTGATCGGCTGCCGCACGCTGCTGCCGTCGGTGGCGGTGAAAATGGGTACCGGCGTCGGACCCGCGGCCTGGGCGACAGCCCAATTGATCGGATTGACATCGCTTACGTCGAACTTCCACAGATTGCCCTGCAAATCACCGGCGTAAATGAAATCGGCGATCGAATCGCTGTTGGCGTCGATAACCGCAGGTGCGGCGAGACCGTTCGGCGTGGTGCCGTCTACCGACTGCGCCATGCCGCGCTGCGTGTCGATCTTCTTGATGAGCGCGCCGGTCTCGGCGTCGAGGATGTAAAGAACGGCGTTGCCGCTGGCACTGGTCGTGGCGCCATCGTTCTCGGTATTGTTGTAGCCGTTGCCGAAAATGACCGCCCAGCGGCCGTTGCGCATCTTGGCGATGGTGGCCTCACCGAAGGTGTAGCCCAGATCGGGGTCGTTGGCGTCGGTGAATTCCCACATGAAGATGTTGGACGCATTGACCTCGCTGAACGCGCTGGGGTCGGTGACATCCAGCGCAAAGACGCCTTGTCCGCCACCGCGCAAGGTGCCGATCAGGACTGTGTGCCAGGCGCTGCTATAGAACGCGTCGCCGACCGTGGGCGCACCGTCGACGTAGTAGCGATGGGCATACGCGGGCTCGGTCAGCTGGCTCAGGTTGCCGTAAACTTCGGAGGGCACGAAGGCGATCTTTTCCTCGCCAGTGTCGGCGTCGAAGCCGTGCAGCATGCCGTCGTTGGCGCCGACGTAGACCATGGGCGTGCGTCCCTGCTTGTTCACCCTGAAAAGGGAGTAGGGCACGGCCTCGATGGCGTCCGAGTAGAGATACGGCGGCGCGCCCACAAAGACGGGTGCCGAGTGAACAATGTCGCCAAGCTTGAAGTCGTTGCTGCGTGTGCGAAACGCGTACGGTGGAACGCCCTCGCGACTCGGGTCCCCGCGCAGATAGTCGAGACGCTCGGGACCGAAGCCGTCCATCAGGCCACTGCCGTTCTTATTGAGCGCGTCCTGCTGGCTAGGCGACAGGTTGGCCCAGCGAAAGGCGACGCCCGTGGTGCCGTTGGCAGTGATAATTTCACGGTTGGCACTCCAGCCGGCGCCCGCCGCCTGTGTCTTCAGCACCTCGCCGGCGTCCCACAGCATCGGGCCGATATTGCCGTTGCTGTCGAGCGGGATGGCACGCAACTGGCCGCTCGACTCGCCGCTATTGAAGCGCGCCTGGAAAATGCGCGTGTCGGTGCTGAGCGACGCCGAATTCAGTGCCACGGCGGCCGCCGTGCCGGTGCGGTCGGTGATGTTGGCAATGGCGTCGGCCATGGATTTGCTGAGCTCGCTGGCGTTCTTCGCGCTCAAGAAAACCCCGCGGCTGTTATAAGCGGCATGCCACAGATCATCGATCCGGCGGGCGTTCTGCTGGGCGGTGCTGCCGGAGAACGGGTTGGTCCAACTAAAACCGGCTGTGGTCGGATCGCTGTCGGTCGCATCGCCCGGCGTCTTGGTGTCGAACGGATCGAGCTCGCCGGTGACGCCATAGGCGACGGTGTAGGTCACCATGTGCTGATGGGTGGCGTTGTCCACGCCGGCGGTGACGGGCACCTCGTCCAGCAGCGCCGGCGCCAGGTCACGCTCGTAATACTGCATGGCCACGTCGGCGAGGGTGTCGCTGACGCCGTCTGCATAGGGCGGGCCGTCGAAAGCGGTGTTGTTGTCGCCATCGTCATTGCCCACCAACGGGCTGGCGCCGTTGTAGAAGCCGTCGGTCATCAACACCGTGAAGTTCTGCTGGCAGGTACCGCCGGCCGCGGCCGGCAAAATCGGACAACTCGCGCCGCTGGCGCCGAACAGGTTGCCGGCGACGCACTCGTAGTAGCGACCGACATCGCGCAACGCCTGCCGCAGTGGCGTGCCCTGGTTCGATTGCGTCTTGTAAAGCCCGTCGATCAAGGCACGCTTGCTGCCGGTGGTCGGATCGGGATTCATGGAGGCGATCGGAATATTGTTCGCGCCGCTGTTGTTGTGCAGGGTGGCGTAGCCCAGACGCACACTGCTGGTGCTGGTGATCAGGTTGCCGATGGCGTTTTTGGCGGTGGCTTCACGGCGACGGTAGTAACTGAACCAGTTGGCGAAGTTCTGCAGCTCCTCGGCATAGGTGCAGGCCAGTGGATCAGCGCAGTCGCTGCGGGCACCGCTCGTGTGTACGAACGGCGCGTTGGTCGGCCTGATTTCGATGCGGGTATGGGCGTCATCGGCGTCCACGGCACCGTCGCCATCGCTGTCGGTCCAGAGGTAATAGCGCGCGGGGTAGTAGTCGGTGACGATAATGTCCACGTTGCCGGTCGTGGTGCGCGGGACGTCATCGGCCTCCCAGGTCCAAAGCCCGGTCAGGTCGACGGTCGCGCTGGCAGTGTTAAACGGGTCCAGGGGTGCCGCCAGCGGGTTGACGTTTGTAAACGGATTGCCTGCGCTGTCGACGCCGGCCCAGGGCCTGTAGGCGATCTCCGGGTTGTAATACATGACGTTGTAACCGGAAAAGCGTCCGCGCCACACGCCATAGGCGTCGGCCGGCATGTTGGCCGTGGCCTGCACAGACTCTTCGCTCGGCAGGATACGGCCGACGTTTTCGAAGCTGTAGTTGTTGTCGGCAGCCGGTACGGTGTAGCTGAAGACATGAGTCTCGGTGGCGCCAACGAGGGTCATGCGCCCCTCGCTCTCGGTGGTCATGATGTCCCAGTCCATGCTGCCGGAGTCATCCGAGAGCAGAAAGATGTTGGGCTCGACCGCGGTGCCGAGGAAAAGCGGCGAGTTGGCGAGACTCAATTGGCCGGCGTGGCTCAGCAGCGGAAGCTGCAGCGCCAGCGCCAAGCCCAGTGCGAGCACCGCTTGCCATGCCCGCGAAGGCCTGCGCTGAGAGGCGGCCTTGCGGCCTTTAGCGGCCCGGTTAGAACACGCGCGAATCGCGATACACGGATGTTGCTGATCTAATGTTTGCGCCATGGGTCTTAATCTTGGGTTAACTGCATTCCTCCGCTCCCAGCGGCGCGTGTGTTAGAAACGTTTTTCGTATACGGATTGCACCATCACCACCGCGGTGTCGGTCTTGCCGCTGCTGCGGGCGGTGACACGGAACAAGTTCTTGCCTGAGCTCTTGTAATTCGTGGGCAGGACGAGGCTGCCTTTGTCGTCGGGGATCGAGCCGAGATCCTCGATGATGTAGCTCGGCTGCTGCGTGACGCCTTGCATGCCGGCGTAGCTCTGCAAGTCGGTACTGGACCACACGCCGGTTGGCTCTTCCCACACCTGCACGGCGCTCAACGACGGCAGGTGCAGGCCATCGGTGGTGACCGCCGGATCGAACACCGGCTTGTTCATCTGGCCGCCGATCCATACTTCACCGGCCGTGAGCGCCGACTCGGCAGACTGAAAGGCAATGTTCTTGTCGCTCATGTTGCTGGCCATGCGCTCCTCGAGCGTGGTCGTGCCGAGCGCCGTGACCGCGAGGATATTCATCATCAACAGAAAAATAAGCGCGACAATCAGCGCAACGCCCTGTTGCCGGTTCGGTGCAGGATGACTGCGATTCGGTCGCGGCATGGTCATTACCTCTAGTTGCGAAGCTCGACGGTCGTCGTGAACACGCGGCGCTGCTGTCGGTCGTTGTAGGGGCCGATCAAGGTGCCCAGCACCCCGTAGACGCGCGTATCCACCTCGCTATTGGCGTAGTTCAGCGTGCGTACCAGCAGCCCGAGCCGCGCCGTGACGACGATGGACCAGTCGACGACCTGGTCCGCGGTGCGATAGACATCGGCGGTCCCGTCACTGTTGCTGTCCTCGCCGTAAAAGACCTGCATGTTGTCGACGCCGCTGACAAGCTCCTCTGTCACAACCACGCCGTCGTCGAGCTCCTTGCGAAACAGTCCCGGCGGGTTATTCGGATCGTTGTTGCGCCGGCCGATGTAATACACGTTGGTGACCAGTCTCAGGATCTCGGCGTCGCCCTCGTAGGTCTTGGAGAGATCTTGGGTGGCGTTGCCCGGGCCTTGGGACACCACGCCGGTATTGTGATTCAGCGTGCCGGTGAGGTCGGGATCCGTGGGACCGGTCAACTGGAACAGATNNGGCGCTGCGGCAGTCCGCAACGATGACGATGTCGTTGACAGACAGCCCGTTGCCGGACTCGATGTGCAAGGCGGCCGAGGGTGTGGGCATATACGGCGGCAGCACGCGGTGCCCCAGGTCGGAGCCGCGGCGCACCACCAGCACGTCGGTGCCGGGGACGACCTCGCCGGCGGTGAAATAGCTCGCCGGTAGCGCCGGTGTCCAGTCCGTCGGGTTGCTGCCGCTGCCCGTGTAGCCGTGGCCGTTGACGAACTGCCCCAGCACGAAGTTGGTCGAGTAGTCGTTCGGGTTGTTGAGATGATTGGTGACGGTGGTCGATTTCTGCAGGCAACCCATGAAGCCCGCCATACGGATATCCCAGGTGAGGAAGTGCATGCCGAAACGGGCATTTTCCTGGAGTCGCGACAGGCCTTCGGTGACCCTGTAGGTGGTGCGGCTGGTGGCGAACACCTGCGCCACCGCGCCCAGCACGATCAGGCCGATGGTCGTGGCGATGAGCAGCTCGGTCAGCGTGAACCCGCGCATGCGCACCGGCGCAAGCGGGCGCGGCTTGTGCTGTCTGCGGTCGCCGCAGCAAGCGGCGGCCGGCATCTTCGTGGTCAACGCGTGGGGCGCGCGTTTCATCGGCCATGACTCCTTTGCCGTGATCTGCTGGCGGATGCAATCAGCTACGCCGGCCGCAGATACTGCAAAGCTCTAAAACTGCTAACTCGGTCGAAACCCGTGACCTGCGGCTGGCGTGCGAAAGGCGATGGGGGCGAGTAGGTAGTGTGCGGGAGAGCAGACGAGGGTCTTTCCGCGATGGAGAGACACCTGATTGCGAACAGATGCAAAATGCACCGTTTCTCCTGCAGCCCCTCGACCGTCGTCTTTCGACCCCAGGCAGGTAGCTTTGCGTCCCATCCTTTCGGAATGGTTTGCCTTTGTAACGAAACAAGCAGTCCTGGTCGCTGGAAGCTTCATCATCCGTGTCCTGGAACTACTGTTTCCTGTATCGGTTTCGAGCATTTCAAGTCTCTAGGCCGCCTAATCGGCGATCCCGAAAGGAAAACCGGGCGGCCTATAACGGTATAGATAGCGTGCCCGGGGGAATCAAGCGGAAAGGCGTTATTTCCTTACCCGACCATCGGAGGGGTCGAACCTTCTGTCCTTACTACCGCTCAGGTCGGCGATGGCCGACCTTTGGTCGCTCTCGAGCAGGTGACGCCGCCGGCTTGTGCCGAGAAGCCCACGGGCGATGCACGGATCGCATCGGGGGATGACCGTGGCGGCTACCGGTCGGCACGGCCGACGAACGGTCGTCTACTGCGACCGTCTCGTCGCCCAGCGAGGCGTTGATGCAAGACGCGCCGGCAGATGACGGAGGCGTCCATGTCCAAGAATCGTCCCGGGTAATGGACCGTCACCTGGCCGGCGCGTGTTGCAACCGTCTGACGAGTCGGGCACGGCGCGGGCTCAACCCTCACGTGAGGTCGAAGGTGAGCCCCTTACACGCGTTAGGCTGAGGACGGGGCGTGCGCATGCGCAGGGCTGTCGCGCCTAGAAAAGGTATAGATATGAGAGTGCAGAGCAACCAATGCCGGCGGGCAGCTTGTGCCCCCCGGCTATCCGCAGGTCGGAACCTCTCGTCTCGGCGCTTTCGCCTCTCGGCGGTTTCGGCCTACTTCTTGGTCCAGGAACTCCAGCCGACGCCCGGTTTGTTCCACTGCTTGACGCCGGTGGAGTCGATCCGCAGCGCACCGTTATTGGCCTGCAGCCCACCGGCGACCGGCGTGGCGGTGGCGGTGAAAGCGGTGTTAATAGTGCCCGCACCGGCAATGGTAGTGGTGCCGACCGTGACCTGATAATGGCCGTCGGGCGAGAGGTTATTCGAGTAGCCAAGCCCGTCACAACCCGGGATCGTGCCGGCGTCCATGGTTGTCGTGTAACGATTGCAGTTGGAGAAGAACTTCTCCTGGTTGTTCGCCACCTGCGTGAGGATCGACTGAGCGTCGGAGCGGCGCGTCTGGGTCATGTAATTACGGTAGCTCGGGTAAGCGATGCCGACGATGATGGAAAGAATCACCACGACTACCATGAGCTCGACCAGCGTGAAACCGGATGAACGGGCCTCGGTCATCTAAATATCCTCTTCAAATTCAGACTGTGCTAACTAAAACCTAACTACTTTGCCAATCGGGAAAGCGGCACGCGGCGCCGCTCGCGGCCATTTACCCTCTCATTATAGTCCGTACACCTTCGGCCAAGCGGCTGCTGCGGCGCCTGTCCACACCGTTGTCCTTTTTGGGCGACGCATCGCGCCACCGTCCCACCTGCTGCGCGGGCTTGCGATCCCCCGGCGGCGCGCCCGCCGCCGGGGGGTCACAGAGCACTCGCCTTGGCTAGCGCAACTGTTGCCAGGACTCGCGGCTGCCGGCACCCGGCGGGTTTTTGGGGGCCGACTCGGAGATGACCTGCGTGCCGCCCTCGGTGCCGCCGACGTACTTGTACTCCACGTCGCCCGGGGTCGAGAGGATACCCGGCGTCTGTGGCGCGCCGACGTTGGACTTGAGGCCGCCCGGGGCCACCATGTTGCCGCTGCCATCGCTCACCAGGTCGAAGACGCCGTCGCCGTCGATGTCGAACGGCGCGTCGGCGAGGCGGCTGCCACTGCTCGCGTCGATCTCCATGATCCAGCCGTCGCCGCCGAAGACACACGACGAGCCCGACGGGATTAACGTGGTGAAGATGATGCGCCCGCCGCGCAGCACGGGCGTGGTGATCTGCCGCTCGCCCTTGTTGTTGGTGTTGCCCGCCTCGGTGTTGAGCAGATCCATGTACCAGCCGAGATGATTGGTGCCGGGGGTCAGCGGATCAGACGGCCAGCTGATGGGATTGTCCGTCGTCACGCGCACATCGGCCAGGGTGCCGTTCACATTGACGGTGTTCTCTTCAAGGATCGTCTGCTTCAACAGCTTTTTGCGCGGCCCGCCCGAATGATAATTGGGCTTGCTCGCCAGGTTCGGATCCCAGATGCCGTAGAGGGTCTGGGTCTGCTGGCCGACCACGGAATTGTCGCTGCTCTCCAGATACTTGCCGGTGCCGAAGTAGACCATATAGCCGCCGTCGTTGAAGGCGCCACCCGACTTCGTGCTCGGGTGCGGGCCGGCCTCGAGCTGCGCGGTGATGGGCTGGCGGGCACCGCTACCGTCCATGGCGACAAACAGCGGGCTGCCGCCGTAGGCCTTGCCCCAATTCGCGGGATCGGCATCGGTCACATCGAACTTCCACAGGTTGCCGAAGAGGTCACCGCCATAGACGTAGTCGGCGATGCGATCACCGTTGACATCTACCGGCGACACCGTCGCCAGACCGTTTGGGGTGAGGGTGGCCGTGGGATCTTGGGCCCTGCCCACACCGGTGTCGATCTTCTTGAGCAGGCTGCCGTTCTCGATGTCGACAATGTAGAGCACCGCGTTGCCGCTGGTGCTGGCATTGCCATCGGCCACGGTGTTGTTGTAACCGTTGCCGAACACGGCTGCCCACTTGCCGTTGGCCATGCGCACGACCGCCGGACGGCTAAAGGTATAGCCGAGATCGGCATCATTCGCGTCCGTGAACTCCCACAGCGNNTCGCCGGGTCGGTCACATCGAGGGCGTAGATGCCTTGCCCGCCCTTGCGCAGGCCCCCGACCAGCACCGTGTGCCAGGCGCCGCCAAAGAAGACATCGCCGGCGGTGGGGGTGCCGTTGACGTAGAACGTGTGCGCGTACGCCGGTGCCAGCAGCCGTGCCAGGTTGGGGAACACCTCGCGCGGCACATAGGCGAGCCGCTCCTCGCCGGTGGCGGCATCGAAGCCGTGCAGCATGCCGTCATTGGCGCCGACATAGAGCATCGCCTGGCGCCCGCTGACGCTCGAGCGGAAGCTCGAGTACGGCTGCGACTCCAGCGTGTCGGGATGGTTGAACTGCGGATCGCCGACGAAGATGGGCGAGGAATCGACAATGTCACCGAGCTTGGTGGCGCGCGATCGATATCCGTTGCCGTTCACGCCCTCGTCGGTTTCGCTGCCGCGCAGGTATTGCAGACGCGCCTGCCCCTGCGCGGACTTCACGCTCGGGACGTTGGCCGTGATCTCCGTTTTCAGGGCAGTGCTGAGGCTGCCCCAGCGGAACGGGATGCCGGTCGTGCCGTCATAGGTGATGACGACGCGGTTGCTGTCCCAGCCGGTGCCGGCGATGCGGGTGGTCAGCAGCTGTGCCGCGTCCCACACTTCGGGCGTGATGACCGCACCGGTGACGGTATCGAGCTTGAACGCCAGTAATTGGCCGCTCCAGCTGCCGCTGTTGAACAGCGCCTGGTAGAGACGCGCGTTGGCATCGAGCTCGCCCGCGTTCATCGCCACGGCGCTGCCCGAGGCGGTACGCTCCAGCACGTCGCTCAACGCAGCGGCAAAGCCGTCGATCATTTCCTGCGGACTCTTGGCGTTGAAGAACTGGCCGCGGCTGTTGATGGCCGTGTGCCAGAGGTCATCGATCTTGTTGCTCGACCAGCTGAGCGAG
>JABAOC010008268.1_pt2 | contig 12180 bp, 8 predicted proteins | sample 7062161 | NCBI WGS metagenome assembly JABAOC01 (sample SAMN14538625, study PRJNA623070) | marine sediment metagenome | biome: marine biome [ENVO:00000428]; feature: marine pelagic biome [ENVO:01000023]; material: deep marine sediment [ENVO:00002113] | place: India: Gulf of Khambhat ... | reverse complement strand
AGTTCCCACCCCAATAAAACTGGCTCCCCATTCGACACTCTCTTCGGAATGTTCTCAGTTTCTGGGGATACCCGATATCACCCCAAATGAGGCGGGTTTGTGTTAACCGGGAGCATCGCCAAGCTGCTTGAGGCGTTCGCGTCAATAATGAGAGAGATAGATTCTTTGGTAGGATCACGTTCCACAAATGGTCGCGCTGTAACTCGTTCGAGTTTTCGGATACTACGCCCCAAGAGAGTGAATTTGCGGGTTTTTGTGTTAAGTAATGGCTCCCGGGTTGGTGTCTCAGAACATGGTTATGTGGGATCAGGTTTGCCTGGAAGTGTGCTATACTTGTTGTTGTAATATCTCTTGGCGATCTATCTGGAGCAGAGTACGTGATATTCGTCACTCGCCATACGTTTTTGATCGGTACGTCGGTCCGAGTCAATCTTCCATCACGGTGGTCCATATCTGCGTCGGCAATAGCGTTTCTTCTTGCTCTACCCGGCGTAGCAGAGCCGTCCGGATCCAAACCTGATTCTGGCCACCTGACCGTCTTCAGCGGTGTAGTACGTGACGCGAACGGACCGGTTTCCGGAGCCACCGTGCGCCTTCAAACCTCTCCTATCTTTACGACAACCGACACCAACGGTTCCTTCACATTGACAGTGGCGAAGGACGTCGATGTCATCGTCCTAACAGCGTCGGCACCCGGGTTTTACATCGGCGGCGGTTTCGAACATCGTCCGGGAGCGGGCAACATTGAGATCCGGCTTGAGCGGCACTGCGAAACGGACCACAGCGAATACAGATGGGTGAGCGCCTTCTCCAGGACAGGCGATCAGGCGGCTTGCGAGAATTGCCACTCTGAACCTGGACACCGGGATTCCGAGCTGCCGTTCGACCAGTGGCGTTACGACGCGCACGCAAGTTCGGTCCAAAACACCCGCTTTCTGACAATGTACCTCGGTACCGACATCCACGGCAACCGGAGCCCACCGACGCGCTTTCACGAAAGCCGAGATTATGGCCGAATCCCGATCCGCCCCAACACCGACCGACCGTATTACGGACCCGGATACAAGCTGGACTTCCCTACAACAGCGGGCAACTGCGCAACCTGCCACGCCCCGATGGCGGCGATCAACGCAGCGTATAGCGTTGATCCCTCAACCCTCAAAGGCGTCGAAGCCGAAGGCATCGGCTGCGATTTCTGCCACAAGGTCTGGGATGTAGTTCTCGATCCCGACACCTGGCTGCCCTACGACAACAGGCCGGGTGTTTTGTCGTTCGTCTTCCGCCGCCCCGATCCGGGACATCAATTGTTCACGGGCCCGCTTGACGACGTGGCCCCCGGCGAGGATGTCTACTCGCCCGTCCAGAAGGAAAGCCGGTATTGCGCCCCCTGCCACTCCGCAAGGTTCTGGGACGTCGAGATTTATAGCTCGTATGATGAGTGGCTCGCAAGCCCCTACGCAAACGCCGATTCCCAGATAACGTGCCAGGATTGTCACATGCCGTCAGGTTTGAACAACCACTTCGCTCTATACGAGGAGGGTGGCAGGCAACGTGATCCGGATACCATATTCGGTCATCGGATGCCAGGGGCCGGAGACGTAACGCTCCTCCAGAACGCAGTGACGATGACCACCGGGGCTGAATTGCGTGACAACGATCTGGAGGTCCGGGTCGAAATCGTGAACGATCGCACCGGCCACCACGTGCCGTCCGACTCTCCGCTGCGCCAATTGATCTTGATCGTGCAGGCTACCGATGACCACGGTGTGGCACTCGATCTGCGCGATGGACCGACGCTGCCGGACTGGTGCGGTATCGGTCAGCGCGAAGACGGTTACTTTGCGGGCCTCCCGGGCACAGCCTACGCCAAGATCCTTGAGGAACTATGGACGGGAGTTTCTCCGACGGGAGCCTACTGGACGCAAACGCGAATCGTCTCAGACAATCGGATCGCTGCCTACGACTCCGTTGAGACGACGTATCTGTTCGAGCCTCCCATCAAGGGTAGTGCGACCATCGATATCAGACTTCTTTACCGCCGAGCCTTCATCGAACTGAGAGAATTGAAGGGTTGGGACGGAGAAGATATCGAGATGGCACGGCGTACCTTCACAGTGAGCAGAGATGTTGGAAAGGATTTTGGTCTTACCAATTCTGAGTGATCGGAGGGAGAAATGAATAGCGGACGTTTGGTATTCCGTTTGAGCGCATGTTGTGTCCTGGCGGCGACACTCCTCGTCTCACAGTATGATGCGACAGTGCGGTCCGAAAGCCAGCTTTCGAGCACTTGGGAGCGTTGTGGAGGTCCTTTTGGCGGGCTTGGCTATGACGTGCGCATGCATCCGCTTAATCCGGACACCATGTTCGTGACCGACTCGTTCGCCGGCGCTTTCAGGAGTCTCGACGGAGGACTCACGTGGCACCCAGTCAACAGCGGCATCACGATCATGGGTGGCGAGTCCGGCGACGCAATCAAGGTCTTCTGCCTGACCATCGATCCGGTCAACCCCAGCACTATCTGGCTCGGGTTGCAGGACTACCGCGGGATATACAAGTCGACCGATCTTGGCGACAACTGGACCCTGAAGGTGAACGGCATTGCCGAAACGGAGGGCATCAGCTTCCGCGGTATCGCGATCGACCCCTACTCCCCTGATACTGTTTATGCCGCGGGAGAGCTCTCGAGCTTTGCCTGGGCCGGCTCGCTCATTACCGGCTGGGAGTTCGACAAGACCATGGGTGTCGTCTACAAGACGATCGACGGAGGAGACTCCTGGTCAGAGGTCTGGCGCGGCAATAACCTGGCGCGTTACATATGGATCGATCCCCGCGACACAGAAATTCTCTATGTCTCCACGGGAATCTTCGACCGTGAGGCGGCGAATTCGGACACGACGACGAACTCCCCCGGAGGAGTTGGCGTCCTCAAGTCATATGACGGAGGGGCTAGCTGGACCCAGAGGAACAACGGCCTCACGAACCTCTATATCGGCACCCTCTTCATGCACCCTAATAACCCGGACATCCTGCTGGCGGCAGCCGCCAACGTATCCTACCCGACTGGAGGTGGCATCTTCCGGACGATCGATGGAGGAGACAACTGGACCAAGGTGAACACAGAGCCCGCGAATTCCGTCGAGTTCACCCTTTTGGATTCTCTAGTTGCTTACGCCGGCAATTCCGCCCGCATTCTTCGAAGCGATGACGGGGGCGTGAACTGGACGCAGGTGACGTCGGGCACCGGTGCGTGGGGACCACCGGGAGTCGAGGCCGGTTTCCCGATCGATTTCCAGGTGGATCCGCGCGATCCTTACCGGCTGTTCACCAATAACTACGGCGGAGGAAACTTTATGTCGGCGGACAGCGGACACACGTGGGCCGTCGCGAGCAAGGGATACACCGGAGCCCACGTGCGCGATCTCGCCGTGGCCGGGGACGACCCCGGCCGCGTCTATGCGGCGGTTCGGACCGGCATATTCATGAGCGACAACGCCGGGGAGGATTGGCACGGCCTCACTTACCCTCCCGCATCTGGCGTCGAGTGGAACGCCGTAGCGATCAATCCTCTGAACTCCTATCACCTCCTGGCGGGTAACAACTATACCCGAATGATATACGACTCCCACGATGGCGGCGAGACCTGGCGGGATGCCGGCGCTATTCTGCCGGGATCCATGGCCTGGAGATGTTTCGCGTTCGCGCCGTCGGATACACAGACGGTTTACGCGGGCTCAGGTGGGGTCCATTCCGCGGGGCGCTTCGCCAATGATTGGCCAGCCATGGGAATCTTCAAGTCAACGAACGGCGGCAACAGCTGGGCCGCGGCCAATGATACCACCTCTCAGCAAGCCAACGTCGCCGAGTTGGCGGTGCAGGCGGACAACCCACAGGTGGTCTACGCAGCGACTTCGAACCGGGGAGTTCTGAAGACCACTGACGGCGGTAGCAGCTGGGCCGCACTCAACAGCGGCCTGCCGCCCGGCGCCCGAACCCTTTCTGTGGCCATCGACCCTCTCGATTCGGATCACATCCTGGTCGGGCTCGATGACGCGGGGTTGTACGAATCGTTCGGAGGCGGTCTGGCCTGGCAGGCGGTCCCCGTGGGACTACCCGCGGAGGCGGACGTGACCGACATAGCATACTGCCCGACAGATGGGCGACTAGTCTATGTTGGGGACCAACGAAGCGGCGTCTATCGCTCCACGGACGCGGGCAGCACCTGGGGTACTGTCAACACCGGGCTGCGGATGAGGGCGGTGAACGCACTGGCATTCTCGGGTGACGGCGAGGTTCTTTATGCAGGCACCGAGGGAGAGGCTGTATTCCGCCTCGTTGGAGCTGGCCCCGTTACCGCGGTGGAAGAGACACCTCCCAATCTCGTCGTTCCCGGCCTGCAGAACTTCCCCAACCCGTTCAATCCCGGGACGACCATCGCTTATACGGTCGTCGGAGGCGCCAACGTTCGTCTGGCTATCTATGATGTCGCAGGTAGACTGGTGAGGGTATTGGTCGACGCCAGGGTCACATCGACGGGCAGACACAAGACTTTTTGGGATGGGCGAGACAATAGTGGATTGCTTGCTGCTTCGGGCGTCTATTTCTGTCGCCTCGACGTCGGGGAATTCTCCGAAACGAGGAAACTGGTCCTCGTCAAATAGCTACGGGCGATTGACCCGCCCCCACTTTTGTGACCACATCCCGACTTAGGATGCGACTGCTAACGGCGGTCCTGGAACCGCCTCCGGTGCCGGTGGCCGATAGCCCAGCGAGCTGTGCGGTCGGACCTGATTGTAATGCCGCCGCCACATCTCGATCAATACCTTCGCCCGTGGTGTCCGAAAATTCGATCGAACTCATGCTGCCCTCCGATAATAGTACTTAAGCAACCCGCCCAATCGCTCCCTAACCTCAGTACTCCCTATGTCTTGTGGCGCCACTCCACTGATCAACTCGTTTCCGATGCCTTGATGACTGCGCTCCTCGTGATAGTGAGCCGTATACTCGGAGACCGCCCGAACCAACGACTCTCGCCCGAGGAAAATCATCTGATCGAGACACTCAGACTTGATCGATTTCACAAACCGTTCGGCGTATGCGTTCATGTTGGGCGCCTGGTACGCCGTGAGCAGAACTTCGATGCCGGAGTCCTCCAAGATCGACTTGAACTTCCCCGAATACTTTGCGTCTCGATCTATAATGAGGAAACGTCTCCCGGTCAGGAAGCCTTCCTCACAATCCGTCAGGTTTCGGGCAATCTGCTCCATCCACGCTGATGTCGGGTTCGTGGTCGTGCCGGCGATGTGGACGTGCCGCGTGGCGATGTGGATGACAAATAACGTGAAGTGCCGGACCAATCCACGGACAGTCCACACCTCGGTGGTGAAGAAGTCGGCGGACGCGATAAAATGGGCGTGCGACCTTACGAACGTCGCCCAACTCATGGGCCGCTCAGGAGAGGGTTTGATCCCATGCTCCTTCAGCACCTTGGCAATTGTGCTGCGGGCAACGCGATGATCCAGGTGCTTCAGAGCACCTTGGATACGCGCGTAGCCCCAGCTCGGATTGTCTTCGGCCATCCGGACAACCAGCTCGCGGATTTCTTTCATCACGCCGGGACGACCGACTCGTTTCCGTGTATAGGTCCACTTCGCGGCGATGAGCTTGCGGTGCCAGGCGAGGATCGTATCAGGCGTTACGATGGTCGCGATTTGCCGCAAAACCTTGCGGCCCAGCGGCTTCCCTTTGGCCGCCAGTCGGCGACGCTGGTTATCGGTGAAACGCAGGCGCTTCCCCCCCGACTCGAGCTGTTCCTTGAGGACACGGTTCTCCTCGATCAGGTAGGCGATGACCGCCGTTTGTTTCTTCCCAATCCAGCCGGCGAACGTGGCCAGGAGGAACTGGAGATGTATGGTTTCAATCATTTGGGGAGTATAACAGGAGTGTGGTAAGTGGTGCGGTCACAGTGCGTTCTAATTTTCGGATACTACGGGCAATAGGTGCTGTAAGTGATTGCCTTGCATTCCGTTCGAATTTTCGGACACTACGCGCTTCCCCCCCGACTCGAGCTGTTCCTTGAGGACACGGTTCTCCTCGATCAGGTAGGCGATGACCGCCGTTTGTTTCTTCCCAATCCAGCCGGCGAACGTGGCCAGGAGGAACTGGAGATGTATGGTTTCAATCATTTGGGGAGTATAACAGGAGTGTGGTAAGTGGTGCGGTCACAGTGCGTTCTAATTTTCGGATACTACGCGCTGATATACCGGAACGGGCAATGCGTTCAATAACCTGTATTCCCGACTGGAATGATCAGCGCAGATTGTGTCGAAGACTATGCGGTCCATTGAGCGGGCGGGACAAGTAAGTTGACGTACAACGCGCGATCGCGCCACAGCGCGATCGAGTTTTTGGACACTACGCCAATACAGTTAGCCTAGAGGATTTTGACGAGCACTACGCCTAAACCACCTGAAAGCCACAAGTGTGAGAATAAGTAAAAGGATGATTGTACCCGTCTTGGACAGCGCCGGGATCCACCCCACGCCATAACCTTTGAGTGGGAAATTACAGGTGGTTCCGTTCAATGTCACCGGCAAGCTGCAGAGTTTCGTACCTGAGGAGTGCGGTTCGAATCGCACAACTGCGTTGTGCGTACCCCCGGTTGTGAGCTGGAACGGTCCGCCGGCTCCGGAGATCACCGTGAAATGCGGAAGACATCCCGCCCCCACAGTCACAAACAGTTCGCTTGGCCCTGGATTCGTTATCGTGATTGTCCGATCTTTGTGATTACCCACTGATGTTACCCCGAAGTCCACTTTGTACGGATTGATCTCCGCGGCGACCGGGGTGATCAGAAACACGTCGCTAATGAGCGTATCCAGCGGCTGGCTCGCCGGATCCCGAAACTCGATGCGAACCTCGGCCTCGTTACAAGCTTCTGGGAATATGTACTGCCACGATCCGTAGTTCAGCGTATCTTCGGTCGCGTGCATTCTTACCCAAGGCCCCCACGTGCTCGTCCCCACCGGTCGGAACCGGTAATCAAGACGAGCGCGACAGTCACAAGCATCGGGAGCACCCCATGTCGTGCACCAAGTCACATCGACCAGATCCGTGGCCGGCACATACCCAGATCCGGATCCCACTACGATGTCATCAACCAACGGATCCGCGATTTTCATCTCAAAGGTAGCGTCCATCTTGCTGTAGGGCATGTCGAAGGCACCGTCCCAGATAGGGCTGGGGATAACGGCGGCGCAGATCGCCGAACCGAACTCGAGGGTCAGCTCGACCAGTTTGACGAAGTAGGCCATTACGACAGGTTCGCCCTTTCCGATCACATCGAAAAGGAGTTGAGCATCGTAATCGAACGGTCCTTTGGTGAAAGAGAACATGCGGTCCTGGTCCGAAGCCTGGGCGAAGTCGCACGGAACGGAAATACTATCCATAATTACCTCGCCCGTTTCCGCCGTCATCTTCTTGCCGGTAGATTCATCTTCCAACTGTACACCTTCCCACGACAACCCCGTACACAATCCCGGGTCGATACAAAAGTGCATTTGAACCGAGGGGTGGGGCCAGAACGGGACGCAAAAGACGTGGTTTCCGGCATCAGTTGTATCCGGCGCTTCCGGATCACCCCAGACGATTTCGAAATCCAATGTCGGGTTGGCTCCCCCGCTTTCGCAGGTGATCGCCGGATCACGACTACCGAAATATGCCTCGGCTAGACAATCGAGCCCGCCCTCCCCCCAGGTGAGCTGAAAAAGTGGAACATTCACGCCCAACGAGAGAGGCAACATGTCTTTGGAGCCATACCACGTGTAGTCGAGTTTTGGCACACGGGGCAAGTAGTCCTCGTGTTGGACGTGGATACCACCTGCGTTTGCATCTATCTTGTAGCGGAAGCCGGCGCGCACACCCCCCTCTGTGGTCCACTGGCTACCCGGCGCGTCTCCTTCAAAATCGATGCGGATCGGAACGGTTTTTCCGGGGATTGCGTCCGATGCCGTCCAACTGGTTGTCAGTATACCCGTTGCGGTTATGTCAAGCTCTCCTCCACTAGCGTAGTAGAAAGCTTTGAGACCAACGGGGGAATCCTCACCATTGATCTGGCTTGGCAAAAAGCCGGAATCAAACTCGTAACGGAACGTCGATACGTTGATGCCGAAGGTGACCCTCGCTGAGGACGAGTCTTTTGCTCCGGTATCGTCGGGGCATACGTTTTGTGGCCCATCCGACACGGCACCCGACCAGAGCAGCAAACACGTTGCCACCGCGCCGGTCAACAGTCGCACCACGGGGATTCTCGCGTCACGCGGCACCCGGTTCATCGGTTACCTCTGTCACTGGTAGTACTTGTACCAGTCGGTTCGTGTTCGATACAGAATCTCGCCGGTCGTGTTGCAGACGAATTCAAGGAAGACCACGAACTTCTGCCCCGCCATTGCACAAGAAATCGTCGACGGGGTCCAGGCGTAGGTCCCTGCGCTGCTGCTGGCCGAGGCCTCCAGTTCGATGTAACAAGCATCATCGGGATGCCCGTCTGAGTCTTCCGCGCTGCGATACACGAGCCTGACTTCCTCAACACCTCCACAACATTGTTCGAGCGCCACATCAAGTGGGGTCCAATCAATCGTGTACTCCCTACCGACGAGCACCGAGTCGCCTTGGGACAATGCGCTGCTCTCGTACTTGATTTCCGCGACTACGCTGTCGAGTGGTACGGGAATCGTGAAGATCATGTCATCCCGGTCAGTCCTCAGATTGATCTTTTGCTCATCGAGCCACGTCGAATCCGATTGAATCGGCGATGAGTTCTGGATTGGCGGGATTTCACCCGGTCCCTTTGGTCCGGGGGGATCGCACGTGTAGTGGAGCTCGAGTCTCGTCACCTCGAGCGCCGACCCGATTTTGATACGCGCATATCCAGATGCTTCTACCGGGCAGAACGGCACCACCCAGTCCTTAACCGCGGCGCACGGGATGTCCGCAGAGAACGACTGCTGTGCGCTGTATATCGACTGACAGGTGATCACACTGTCGGCAGCCCAACACAGCGTATCTGAGGGTGGAGCGTATCGTAGGCATAAATTGTCGACACCTACCGTGACCGAAGCGGTTGTCTGCAGCTCCGCATCGACTTCGAGCCGGACGCACGGGTATGGCGTGAAGTTATATGACAACTGCAGTGTGTCGACAATCGTCTCACCGACCACCAGGGAATCCGAAAGAAGAAACAAGCTGTCGACGGTAGCATCTATTTGGTTAATGATTTCGTGTTCCACCGCGGGAGTGTTCGAGTCACCGAGTGGGATTTTACCACTCCGAACTCCGTCAATTATGTACTTGCGTAACTCCGGCGTATCTTGCCCCCAATGGGCGCTCGCGTTGTGGAATACCTCGTGGAAGTCAATCAAGTATCCCGGTGTCACCAGGTACCGAAACGACGTCCGCACCGTCCCGGCATCCGTCGGATCCTGTTCCGCGACCAGCCGAGTGTACAGATCAATCGTGTTCCCCGCGCTCACACTGTCCCCGTCCCACGACACGACGAGATCCCCGTTCACCTCCAACGAGACGGTCCCCCCCACCGGTATCACTTCGACGTTAAAACGAAGCGGGAAGTTTGATGTTATGGCTTCGAGATCGATGGAAACGCCTGTGTTGAACGTCGATGATGCTCTAAGGACAATCCCCGAGCGATGTGAATTAATCTCGGCGCGGGCAGTGTGCGGAGATACCGACAGTATAACTACGAATAACAGGCTGATCAGGCGGGCGACCCGACCTTTATTGGTCGAGCGTTCAGTGGATGCGGTGTCGTTCAAACCAGCCCCCCAAGTTCTGGATCTCACAATAATCTCTCCACAACGGGAATTGTGTCCCGCAGCATTGAAAGACTGTTATTATACTGTATTACAATCCGATTGTCTACTTACTATTGGCGAGTCAGCAATTGAGCCGCAAGTGTTCAAGAGTGGCAAGAAAAGTTGACACCTATCAAGGATACGACACCCTTGCACTTCCTGACGATTTAGAAGACGTCTCTAGATCCGCAACACCCGTTTTTCGCGTGAGGGCTTCTGAGGCTCGTGTGCGCAATCTCGTATTGTCCGAATACTCGATCGACGTCAGCTCATATCACGCCAGCCATCTATGGGTAGTGCTTGACCTCCAAACACTCATTTCCCTTTGTCGCAGTTGTGCGAGATTGCATTCATGTTTTTGAAGAGGGTTTCGCCCGGACCCCAGCTGATAATTTTGTGTTAACCGGATCAACCGTCAACGCTCAGAATCTGAGACTCTGAGAGCGTTTTGGGTCCATCCGTGCTCGAAAAACGGACCCCGTTCGTCACCGTCTTCAAAACAGAGAACGCGGCTGAATTGCGGAGCCCGCAAATTCCTTTGAATCTTGCACATATACAAACGCGGGGGCGGAGGGAGAGAACGGTGGTTGTGTTAACCAAAGGAGCGCCAGATCCCACCCCAAAACAACTGGCTCCCCAAGCGTAACCCTCCTCGGAATGTTCTGAGTTTTTTGGGGTATTTTGAGAGGACAAAACTGTGTTAACCAAAGGGCGCTAGTTCCGAATCCTGTAGACCGGGCTCCGTTCGTCACCCTTTTCGGAATTTTTCAAGTTCTATGCGAGTCCGGCTTCGCCGGTCTCAGAGGAGGAATGAGCATAATCAGGTGTCAAAAACGGTCTGTCAACGGGCTGAGATCGGTATGTTATTAGGAGACGTAACGAAAGGGAAAATAGTGAGTTAGACTTCGGCTGAATATTTTGACCCTACGGGGTAGTTCTGATTTCAAAAAACTGGGGCCCATTCGTTACGCTCTGCGGAATATACCCTGTTGAATTGATCTCAGCCAATCCCCCCCAGGACCTCAGAGGGAACCGCGGTCTAGGGCGCGCCTTCACGGGCGGTCGCGTACCTGCCGACAAACGTACGAGGTTTATATATATAATGTCGCTTAACACAGTAACTTTTAGGGCAGTAGATCCGTTAATCATTACATAATGGGGTCCCGGTACCTTTGTCTCGCAGCACCGAGGCTACGAAAGTATGGACATACCGCGCAAACTTGGCGCCACGGCACTAGCCAGCTGGTCGAGACGGCTCCGTTGCCGGCCAACGGCAGCGATATCCATACTTGAACGAGTGATACCGAAGATTGTAGCGGTTGTCCTCTTCGGAACTATACACACCGCTGTAACGGTTTGTAGTAATGGCCTTTATGCGAGAACCGGCGAGGGATTCCAATATCCCTGGCCGACCGGAAAGCACCAGGTTGGGACCTCCTACCTTTTCCTCGAAGACTCTACCCGACTCGACTCATTCTCCGATGCTCAGGGGGACTACCGATGGATATCCGTCAGGGTATGGTACCCTGCAAGCCCGCCGTCCGGCGCGACGTCGGCCCCGTACGGATATGACGAATTCAATAGGTCGATGGTGGAGAAAGGCATCTTCGATCCCGCCTACCTCGACGAGGTCGCCCTGCGGCCGAGCGCGTCGTTCAGGGACGTGCCATTCGTCTCCCAGGGAGCTCCATGGCCGATCCTGATATACTCGTCGTCGGGGGTGATAACAGCCAATGTCTTCCTCTGCGAGGAGCTGGCCAGTTATGGGTACGTCGTTTTCGCGGTCGGACATCCGTACTGGTGCGAGTTCTACTTCGATGCCGAGGGAAGGCTATTCTATTTCGACAAGAGCAACGAGCACTATAACGCCATGTGGGCGGAAGAGGATGCGAAATCAACCAAGGACACAAAGGAGCGGATCACACGGGCGACCGATGCCGATACGAAACTGGCCCTTTACAAGGAGCTCAACCAACTCATGCCGACGGAGGTCTCCGACCTTGTTCTCTGGCAGGAAGACATCGACTTCCTGATAGATCGGCTTATCGAGTTCAACAGCAGTGACGGGCTCTACCGGGGTCGTCTCGACACGGAACGTATCGGCATAATGGGATATTCCAAGGGCGGGGCTCTCGCTGCTCAGGTCTGCGCGACGAGCGAGCGAGCCCGGGCGGGCGTCAACTTCGACGGGTTCATGTTTGGCGGTGTAGTGGACAACGAACTCGCGAAGCCTTTCATGATTTTCGGACAAATCGTTTCGTGGTGTCAGGAATGTCCATCCATCAATCTGCCGTTCTTCCAGCGGTCCCGAGAT
>JABAOC010022151.1_pt1 | contig 12184 bp, 1 predicted proteins | sample 7062161 | NCBI WGS metagenome assembly JABAOC01 (sample SAMN14538625, study PRJNA623070) | marine sediment metagenome | biome: marine biome [ENVO:00000428]; feature: marine pelagic biome [ENVO:01000023]; material: deep marine sediment [ENVO:00002113] | place: India: Gulf of Khambhat ... | reverse complement strand
AGATGGAAAAAGAGACTTCGGGTGATAAGCTTTTTGATTCAGGTGACCTTTGGCAGCTGTATTATGATTGCGGCTTCTATCATTTTCGCTTCACTTCCCCGACCTCGGGGAAAATTCCGTATAAAGTGGCCCGGGTTCGGAAAGATTTTAATAAGGGTGGAGTTTTGCTACACCATCCTTACTTTGACCAAGATCGACCAATATATCCGCTGGAATACCCGCTAGATGAGCTTCTCATAAATAATTTTCTGCTGTCGGGGAGAGGAATAGAAGTGCACACAAGCGGCGTTGTGGATGCCAATGGAAACGGCCATCTTTTCGTTGGTCATTCTGGAGCAGGAAAGAGCACGATGGCCCAGCTTTGGCATGATGAACCTGATGCTAAGGTTCTCAGCGATGATCGAATAATTTTACGGAATTCGGAGGAAAGGATTTGGATGTACGGAACACCCTGGCACGGTGATGCAGGATTTGCCTCTCCGGAACGAGCCCCTTTGACAAGAATCTATTTCTTGAAAAAAGGACAAAAAAACACAATGCGTATGAAAAGAAAAGCTGAAGCAGTTGAGCGCCTTTTTACTTGCAGCTTTTCTTCTTTTTATAGAACTGAAGCAGTCGACTTCAGTCTCGGCTTTTTGGGAAAGGTCGCCAAAGCTGTTCCCTGCTGTGAACTTAGCTTTGTTCCTGATAAACGGGTGATCGAGTTTATCCAAAAACTGGAGAATTGAGTGATGAGGACTGAGGATAAAGTAATGAATAGTGGGAAATTGCAGGCCAAGCAGGAAAAATTAAAGTCTTTGCCCTGCCCGTCCCCTCAGTCCTCTTTATTCGATTCTGGAGGTTCTTCATTAAATACTCGAGAAAGCAAAGAGTCCGCGATACGCTGTGCGCAACCCTTATTTATTGACGTGAGCACGGAGCTTCTTCGTCGCGGGCAATGTGTGCGATTTCGAGCTCCCGGTCTTAGTATGCACCCCACAATAAAAGAAGGGGAGACAATCACAGTAATACCCATATCGCCATTCGATATAAAGAGGAGAGACATTCTTCTTTATCTCATAGGAAAAAAAGTCATTGCCCATCGTGTGGTCGGAATCGAGAAAAAAAAGAGCAACTCCTCAAATCAATCCTCAAAATTCAGTCCTCGTTTATTTCTCCTGCGCGGCGATGCATCGGCTATCTGCGATGAACCGGTGGAGGCACAGCAAATCTTAGGCAAGGTGGTCTCTGTGGAGCGTGATGGGCGTAGCATTAATCTTTGCAGCAGAAAGGCAAAAATGTTGCACATTGCGCACGCTCGGGCTTCTCGTCTTAAAAGATTAATCTTGCCAATATTGGGGATAACATAAGGAGGTTTACGATGGATAAGATTCGTCGTAATCAAGACAGCGTCAAAAATTGGCTGGCGCTGATAATCATAATTGCTGGATTCTGTCTGGCATATCCAAACACCGCTGAAGCCGCTGTGCAGGTAGACGCGGTGTCCAGCGGTTCAACAGCTGGTATAAGTATAACAATACCTCATACAACATCAGGCACGGGCCGCTTGATGCTCGTCGGTGTTTCTTTCAACAATGACAACTATGAGACAGTCACCGGGGTCACATACAACAGCGTGCCTCTCACGCTCGTAGGAACGGCTGCTAATGATGATGATTCCAGGATAGAGATCTGGAGCCTTATCGCTCCTGACGTTGGGACATATGATGTTGTCGTTACCTTCAGCGCGGATCTTTTACAAGAAGGTTTTGCTGGAGTCGTCACATTTACGGGAGTAGACCAGACCACGCCGCTGGGGACCTTTGCCTCAGCAGCAGCTGACGGAATTACAGCCACAGTAGATGTTTCTTCAGCAACAGGTGAACTTGTCTTTGACACTGTGGCTGCAGAATATGCTAATTCAGCAACCGTGGGTGCTGATCAAACTCAGCGGTGGAATATAACTCTATCGAGTAGTACTGGAGCTGGGAGCACCGAGCCTGGTGCAGCAACGGTCACGATGTCTTGGACACTGACTGCTGCAGGAGATCATTGGGCCATTGGCGCTGTGCCGGTCAAGCCGGAGGCTGATGGAACGCTCACTCTAGCGAACCATACCTATGGTCAGGTGTCAGATAGATTTAGAGCCACAACTTCGCTTACTGACGTCCTTTATCGGTTCAGGCTGACTCGGACTGGGACGGCGACCGTAGACAATCTGCGGGTGAACTTCACTACGGGTGGAGGAGTGGCCAGCGGCGATATCAGCAATGGCGAGCTGTGGGAAGACGTGGATAATGATAGCGTAGTGGATGATCCTGGCGATACCCTAATCCAGGGGAGCGTGACGCCGTCGAGCGGAGTGCTCACTTTTACCAACAACTTTAGCCCGGGCACCGGTGGCACCAGTTACCTGGTGCGAGCAACGGTCTCCAATCTCACAAGCGGCGATACAACCACCTTCTCTCTCGGCACTGCCGACATTGATGAGGTTGAGAATGTAATAGAATCCGGAACGATTACCAATGCCACTCATACGCAAGATTCCACAACTTTCACAACCAACTACCGTTCTATAGGAATGAATACGGGGATCCTGTATAACACGGGAAACGCCTCTATTTCTTCTGGCACCACCACAGTGACCTTTGGTGGTGGGGCGAGTCTGCCGGACCCCACAGCCGTTGGCGCTGTGGGCGTGGGGGATGAGCTGGTGATCGGTAGCGAAACCTTTTATATCCTATCCCGCGATAGCCACACCCAGGTCACCGTCCAGTCTGCTGCTACATCTACACACAGCAACGCCTCTTATACAATCACTCGCGCTTACAACGATATTCAGACCTGGGAAAACGCCCGGGACGGCAACCTGGTATCAAGCGAATTCGTGGAAGTTGGGGTGTGTTACAAGGATGGGCCGTTCCTTATGACCGGCGAGACCCGGTTTGATGGCTCAATAACTGACAGCACTCATTACATGCATCTGACCGTGGCCGAGGGCCAGCGGCACAACGGTATTGCCGGCACGGGCGTGGTTGTGGATGGACAGGGCGGAGTCGGTACTCACCTTTTTAATATAAGAGATCCCTACACCCGGCTGGAGTGGCTGGAAATTACCAATATATACGACAACTCGGGTCAACCTATTATAACGGACAATGCTCCTGATGCCGATGGCAGCCTGATTGCGCATATACTACTCCATGATTATTCCAGCAACGTAAGGGGCATCAACATGTACAGCAGCGTTACGGTGCGCAACTGCATCCTTTATGATGGTGATTTTGGAATCCGTATGTATGAGGATTATATTACAGTCACCATGGATAACAACACGGTCTATAACATGTCAGGGGATGGATTTAGCATCAGACAGACTGCTAATGCCATCATGAGGAATAACATTTCAGTGGGATGCGGAGGCCAGGATTTTGACATTGAATCGACGGTGACTGTTCTCCCCAGTTCCGGCAACAACCTCTATTCCACGGTTGACTCTGGTATTCATCCAGGGACCAACAACCAGTCTCCCTTTGTTGGGGATCTGGACGACCTATTCATCTCTATCACTCCTGGCCTTGAGGACCTGCACCTCGAGTCATGTGGTCATGATGCACTGGATAACGGCCAGAATTTGTCTGGCTCTTTCACAGACGATATCGATGGCGAAACTCGCTCTGGCTCTTGGGACATTGGTGCGGATGAGGTTGTATGCGACTATTCCTTTCGTAGGCCGATCACCATCCAATCCAGTCAGGTCAGTGGTACTTCTGACTTTACAGATTTCCCAGTCCTTATCAGTCTCTCAGGCAATTGGCTAAAGACAACTACTGCGGATCCTACAAACGGACGTATAGAGAATGCCAATGGTTATGACATTATCTTTAAAGATTCAACTGGCACGACCCAACTGGATCATGAGATTGAAAGCTACGACGGATCTGCCTCAGGAGGGACGCTAATAGCCTGGGTAAGAATCCCCACGCTTTCTTACAATACCGATACAGTCATTTATATGTATTATGGAAGCGACTGCATCTGTAATTCCCAAGAGAACATAACCGGAGTCTGGGATTCAGACTATGTAGCTGTCTGGCACTTCAAAGAAAGCTCGGGAACAGTTTACGATTCTACGAGTAACGACAACGACGGCTCTCCCCTTGGGACGCCGAGTCATGTCGATGCCAAGATAGGCAAGGCATACAACACCACTAATGGCTACTTTAGCGTTCCCTACAGTTCTTCCCTGGATTTTGTGAGTGGCAGTATGTATATCGAGTGCTGGGTAAAATACGATGATTTTACTGGCGGTACTGACCCAGGTATTTTCGTCTGGAATGATGGAAATACTGATATGTTCGGGATGAACGATCCTACTACACCGAGGTTCCGCGTAAGTAGCACGACCTTAGAAGCAGGAACTGCAAGTGCCGCGACATGGTACTACTATGTAGGTAGATATGATGGAAGTAATCTGTATACCTATCATAACACTAGCCCGCTGGGAAGCATATCCAAAACCGGTAACACCGCTTTCGCTGACGGCACAAACACTATTGGATACAGGTCAGCCTACACGTCTTACATAAACGGCATAATCGACGAACTGCGCATCTCAAAGATCGACAGAGGCGTGGATTATATGACGACTACATACAACAGCCAGAATTCTCCCGCCTCTTTTTATAATGAAGGGAGTGAGTATGATACGAGAGATGTGCTGCTCGCCGAGCACGCCGCAGGTCAAGAGACAGATAAGTTTGGAACCAGTGGCTCGGTCACCGGGGCCGAGCTGTTTGCCTTCAAATTGTTCAACAACACAGCCAGCCAGGTCACTGTTTCTGAGGTTCAATTCCAGCTTTCCTCAGTCTCAGGCATCGCCCAGGGAGATTTTTCAAGCCTTGAGATCTATGTGGATGATAATAACGATGGCACGATAGATGCAGGAGAGACGACGACTGTTGGCGGTTCAGGCATAGTGGATGCAGGTGTAACGACAATCACCTTCGGCACTGACTTCAACATTTCAGCGAGCGGGACAGTCAACTACATAATGAAGGGGAACGTAAGCAACCTGGCTCCAAATGATAAGGTCACGATCGACCTAGGGACGAGCAACGTTAGCCTTGTTTCGGGCACTACGGGAGGCAGTGCACCCACGAGCATCACTCACACAAGAGGTGGAGAGTGCACCTATTATTACTGGAGGCAGATAACAATCGATAATACCAAGGTCAGTGGCACTTCGGACCTTACCAATTTTCCTGCCCTTATCGATCTTTCAGGCAACTGGCTGAAGACAGTTGCTGCGGATCCTACAAACGGGCGTATTCAAAATGCCAACGGCTATGACATTATATTTAAGGATACAGGCGGCATGCAGTTGGATCACGAGATTGAAAGCTATGACGGATCTGCCTCTGGAGGGACGCTTATCGCCTGGGTAAGAATTCCCACGCTTTCTTACAATTCCGATACAGTCATTTACATGTATTATGGAAACTCCTGCATCAGTACTTCTCAAGAGAATATAACCGGAGTTTGGAATTCCAACTATAAGGGTGTCTGGCATCTTAAGGAAACGCCAACAGTTGATAGTTATGCCTATGACTCAACCACCATGGATAATGATGGGACATTCCAGGAAATGGGATCTGGTAACCAGGTTGCCGGAAAAATGAACGGGTCCCTGGAGTTTACTCCTGCGCAAGCGGAAAATATTTCACAGGCCACAGCAACAGTGGACACCACAACGACGAGCGGTTCAGACATTGTGGTTGATAGTATGTCGATCACACCTGGCGCAGGCGATTATCTTGTTTGGTTTAGTGGGTCGGTAGAGAATAATACTGGAAATACAACAGTGTATGTCTCTGTATATGATAATGGGGTACAAGTGGCTCATACTGAGCGAGATGCATATTATGAATCATCTATTCCTAATACCAGCTACCCCATTGCAATTAGTGCATTCATAAGCGGTGTCGGGGCCGCAGAAGCTATAGATGTCCGGTGGAGAACAACAGGCGGAACGGCAACGATGCACGAACGGACACTCGCAGTAAAAGCTGTTAACTCAGCAGACGTTTCACAAGCCATCGCAACATTAGACACTAACATAACTAGTGCTACAGATGTTGCAGTTGACAGTATGTCCCTAACTCCAGGTGCAGGCGACTACTTTGTTTGGTTCAGCAGTTCGCTGCAGAACACTACTGTAGCCACAAATCAGTACGTCTCGCTGTATGTCAACGGTACACAGGTTGCGCACACCGAACGACAAATCTACACAGAAGAGTCTATTGCCAACACCTCGTTTCCTATTATGTTTCAAGCCTTAGTGTCAGGTGTTGGAGCCGGGCAGGCAATTGAAGTTCGTGCCCGAACAACGGGTGGGACCTTGACCATGCATGAAAGGACGCTTGTGGTAGAGAAGATTGGTTCGCCAGGAGCTTCGCAAGCCACGGCCACCTTAAATACTACCACAACGAGCAGTACTTATGTTGCGGTTGACAGTATGTCGCTTACTCCAGGTGCAGGCGACTACCTTGTTTGGTTCAGTGGTACAGTATCGAACTCCTCTGACGGTCTTACAGAACATGTCTCGCTCTTTGTCAATGGCACACAGGTTGCTCATACCGAAAGGGAAATCTATGTCGAAGGCTCTTTAAATGTAGGCAATTCATTTCCTGTTGGCTTACATGCTCGTCTGACCGGTGTTGGAGCCGGACAAGCCATAGATGTGCGCTGGAAGACGACTGCCGGTACAGCAACCATGCACGAGCGGACCTTAACCATTAAGAAAGATGGAAGCCCTGATAGTTATGTAGATTTAGACAGCCATATTGCAGATTACGCATCTTTAGCTGTGGGAAGTATATCTATCTGGTTTAAGTACACAGATACTTCAGATTACAAAATTCTGTTTTCTGCAAGCTGTAATACTGATGATAACAGCGACTTAGATATTATGTATTACAATCCAGATAATGTATTTATGGCTGGCATAAGGGAAGATGGAACGAATGTTTGGAATTGTTCTTTTCCCGCTAATTACGCTGATGGGAGCTGGCATCATTATGTTATGACAGTTGATAGTTCAGGGAACAAACATTTTATAGACGGCAGTCAAATTACTGGCGCTTATACATATGGCGGGAGTGCTTCTACCCAGGCATTTTTTAACTCGGTGACTGGTTTAAACACCTTGAGATTTGGAAACAGGGAAGATTGGAATGGCAATCAGTATAATTTCTCCGGAAACCTAGACGAAGTCCGTATTTCCAATATAGCCCTGTCTGCCGACTGGATCCAGACAGAATACAACAACCAGAACGATTCTTCTACTTTTTATGGTGTGGGGAATGAGGAATGCCAATACTCTTACAAGAGATCCGTCACCATCCAATCCAGTCAGGTCAGTGGCACCTCTGACCATACAAATTTCCCTGCCCTTATAAGTCTCTCAGGAGACTGGTTAAAGACAATCACCGCAGATCCTACAAACGGGCGCATAGAGAATTCCAGCGGCTATGACATCATCTTTAAAGATTCAGGTGGTACGCAGTTAAACCACGAGATTGAAACCTATGACGGGTCTGCCTCAGGAGGGACTCTTGTGGCCTGGGTAAGGATCCCCATCCTCTCGTACAATACAGATACAGTCATTTACATGTATTATGGAAACTCTTGCGTCAGCTCTTCTACAGAGAACGTATCAGGTGTTTGGGATTCTAACTATGTAGGTGTATGGCATTTAAAAGAAACTGGCAATGGCAGTGTAGATGAGTTCAAAGATTCCACGTCTAATATAAATCACGGACAGGGTGGGGATGGTACCTCCGGATTTGTTCCTGCTCAGGTTACTGGGAAGATAAGTTTTGGTCAAGAATTTGATGGATTAGATGATTACATTGGCTGCGGGAATGATTCAAGTCTAAATATTACAGGAACTGCAATAACAATTGAAGCTTGGCTACAGATGCAGGATGTGATAGCGCCCACCTGGGGAGAAGGTGTTGTTGTTAAAGGAACTCAATATGGGCTTTTTCAGGATTGGGATGCTAACTACAGGATAACTTTTACCGCAGATACTACTACCAGGGGGTATGCATCTTCAGATGGCAACTCTCCAGATACATGGTATCACATGGTGGGCGTATATAATGGAAGCAATGTAAAGATATATAGAAATGGAACGGAAGCGGGCAGTACAGGTGCATCAGGATCGATAGCTTCATCAACTAGTAATGTAGAAATTGGTCGTGACGACGATCTTTTTGACGGCCTTATTGACGAAGCCCGCATCTCCAACATCGTACGTTCGGCTGACTGGATCCTGACAGAGTACAACAACCAGAATAATCCCTCTAGTTTTTTTATTGTTGGGAATGAGGAAGAGCAGTGCGATGTGATGATCGCCGAGCACGCTGCTGGCCAGGAGGCAGACCAGTTTGGGAGCATTAGCCCGGTCACAGGGGCAGAGCTGTTTGCTTTCAAGTTAACTAACAATTGGGCGACCCAGGTCACAGTCGATGCGGTTCAATTCCAGCTTTCCTCTGTTACAGGAATTTTACAGGGGGATTTTGCCAACCTTGAGATCTGTGTGGATAGCGATAACGACGGTACGATCGAGGCTGGGGAAACTACAACCGTTGGTGGTTCGGGCGTGGTGAACGCCGGAGTTAGCACTATCACCTTCAGCACCGATTTCAACATTTCTGCGAGCACTACGGTCAACTATATCCTTAAAGGGGATGTAAGCAATCTGGTGGGGATTGATACAGTCACCATAGACCTGGGTGCAGGCAACGTCACTCTCTCTGCAGGCTCTGTAGGAGGCAGCGCGCCAACGAGCGCAACCCACACCTCGGATGTAGCCTGCGAATATTCTTCTTGGCGGCAGATAACCATCGATAATACGAAAGTCATCGCTTCTTCTAGTACAAATACATGGCAAGTTGCAGCGAACGAAAGAGATGCTTGGGATGACACTTCTTCTGGTAGTCTGAGCAGTAGCATATTTGGTGATTTTCAATGGAGTGATGCTGGCGGTTATCAATTTGCAGTCACCATACCCCAGGGAGCAACAATAACCTCGGCTAAACTCAAAGTTTATTCTGCTTCACATGGAGGTGCAACAGGCGCTTACACCGCACGCATTCGCATAGAAGATGTTGACAACGCATCAGCCTTTGCTGGCACACCGAATGATATTTATGGAAGGTCTTATTATACAACCACAGTCGATTGGAGTATTCCTGCTGCTGGATTGCCTACAGGTACTTGGAGCGATTCTCCCGATATTAAGGACTTGATCCAGTACATTGTCAATAAATCAGGCTGGTCATCAGGAAATTACTTGAGTATTGCGGTATGGGGTGTGACTTCGAATGGTGGTTGTTCCGAAGATATTAGAGATTACAGCGCTGGTTCGAGCTTGGCCGCAAAGCTAGAGGTCACGTATCAGGATAACGGCGGCTCTCATCAGGATTTCCCTCTCCTTGTCAGTCTATCGGGCGATTGGTTGAAGACAACCACTGCAGACACAACAAACGGACGGATAACAAACAGCAATGGCTATGACATTATCTTTAAAGACACAAGTGGCACTCAGTTAGACCACGAGATTGAAGAGTATGACGGCACTAACGGAACACTTGTTGCCTGGGTGAGAATCCCCACCCTTTCTTATGATACCGATACAGTCATTTACGTGTATTATGGAAGCGCATGCGTTAGTTCTTCGCAGGAGAATGTGACAGGGGTTTGGGATTCAAACTACAAGGGTGTATGGCACATGAAGGAAACACCCACAGTCGACAGCTATGCCTATGATTCCACTTCAAATAATAATGATGGCACGTTCGAGGCAAGCATGACTTCTGGTGACCAGGTGAGCGGGAAGATAAATGGAGCTTTGGATTTTGAAGGGACCGATGATTATGTTGATGCCGGAAGTGGTTCAAGCTTAATTATTTATAATAGTGATTTTACGCTTGAAGCCTGGACGAAGCTAGATACCAAAGTTCAAGATAGAGAAATCATCTCGAAAGCCGGGGACGAAGCGACAGTATACCCTATAGAGCTGCGGTATGATATCGGTGAGGATTATTGGGAGTTTAATGTTAATGATGGGGTGTGGCAGTATGCGAAATATACCCAGGCAAATCCGATGATTGATACGTGGTATCACGTAGTTGGGGTACGGGATGGCAGCACAATCAGAATATATGTTAATGGAGTCGAAGGAGCTGTAACTGATACCATTGGCTCATTAACTGATAGTAGTGCATTTAGCCTATTTATTGGTCGACTGCTGGCGCCTAGCGATCCAAGACACTTTGACGGGCAAATCGACGAAGTCCGAGTCTCCAATATTGCTCGTTCCGCTGGATGGCTACTGACCGAGTTCAACAACCAGAACGATCCTTCCACTTTTTACAGTGTCGGGAATGAAGGGGCAGGATGCAGCTACTCCCACCGGAAGTCGATTACTATACAGTCCAGTCAGGTTAGCGGCACCTCTGACCATTCCAATTTCCCTGTTCTCGTCAACCTGACCAATGGCAACTTGAAACACATAGACAGCGGTGGTCATGTAACCAATTCCAGCGGCTATGACATCGTTTTCAGGGCTTCGGATGGAATAACCCAACTTGACCATGAGCTTGAAGAGTATGATGGAACAAACGGGACGGTTGTTGCTTGGGTGAGAATCCCCACTCTTTCTTATAATACAGATACAGTCATCTATATGTATTATGGAAACAACTGCATCAGTACTTCCCAGGAGAACGTAACCGGAGTCTGGGATTCTAATTTTGTTGGAGTCTGGCACCTGAAGGAAGAGCAATCAGGATCAATGGCTAATGATCTTTATCAGGATTCTACCTCTAATAATAACCACGGCGACGACCGTACAGACGGTACTGTGCAGAATGGCAAGATAAACGGCGGCCAGCAGTTCACCGGAGACGCTGATGCTGATTATGTCCAGGTTCCTCACCATTCTACCCTGAATCTAGCCGGTGATATGACAATATCATACTGGTTTTATGCCACCGAAAACTCGGGTGTATTTAACAGGATTGTAGATAAGGGTTATACCACATCCTATTATTTTGGTGGCGGTGACGGGACAAACGATATTACGTTCTATTTAAGTAGCAATATGGTATTCGACACTGCTAATGATATATTTACTATAAACGCCTGGCATTATGCTGCAGTTACCTATGACAGCACCACCGGTGATGCGACTTTAATTCTAGATGGAACTGAGAGTGGAACTGGAAATTATGCAGGAGCGATCACAGGCAATACAGATACCGTCTACATTTCTCATTCCAATGCAACATATGACTTCGCAGGCTACTTAGACGAAGTGCGCATCTCCAATACAGATCGCACTGTGGATTGGCTTAAGACAGAGCACAATAACCAGAGTGCTCCTTCCAGTTTCTATAATGAAGGAACTGAGGAAAGTGCGGGTACTGTTACCCTCAGTAACCACTCAGCCGGCCAGGAGACAGACAACTTCGATGACCAGGCCTCGATTACTGGGGCCGAGCTGTTTGCCTTTAAACTGACTAACACTACAGATAGCACAGTTACTGTGAAAAATGTTCAATTCCCGCTTTCTGCGGTTACAGGGATCGTCCAGGGAGATTTTTCCAACCTCTACATCTATGTTGATGCCAACAACGACGGAACGAAAGACGCTGGCGAGACAACTACTGTTGGTGGCGCGGGTGATGTGAACTCAGGAGTCACCACAATGACCTTCAGCGACAACTTCACCATTGCAGCGACAACGGCTGTCAACTACATCCTGGTTGGTGATGTAAGCAACCTTTTGGGGAATGATACGGTGACGATCGATTTGAATCCGACCGATGTCACCATCACCGCAGGTCATGTGACAGGTACTGCGCCAACGAGCGCCACCCACACGGCAGATGGTCAATGCGTATTTTCATACAGGAGGCCGATCACTATCCAAGCCAGTCAGGTTAGCGGGACGGCAGACCTTACCAATTTTCCGGTCGTCATCAGTCTCTCAGGCACTTGGTTGAGAACATCAACCGCTGACCCGACAAACGGGCATGTTGAGAATGCCAATGGTTATGACATTATCTTCAGGGCTTCGGATGGTGTTACTCAGTTAGACCATGAGATCGAAAAATACGATGGATCCCCCACA
>JABAOC010008090.1_pt1 | contig 12190 bp, 10 predicted proteins | sample 7062161 | NCBI WGS metagenome assembly JABAOC01 (sample SAMN14538625, study PRJNA623070) | marine sediment metagenome | biome: marine biome [ENVO:00000428]; feature: marine pelagic biome [ENVO:01000023]; material: deep marine sediment [ENVO:00002113] | place: India: Gulf of Khambhat ... | reverse complement strand
TTGGTCAATGGTCCACACGTCCAGAGTCGCATCGTCATCCAAACCGTTGACTCCTTTTGAACCGGCAGTGGCCCGGAAGGCCAGGGCGTTCCCGGTAACCGAATAGCTGTAGTAGACTGCCGGCATTATCTCCACGCACAGTGGACCTATCACATCACCGGGTTGGGCCACCACGGTGCTTCCGTCGCTTGGATAGTAGCCATCCTTCAGCTGCCGGTAAGCCCTTTGCATGGTATAAATCTGCTTCAGGATCAGCTTGGCCTCGGCTTGTTTGCTCTTGGTGGAGGCACGCATGAAGCGCGGTATGGCCATCGCTGCCAGTATGCCGATGATAACCACAACGATCATCAGCTCAATCAAGGTGAAGCCCTTATTTCCCCTGCGTTTTCCTAACCACATATGCGATCTCCTTACAATCCTCAACCAAGTCCAACGCAAAACTCATGCAATTCCGCACTGCCGGAGCCAACATGTTTTGGCCAAACGGATAACCCATGGTGGGTTTTTGAACATGCGCTTTGAGTGTAAGGTTTTTTACCGAATTCTTTGCATAATGCGAGGTTCGTAAGTGTCCCTCCTCCCGTCATACGACGGTGCACAGATCTTATCCAGTAGATCCTTTGGTTAACAGAGAGTCCGGGGGCTCAGGTTCCGACAGTGCTTCGACATTCTCCAGCCTTCTTATCCTGGCGAGAAGCTCCTCATTCAGAGGATCCATTACCCGCACCTGGGCGTATCTATCAAGAGCCTGAGAGGCCATCCCCTTCCATTCGTAGAAAAGCCCCAGCCTGTAAAAGGAAAGAGCGAATACCCTCTGGGCATCCCAATCTCTCGCCCAAACATGGTTCTCCGGTTCGAGAAGCTTGCTTTCGGAGCCCAGCCGGAAGGGATGCTGCCTGTCCCATCTTTTTTGCGCGGCCAGATCCTCCTCGGTCAGCCTGCCGACTCGAATCCGACTGGCCTGGAATACGTATCCGCTCGGCACAAGATGGTCCACCAAGCCGGAGTCCCTTTCGGTGAACTCGATATACGTTGGCCTGTCCTGATTCAGGCATCTTCCGAGAAGTGACGCGAACAAGGGGTCTCCGACCACGTCTCTGGGAATGTCTGCGAAAAGGACTGCCAGCTCTTTTCTCTTTTGCTCTGCATACCAGCCGAAACCCAAAAGCCCGCGATCGATGACGGTAACATCCTGCCTTATTCCCTCAGCATATTGAAGCTCCCTGAGAATGAAATTCAGATTCACGTTGTCGGCAAAGAGCATGGAATTCGGCTCCAGGTGAGAAATCACGCTCAGGCCATAATTGTGGGCGATTCGATTTCCGGACAGATCCGCCTCAGGATAGTGCCTGATCAGGGGGAAAAGCGAGACGACCCCAAGGGCAGCCGTCAGAACATTCCTTACCAGGCTGGAGGAGCGGCGAATACGATTCAGAATGAGAAAAATGCCCATGCCGTAAGAGAGACCCAATCCAAAGATAGACAAGATCAAGTAGCCGTGGAGATCGGGATTGGTCGGTATAAGCTCGGTGGTCATTAATAAGACCGCGGCACAGTTGCCTCCGACGAGCAGTAGCACGAATGCCAGAAGCCGGCGGCTTCTTTTGAGGAGCAGAAACAGCCCCACCAGGCTGACGATGAAACAGGGGAGGGTGAGCTGATCGAAAAAGAGTGCGGCGATGTGTTCGATCTTGACCGTGAAATGAGACAGAAACCCCAGGTTGAGATTCCTGACGGCGTCGAGCGCGAGGACGGAACCGGCCGACGATGAGATGGACTCAACCTCGCCCCAGGCCAAGGCCGGATGGGATAAGGAACGGACCGGAAGGTACAGGTAGACGCTCAACCCCAACAAGAGAAACAGGACGCAAAAAGGTGCTCTTTTCGGTCGGAGCCATTCGCCGGCCGAACCCAAAATCAGGACCAAAAGCGCCGGTAGCGTGGAGAGCAGGCTGAGGTGATGATTCCCCAATCCCAATCCAAAGAGAAAGAAGAACAGGAGGAAGTACTTGGCCTCTCTCCTCACCAGATGCAAGACGGCCAGGTATAAAAGCAGAGAGAAGAAAAGGCAGTTGAGAGAGTAGACTTCGGCTCTCACCGCCTGGATCCAAAAAGAGTAGGTAAATCCCAGCACCAGAAGAAAGAAAAAGCCGCAGAGGTGAACCAGACGGCTTCGTCTGGACTCGTCGGGAAAGAACAACCTGGCGGAGCTTGCAAAGATTCTGTACATAACTGCCAATGACAGAGAGGCGAAAAGGGCGGAGAGGAAATTCACCTTTATGGCAAAGCTCCCAAGCGGGAGGAAGGTGAGGAACTTACCTAAGAGCACATAGATGGGGAAGCCCGGACGATGGGGTAGGCCCATGACGGCGATGTTGGCGATCAGCTCTCCGGAATCCCACCAGAAGACGGCAGAACACAATGTCATGCTGTAAACCGCCAGGAAGAATGCGAAAACCAAACCGCAGACTGCATTTTGGGAGGAGAGCAGCTCTCCCAGTTTCTTCCCCCTAAGCCAGCTGTTTCCGGCGTTTTTGGTTCTCTTTATCAGGGACATGTCGATTCTCGGTGCTCGAGGGCAGATGCCCGACTCATGGAGCGTGACAGGGCCCCGCAATCTGAAAGGCCGCAGGCAACGGCGTGCCTCGATACATCTGCCTACTGTTCAGCAACGGGGGAGGCTGGTGATTTCAGCTTGTATTTCTCTATTTTTCTGTACAGGGTGGAGGAGTCTATTCCCAGAATCGAAGCGGCCTTGCTCTTCTGCCAGCCGGTTTGATTCAGCACCCAGAAGATATATGCTTTCTCCATGGCCTCCAGCGTGGGCGAGGCCGGCCTGGTTTCCGCGACCAGTTCGATTTCGCTCTGCTCTCTTATCTTCTCCGGCAGATCGCCCAGGGTTATCTGGCTTCCTTTGGACAGGAGAACCGCGTGCTCGATCGCGTTCTCCAATTCCCGGACGTTACCCGGCCATTTGTAGGAGAGCATCCGCTTCATGGCCTCGTCGGCCATGCTCTTTTCTTCCATCTGCATCTTCCGGCAGTACTTCCTGATGAAATACGAGGTGAGGAGTCTGGTGTCGTCCTTCCTCTCCCGCAGAGGAGGAATGCTTACCGGGATGACATGCAGACGATAGTAAAGATCCGCCCTGAAGTTTCCCGATCTGACCTCCTGGTCGAGATCGGAATTGGTTGCTGTGATCAATCGCACGTCCACTTTGATGGGTGCCGTACCTCCCACAGGAGTGATCTCCTTTTCCTCCAGAACCCTCAGCAGCTTGGCCTGAATGGCCAGCGAAGTCATTCCGACCTCATCCAGGAAGAAGGTTCCGCCGTCTGCCACCTTGATCAGACCCTCCTTGTCCTTTATGGCTCCGGTAAACGATCCCTTCACGTGTCCGAAAAGCTCGCTTTCCAGAAGAGTCTCGGGAAGGGCTGCAGAGTTGATGGTCACGAAGGGCTTAGCCGATCTGTGGCTGCGGTAATGGATGGCCCTGGCGATAAGCTCCTTGCCCGTGCCGGACTCTCCTTCGATAAGGACCGTTGCATCGGACGCAGCTACTCTCTCGGCCAGCTTCTTCAACTTGACGATTTCGGGGCTGTTACCTATGAAGGAATCGAAATCGAATTTGGTGTGCAGCTGTTTCTTCAGCTGGATGTTTTCCCGGGTTATTTGCTTTTGCTCCAGCGACTTTCTTACGGCGATCTTTATCTCGTCCACCTTGAAGGGCTTGGTGATGTAGTCCAAGGCACCGTTCTTCAGTGCCTCGATGGCCGAGTCCACCGAGGCAAATGCGGTCATCACTATAAAGTCAAGATCCGGTTTGCACGCTTTGGCGCTGGACAGAAGCTCCAGTCCGCTCATCTCCGGCATCATCAGATCGGCGATGACCAGATCATACTCTTCGCTTTTGACCTGTTGCAATGCGCTGGGAGCATGCTGGTTAGTACAGACCCGATAACCCTCTTTCTCGAGCATGATTTCCATGAACCTGCACATGGACTCCTCGTCGTCAACCACTAGGATCCTGGCCTGGCGCATATGTCCCCTCGCATTCCGCAGAAATGTGACCAATCGACGGTATCGTCGTGTATTCTATCGGCAGGAAACGAGGCCCCTTTTGGAGAGGAGGGTATTTAGCTCACTTTTTGCGCTGCGGCAAACCACGTGGCTTGTGGGGCCGTCGAGCGCTCAACGCGTTTTGGCGAGATACTCTACGCTATCCGGGAGAGTCTTAGTTTGGCGAGAGAGACTATCACCAGAAGCATGCCGAAGGTGACAGAAGATAAGGCCAGGAAGAGATCGCTTAACCTGCGGCCCACGGTTTCGAAATTGAAGAAATTAACCAGGAAAAAGCAAAGGATCAGCGACGCCAGGATGAAGCGATCCCTGAAACCGACTTCAAAAAGATAGTGAAGAAGCAGCATGCAGGCCAGAATGGATGAGAGAAAGTTCTGGAACCATCCCAGCGGCGAAAAGAGGACCATGAAGATCAAGAGGAGCGAGTATTCTATCGTTTCCCGCTGACGGACCAGACCGTTTTGGGCCGCTCTGGACTTCCTGTGGAGGAAGAGGAGGCAAAGGAATAGTGCAGCGGCGACGAAGTAGGTAATCAAGTTGGCCGCAGAGTAACCGAGGTTCAAGACGTTGACCTCGGAAGAACCAGTCAGGAATCGGTGAAACAGACCGAAGAGCGATTGATTCACATCGGCGGCTATCAGAGGCGGAGATGAGGCCGACATGATGGTTTTCCAGCCGGTGAAAAGACCTAATCCGCCGGAAGCTCCGTAGACCAAGGTAGGAATGAAAAAGAGGACAACTCCTGCCGCCACCAGATATCCCAACAACCGGAAATTCCTCTTGTACAGAAGGTAGGGGACGAAGACGAGCGAAGTGGGCTTGATGACGGCTGACAGGGCCAGAAACACCGCCGCAGTCACCTGTTTTCCCCGGTTGAGGGACAAGATGAACCAGAAGACCAAGAGAAGCATCAAGAAATCGGTCTGGCCAAGCCAGAACTCCCGCACCCAGAATCTGGCGGTGAGAAGCAACGTCAGAAGATAAAGATAGACGGGAGGCGATCCGTCTCCCATGATCATCCGTTTGCTCCAGCGAAGGATAAAGAACAGGCAGACGCACATTCCGACGAGCCACAGAATCTGTGCCGGAAAAAGAGCAAGAGCGCCGATCGGGGCGATCAGAACCGCAAAGGAGGGAGAGTACTTATACAGATAATGACCGTCATCAAAGTTATACAGGTTCTCCTGATTCAGAACCCTGGTGGCGGCACGATGCACCACCTTGAAGTCGGTCATGCCCTTGCGTACCGTGTTTCGAAAATAGCCCAGGATAACGATGGCTAGGACTACGTAGAGAGCGATGCGCAAATACTCTTTCTTGACGAGGGACGAGACTCTCATAGACGAGTTCGGCAAGAGAGTGTTGGCGTCGCGATTAATCGCAGGGCCGTAGGGCAGTTTCGCGGCCCGACCTAGGGTTTGACTCTTTCTTTCCTATGTCTGAAAGTCCAGCGGTCATTCACGAAAAAGTTCAAAGCTGCACCGCATAGGATGCCAATGACGTTGGACCCCAAATAGTAGATACCGGCTACCTCGGTGAGGATCCACAGAACGGAGATGTTGGTGAGCATGGCGGCACTGGCGGTGACGTGGTATTGAAGCATTCTTTTGAAATATTCTCTTTTGCCCGCCTTGCCTCTGTCGTGCCAGGTCCACAGGTCATTCAGGACGTAGTTGTTGATCAACGCAATCTCAATCGCAACCAGACTGGAGAAGAGATAATAAAGCCCCGCCATCTCGGTCAGAAACCAAAGGATGGACATGTTTACCACGAATCCCCAGCTTCCCACCAGGCCGAATTTGACCAGGCGCCTTATCTCCCATTGCTGGAATATGAAGTGGAGTCTGGTGTTCAAATTTTGCGCACCCCTCGGCTCGACAAGGGTCGAGATGTGGTCTTGTATTGCGAGATGGTTCCACCTGAACCGCGCAAAGATTGACGCGACCTTATCTCCATGGTTTCGTGATGCACGTGCTGCTGCGCGGATATCGTCAGCATCCTCTCTCGAGAACGTACTTGCCGGAATTCATTTCGATCTTGGTGGGGTATTTGCCGGAGAAGCAGGCCACGCAGAAATCCCTCCCATCCAGTGAGTGCATGGAGAGCATTCCCGGCAAGGAAAGATAACCCAGAGTATCCACGTCCAGATATTGTCTGATCTGCTCCACCGACTTGGAGGAGGCAATCAACTCCTCTCTGGTGGGCATATCTATCCCATAAAAGCATGGGGAAATGATCGGAGGTGAGCTTACCCGGAAATGCACCTCCTTCGCTCCGGCATTTCTCAGCATGTGAATAAGCTTCTTGCTGGTGGTCCCTCTGACAATAGAATCGTCCACTATCACCACCCTTTGACCTTTCAGGACTCCGCCGACCGGATTGAACTTGATCCTGGCATCCAGGTCCCTTATTGTCTGCTCGGGCTCTATAAAGGTTCTGCCAATGTAGTGATTGCGAATCAGACCCACCTCATACCTTATGCCCGACTGCTCGCAGTAACCCAAGGTGGCAGTATTGGAGGAGTCCGGAACGGAGATCACGATGTCCGCCTGCGCCGGCCTCTCATCGGCCAGCTGCCTGCCCAATCTTCTGCGGATCTTGTCAACATTTTCGTTGAAGATCTTGCTGTCCGGACGCGCGAAGTAGATGAACTCGAAAATGCAGAAGGCGTGACTTACCGGCTTGAAGGGAGAGAGGGATTTGACACCATTGCCGTTGATTACAGCGATCTCGCCCGGCTCTATGTCCCTTTCGTATTTCGCACCGATGATGTCGAAGGCACACGTTTCGGAAGCCACCACCCAGGCCTTGTTCAGTCTGCCCAAGGCCAGAGGGCGAAATCCGCGCGGATCTCTGGCAGCGATCAGCGTGTCCCCCGTATTGAAGACCACGGAGTACGCACCTTTGATCTTAAAGAGAGCATCCTGGATCATCTCCACAACCGTGGGCTTTCTTGAGCGCGCCACCAGGTGCAGAATTATCTCGCTGTCGCTGGAGGTCTGAAAGATGGAACCGTTCTTCTCCATCCAAGTCCGCAGGCTGTAGGAATTGGTCAGGTTCCCGTTGTGTGCCAAAGCCAGCTTTCCCCTTTTGTAGGTGATCAGAATCGGTTGTATGTTTACCGACGATGACGCGCCGGTGGTGGAATAGCGATTGTGGCCGATGGCAATGTGACCCTTCAGTTGGCCCAGAATCTCCTGACGGGAGAAAACCTCGTTTACCTCTCCCGAACCCCTGTGCTCGTAGATTCTCTTGCCGTCGGAGGAGATTATTCCGGCTCCCTCTTGCCCCCTGTGCTGAAGAGCGTAGAGGCCCAGATAGGTCAGCTCGGCTGCCTTTCGTGCTCCAAAGATGCCGAAGACTCCGCATTCCTCGTGTATGAGATTCTCTAGCATATTTTGTCTCCGCCGAACATAAGCTATACGAAAGAAAGCCAAATTTACCGCACTCCCCCACCCCTGTCAAGAGTTTTCAATCCGACAGCCACAAAAAAGCCTCATCCCCCTGGCCCCGTTCCAAGTCCGGCAAAACGCACTCAAACACAGTGAAATAACCTCATTCCCCATTACACGAAGACATACAACCGCCTGGCCTGGACCCAGCCGTCGCACTCCCGGACTGCCATAGGCCAGAATCCCTTGACTTCAAAGCCCGCTCGAATTAGCTTGCAGAAAGAGAGGACCTTGCGCTATGAGTAAGTCGGTTAGAAAGGACCTTTATGGGGCCATCGGGATTTTCATCTTGGCCTTCGCGGTCAGGCTCGTATATCTGGACCAGGTGAGGAACTCTCCCTTGTTCGACACCCCCATCATGGATGCGGAATATCACGACCAGTGGGCCCAGGCTATACTGGCAGGAGATGATTTTACCGGCGGGGTTTTCTTTCGTGCGCCGCTGTATCCATACTTCCTGGCTGCTGTTTATAAGATCTTCGGCCCCAACTACCTGATGGCACGCTTAATTCAGTTTCTGATCGGATCCCTAAGCTGCGTGCTGATTTACCTGTTGGGCAAGAGTATCTTCAACAGAAGAACGGGCATAATTGCAGGGGTCCTGGCTTCTCTCTACGGAGTGCTGATCTGCTTCGAGGGGGAACTGCTCATTCCGGTTCTGCTCGTGTTTTTGGATTTACTTGTGATTGCGTGCCTTTTCTGGGCGAAGGGAAAGCCATCATACGGTCGGTGGGTTGTGTGCGGAGCTCTCCTGGGACTGTCCGCCTTGGCCCGGCCCAACATCCTTCTGGTGGGAGCGGCTTTCTTCATTTGGCTGATCTTAAGGTCGCGAAACGAAGCTGGCAGACTATATGCAAAGGGGGTGGCTTATGCCGGTTGTTTCGCCGTCGGGGCGATCCTGGTCATATCACCGGTCACAGTCCGCAACTACGTCAAAGGAAACGATCTGGTGCTGATTGCGTCTCAGGGAGGGATGAATTTCTACATCGGCAACAACCCCCAATCGGACGGGGCGTCCGCGATATTTCCCGGAGCCAGGAGCACCTGGTGGGGGTCGTATCAGGACGCAAAGAGCTTGGCAGAGCAGTCCACGGGAGCAAGTCTGAAGCCTTCTGAAATATCACGGTTCTGGTATATCGAAGGGTTGAGGTTTGCCGTGTCAGAGCCTCTATCCTTCTTCAAACTGATGGGAAAGAAGCTGATTCTTTTCTGGAACGGGAACGAGCTGGCGAACAACCGAGACTTCTACTTCTTCGCCAGAAGCGCCCCAGTTTTGAGACCCTTAATTTGGCATTTCATCATTTACTTCCCGTTCGGACTGATCGCTCCTTTAGCCATCATCGGGATTATTCTATCTCACCGAGAGAAGAAGGACGTTGCTATTCTTGAGATCTTCCTGCTAGTTTACATGGTCAGCATAGTACTCTTCTTTGTGACCGCTCGATATCGAGTTCCGCTCATACCAGTTCTCGTCTTGTTTGGTGCTTACGCGTTGGACCGGTTCGCATCCCAGATCAAGAAAAGGAGGGTGCCTGAGTTTGCCAGATATCTGGCGGCGCTGCTGGCAATCGCAATTCCCATCAATCTCCCCGTGCCGGGCTATTCCGGCGCGAACCCCGGTCAGGCTCACTACACCTTGGGTGTGATATACGCCGACAAGGGAGAAATTGAAAAAGCGGAAGAGCAGTACAGGAAGGCCGTAGAGTACAATCCGGGCTTAAGCGAGGCCTATGTGAATCTGGGATCGATCTACGGAGATCGAGGCGATCACCAGATGGCTCTGGATTACTACGGCACGGCGTTGAAACAGGGAGCGGACAGCGCCTTTGTTCTTTACAACATGGGCATAGAATATCATAATCAGGGTCTATGGGACCAGGCTGAAGAGAGTTACAGACAGTCGCTCTTTCTAAGAGACGATAACCCCAAAGCTCATTATCTTCTCGGAGAGGTCCTCCTTCGAAAGAACATGTTGGACCGCGCGATCGAGCAATATGAAAGCGCCGCCAGCTATGATCCGCAGCATGCCATGGCCTTCTATCGACTGGGTACCGTCTATCTTCAGATGGGAAAAAAGGAGGAGGCCATAGCCAGCCTGGAGAGTTTCGTCAGACTCTGGCGAGGAGATCAAGCTCAGCTAGAGCAGGTAGTCGGGCTCCTGAAGGAGCTGAAAGAGGAATCTGCTCCCTAGGCATACGTTGACCGGAAGGGTCATATGCCTCCATAAGAAAACGGCCTCAGGAGAGCTCTCCTGAGGCCGCTTTCTGGAATGTCCGTGGGCGCTACCTGGTGCCGAAGTAGTAGTTGATGCCTCCGTAGATGCTGATGTAATTGGTGTTATCCGGATCGGTGAAAATCATGTGATACCTGGTTCCCACGTCAAGGGCCAGGTTGTCCTGGAAGAAGTGTTCCAGTCCTCCACCCACGTTTATTCCGGGCTCGCTGACGTCATCGTTGAAGTAAACGCCGCCGCCGAACGTGAAATAGGGATTGGTGTTCCCGTCCGGGTTGAAGGAGAATATGCCGTTGCCAAGTACGCTGGTCCAGTTGTAGCTTTCGCTCGCGGTAGAGGTGTAGCCGCCGAAGGTGCTGATGACGTTGACGTCACCGGCCTGGTAGTCCACTATGCCGGTCAGCGCGAAATTCGGACTGACGCAATACTTGATGTTTCCCCAGAAGCTGTAGGTGACCTCGTTTTCGTACCTGAATCCCCAGTAGCTGGTGCCAAACTCCTGACCCCATTCGATTTCCTTGAAAGCCTCTCCGAAGCCAAAAGAGTAGCCGAAGTGACCTCCGATGGCAAACATGCCGGTACGATCCATAGCGGCTGCCGAGGCAAATGAGCCCAGAATGAACAGGACTGCGACCAAAATCGTCAGCTTCTTCATTTCTAACCCCCTCTGTTTTCAGTTGATGACTGAAATATCACAAAAAAGATGCGCTTTTGGTTTGCCGAATCATCACCTCCTTGGCTTTGATCGTTCACCTGTTGATGCAGACATCCAGGATTGGATGTTCATCGTGCAAAACTCGATTTTACCATTCTCCCGATCATTAGAGCTTGCGCAAGTGAGAAAGACGTCCTCACCGGAGTTGCTCACGATGGCACTTTCGGAGCTTCTCGGTCAGACTGTGTTTTAGTATCGACTTCGGGAAAACGAACTTTAGTCCCCAGGATGGGATTTTGTTAGCCGGAAGGTTATCCCCGGCTCCGCCGGCCTGTTGGCCAGGTGGTCCGATTGAAGCCCCGGGCAACCAGGTATTATTGCACTGCCACTCCCCAGTGAAAGGAGGTCACCTGACGGGGACCCGACGCGGCGAGGAGGCGAGAGGATCTCAAGCCGGCAGGGCGAGCTTCCCTGCTCGCCCCATGCCCGGCTCAATTTTCGGCTCGAACGAGATCAGAAGAATTGTGCCGCCTTTCTATTTCTCTTCCTTCTCCTCTTCCTTCTTAGCCTTCTTAGCCTTCTGGATCTTTTCAATTATTCCAGGAACTGCCTCAAACAGGCCTTCCAGCCTGCCCGGCTTTGCTCCCATCACCGTAACCTCTTCTCCTTTGATCACGATGAAGGCGGCAGGCTCGACCCGCACCCCGCCTCCTCCACCTCCGCCGGAGCCCCCTCCCTTCTTAGCCTCCATCTCACCTTCTCCTCCGCCCGCTCCGAACCCCATAAGGATTCTGCAGACGGGGATGATGGTGGTCGCGGCGACGGTGATCGGCTCGCCAAGGATGGTCTCCGTCCTGGCGATGGTCTTTATCTCGTCCATCAGCGTCTTGATGATTTGTTCGGCTGCGCTCGGCATCTTCCGTTCACCTCCTTTTCTTTCGAAGTAGAAGTTTAATTATGCGAATCTTCGGCAGGGCAAGGAACAACTTGGACAGCGGCACCAACACGTTCAGAGGCTTGATGCTGATTATCGACTCCGCCTCGGCTCCGGGAACTTCCCTTGTGAAATCGGCCCGAACATCTATCTGGGCTTGCGGGAAAGCGTGTTCGGTTGAGTATTTCACGGCACAGAGTTCCCCGTACAGAAGGCCGGTCAGTGCGGGGTCTGGGGTCGATACGTCTAGTTCCAACAGAAGCTTGTCCCATCGGATGGACTTGAGAACCTCCCAGAGGAACCGCAGGCCCGCTTGGATGGAGGTTTGAGCCAAGTCTCTTTCCTCCCACAAATCCGCTAACTTGAACCCCCTTTTCTTCTTCTGCTGCTCCTGGGGCCGCTCTTTCGCTTTCTCCCTCCTGGTCTTCCTGGATTGCTTTCGCACGATGGTTCGATCGCGCAGATGAAGCACAAATGCCCTGTCTTTCAGATCGCGTCCTGCCCTGAGTGCAAGCCAGCCGATGGTAATCGACCTTCTGCGATCGCTCAGGATCAACTGTAAACGTACAGGCACCAACAGGGCCGCCAAAACCAGAATGGCAAAGGCGGCCAACAAGACGAAAATGGCAGGACTCATAAGAAATCGCCACTGATTGGTACGGACGGAATCAGCCCTTTGGACCTTCTTTCACGTTCCGGCCGACCGTTGCCCTCCTTTTATTCTACGAAGGACAGAAGGTATGGTTCTCTACTTCTTCTTGAGGGCTACGTACATGCAGATACCGATTCCCCCGAACAACACCACACACGTGACTATTAACATGATAATTGCCGAA
>JABAOC010005120.1_pt1 | contig 12193 bp, 7 predicted proteins | sample 7062161 | NCBI WGS metagenome assembly JABAOC01 (sample SAMN14538625, study PRJNA623070) | marine sediment metagenome | biome: marine biome [ENVO:00000428]; feature: marine pelagic biome [ENVO:01000023]; material: deep marine sediment [ENVO:00002113] | place: India: Gulf of Khambhat ... | reverse complement strand
ACCATATATACCAATACCATTCCCAAACCCACAGCAGTCACCAACAGCGTGAAAGCCTCTTTCTTTTCTTTTTCAGCTCCGGCAAACTTATAGCTGAAACCGGGCGGTGCAGGAATCTTATCGAGCGCTTTCCTAACGTCTTTTGCTACTGAACCAAGGTCTCTGCCGCTGATTTCAGCGGAAACCGTAATATATCGGGCCTGGTCTTTTCGTTCTATCTTTGTGGGGCCAAGGCCCTGCTGGATTCCAGCGATATTCGCGAGGCTAACCTGACCACCGCCGGGCATACTGATGGGCACATCTCGCAAATCTTCAATCCTGTCTCGGTCTTTTGGCTGAAGCCGAACTTCTACATCATATTCATCTCCGCCCTCGCGATATCTCGTCGCGGTGCTGCCGGCAAAAAATGTCTCTATCTGTTTGCCGATTGACCTGGCACTAAGTCCCAATCTGGATGCCTTTTCGCGGTCAATAATAACCTTCACCTCCGGTTTTTCCTCTTTTCGGCTTATCTGCACATCCTCCACACCTTCAATAGCGGCTATTGCTGTCTGAGCGGCCTGGGCGTACACTCTTGCTTCATCCATATCGTGACCGTAAAGCTCAACAGCCAACATTCCGGCGCTGCCAAACATGATTGCCATAAGTGGGTCTTCCGCACTGTAGCGAATAGTAGCTCCCGGTATCTTGTCCGTGATTTTACGAAGTCTGTTTATCAGGTCTCTCGGCGAAGCATCACGCTGCCTCTTAGGTTTCAAGCTGATAAATAGAATACCCTTATAGCTTTCTTCCTCTGAAGCAATGTTTCCGCCGCCGGCCTCACCATAAACACCCCAACGAATAAAACTATCCCGCCTTTCAGGGACATTATTTTCCGTTATTGTCTGCAGCTGCTGGGCTACGACGCCGGTACGCTCATAACGAGTACCAATCGGCAGCTCATAAGATGCCGATACCCGATTTTGGTCCTGCTCGGGGAAAAATTCAGTGCCGATAAACCCAACAATCCCAATGCTCCAAACAAATAAAACAATACAGGAAACAAAAACCGTTTTGCGGTTATTCAGCGACCAGTTCAAGAACCTGACATAAAGCTCCTCTAATTTCGTCAACGCTTTTTCACCCAAACGGTAAAATAAGTTTAATAATGACCTCGATGGGTTTTGATTATTAACCCTCAGAAATCTTGAACACAACATCGGCACGAGCATAAGGGCGGTAAACAGCGAAGCCACCAGAGCCATCGTAACAATAGCCGCGAACTGTCCGAATACAATCGCCGCTATTCCGCCGACAAACATAATCGGTGCAAAAATCGAAATGGTCGTCAGGGTCGAAGCAATTACAGCTACGCCTACTTCATTTGCGCCGAAAACGGCGCCTTCCTTTGGCCGCTGGCCTTTATGACGATGACGATTTATGTTGTCAACAACAACAATGGCATTATCAACCACAAGACCAACTGCAACAGCCAGGCTGGCTAATGAATCGGTATTAATCGTGTAATCAGCCAAGTACATCAACAGAAATGTAATTATCAACGATGTTGGAATTGCAACGGCAACTATAATACTGGCCCGCAGGTCTCGAAGGAAAAAAAGGAGCACTATAAAAACAAAGAAAACAGCCCAAAAAACGGTGTTACGCAAAGTGGCTACAGAGGCCAAAATAAACTCGGAATTATCCATCACCATCTTGGGCTTAACATCAGGCGGCAGATTCTTCTTTATCTCGTCAAGTTTTTCCCTAACCGCCCGGGCCACCTCCACCGTATTTTTGCCGCTCTGCTTCTGAATAAATATTGCCATCGCCTTTTGGCCGTTCATGCGCACCTCATAGGTACGCTCTTTGAAGAAATCCCTTACTTCGGCAACGTCTTTTAACTTTATAGGTATACCGTTACGGCGGGCAATCACAACTTCGGCAACCTCCTGGGGGCTCGAAAATTCCTCAGGCGTGCGTAACAGGTAGTCCTTGTAACCGGTCTTAATGTTACCGCCGGGAGTACTAATGTTCTGAGCGGCAAGAGCCAAGTTCATCTCTGTTACTGATAAATTTAACGCTGCCAGCTTATCCCTGTCGATATCAACCCGAATCTGTCGCTGCAAACCGCCGCCGGCCGTAACCGAAGCCACCCCTTCGACCCGCTTGAGCGGGTCAACTATCTCGTCATCAACTATATCCTGCAAATCCGGATAGCTGTCCTCAGCGGTAAAAGCAATAATTGCAATCGGTATCATTGAAAGGTCAAACTTGAAAATAAGCGGATTGTCCGCCTCCTCCGGTAATCGCTCCCTAATCAAATCAATCTTTTCACGCACATCGTTTACATGTTCATCTATTTTCTCGCCCCAGGCAAACCTCAACGTCACCGCTGACATTCCCTCTTTGGACACCGAAATAACCTCGTCAACTCCGGAAATAGTGCTCAGAGTATCCTCCATCGGCTCGGTTATCAACGTCTCCACTTCTTCGGGTCCCGCCCCCTGATACGCTGTTAAAATTGAAACAGCCGGTATTTCCAGGTCCGGCATCAAGTCCAGTCCCAGCATTGACATCGACACCAGGCCCAATACTACCATCGCGACAAATATCATCAAGGTGGTTACCGGCCTGTTTACGGAAATCTGCGCAAGTTTCATTTGATATCCTCTATTCGTACAACCTCGACATCCATCCCGTCGGCTAAATAATTCATCCCGTTAACCACAAGTGTCTCGCCCGCTTTTAATCCATTGGTTATTTCATATCTGTCCGCTTGTTTTATCCCAATCTCAACAAAATGTTTACGAGCAATTTTGCCGGCACTTGCCTCTTCAACTACATACACATAATGCTTATCAATCTTGCCTCCAAGAACAACATCACGCGGGACAACCACTACATTGTCTTTTCGCTTTGTAATTAAAGTTACCCTGGCAAACATACCCGGCTTCAGCAGCAATTCTTCATTATCAAGACGTATCTCGACCTGTATGGTATGGGTTTGTGCATCGAGAGCCGGATGGACTGAATGCACGCTGGCATCAAATGTTCTTTCAGCAAATGCATCGACTTTTATCTGGGCAGGCATCCCAACAGTAATTTGGGCACCGTACTTTTCGGTAGCGGCAACAATTACTTTTACCGTCTTCATATCGGCAATAGTAACAATCTGATCCCCCGACCTAATCAGATTACCCTCGTCAATATGTTTGGCCGTGACTATCCCGTCAACAGGCGAAACAATCATTGATTCGCGGAGATTTATTTGAGCAAGCTCCAGATTTGCCTTGGCCAAGCTCAAACTTGCCGCCGCCAATTCGGCAGCGGTTACAGCTTTATCTCTGCTCTGCTCTGTGGCTGAGCCGCCTTCGTATAAGGCAATGACACGCTTCTTTTCACGCTCGGCATCAGCCAGCTCAACCTCTTTAGCTCTAACGTTGGCCTGAGCCGCTACCAATTGAGCTAAGTAAACATCGTGGTCGATAATCGCAAGCTGCTGACCCTTTTTGACCGATACACCCTCCTCGACTGCAACCGAATCAGTCCCATCCGAAGGAACACGCAAGGATTCGACTCGTCCGGCCACCTTGGACGCTATGTCCACAATCTGGTTTGCTTTTATCCAGCCGGTCAGCTCTATCGTCTCTTCTATAGAGCCTGCGCTTACGACTTCGACCTCAACAGGAACTTTCTTTTCCTCCTCCAAGATTTCAGCGGTTTTCTGCATAAACCCAAACCAAAACGTAACAAACACCACTGCCAATGCTATCAGCCAAAATAAAATTCTTCTGATTACTTTCATCTTGTCTGCCCCCCTTCTGTTTTATCAAGTGCCACCGGCCCCTTTTCTTCTGCAGCGAGCGATTCGAGATTTTGGGCCTGACCTTCGGCTTCAGCAGCTTCAAACATCGTGAGAGTTCCCATTGCTTTTTGTAAATCCAGCTTAGCAATTATGTGTGAGTATATAGCTTGGTAATGATTTACCCTCGCCGTCGTCAAGGCAGCCTGGGCATCTATCATCTCAACCTGAGTATTTGTGCCCTGAGTGTAACCTACTTCCGCAAGCCGCAGCCCCTCTTGTGCCCTTGTAAGGTTCAACGACTGAGATTCAACAAACTCCTTCGCATCCTCTATACTCAGCAGCGCCGTAGTCAATTCAAACAAAGCCGTCTCTTCGACATCAACTAAACTTATTAACGCTTGTCTAACTCGTGCTTTCTGGGCAATGAGCTCACCTTCGCGAGATAAGCCGTCAAATATAGGCAGTGTCGCCATAACGCCGGCCTGCCAGAGATGACCCCAATCAATGTCCATCCTGTTATGCGGGTCAGGCTCCGACCAGGTATTGTCATAATAGCCGCTGATAACCGGCCAATATCGGCTCTTTGCAATCCTCAGCAGCTCCTTTTGGTACTTTATATCAAACTCGCGACTAAACAAATCAGGCCGATTTCGATAAGCAGCTTCAACAGCGTCTTCCATTGTCATTTCTGAACGAACATAAACCAGCTCGTCCAAAAGAGTAAAGTCACTGTCCTGCGAAACACCCATTACCTTCAGAAGCTGCGTTTTTGCTACGTTGATGGCGTTTTTGTTCCGTATCAATTCAGCCTGGAAATTAGATAGTTCCACTTCGGCCCGCAGAACATCAAAATCAGAGGCAACACCGCCCTGCCGTCTCTGTTTTACGTTATCAAGATGTGCCTGGGCTGAGCGAACGGCATCAGCACTAATTTCCAGTAGATGCTGGTTAAGCAGCACATCGTAATAGGAATGAGTCGCTGTATAAATCAAGTCCTGTACCGCCGCCCGAACCGTCTCGTCGGTAAGCATAGAAAACAATCTGGCGGCGTGTAATGTAGCTCTTATTGACCCGCCGGCATAAATCGGCTGAGCAACCCTCAGCCCTATCGTATAATTGTCAACATCACCCAAAGTAATTTTCATCCCCCCAATAGTAAAAGACGAAACCTCATCAAGCCGCAGGTAATCCACCGTAAGACCCACAGTAGGTAATATTGCTGAATAGGATTTTAGCCGTTCCCCGCGGGCAATCTCCTTTTCCTCGGTGATACGCTGCAGAACCTTATTGTTATTCAGCGCCAGCTTTAAGCAATCTTCAATGCTTAATTCGCCGCTGATACGGGGTTGAGACTGCTCCTGGCGCTCTTTGCGGGTCTTCCACTGCCGGTACGCAGACTCTCTCGACAAGCTGACCTCTTCATAAAATTGCTCACTGCTGACACATCCAGCCAAAAACAGAGGACAGAGAACAGAGAACAGAAGACAGACTCTGACTTCTAATTTCCGTCTTCTTACCTCTGATTTCTGCCTTCTGACTTCTGATTTCTGTCTTCCGACTTCTGATTTCTGCCATAATAGTTTCATGTCTTCAACTCGCTAAATACATACCATCTCTTTTTAATAAACCTTGTAACAGCATTGAAAATCATTGCTTTTTCATTCCGTTTTTCCCTCATCATAAGCCCGAATACCGGCTTTTGAAAAGCGAACTATATGTTCGATTAGTTCATTTGTGGTCAGTTCAGGATAAAGTTCAGCGTAGTGTTCCGAGAATAAAAGTGCGTGCATAATAATACCGTCAAGCGAGTAAATGCACAACAGCCCCGCCTCTGATTTAAGTCCCGGGCACAGTTTGATAATAGCGATATGCAACTCTGTAAAAAATTTGCCGACCAGCTCGTTAATCCCTATAGCCGCTTTGAGATGAGGATTTAGCACCTCGCGAACCATCATTTTGAGCATAGGCCTTTCGCCGCTGTCGCTATCCAGAGAGCGCAAAGCCAATACGACCATCATTCTAATTAACTGTTCGAGTGTAGGCTGTTCGGAGTTCATCGCCTTACGGATATTTTCGATATGTTCATCGAGCAGTCTGCTCATATATCGGCGGAACATCTCGACGTAGAGATTTTCTTTACTGCCGAAATAGTAGTTGACTGATGCAATGTTGCAGCCGGCCGCAATGGCAAGGTCCCGAACACTCGTATCGTCAAAGCCATGTTCACAGAAAAGCTCTTCAGCCGAGTCGAGCAATCGGTCCCGAACCCCCTTATAAGTATTGCTATTCGTTTTGTTATCTTGCGACATCGCCATTTTAAAACTCCTAAACGCTTGTTTTATACGATAGTTTAAAACGACTGTTTGAATATATCAAGTATTTTTTTCTTTTTTTGCAAAAAATTAAAAGACATTTTTCAGTCAATCCACAGAGAGATTTTGGGATATTTAAGAGATCAAATCCTCAAGTTCTTTCTTGGCTTGGACTTATTCATTTCCTAATTTGCCTGAATTGTCTATTTTAACTTATTCTAGCGCGGATTTCCCAAAGAGACACGAGATACGAAATGCCAGATATGATATGTTAGGTCTAAAATGTGAGCTGCGATATAAGAAATATGAGGTTCGAAAACCTATCTCATAATCCAGCGTTTTCCTTTGTAAGTCAAGCCTACACCAGATCTTAGAGCAGGATCGCCTTTGAAGGCGTAACTTAATTCGAGGGTCTTTCTTAAAAAAACCTCAAGCGGCAAGCCGTCCTGGTCTTTCGCCACAGGATGGTCAATGACAACTGTCTCATTGCTCAGACCTGCTATAAATACTTTTATATTCTTGGCCTTAACATCGAAATCAGGCCATATGACGGCGATATCTTTTGTATTATCCTCACCCTGAAGAATCCTATTGCCGGCCTTTGACAACGGTTCAAGAAACGGGTATCCGCTCTTGTGGCGCTTTTTGATTTGCTCAAAAACCGCCGGTGTTACAGCCTTATCTGCCGGTGTAATCTGAAAAGTATCCGTCATCAGGTCGCACTTAGGGTAAAAGTCAACATCGTCATCTGTATTGTTGGTAAGCGTTATTATCAGGTACCAGAACCGCATCTGCTGATTATCAGCCCGCGCGGGCAGGACGATTTGCTGAGGATGAGTAAATTTAATATCCACCGTCCATTGGCCCGGAGCAGGCACAATAGCTGGCTCAGGTGCAGCCAAACATACACAGGCTATTACCGCTGAGATTCCTAAAATCCCATAAAAGAACCTTTTCATCTTATGGCCCTCATCAGAAAATAATATTCTTTTTCCTTTGCGAAACCCGAATACGCGTTTACACCTGTATTTTACACTAAAAGCATTCTAAAGCCAAGAAGATTTTGGCCAATATTTCAACGATAAAACCTTTATTTAAAAAAATTGCTGAAAGTGCTGTGTCCATAGACAACTTTAAAATCAGATTCGCAATATTACGTTTTCCAAAACCTTCCTTATAGTTTCCTAAATTAACATAAACCGCAATTGAGATTAGTCAAATTCGGGGAAATTTGGGGGATTTTTCAGGTTTTTTTCTTATTTTGAGGACAAATCCTTGTTTTTGGGTTATAAATGGGGGTTGATCTGTCAATATGAGGGATATGGGCAAGGTGGCCAAAAATAAAACGGTAAAAAGTGAGCATAAATTGGCATAAATGCGCGCTTTCTGGGTATAAATTCATCTAAAATTACTCAAACTGACCGTTTTCGCTGTCATGCTGAGGTGGAAGGCGAAGCATCTGGCCTCAGCAGGAAAAAGAACCATTTTAGCAGGAGCCAGATTCTTCGCTTCACTACATTTCGCTCATAATGACACGCTGTATCTTAATTAGTTCCTGTTGTGGAAACAGTATTTGTCATTCCCGCGAAAGCAGGAATCCAGCTTTTTCGCCCTGGCCCCCTGCCCTTTCCGTGTTTATGCGTAGTTTTATCAATAAGGCATACCAATACATAACTAAGAGATTTTCCTTGACGAGAAGGTGGATAATTTGGTATAGGTAAGGTTGGTGAAGCTTGTGCCTGCGCAGATCTTGCCGGGCTGCGGCGGGCTTTGCCCCGACGAGTAGTTTTTCGATAGAGGAGGAGTTATTATGCAAGACACAGAGTTAGTTGTAACCGCGACTTTGTGCTTAGCAAGTGGAGGTTTTCATATTTCTACGAAAAATTCAAATCCCGCCACGACGGGAATGCGTGTTTTGGTGTGCGGCCAAAGCATAGTTATTTTAACCCTTTTTGAAGGAGGACTATTATGTGTAGGAAATTGATTTATTTATTTTCTTTTATTTTAGTGACGAGCTTAATTATAACGAGCGCAGCCGAAGGCGCTGACCCAAATCTTGTGGCCTGGTACCGTTTTGACGGCGACGCTCTGGACAGTTCCGGTAATGACCTCCATGGCACAGAAATGGGCGACCCTACCTATGAGGCCGGTGTTTTTGGCCAGGCGATAAGCCTCGACGGTGAAGGTGACTATGTGGATTGTGGGCTCGCTCCGGAGTTCGATATTACCGACTATATCACTTTCACGTACTGGATCAAGGTTGTCGAATTCGACAAGAGCTGGAACACCGTCCTTTCCAGGGGTGACGACTCCTGGCGGTCATCAAGAGCAGGAACAAATAACTTCATGGAGGCCGCTGTGGGCGGTACAACTGGGAACTATACTTATGGGGTTACGCCTGTGGACGATGAACAGTGGCACCACGTCGGATGGGTGTACGATGGCACGATGAACTACTTGTATGTAGATGGTGAGGTGGACGCAACTGAAGAGTCCACCGGACAAATCACTGTCAGCAGCTATCCCCTCTGGATCGGAGACAACTCTCAAGCAACGGGGCGCTACTGGACCGGCCTGATTGACGATTTGCAGATATACAACCGGGCATTAACCCAGGAAGAGGTTCAGCGTATTATGCAGAGCAGTGCCGGCGAACGTCCACAGGCCTCAGGCCCTAATCCGACCAATGGTACCATACATGAGGATACCTGGGTCAACCTTAGCTGGCGGGCGGGAGATTTTGCGGTCTCACATGATGTGTACTTGGGCGATAATTTTGACGATGTGAACGACGGCGCCGCCGAGACATTCCAGGGCAACCAGGCTACAACTTCTTTAACTATCGGTTTTCCCGGATTTGCATATCCGGATGGTCTTATTCGGGGTACGACTTACTACTGGCGGGTTGATGAGGTTAATGACACTGAGCCTAATAGTCCCTGGAAGGGCAACGTCTGGAGCTTTCAGATTGCCAACTACCTCGTGGTGGACGACTTTGAGGACTACAACGACTATCCACCCGATGAGATATTCAGTACGTGGATAGATGGATACGAGGTCGCGACAAACGGAGCTCTCGTTGGTAATGATACTTATCCATTTGCCGAGCAAAGTATCGTTCACAGCGGTGCTCAGTCGATGCCATATTTTTACGACAATAGTGGTACGGCAAATTACTCAGAGGCAGAACGCACATTTAGTCCTGCCCAGGACTGGACCAGAGAAAGTGTGAAAGTATTGTCACTGTGGTTCAGAGGTTATCCGGCGTATATGGGCAGCTTCGTGGAAGGACCAACCGGCACTTTCACGATGACCGCAGAGGGAGTGGATATCTGGGACACCTCAGACCAGTTCCATTTTGCATATAAGGAGCTTTCCGGTGCGGGCACGATTATAGCAAAGGTTGAGAGCGTGGAGAACACACACGAATGGGCCAAAGCCGGCGTTATGATTCGCGATACTCTTGATGCGGATTCAAGTCACGCGATGATGGTCGTCACGCCCACTCAGGGAGTTTCTTTCCAGCGTCGCACCCCGGCAGGTGCCAGCAGCAGCGATACTACCGAAGCCGGGATCACAGCGCCTCAGTGGGTGAAATTGGAGCGTACTATAGCTGGCTTTATAAGAGCCTCCTATTCAGCGGACGGCAGCACTTGGACGCAATTGGGTTCACAGACGGTTACAATGAATACGCCTATGTACATAGGCTTGGCGCTGACCAGTCATAACTCCGGTGTAGCGTGCGAAGCAAAGTTCTCCAACGTTAGCTTTCCCGATACGACTGTTGGTCAGCAGTGGGCCAATCAGGACATCGGCATAACCAGTAACGATGCGGAGCCGATGTATGTGGTTCTCAATGGCAGCGCTGTGGTCACCCATGATAATCCTGATGCAGCACAGATAGCTAATTGGACGGAATGGACTATCGACCTGCAGGCCTTTGCGGACCAGGGCGTGAACCTAACTAATGTCGATACCATCGGCCTTGGTCTTGGCAATAAGAACAACCCACAGGCTGGTGGTTCAGGTAAAATGTACTTTGATGATATTCGTCTGTATCGGCTGGCAGAGCAGGCACCGTAAGCCGGTCTTTATGTGGCCCCCCATTGCTTCTTGCCCGCCGCTCCGACTCGTGTCGAAAGATACGGGGGCAGGCGAAGCAAGATATGGGGATATCGTTAATATAGCAGATTTGCATAATTTCGGGGCTTATACCAATTCGGTATAGGCCCCATTTTCTTAGAGCAATATCGAGGCCGTAAGTTAGACCGGCCCAGGATTTTCTGTAGGACGGCTGTGAGAGGTGTTTTAGCGTTCTACAATGGCCAAAATCAAGCCGTAGGGTATCTGAAGGTAGGGTAGCGATAAGTTCAGCGATTCTATGAGCGTAAAACCTCTTTTCGGCTCAGTGCTACTCTGATTGCTTATTGGGGCTGGTCCAGAAGGTGTTGACCGGTCATCCACCTTCCCAACTTGCATGCAGTGTTCCGTAAGTATCGTATGACTGGTATTTCCCAGCTCATAATCCAGAGATTTTCCTTGACGGGAAAGTGGTCAATCTGGTATATATTTAAATAGGTTCAATTTGTGGATTTTAACATTCCAGAGTAACCGATATTGGGCTTTTGAAGAAAGGAGGTGGTTACATATCGGAAAAATTATCCTGGGCAAATATAAATATTTTACTATCGGAACGACAAGTGTTTTGGTGTATGGCCAAAGCATAGCATAATTATATTAATTTCGAAAGGAGGATATGGTTATGTGTAAAAAACTAAATTTTTTAGTTTCTCCTATTTTGCTGCTGGTGCTGGCCGGCAATGCCATGGCTCAGATCGACCCGGCTACTGTTGGGACAGGTCATGTATACCTTTTTGACGATGTCAGTGGCAGTGAACTACAAGATGATTCAGCAAATAATAACACAGGTACTATAGAGGGAAATCCACAAGTGGTTGATGGCCTCAAAGGTAAAGCGTTACAGTTCGATGGAGTCGATGATGTCATCCGTATTCCAGATTCACCCAATATCAACTCAGGTGGACCCTGGACCAACCGGACTGTCATCGCTTTATTCAAATGCGATGATGTCACTAAAGAGGGCAAACAGACTGTATACGAAGAAGGCGGAAGAACGCGCGGACTCGTCATATACGTTTTTGAGGGTGAAGTTTACGTAGGAGGATGGAACCGATCAGATTATACACCTCAATGGAATCCAGGTTCATGGATCTCTGCTCCTATCAGTTCCAACCAATGGGTTGCAGTTGCTTTAGTAATCAGAGATGGCGCTGCAGGACAGGAAGAAGACAAGTTTGAAATGTGGATGGATGGAAACCTAATAGGTAGAGCTCCCGGCGCTCAAATTAACGGTCACGGAGATAACGTTGGAATAGGTGCGACAAATCAGAACGTAGTATTTCATGATGACGATGGTTCTGGCAGCGATAGAGACTTCTTTGGCGGAGCAGTTGACGAGATTTGGATTTTCAATGATGCACTGACAGAAACCGAGTTGGGTGCTTTTGTGGGTAAGGTCTGGCCTTACGCTTTTAGCCCCACTCCTGCTGATGGTGCATTGTATGAGGATACCTGGTTGAACATTTCCTGGAAGCCGGGAGGTTTTGCGGTCTCGCACGATGTGTATCTGGGCGAAAATTTCGACGATGTAAATACTGGAGCCGAAGGTACATTCCAGGGTAATCAGGCCGGAACGGATTTTATTGTCGGCTTTCCCGGATTTCCCTATCCGGACGGCCTTGTGCCGGGCACAACTTACTACTGGCGGGTCGACGAAGTTAATGCCCCGCCGGACTCTACAATCCATAAAGGCGCTGTCTGGAGCTTTAGTATTCCTCCCAAGACTGCATACTTTCCCGATCCGGCTGATGGTGCCGAGTTGGTAGGCCTGGATGAAAAGCTTAGCTGGACGGGGGGTTTCGGCGTGAAATTGCACTATGTGTATTTCGGTGACAATTTTGACGATGTCAAAAATGCCACTGGAGCACTCCCGCTGGGATCTGCAACCTATGACCCCGGCCCGCTTGAACTTGCCAAGACTTACTACTGGCGTGTTGATGAGTTTGATATTGTC
>JABAOC010032488.1_pt1 | contig 12199 bp, 11 predicted proteins | sample 7062161 | NCBI WGS metagenome assembly JABAOC01 (sample SAMN14538625, study PRJNA623070) | marine sediment metagenome | biome: marine biome [ENVO:00000428]; feature: marine pelagic biome [ENVO:01000023]; material: deep marine sediment [ENVO:00002113] | place: India: Gulf of Khambhat ... | reverse complement strand
TCCGATTCAGCTTTGCCCAGTGGTACAAGAAGGCAAAGAGGAGGGCTAAAAAACATGATTTTAAGTACATAGATCCTCCCCTCTCAGAAAAGAGAGAGGCCACGAAGATCCTGACTCAGATAGCAGAGGCATGGAACCTGCGCCTTTATTCCTGCAGCCAGGATTTTCTGGCAGATATTCCCGGCGTTTCTCCTTCGGCCTGCATAGATGGACGTTTACTTCAAACTCTTCATCCCCAGAATGAGCCTGTCTCGCTCCAGAAGGATAAGGGCCAGCGGGCTCAATGCCGCTGTACAGAATCTGTGGATATCGGAAGCTACACCCAATCCTGCCCTCATGCCTGTCTCTACTGTTACGCGAACCCGAAAGTCTGATGCGGAAAGCCTTTAAAAGCCCGAGTAGAAAAGATTATAGTCAGGATAGAGAAAAGGACTTTGCGATTTGAGTAGGGGTGACTTTCCTAACTCTCCTCTGCCGAACGCACGTAACGCGTCAGGGCCAGATAGACCCAATCTTCCAGTTCGAAGACAGTTTTTTCCTCTCCCTCTATTTTCGTCTGGCTTGCGGAGGCCGCCTTTGATTTGACGAGTATCACTCCGAATCGATACTGTTCATCATTCAGAGGAATAAGGACGTTATTCCCCTCGCGATTAAAGATGACCGTTTTGAGGATTTCTCGGGAGAAGGCCAGCTTCTGAGCCTCATCGCGGGTCTCGCCGAGGAGAGCTCCTTCTACCCAGTCTGAGATATCTTGTTTATGGCGCGCGTCCCACTCTGAAGTGATCTTTTCTGTATCGGGAAGGAAAGAATCTTCTCTCCTGTAGTCGACGAGAGCAGCCCCGATGGCGACGATGAGGACGAAGAGATCGATAAAAATCGCCAGCCCGAGGGCAAAAATTGTCGGGTAGTCGCTGCGCTTGATACTGCGGCCTCCACCCAGGATGTCCATCAGATCGTTAAAGGCATACAGCTGTTTTTCTTCTCTCAGAGTGCTATCCCTGGCATAATCTTCATACTGGGGAGAGGCAGGGAGAATCACCTCCCGGCAGAGAGCGGCTTCCAGGTCTTTTTTAGGGATGCCGGCGATGAGCTGATCGAATCTTGTCAGACGATCGCGATTACTCAGCCCTTCGGAGAGAATGTCACTTTGGGTCCAAGTATTATCCCTGAAATCCTGGAGACGATTATAAACTTGGACGGCTGTCTGATGCTCCTCGTTGAGCGAACCATGGATGAGCTCGCGGCCAGGGCCTTCTCGGTAGGGGCGGCCGAATTTCTCCTCCCAGAGCTCGATTTTTCCTCTGACTCGGCTGCATACATCTTGGAGATAGCAGTGTGTCTCCTCCTCGCAGGTTTTCGTGGCCCAGCCTTTTTCTTCTTCGGCCTGGAGCCACATCTGAAGTTTTATCGAGAGAAATTCGCCCTCATTGACACCTTCATTAAGGATGTTGCCGAAAGAGGTCATCTTGTCTCGAATATCGTCGAAGAGTTTCCTCTGGGCTTCGACCGGCTTTACCTTTTCCACAAGCTCGCTTTGAAGGAAAACATAACTGAATGTTACGGAAAAGACCATAGTCACCAGGTAAAGGGCGATCATAAGATAACGCATGCGTTTTTGACCGAAACCGATCAACCAGGCTAACCCAAAAAGCCCCATCTGAACGGCCAGCGCCAGAGGTAGAGCCAGGATGAATGAGAGATAGTGCAGAAGGCCCAGGGCCGTCGTAAAAAAGGAGACAACGGCGGATATTATGGCGGCTATTAAAAGGAGGGTCCAAAATTTTGCTGGTTTTTTTATCATTCTATGATTCCTTCATTAAAAAATTGGGTTTTCTTTTGGTTATTAATACGAACTTGTCGGGCGGAAGTTTGAGTGTCATCACTTATATGAACGTTTTTGGGCCAGGTTTGGTTCCCAGAAGAAGATTGATCGATGACTTTTAAAAAAACAGGTCCTTCGACTGGCTTTTTCTGCTTGACAGGTTGATGTTTTATTCTTAAGTTTTTGTTGGTGAGCGGTTCGGCTTCAAGATCGAGTATCGGTTTCCAGGTCTTTGTTCCGAAGCGTCAGATCTTGCTTTAAGCAGAAATGCGATCATCCGTAGCGCTCTGACCTGATTAAGCGGGCCGTTCACCTTCTCTTATTGTGGAGATCATCTCCAGAGAGAGAAGCGGGAAAGCTAACACACCAAGAAAACCAGCAGAACAAGAGCAACCAAAATCCAAGAGGTATAACAAATAGAAAGTCATACGGAGGGTATGATGAGAGGAACGATTTTTATGAGAGGAGATTCAATGCCCTTATCAATTATCGTGATCTTTGGGCTGTTGTGTTTCCTTTGTTCTTTGAATTTTAGCCATGCTTATGGAGAGGTTCACTCGCCTTATCTGATTCTTCATGCCGTGGCGGGAGAAGGACAATTCTTGAGGGAGAACCTAACCATTAAGGAAAACAAAAAGCTACTGGGGCGGTCAGTCATGATCGGAACATTGGGGGGAATCGATGTGATCCTAGCTGAGTTGGGCGGGGGACTGACCAATGCGGCGATGAGCAGCCAAAGACTTATCGATGAGTTTCAACCAGGAGGGATCATCCTGACCGGGGCTGCCGGAGCTTTAGATATTCAACTCCAGATCAGTGATATCGTCATCTGTGAAAGATGGACGACTCATGACGCCGGTGTTTTCGGAGCAAAGGGATTTCAACCTTTACCCATCATAGCTTATTCGGCCGAATCTGGCCGTGTGGTAGAGGCCCCGCATTTTTCTGTAAACAAGGCCTTGTTCAAAAGAGTACAGAACCTGAGGGAAGAGGAGATCCCATTCGAAAAAATAGGCGGAAGAGTCCCCAAATTGATCCTCGGTGGGACCGGTGTCAGCGGAAACTGTTTTATCGACAGCCAAGAAAAGAGAGTCTGGNNTTTCCAAGCCCTCGTCGTTGACTGTGAGACAGCGGCTGTGGCTCAGGTCTGTTCTGCTAACGGTATCCCTTTCCTAGCCATCCGATCTGCTTCGGACCTGGCTGGAGGATCGAGGTCGGAATCCGCCTGGGAGGAAATGAAAAAATTTTTTATGACCGCAGCCAAGAATTCATCCATCCTAGTGATGGAATTGTTAAAGGACCTTCAAATCAATGAAAAAGAGAAAATTCTTTTGCCGAAGGCAGATGTGAAATTATAAGATAAAATTAATTCCTGTAGATGGGAAATCTAAAAGCCTGTTAAGGGAAGACAAATTTAAGCCTTGTTAACAGCAATTTCTTGTTGGTTGACATGCTGTCAAGGTTGATGATAATAGATTAACTTCCCAATCATGCATGCATACGCCATTTCTCAAAAGGGAGAACATCCATGAGTCTTAATGATAAGGGCAAAAGAGAAAGGATTTTAGCGGCCTATGAAGCCCTCAAGAAGGTGGGCACAAACGCCCGGGTTTTCTTGAGCATGCCTGTTGTTGAGAAGGTCACCCCGGTCTGTCTTAGCGATGAAAAGAAATCAAAACCGGCTGAGTCCGATGAAGTCATAAACAGACGTCACGGAATATTTTCGCTCGAAGAGGCCTCTCTTTCTGTTCTTGATCATCTCGCATTGTACGGAGATGGATGTTTTGAAGGTGTCCTCATCAAGGATAAGCGAATTTTCTTGTGGAAGGAACATCTGGAACGATTGTTCAAGTCGGCAGAGATGCTTCACATCGACATCCCCTACAGCCGCAAGCAGCTCACAGAATGGCTTTTACTGACCTGTCAAGAAACTGGACCCGCTTTATGGGGGCAGAGCTATATACGTTTTGTCGTCAGTCGTGGCCTGGGTGATTTAGGCATAAATCCAGCCAAGTGTCTGGGCGCAACCATATTTGCCTTGGTCTCCAGCATCAGTCTGTATCCTCCATCATTGTATGAACAGGGAATCTCTTTGGGAATCTCGAAGAACATACGTCGTCCAGACGCCCGGATCCTTAATCCCAACATCAAATCCAATAACTATATCAATAATGTGCTCGGGCTGATCGAAGGGACTGTCGAGTCTGAGATGGAATCCATCATGTTGACCGAGAGAGGATTTATTGCCGAGGCTACAGTAGATAACATCTTTACAGTGGAACATGGTGATAACTGGGAAAGAGATCCCTCTAGGGTCATCATAAAAACCCCCCGCGCCCAGTATTGTCTGGTTGGCATTACCCGGGCTCTGGCAATCAAGTTGGCGAGAGAAGAGGGGTACACCGTTGATGAGGAGGCGGATCTGATGCCCATCGATCTTGTCGGGTCGAATAAGGAATGCTTCATGACCGGCACTGGGGCCGGGGTTATGCCTGTCATCTCTGTCAAGGGAAATGTGATAGGAGATGGAAGGCCTGGTCCGATTACTAAGAATCTAGTGAAGAAAATTCAACAGGCCATGGACAACCCCATATATGGCCTCACGATTGAGGCAGGTTCTCCAGAGGTTGAAGAATATCTCGGATCTCCCAGTCATCTTTATGGATGATCCCCGAGTCTGTGTCAACCTTTTGGGTAAGAACTGAAGCCGCTTTTGATATCTGCAATAAGAAGAGGAAAATGTTGATAGAAATAAGAATCCAGCAGGAACAAAAATGAGCAAGCAATATAAGCCAAGAGTGATTAAGTGTAGATGCAATGTGTGCAAAGAATTTATAGCCGATTTTATTGTTCCCTATTTGTTGGCGGAGGCGTATTGCTGGGACTGCTGGAAGAAGGAAATGGAAAACAACTCTGATCTCGAGTTAATAATTGCATCAAAAAAATTTCTTACAGAAAATATCAAAAAGAGCAAAAGGTTTAAATCTAGATGGTTGAAGCAACAGACCGAAGATGCTTTAATGTCTATACAGAATAAGATTAGATAGAAACCATTCGACTTATTCAGAACTGGAAGGATAGGCCCAACCTTAGCTGGAATCCTGAAAGATCGAGCTTGAAGTATCTCATCCTTCCTTCGTTCGAACCGTCTGGCCAATAGCTGGTGGGAAGTTCCGCTTCGAGTTCTCCCCAGGGAGCGTTGACCTGTTCTTGCTTGATGGCCCATCGTCCATCCCATGATTCGCTGAAGGACCCATTCAATTCACTGCCCGGCCCGGAAACGTTCTTGGCGACCTGGTAGGCATAGCCGGCTTCCAGGAAGATCCCGATGTTTTTAAGCAGTGGAGAATTCATCCGTCCCCCCAGGTCGACGGCGATTCCTGTTCCTGTCCCTTTTTCGTCGAGAGCTCCGGTACTCTGGAATACAAGATATTCAAAATTATTTGCTTCCCTTCTATGCCACTCGTAGCTCCAGTTAGAGAGGTGGCGGCATTCGACAAACAACGGTCCTCCAGCAAGATATCCTTCTAATACCAAAGTCCCTTTGATTCTTTTCATTAAGTGTAATCCGATTTGAGGAACATAGGTATTAACCGAGAGTGAGTAAGGAAAATACGACAGGATTTCCGTATATCGATCCCCCTCAATTTCATTCCTTCTGTACTCGAAGTCGAATTCCGATTCCTGTGTTTTTGAAAAATATCTGAACCCAATGGAGACGGCCAAGGTGTCTTTGATGTGATATTTCAACCTTCCTCCTAAAGGGAAGGCGTTCTTGATTTTTCGTCTGTCTTCTTCCCTGACTTTTTTCCAAGAGAGAATCTGACCGCTGCTCTCCAGGTAATTAAGCAAGGAATCATAGGTGAATTCCTGGATCCGGTTATCATAATCAACAAATAGGTTTAGATCCGAGGGATTTAATGTCGTGAAGCCCCCGTAAAATTCAACCTGGAACCTCTCATACCAGGCAGTTGAAACTGGATTGGTCTCGCTGGCTAGAGAGACTGTGGGCCAAATGGACAAACCAAGCAGAAAGATCAAGGCTGAGACTAGTTTGGAGATCGTCCGAGAACAGGATGTCTTAAGAATTGATTTCATTTTATCCCCCGTTTTTCCAGATCGACATCGATACCATTTTCTTTAAGCCAGATGCTAACATCGGTGATCAGCTCTTCCGGCTGAGTCAGAGATACGGCATGGCAGCTCACCGCATACAACGGGAATCGGATGATTCTGATGCCGACGTTGGGAAGGTCCGGGAAAGCAGAAGGCCTGTATTCCAGGATGATATGTCCTGGACGCTCCTCACCGTTTAACGGCTGCTTCACATGTTGGACAGATTCCAAAATATCCTCTTCCATCGCAAGGCTGGGGGGAATCGCATCAGGATACACAACAAGATCCAAAGGGGCATAGGTAATGAAAGTATTCACGTGGGCAACGTTCTTCAAGAACATCCTCCCGAACCGGGCATTATACATGTCCACTTCGTACCCTCGGACTTTGGCCACGTTAAAAACATGGAAGGCCCAGTTGGCATGAAAGTTCGTGGAGAGATAGTAGCGGTCCCATGGCTGGAGAGTCCCGAAGACAAGGCTCATGTCACCGGGTTCTACTTTAATATCCTGGGCTTCCTGAAGAGCTGGTTCTAGAAAGTGGAATTGGATCATCGGTGAAGGGTTGCCGGGCAGGAGGGTGCGGTCGTATTCCGGGTCGAAAACCCGATAGGCATTTGAACGAGATGAGGCGTAAAGCTCTTCGATCGTAGACACATCCATGCCCGTAATCAAGCTGAGGTTTTGAGTAAAGCGCAGGAGTCGGGCCGCGTTCCCGAAAAATCCATTCAGCCAATTCTTCGGTTTTGAATGAATGTAGTAATCGCGTCCGGCCACGTCGCTGATGAAGGATAGGGGATCATAGTGAACGTTCGGATCATATGTTACACCCGTTTCCTGTTCGTACTGATCGATGAGTCCACCGGGCTGAAGGAGCAGCTCATCTGTAAACTGAGTCTGATACCCGTAGGAGATGGCCGGCTGGATGAGTATCTGATGGCCGAATTGTTGGCTGATGACTTCCGGAGGAACGACTTGGTTTCGGTACTGAGGAAACACGGTGTTGAAGTGAGCCTGGATTTCGTCGACCAAAGCTTCGTCCTGGTACATCTCACTGCCGTCGCCGTAGTCAGTGTAATTGAGAAGAATATTCAGCATGTTTATCGTCCGAAGGCCACCGTAGCTTTCACCGACGATGATTACTGGGTTCCTCTGGAGCTGGGGATGTGCAGCTAGGAATCTCAGGATGACGCGGATAAAATCAGCACCGTCAAAGAAGGGATTGAAATTCTGAGAGTTAAATTCCCGAAACCTGGAACCGAAGTCCTGGACTTGATTCATCAGGTTGTAGGAAAAGCCGGCTTGCCTCGAATCAACATAAAGAAGATTTCCGAGTTGAGTCCAGGAATAGGGATTGGGGAGAAAGAAGTCACCTCCACCGCTGTCTATCTGATTGTCTAGAGTAAAATGCGATGTGTACATGCTCATCAATCCGGAGGTAGTGGCACTTCCTGGTCCTCCGTTAAAAAAGATGAACAGAGGCTTAGCCGTGCTGTCAAGGTCGGCGGCATGGAAGCTGAACCATATCCGGGCCTCGGACGACTTCAGCATAAGCCGGTTGGTATGACTCCCGTAATGGAAATAAAACGTTATCGGCTCGATGGAGATGAATCCCGACTCATCCGGAAGTGCCTGTCTAGTTTCTTTACAGTTTAGAGCATCCGGAGTGAACACTCCGAGAACAAAAAGACAGAGAAGTATAGAGAAAAAACGTTTCATAGGCCCTCCTTTGATTATGATGGACATTTCCCTTCATTATCTGTTCTGCAAATGTTATGCCAGTTTTATCAGGGACAGAGGAATGGATTCAGGCTGAATTCTGTTCCATAATGTAGACATCTGACTCGAATTAAGACATCCAAAGATATCTCAAGGTAAGGAAATGCTCTGGCCTTTGTCAATCTCATCCGCTAGAATAATTTTAAGGACAAAATGAGCAGGATTTAGATAACTAAGATTTGCGAAAACGAAGCAGCGCGTCGAAGGATATTACAGCCCATCGGGAGCATGTTTTCGTTTTTTATCTTTTTCTGTCCGCCGGTGTGTTTTCTTTGATCATGTCCTGTGAATCAGGGGGAAAAATGACACAAACCAAACCCATCCTCCCCGAGACGGTTGGACTCTGGACCAGGCCTGATGCGCCTCGGGTCGTCAGCGCCGAGACGATTTTCGATTACATGGACGGCGCCGGAGAACTCTACCTCGGCTACCGGTTTGATCACCTTGAGGTTTTTGAATACAAAGCCCAAGGCCATAAGGATATTCTTGTCGAGCTGTATTTCTTCGAGACTTCGGATGACGCGTTCGGCCTGCTGTCCCTGGATTGGGGAGGCCAGCCTGTTGATTTGAGCCAGACGCATCAGTCAGGATCGGAACCCGGCCCGCAGGAATGGCCTAGGGCTCTTTACGGCGAGGGACTGCTCCGCGTTTGGTCGGATACCATGTATGCGAGGGTTTTGTCGTACCTGGAGACTCCGGAGTCCAAACAGGCTGTTCTAGCGATTGGTCGGTCTCTTGTCCAGGGCCGAGAGAATCTCCCCGGCCCTGAGCTGTTGGAGAGACTCCCGCATTCATTCCGGCCGGATTGGATGCTTCTTGCGGACAGAGCCAGTTATTTCCGGACCCATCTGGTGCTGAATTCCCTTTTCTATCTCAGCCAAGAGAACATCCTCAACCTGGATTTGGCTATAGACGGAATCACGGCCCTGTTCGAAAGACAAGATTCGGCCGGGAATCGGACCCAGATACGATGTCTGATCGTAGACTATCCTGATTCGGCCTGTGCCCGGAACGCCCTTGACCATTTCCACAGGGTATATCTTCCTGAGCATCCTCCGACCTTGGAAACGGATCCGTCAGAGGAAACGAGGCGTGTTTATGCCGTCGAAGATGGCTGGTTGGGTTTAAGATTGAAAGAAAAGACCTTGGCGCTCATCTTTGAATGTCCTGACCAGGAAACGGCCAGGACAATCGTTGATCAGATACAATAACATTCTATCAGACAGGAGGTTTTATATGGGACGAAAAGTAAGTCCATTAACCCGCAGAGATTTTCTCCGGGGAACTCTCGGGGCAACTCTTGGTGCGTCCATCATCGGACCGAAGTTTTTGAGGGCGGGTGAGAAGGCCGTGGGCCAGAGCCTGGTGACCGTTGTTCGAGATGAAAACGCTATGGATGCCAGCAACACCGTCAACAAGGATATCCTTAAGGATATGCTTGACCAGACTATTATTAAAGTCACAGGTCAAAATTCGGCCGAGGATGCCTGGCTCAGCCTCGTCAAGCCTGAGGATACCATCGGTCTTGTCGACACGCCGCATCTGAATCCCACCCATCCTGAGGTGGTTGAGGCCGTCAAAAACGCGCTCATCGCCGCTGGGATTCCTGAAGAGAAAATTATCAAGGCCCAGGGAGGGCCCGATAAACCCAGAGCCTGCACGGCCCTGATAGCGCTTCCCGGACTCAAGGCTCACTGGCTGACAGGGATAGGTACCGTGATGAAGCTGTACATCTTGTATTCCGGGAATCCGAGACGATATCATGACCAAGATAACGCCAAGCTGGGAGAGATATGGAATTATCCTTTTGTCAAGGGAAAGACCAAACTCGTGCTCGTCGATGCCCTCCATCCCCTGTGTGATAAAGGGCCCCAGCCCGACCCACGCTACAAATGGGCCTACAACGGATTGATCGCCGGAACCGATCCCGTGGCTGTGGAAACAGTCTGCCTCAGAGTCATCATGGAAAAACGGAAGGCGATGAGAGGGGAAGAATGGCCGCTGTCACCTCCGCCGCTGTGTGTAGAAGCGGCCGATAAGGTCTACGGATTGGGGACGAGCGACTGGAGTAAGATCAAGGTAGAACCTTACGGTTGGGACAAAGATCTGCTCCTCGGATGACTTAGAAAAGGAACATTGCCCTTAATCGGCCCCGTTGATCAGGTCGGACAGCCAATGGATGACGTTAAGCAGTAGCTGGGCGTTATCCTCCCCGAGGGGATGATTCATCCCCGCCCGGATTCTTCCTTGGTCGAAAACCTGGGCGGTGAACATAGCCGCTTCTGAGAAAAAGGCAATCTTCCCGTTTCCGAATTCCGAGACTCCTCCTTGAAACCAGCCGGCCACACTGATGCTCGGGGTGCCGGGAGGGAATATCCAGTATTCTTTTGGCATCCATGATCTCCTGCTCGGGCCGAAGATCATCAGCGGCTGAAACTCCGGTCCAGCCAGAAAAGCAGAGCCAGCAAAGGTGGCGATGGAACTAATTTTTTCCGAAGGATCGCGGCCGTTGGTGATGGGATGCTCGGCCAGCTTGTCATCTGATCCGTCGAAGACGATCGGCCTTTCTCTTCCGGTCAGAGTCCCGTTTAACACGTAACCGTTGTTCACCCGGATGCCGAAGGAGAGAGCCAGGTCTTCGATCGCTCCTGGATCTGGCCTGTGATCGGTGATCAAAAAAAGAGAACCGCCCTCCCGGACCCATGCGTTTAGAATATCTATTTCCGGCTGAGAAAAAGTCGGAGGGTCACCCTTTTTCTCCGGAGGCTGGGCATCGGCGATCACATAGATGCGGCAGGACCGCAGCAGCTTCGGGTTGATTTTTTCTGCTGCCCTTTGAATGACATACCCATCCCGTTTAAGCAGTGTGGCGAAGGGGATATAGGTGCTGACGGAGGTGTGGAAATTGTTATGGGCCTCGTCGACCAGGATCACCGGTCCCTCCCCGGGAGGATAGGCCGGATTCTTGATTTCGGGTTGAAACGCTAGATCCACCGTCCGAGGAGGTTCGACTTTGCTGGCAGTCTGCTGGCCTAAACAGAGAGAAATGATGATAAGAGAAAAAGCAAGAGAAATAGCTTTTTTTTCTATATCGTTATGAGTATGTCCTTTTTGTGTTTTCACAATCATTCATATTATTCCATGTTTCTATCGAGAAGAGAATAGATCATTCGTATCAGCGGGTCGGGCATGCCTGTTTGACCCTGGCCGAGTCCTGTGCTATACCATGACTAAGAATGGATATTCGCTGAACACAATGAACCTCCTTCTCACATTTTTCGGCCTGGTCCTGTTGATGCTCGGCTCGGCCTTCTTTTCTGGCTCAGAGACGGCCCTTTCCGCGCTCACCAGGATTCAGCTCCTTAAACTGCGCCGGGACAAAAGCCGGAGCTGTCAGGCGGTGGTCAGCTTTTTGGACGAGCCCCGCCGGCTGCTCATCACCGTCCTTTTCGGGAATATTCTGGTGAACATGGCTTTTGTGAGTATCACCGGTTCTTTGATCTACAATCAAGTCTTCAGAGGAAAAAATCCCGCCCTAGCCTATGTGACGGCTATCCTTGTGGAAACAATGATCCTTTTGATTTTGGGCGAAATCACACCTAAAACCTTTGCTATCAGATATTCCGAAAAAATATCAAAGACTGTGGCTCTGCCGCTATGGTTTTTTTCTCAGCTCATCTATCCTTTTCGCAAAATCCTGCGTTTTTTTACGGATATTCTCCTCCCTATGTTTGGTGTCCGGAGTGTCGTGGACAGGACTCCGATAACAAGTGACGAAATCAGGGCCACTTTCACCAAAATTGAGGAGTTGGGCGCTCTCGATGCCAAAGAAGGAAAGATTCTTCAAGGTATCTTCGAACTTCATGACACGAAAGCCAAGGAGATCATGGTCCCCAGGATCCAGATGGTCTGTGTAGACGTTTCTCGGACTATCCAAGAGGCCTTCCGAACAGCCATGAAGGCCGGCCATTCGCGGTTGCCCGTGTATCGGGGGGATGTTGACAACATCTGCGGAGTTTTTTGTGTCAAGGATCTGCCGAGATGGAGAAATATCAACCTGGAAAAGCTGGGTAAGGACAGTATCGAGCAGCTCACCATCGATGAGTTTATTTCCCATCAAACCTTACTCAACAACTTAAATCCAGATCATCAGAACACCTTGATCAGGCTGCCTTTTTTTGTCTTCAAAACAAGAGATATCGGGACACTGCTCCGCGATATGACCCAAAAAAAGCAGCCAATGGCCATCATCTTGGATGAATTTGGGGGGGTTATCGGCCTGGCCACCGCGGAAGACATCATCGAAGAAGTACTAGGGGAGATTGTGGATGAATACGATGCCCATCCCGAGAAAAAAATCAAGCAGGATCCCGACGAAAAGGCCAGTTTTATCGTTCCCGGATCCTTGAACCTCCGGGGAGTCAACCGACAGCTCAAGCTCAAGCTTGATGTGGCAGAAGCCGACACGTTGAGCGGTTATGTC
>JABAOC010003839.1_pt2 | contig 12200 bp, 8 predicted proteins | sample 7062161 | NCBI WGS metagenome assembly JABAOC01 (sample SAMN14538625, study PRJNA623070) | marine sediment metagenome | biome: marine biome [ENVO:00000428]; feature: marine pelagic biome [ENVO:01000023]; material: deep marine sediment [ENVO:00002113] | place: India: Gulf of Khambhat ... | reverse complement strand
GAGTGCGTAGTCAAGCAGGTCGGTCATGCTTTCCATATCGCCGTCGCGCGCGTCGAAGCGGTACGGCCGGTCCACCGGGTCGCCCACGGTCCATTCGGCATCGTCGTCCTCGGGCCGCCAGTTGTGTACGACGTCCCAGTCGCCGTCGGTACCGTACTGCTCCTGGAACATCTCCTCGTCGATCCGTTCACAAGGATTGTAGTATCCTTGGTAGACGCCGTTGATGAACAGATTGACGAATGTGCCGTTGCAGGCGATTCCGCTGATATCGCGTTGCAGCCGTCGCCCGAGCTCATCTTTGATGAAAGGATTGATGCGGTCCGTCTGGCCGGCGCGGAGCACGATATGGCGAAATCGCTCTACCGGAGCGTTGGGAATGAATGGATAATCCAGCCACCGGCGTCCATAGTCGTCACGAAAGTAGAGGCGGAAGCTGAACTTGGAGCCGAGCCGGTAACGAGACCGGGTGTACGTGCTGCCGCTGACGCGAATGCCGCAATCGAACTGAAAACCGGCGGTCCCGTCGGCGTGGAGCATTTCCACGGAGACCGGTCTCTCGTAGTCTCTTCCACGGCCCATGGGATGGTTATAGTCCCCTTTATTGACCGGATGCCAGGAGACGTATCCACTCCTGTATTCACCGCCCCGGATCGCGCATATGCCGTTGGGCATGTAGAACGTTTCGCGCTCGTCTCCGACCAGGGACACGACCGGCAGCGATCTGATTGCCTCGCTGGCGTCAAAGATGTACGTGTGTGTGGTGGTGCGGCTTGCTCCGCAGCCCTCGCGGAAAGCCGTCGCTCGCACCGCCGTGGTAGCCGCAAGACGCAATGGTTCGGTATAGATTCGGCCGTGGTCGATGGCCGGCTCGCTGCCGTCGGTAGTGTAGCGGATAACCGCTTGCGCGGTTGGACAGGATAATCGAACCGTGATGGGACCAGAGTAGAATCCTCGTTCCGGCTCGAACTGAACGGCTTCGACGGAATCGACCTCGACCGGCGAGCCATCGTGCAACTCGCTTCCTTCAGGCGACTGGCCGGTCGGACTTCGCAGGTCTGCCGGAATACCCCTCAGATTGTCCCCCGGAACGTACGCGACCGAGACGCCGCTCAATAGGGGAGTAACCATCGACAAGAACAGGACACTACGCCATCGCAGCCGGGCCGGTACCGTCACCACAATCTCCTCAGCGCAAATTGCCTGTAATCTCACGTGCCATGACCGACGGTCTGTCAAATCCGTCAAAGAAGAATGTCTCGACCAGCATTTCCCACGTGAGCTTATGAAGACTATCCCTGCACACCAGACTAATTCATAATAACACAATATGTGGTGGATTTCAAGACCTCTCACCGTCAACAATGACAGCATCCGGTTGTGTGACTGTGCAGGGTGAGCTTGCGGCCGGCGGTCTCCTGGAACCAGATCTCCCGACCGTCTCGTGTGCCCGGGAGCCCTCCTCAATCTCAGGCACAAGCTCGGGCACGATGTTAAGACCCCGGGCAATCTGCGTCAAAGACGACCTGTGCTGTTTGAAGAGGACCTCTGCAGAATACACCCTGACCTCCAGAATATCGTCGGCCCTTTCCAGGTCGATGCCTCCCGGAACTGACGTCCGGAGCGTTTCAAGAACAATACCATATCCTTGCCGGAGGGTGCAAACCAGTGGCTTGCGCCCGTGCAGGTCACATCTCCATTTTCCCCGACGCAGCACCGCCTGGTGTCATACCATTCGAAATGATACGGATCGCCCGTCTTCAGGCCGGAGACTTCGAAGGGTCGATCATCAGGTTGATAGACGACGTACTGTTCGCCGGGCTTTGCCAGACAAAATCCCGTGGACGCCAGGTCGCCGCGGGGGGCTGCGTTGGCGAGGTCCATCTGCTCGGCACATACAACCGTCTGGCTGATATTACGTCGGACCCGCTGCCACTCCATTCCCTCAGAGTCGGGGCTCTCAAAGGGCTTGTCGTAGAGGTTGAAATGATAGCCCCTCGTGAAGGCGCTCCAGACGAAGCCGATATCGTTGCTTCCGGCGGATACATGATCCATATCGACGATGCCTGGTTTACCGGTGTTGTTGGCCGGCGGGTCCTTCCGGCGGTATCTGCCTGAATTCCAACTGCCCGCCACGGCAAAGCAATCGGCCGGACTCGCCAGCAGAACATCGCGGGGCATCTGTTGCCATTGGCCCGTGCGGGTTCTTCCGCCCGGGGACATCAGGACGAGATGCTGCTTGGGCTTGCCTCGCTCGTAGTCCTTGATGAAGTCGGTCATCCGGTACTGCCAGTCGGGTGCGTGGAGCTCGTTGGCGATCTCGTAGAATACGTTGTCCAAATGGTTGACCGTGTCGATGACCTTCCTGACGTACGCTCGCTGTAGTGACAGAACCTGCTCATCATCCGTGTAGAAGAACTCGATCCCTTTGCCGTCGCCGTTTTCGTCCGTGTCGATGCCGTTGACATTATTGGCCCGGTTGAAGACGTTGCCGTCCCACAGCGTCTGTCGCGGCTGGCCGCCGGCCTCCCCCTCCAGAAAGCCGTAGACCTCGAAGAGCATGATCGAGACGTAGATTCCTCGTTCCAGCAGGTTCTCGCAGCGACTTCGCATCCGCTGGAAGAACTGCTCGTCAAACTGATACAAATCAAACCGGTTGCCGCCGTCGCGGGCCTTGCCTTTGCCTTCGACGCGCTGGTAGGGCATAGGAGAGGCAATCGCATTGTTGATCGGCGCCGCGGACCCGCTGCCGGTGCTCCAGATCACCCAGTTGCGCAGATAGTTGAAACGATGCTCGCTCAGGAAGTCCAGATATTCGTCCCAGTCCAGTTTCCTGCGCCTGTCCCGGGTGAATTCCTTGTTGAATGAGTTGTCCTGCAAGTCTACGAAACTCTGGTGCCCGGCGAGGTAGATCGCCCGTTCGGAGCGGTCGGTGAAGTATCGGGGGTTCTCAGGATGCACGCGCAACAGCCCCACGGCCCACACGGGCTTCGATAGGATCACAGCCATCAAGATGGTCAGCGTACGGATCGCGGCGTGAGAGCGATCTGCAAAGGGCGTCATTATCACGAGTACACCATCAAAAACACCCTCTATGGTGAGTAGTAGTTGTGGCACTGCTTCAGGCGGCGGTAGTTCCGGTCGGTCCAGAGTCGTTCGCACTCAGGCCTCGGATTGGCCGCATCGTTGTGGTACACGTGCAGCTCACTGCCGTTGAGCACAATGATCTCTTCGCGCCAGTCACCGGTCACGTCGGCCACGTACAGCCGATCCGCTTTTTCTTCAATGTGCTTGACGAACCTGCCGGTAAGCGGTTCGAAGAGGCAAACGTCGCCGCTCTCGTGACGTTCGGTGGCACAGGCCAACTGCTGTGGCTCGCCCGTCCAGTCGATCGTGTGGATGATCTCGACGCCGCGGACCGTCCAGCCGGCGGGCGTTACATCGTCCATGCTGTAGTCGAAGACCTTCTTGCCCGAGGAGTCGAAGACGAACGGTTTCTGATGCTCGTCGTACCGTGAGCGGCACCAGATGAAGACCTCATCGCTGCCCTTGCGAAACCGCCCGACAGCGGCGTTCTGCGGCTCCTGTCTCTGGAAATGCTCCCTCCACAGGGGGCCGTCGCGTCCGAGGACCTGGACGTGATTGCTGCCTTCCTCCAGCAGGACCACCTCCAGTCCGGGTTTATCCGGACGAACATCAGCCACGAACACACTGTCCATGTGGTAACGGTCCGGAATCGCTCGGGCCAGCAGTTTGCCCTCGGCGGACAGGATCGTCGCCCCGAGCACCTCGTCGCGTCCATCGCCATCGAGATCGGCAAGACGTGCGGAGTTGTGGGCACAGCCAATGAAATCGTCCACCTGCCACAGTGGCTTGTCGCCGCGCAGGAGACCGGGCACAGAGTAAGCTGCCAGGAATTTCCCCATCCTGTATCCGTCCTTGTTGGTGGTCTGGAGCAGAATATCCCGGTCGCCGCCGGTGCCGCGGAAGTCGGCGAGCATGGCCACCTCCCACCGTTCGGCGCCGTCAGGATACGGCGGTTTGGCCGTGGTCTTCTCCCGGCCGGTCTGCCCGTCGAGGGCATGAAGCGTCGCATCCTCTGTCAGGAAGAGGACCTCGCAGCGGTCATCGCCGTCCACGTCGCCCGCCGCAACACCGGGACCGTTGTGGCCGGGCAGACCTTCATTCTCACTTGAACCGCCTACGACGACGCCGGTCTTGAGCACCCACAGTCTTGTGCCGTTGTTGGCGTAGGCCGCCACATGTCCCGGCACAGTGACGAGATAGTCCATGCGGCCGTCGTTGTCCGCGTCCGCGACGATAACTCCGCCGGCCGAATCCTGCGGCGCCGGCACATCGAGCCTGATGACAAACGGGTTCTGCGGATATGCCTGAGCGATTGCACAGCCGAAAGAGACAAGGGCTGCTGTTCTACACATCGATCTGATCGTATTCATTGTTGTATCTCGCAGTTGATAAGGAAACGCCGCGGTTCGACTCCGTCTGAATTGCAGCGATATCAGGGGCTGCCATAATACACAAGGTCATCGTACGTCCGCTTGTCGGCGCGCTTCTTCTGGTGGTCCTCGAGTGGGCCGTGATACTCGCAATGGAAGAACCGGCTGTCGCGAATCGGTGGCGGCATTCGCTCGCTCCGGCCGGCAAACGAAGCCGCGAGGTGCAGCAGGGCCAGCGGGATCTCGTCACCCGTCCGCGCCCACTCTCGCCCCGGACGAGGGAACAGCCCGGTGGTCGTCTGCATTCTCAGGATATTGTCACCGATGCGGGACGCGAGGTGAAGAAAGTGGCGATCTCGCCCGGCCTGGCAGAGTTCCAGCAACGCATAGATACAACGCCAATCCTGACTGTCCGTGCCGAAGTGCAGGGCTCGTCCGGTTCCTTCCGGCCCGCCCACATCGCCGAGAGTCAGGCTTCGGGCCAGCCGGCGCGCCATCTGCCAGTGTGCGTCATCTGAGGTCAGCCGGTAGGCCAGAGCATAGCCCCACAGGATGAAGCCGTCCGGGCGCCGGGGCGCGAACGAGTCCGGAACGTAGTATCCCGTCCGCGACTGCTGCCATTTGATCGGTGTGCCGTCTGTCATGAGAGCCATGAAGACGCCGGCATTCGGATCGAAGCTGTGGCGTGCGTAGGCCTTCAGATCGTCGGAGGCCCAGCGGATCAGCTCCCGGCCGACATCGGCATACGTGCCGCCTTTTTCCAGGAGCGTGCCGGCGGCCTGCATCTGCGCCAAGGGCAAGTCATGGTAGCGATTGGTCTGATGGTAGGAGGCGACGATTTTGGCTTCATTGATCGCCGGGTACACGTGCCCGAGCGCCTCCTGGGCTCGGTCGTTCTTGCGATAGCTGAGTTGACCGCCCGACAGACCCGTGCCGGGATGCTCGGCCTGCTGCCAGCGGTAAACAAGCCGGCGCGTCCACGTCAGCGCATCGGTATTCTCATCGAGGACGGCGAGCATCACGCCGGCGTGCGTGAGCGGCGGAGTTACGTTCACGAACGAGAGATTGCCGCCCTGGGCAGGGAAGGGCACCTCCAGATCCTGCTCGAAGGGGTGGTTCCACAGCGGCCGGACCGGCTTGGTAACGCTGGCGTGGCGGTTGTAGTCCAGACGCGACCAGTCGAGGACGTGCCCGGCCCAGATCGCTTCCATCAATCGCGCGGTCTGGTCGGGGCACACGCGCCACATGAGGCGAAAATAGGGTTGATGGTTCTTCAGTTCGTGGACATCCGAGTACTGGCCGACCGGACGGTCCTGCCGGAGGTCCCAGGCGAAATGGCCGCCCCAGTAGAGCAGGCCGTTCGGCGTGGTCAGATGCTTCAGCGCGTACCTCGTCGCCTCTTCCGCCGCCTGGCGGTACTTCTGCTCTCCGGTCAAGGCTGTCAGCCCATCCAGCGTTCGCAGCAGCGGCTGCTGACTGGCGAAGTTCGACAGCACCCACGTCTGGTCCTGCCATCGCCATGTCGCCGGCCTGAGCGTCCTGACGTGAAGTCCGTCGGCGAACAGCGGGGTATGCTTGTCCCCGTACGTGTCTCGGCCATGCTCCAGGATTGCGTCGGCGAAGTCGCAGACGGCCTTCAAGTATCGGTCGCCATCGCCCGCCCGCACGCTGCCGTGTCCGGCCAGGGTCAAGAACATCAATGCCAGCGCGCCGATTGACATTCTGCCTCCATCCGTTTTTTCCATCTCTGTCCTCATCCATCAAAAGAAAACGCGATTGCCGTAGCCGCTCAGAAGCACCGATGACATTTTCCGATTATTCACCCGTGCCTAGCCAATGCCGCCGACTCTTCTGGCACTGGATCGTGAGGGTCGGCTTGCATCGTCAGGAGGCAGTCTATCGCAAAGCGCGGGGACGGACAAGAATGGACATACGCCGGTCCTCGGGTTCCTTTGCGGGCGAATCCCGGGCCGGAACTGACAGGTCACCGCTATGGGTGCGGCTGCCAGCGATGTCGAGGCGCTCTCGGGCGGGGCCCGGGAACCTCGATCACTTCGACGATCTCGCGGGGTGGGGCGTAAATGACCCGAGGATGCCTCGGATGTCTGTAGTGCTCGCACGAAACGACGCATCCGCTGAGCCACAGCAGGGCAGCCAAAGCTGCAGATATGAGCAGGATCTTCTTCATAACGCATTCTCCAGGCCATAGATCTGTCTTCTCTACCCGTAAAAGGCAGCGGATGGCCGGTCGGTAACGCGCGACTTCGGCCACTTGCTCTGGTTTCTGGTGAGTCTCTCCTTTGGGACGGCCATCAGCGGACAGGGGAGACCCGTGGCCGGAGATTCGGACCTGCCAACCGTCAGGAACCATGTCCACGTCGGCTCCCCGCCCGCAAGGGTCTTCCTCGAGGGCCCCGCGCGGCCTCGCTTGAATTCGGACACAGCGTGCGATGAGCCGGTTTTTCTGTCAATCCTCTCGGTTTGTTCTGAGGAGCCTGCCGTTACGCTTGTCCCAGATGACCGTACGCACCTTCATCCGGTGGTTGCCGTGACAGACTGTACAGGCGATGTTGTCAGAATCCGTGCTCTTTGTCTCGCTCTTGAGCCAACGGACCACGACTTTGCCCGGCGCGACGTCATGGGAGCTGTGGCAGCGCCGACAAAAGGGGTCGATCTTTTCGGTCGGGAACATGGTCTGGGGAGGAGTCGTGTTGTTCTCATCGTTTTTGTGAGCAAGAGATTCCCCGTGGCAGGCGGCGCAGCCCATTCCGATCTCAGCGTGACGCGCCGCCAGGCTTTCGCCTGTGTAGTTGGCGTGACAGACAAGACAGGTGGCATTGTCGGTGCCGCCAGTGACGGCCAAAGCCTCCGCCTGCTCAGCAGGTTCGGCCAGGAGCAGGGGCTCATCCATGTCGATTACCAGGGGGGGAGGTGCGTCAGCGGGCTCCGCCACGGGTCCCGTGGCGGAGCGTGTCTGGATTGCACCGGGCTGCGGGGGTGTTGTCGAATGGCAGCTCAGCACGGCCAATGTCATCGCTGCCGCGAACGCAATCAGTTTACTGCACCGCAAAGGCGCAACATCTTGTCTTCTTGGCAAGCATTTTTGGTTGCGGCTGGAGGCCGCGCCGCGCAGCCTTCCACTTCTTTCCGTGTCCCGTCGCTGCAAGGATCGTCTCCCTTAAACAACCGTCCGCGCGAGAGGCCAGTCTACACGTATTCCCACCTCTTCAGCCACTGGTAGTCGGGCGGCAGCGAGGCCCAGGCGCGGTCCATGGCCTCGTCGAGCTCGGCTTTCTCCGTCAGGTCGAGTACGCGGCGCTCCTTTACGGCCCGGGCGATGTTGTCGGCCTGTTGGACGCTGATCATGCCCGGAATCGGCGCCGTGATGGCCGGGTTGCAGAGAATGTAGCGGATGGCCAGGCGGGCGATCTTGTTGTCCTCTTCGAAATGCGGGCTGTCGGGAGAGCTGTCGCCCTTGAAGACGGAGTTGCTGGCGAAGGGCTTGATGCCGAACCAGCCCACATCGTATCGCTTGAGCGTGGCCCAGAGGCCGGATTCATCGGTGACCAGCCTGCTCTTGGCCGTGTACGGGGTCAGGATCACCTCGACCTGCTCCGGATACTCCTCGATAATCTTCTTCAGGTGGGGCCGGTCGTGGGACGAGAACCCGATAAAGCGGGCGCGACCGCTCTTCTTGGCCCATTCGAGGGCCTTGACGGCCTCTTCGACCTCCGCCTCGGTGTGCTGGCTGCTGTCGACCAGGAGGCTGATTCGCCAGATATCGATGTGATCGAGGCCCGCTTCCTTCATGCCGTCGTCCAGGCCCTGTTGGAGTTTTCGGGCGGATCGCCATTCCGGAAAGCGGCTTTCCCAGATGTGCCAGGAATAGCCGAAGTACATCTTGTCCCGGCGTCCGCGGAGGGCCCTCGCGTAGGCGAGAATCTCCTCGCGGCAGCACGCATCGACGTAGTTGATGCCGCGTTCGATGCAGCGGGTGACGACCTCGTGTCGGTTCTGCTGGAATTCGGGATTGTCGATAGACGTGGTCATCCAGCCTTCGGGCTCGTCGCCGCCGATGATTTTGACGAGGCGTTTCCAGTGGCCGCCCAGGGAGACCGAAGAGATCATGAGATTCGTTCTGCCGCAGCGACGGTACTCCATGTCGGGGTTATGATTCAGAATTTTGCCTGTAGCCACCTCAGGTCCCGGAGCTGCCGGCGCACCATGGCCGAGAGGGATTCCGGCGCCGATGGCGGCCGCGGTGGCGGAACTGGTGCGAAGAAACTCTCGACGGGTAAGCTTATCAGCCATTGCACATACCTCCCGATCTTGCTCGGCGGTTGCTGAGCCATCTCCTGTCTTGGTGCATCTGATGTGCCATCGTACCACGGATTCCTGTGTGTTTCAACGAGAGGACGAATATTTTCCGCCGTCATGCTTCCTTCGTTTCGCTCCGCATGACACGGGCGGACAGCCCCGCCAAGAAATGTAGTCGCACCCGGCCGCCCCTTTGTCTTGAATCCCTGCTTGTCTGGTCGTATACTGACTCCGGTATGTCGGAACCACATTCTCCATCGGTCATCCTGTGACAAAGATAGGTTGCTTATGGAAACCAATCGACGACAATTCATCGCGACTGCCCTTGCAGGCGGCGTGGCGGCCACTACATCATCACGGTTCTCTCATGGCTCTCCAGCCCGCAACCCGGGCTCAGCAGGGGCTCTGAACCCCAGGTACCCCACGCTCGATGAGATACTCAAGCAGCCTGTTCTCAAGAAGGAACTGTTTACGACGCCGGTCATCATCGAGACCCTGGAATTGCTCCGGTACAACGGCAATTTCCTGTGCCGGGTGCGTTCCACAGATGGGGCGGAAGGTATTTCGGTTGGTCACAGCAGCCTGAATTCGCTCTATCCCATCTTCGTCCATCGGGTGCAGCCGTTCTTTATCGGCAAGGATGCACGCGACCTGGACCTGCTGCTGGAGAAGGTGTACATCTACAGCCTCAATTTCCGGCTGAGCGGCATGGCACTCGGCATTCCTCTGGCCACCGTCGAGTTTGCCATCCTCGATATGCTGGGTCGTATCGCCGGCAAGTCCATGGGCCAGTTGCTCGGAGAAATCCACCACCCGCAGGTGGCTGTATATCAGGCCACGGAGTACCGCGAGAAATCCGTCGAGGAGTCCCTGGCTTTGATCAAAAGAGACGTGGCGGAATACCACGCCCACGCCCTCAAGATCAAGGTCGGCGGACTGATGTTCATGACGAAGGACATCAGGGCCGTCGGTCCCGCGGGAAGAACGGAGACCATCATTCCGCTGATCCGCAAAACGTTCGGCGACGACATGGCCCTTTATGCCGATGCGAACGGTTTCTATGCCGCGGACGAGGCCATCCGCGTGGGACGCTTGCTGGAAGAGTACCGCTACGGCTTCTTCGAGGAGCCCGTCATGTTCGACTGGTATGAAGAGACGAAACAGGTGGCCGATGCCTTGGACATGCCCGTGGCGGGCGGCGAGCAGGAATACAGCCTGCACGGATTTCGCTGGCTGATTGCCAATGACGGCCTGCAGATTGTCCAGCCCGACAACTACTATTTCGGCGGCATGATTCGCTCGATGAAGGTGGCGCGCATGGCGCGGGCATTCGGCAGGGACTGCACGCCGCACATGTCCGGCGGAGGGCTCGGATACCTCTACATGATGCATTTCGTGTCGGCCCTTCCCAATGCCTGCCCGCATCACGAATTCAAGGGCCTTCGCACGAACGTGCAGTTCGAATGCAAGACATCCCCTCTGTCCGTGGTGGAGGGAAAGATCAAAGTCCCCACCGGTCCCGGATTGGGCGTGGATATTGACGCTGACTACATCAAGAGGCATCAACCGGTAAAAGCATAACGCAGGAGTGACCGGTGTAGCCCGGATCGGCTGGAGGTGAAATGGAACAGGTGAGAACCCGTTTATCTGCGTCAACCCGGATGTTCTATATCGCTGCGACGCTCCTGGTAGTGACAGGCGGCACAATCACTCACGCTGAGCCGTACGATCTGGGATTCTGCTCCTTCCTGGGCGGCGGCAAGTGGGAGAGAATCCAGTCCGTCTTTGTGGACGCCAATGGCTACGTCTATGTCGCGGGTTCAACCAAATCGGCGGACTTCCCGACCACGCCCGGGGTCTACGACAGGACCGGCAGCAACAACAATTCCAACGACGGCTTCGTTGCAAAGATAGCACCGGATGGAAAAAGCCTGATCTGGTCTACCTACCTGCACGGCACCGATCGCGACGATGTGTATGGAGTCCACGTCGATGCCGACGGATACGTCTATGCCGTCGGTTGGACCCGGTCATCGAATTTTCCGACCACGCCCGGGGCGTATGACCCCAGGCATAACGGCGACATGGACGTCTTTGTCAGCAAGTTCGAGCCGGATGGCTCGTCTCTCGTGTACTCGACCTTCCTGGGCGGCTCACGCATCGACCAGTGCAGGGGCGGCATGGACTTGGATGCGGAGGGCAATATCTACCTCTCTGGCTATACCGATTCGCTCGATTTTCCTGCAACCGACGGTGCGATTCAGAAGACTTTCCAAGGCGGATACGGCGATGCATTCGTGGCGAAGCTGTCCGCCGACGGCTCGGCATTGCTGTTCTGCACGTACCTGGGCAGTTCGGGGCCCGACCATGCTTTCCCCGGCTTGTGTCTCCATTCCGACGGCAGTGTCATCGTAACGGGCGTTGCCGGTGCGGCGGATTTCCCGACCACGGTCGGTGTGTATCAACCGGTATTCGCAGGCACCGAGGTCAGTGGTGTCTGGTACGGCGATGCCTTTGTCGCACGATTCTCGCTGACGCCGGATCACGAACATGTCCTGCACTATATCACGTTTCTGGGCGGCTCAGGGAAGGAGACGTCGACCGCACAACATGGCATCGCCCTGGATAAGGATGGCAACGCTGTGGTCACCGTCACGACACATTCCACAGACTTTCCCACGACGGCGAATGCCTATCAGAAGACTCTCAAGGGCAACAGCAACATCGGCATCGCGAAACTCTCACGGGACGGTACGCAACTACTGGGCTCGACCTACTTCGGCGGTTCGCCTGCAAACGGCTATGAGCCTTCGGGCCTGCGTCTTGACGCGTGGGGCAATGTTTTTGTGACGGGGAGCATTTTCGGCAACGTCAGCAACCACCCGGTAACCACGGATGCATTCAGCAGAACCTCGGGCGGTCAGGATGAAGCCTTCTTCGCGGTCCTCGCGCCGGACCTGTCAGACCTGAGGTACTCCTCGCATTTCGGGGGACTCGGCAACGACAGAATCAGGGATCTGGCGCGAAGCCGGTCCGGTGACCTGGTCTTCGGTGGAGACACCTACTCGACCGACCTGCCCGTTACCCAGGGTGTCTTCCAGCCGGCTTATCGTGGCGCCGGCGACGCGTATGTCGCCCGATTCCGCCCCAGCCGGCTTCCGCCCGGCGACGTACATGATGATGATCGGGTGAACTTCCTCGATGTGCTGGCGATGGCGGACGTATGGCTGCGCCTCGCGGGCCCGGAAACCGATTTGAGTGACGACGACCGCATCGACCTGCGGGACTATTCGGTCCTCGCGGAGAACTGGCGCCGGCTCTACATACCGCCCGGCCGCCGGTCCCGGTAAATCGTGTGCGATCAGGATGCTCTGACGCAGGAAGCCACAGCTCTATGAAACGGGTGCGGCCGGAATATAGTGGCGGTCC
>JABAOC010017938.1_pt1 | contig 12204 bp, 15 predicted proteins | sample 7062161 | NCBI WGS metagenome assembly JABAOC01 (sample SAMN14538625, study PRJNA623070) | marine sediment metagenome | biome: marine biome [ENVO:00000428]; feature: marine pelagic biome [ENVO:01000023]; material: deep marine sediment [ENVO:00002113] | place: India: Gulf of Khambhat ... | reverse complement strand
ACTTTTCTGTTTGGTCACACCTTTCGCTAAATCCCAGTATTTTTTCTTGATCGTACACAGAGGGAAATGAAAAAGTTTGACTTCTATGTTGCTTTCAAGCAGAATATCAGCTGCCTTTTCAGTGTAAGGAACAACATCCTTGTATCTAACAAAGATGGCTTTCCTGTTTATGTAGGCATTTCCGGTGTATTTCATATTTATGAAGACAACTCTATGTACTCCGTTTAGATTCTTCATCACAAAATTTGCAATATCTTTCAGATACTTATAATTCATCTTGCTTATTATTACCCGCAACTNNCTGTTCGAAGCTTCCTGGAGTCCTTGTTATGGCATCATGCAATCTTTCATTGTGGCCGTAAAGAGCTATGCAGAATTTCAGATTTTTCAAACCGGTTTTTAACATCTTATCAACAAATTCATCATAACAGAACATTCTTCCGTTCGAGACTATAGCAATATTCATTTCAGAGTCTCTTCCGGCTGCATATCTCAGGAATTTGAAGAACTCTTTCCTTATTGTAGGTTCTCCTCCTGTGAACGAAAGGATGTCATTCGGTTTTATGCCATCTATAGTCTTTTTGATCTCCTTCTCCATGGGGTTACCCACCTTAAGTTTCTCTGCCATCTCCAGATTATAAATACATGATATACAATTGTTATTGCATTTGAATGTCAGAGGCCAATCAGCCATAAGTATCACCTATAAACCTCTTGCGGACTCTTTACGGGCTTGCCTTTAACAGGTTTTATTTCCCCTTCACCGATAACATCCACGTAGTTCTTCATAACGCCTATACACACGAGCCTGTATCTGCAATTTTTACAGGCTTTAACCTTTACGTTGTCTCCCTTCCTCTTGTCATCCAGATTCGTATCCATGTTAGGCCAAAACATCCTGGTTTGTAGTTCCATCATGCTTGAAAATTCTTCATAGTCTTTCATGAAACAGACAGGATAGTTCAGGGTCCAACCCTGCTTGCCGGCATCCCGCAAAACGTCTATTGCCTTATGTATATATTTCTCAGCGTCTTTCATCTTGGGTATCAATAATTTGTTTTCCTTTAAATGACCATCTATGGTCGGGAAAATCAAANNTTTTTGGCAACAGCTTGTATGTTTTTGAAGTGATGACAGTGTTCACATCTATAACCTTGTCATAGGAATAAAGATTTTTCAAACCTTTCATGGTCTGTTCAAAGGACCCTTTAACCCCAGACAAACAGTCGTGTAGCTCAGCATCGGGGCAGTGAACAGAGAATATCGCTCCTGTTAACCCTGAATTCACCATCATTTCCGTGAATTTATCATAAGAAAACATTCTTCCGTTTGTGGTTACACGAATTTCTTTTATCCCCCTGCTCTTGGTGTATGTTATAAGCTTTAGGATATCCCTTCTTATTGTAGGCTCCCCTCCGGTAAAGTTTATTTCGTTTGGCTTTTCAGAAACAGCCCTATCAATATCATTCAGAACTTCTTCCGTTGCCTTCTCAAAGGATCTTAATTTATCTCCCACAGAGCAGAACAAACAATTATTATTGCATCCAAATCCGGTCACAATCTCTATCTTGTTTATCTTGGTCATAATATCACTAAAATCTATAGCCCTGCCTCATTAATTCTCCCGGATCCGTTATTTTCTTTCCCGGAACTGGCTTGAGTTCATCTAGGTCGTAAACCTTTGCGTATCTCTTCCAAACACCCAAACACAGATCGAAATATTTACACTTTTTGCAGGATTCCGCCTTTAATCTTTGTTTGTGCCTGTTTTCCTGCAGGGAGAGGTTAAAATCAGGGCCTATCAATATTGAGTCCATGCTACCCATTTCCGCTACAGTGTCTTCATATCCCTGCAGCAAACAATAGGGAAATGAGTAAATCCATATTTCCTTTCCTGCCTTCTTGACAACCTTTATCGCTTCTTTTACGTGGGGAGAAACCTCACTCATCTGGGGTGGCATGACAGTATCGAGATATTTGTAAGCATTACCATCTATTATCAAATAGTTTACGTGTATACCTATGGGGTCAAATTTGAGAAGGAATTTCATAATTCTTGGAAGTATGTTATAATTAAACTTAGTTATGACCGTACTGAATCTTAAGTTTTCAACACCAAGCTCATTCAAGTTTTTTAAACCCTGAACAGTTTGGTCAAAGGAACCCGGAACCATATTCATCTTGTCTACAAGTTCCCTGTCATCCCCATGTAGCGATATAAGAAACCTGTTGGCCCCACTATCAACGGCCTTCTTTGCAAAATCCTTGTAACTGAACATCCTCCCGTTGCTCTGGATTTCTATTGTTTTTATGCCCAGGCTTTTTGCGTACTTTATACCCTTTATAAGATATCTGAAAATTGTGGGTTCCCCTCCGGAGAAAGACATAGTATGTGCATTAACCTTTTTTGCGTAATCTATGTGTTTCTTGACTTCTGACCAGGGCTTGATCTTGTTCTCTGGGAATTTATGCCCAACAGAACAGAATACACAGTTGTTGTTGCATTTCCACCCCAACAAAACCTCGACTTTTCCTATCTCGTACTTCCGCTCTTTCATAACTTTATCTTAAAAAGAATTTTTATAAGCTTAAATTAACATCCTCAAAAAAGCCATAAAGCTTCCATTGAAAAAAATTGTCATGAGAATACCCAAAAACAGGAAAAAGGCAAAAGGCATGCTCATGTGAACGAGGATTTCATTAAATTTTATCTTACCCTCTTTCCTCAGCCTTTTTATTTTCTTGACGTCATTTTTACTCAGGCCTTCAAATGATATCGAATGTATATAGTTTTTAGTGATCTTTTCACTAAGTATCTGAGGTATGCTGAATTGTGTTATCTTTTTCTTTTCATATCCAACCTTTTGATCGACTTTGTTTTCTATTATGCCTTCTGCCAAGCACATACCTGTTTCAAGTTCGCTTATTTTTTTCTTCACAGTATAGCCCTTGAAACCCAGCTCTATTACAAAATATCTGAAAATAACAAATGCCACAAGAACTGCGACAAGATAGTATAGGTAACCTAACGTGAAAACATTCCTGTAGTCTATAAGTAATCTTATAACTGCAGCAGCAATGAAGGTTAACTCCAAGCTGAAGGTACCTATCCTCTCGAAAAACTCCATTATTATGAAAAGCAAAATCACTATGATAAAATAGTTGAAAGGAATTCCAAAGAAATAAAGGAGTTCCATAAAAAACCACAGAAAACCAACTATAACTATGGCAGCCATAAAGATCCTGTACGAATCGAAAGTGGATTTTAAAGTCTCTTTGATTTCAGATCTCTTGGATCTTAACATAAGCAGAAAAAACATGAAAACGAAGACAGGAACGAATACGTTTACTGCATAATCAAATGATATAAAGGAATTTTTTGAAACAGCATAAACATTTAAAGGTAGAAGGAATGAATAGGCCATGAAGAGTTTCGCGTCTCCTGCAGGCCATATGTTGATCAGCCATATCAAAAAGCCAACAAACACGGCAAAAATTAAATTGATAATCAGGTTTGGGATGAAGGAGATCATTTCAGGTGCTTGGATTAACTGATAAATATGCAAAAATGGGGCAACCAGCAAAGCAATAAGAACAACCTTATTTCTTATAATTCTCTTTTTCACATCCTCGTATGTTGTCAGTATGCCAAGACCTATTATGAAAATCAAGTTCAAAAGCATATCATTAATTTGAATAAATGTTTTATAAGGCTTGTATAAAATAGCTAATTTGTGTTAGGTTCCGTCAGAATACATTCGAATTCATATGGCTTTTCGAACTCTGCAATCAATTTACTGTTTTTGAAAATCCTTATATTACTCTTTGAATTTTCTAACATATCACCCTTTCCTACCATAGAGGCTATTTTCATTAATTTGGCTGATAGCTCATGATCAGGAAAACTGGAAAATTTTATATGAGAGTTCAGATTTGTAAGAAAATCGTGATATCTGAGAGAATCTCCTTTCTTCTCCCCTTGAAATACAATTTTATCCGCATAATTCCAAAAAAGGGAAGGTAATTTGAGTAAATACTCCGTAATTTGAGCCAGTTCCTTGTTTTCACCCCTTATAATTGATAAGAGTTTTTTAGCATAGATTTTACTTTCCTTGCAGTTTAAATGACACGGTGTATGGGACACGAGACCTAAAATCGAGTATTTGTTAAGATAAAAGGAGAATTGTTTAGAATTTCTGAAAGAGCGAACATGGTTGGTTGACCACAAATAATCATCATATTTTATTGCGTCTCGAACATGGTTTTCAGGGCTTCCTGGGCGAAGTTTCTTTGCAAATTCTATACAGCAATCCGGGTATCCTAAAAGGGCCGAAAATCTCTCAAAATTAACTCCCCTGTCACACCGCTTTAGCTCTTTCGCTATTTTTTCATTCTTTGAGATGTAGTAAAAAACCAAACCCTTTTTCGGGCTGTTTAATTTGATTGGCCATGAAACATCCAGATTGCTGTTTGAAATAAATTTATAATCTGAATGGTACATGAAAAATTTATTATTTTTGCACAAGTCTTTTATCATTGAATGCATCTTTTCATTAAACGGTATATCAATTCTCACGGAAGGTTTAATGTCATTTTTAAGAGCTAAGAGTTCGGTAGATGATATAGTAATTTTAGCAGGAATAAAAAGTTTACCCTCCTCAATTCTTTTTTTATCCGAAAAAATTAGACTTGTCAATTCTCTATATCTCCCCGAATTTTCGGATATGGTTTTGAGTATCATATTTAGATTCGGGGTTTTAATTTTAAATTCGTTCCTTGTAGCCCATTTTTATAAAATACATTTCTGGATCGAAATCCTCTACATATTTATCAACCAGATACATTTTCTCTTCTCCAGAGGGGAATTTCCTAACCTTAGGCAATGTTTTGAACAACTTCCAGCACTGGGGATCCGGAGCAGAAGGGTCTTTGAAATATCCATAAGTCACGCACTTCGCTCCACCGTAACAGTTATCGAAAATTTCACAGTTCCTGCATTTTATGTTTACATTGTTCTTATTTCTGATATCCCAAAGAGTTTTTGATGTGTACCAAATTTCAAATAAAGTTTTTTCCAAAACATTTCCCACTTTAATCGGTAGTCTCCTACAGGGAACGATGTCTCCGTTAGGAAGTATTGAGAAGCTGTCGTAGCCTGTTGAACAACCGTGGGTCTCGTGTTTAGAGTCCTCGATAAACCACAGCGAATCAGAGCAATGGTTAGCTACGAAAATTCCATTGCCCCTGACCTTCAAGTTCATCAAGTATCTGTAAAAATCTCTCAATTCTGAGGGATCCAACATGTTCAAATATTGCCCTCTGCCTAAGGGAACCAGCCTGCTTATTCCTATCGATTTCACACCAAGTTGTTCGCAGAGTTCTATTAGTCTAGGGACGTCTTTAATATTTCCCTTATGAACGGTAACCGATACACCAACGGGTAACTCATTCTCTATCAACTTATTTATACCATTTATGGCCTTTTTGAAGTTCCCTCTCCCTCTTGTTCTGTCATTCTCCCCCTCCATTCCATCCAAACTTATCTGAACAGCGGATATCCCCAGACTCTTCAATTTTTTAGCGATATTAGCATTAATTGTTGAACCATTGCTCATTATGCTGAATGAAGTAAAAAATTTCCTGTTATCATGAACCCTTTCAAGAAGCCTGAAAAAATCCTTTCTCAAGTAAGGGTTCACCTCCTGTTATTGAAAGCTTTCTTACTTTATTTTTTTTATCCAACTCCCATATTTTTATAAGGTCTATGTACTGATCCAGAATTAAGAAAAGCTGCCTGGTGCTTAGTTCTTTAACATCCTTTTCGATATAACAATGTTTACACCTAAAATTACACTTATTTGTAATGTGCCATTGCAGATGGAATGAATTAGGCTTTACAGGATTCATTTTTAACCCAGCTTGGTATAAAACTAAATTGATATATCTATCTAAAAGTTAAAAATGTTCGCATGATATAATCAATATGTTCGTACTGGTCTTGACAGGCAAATGCAACAACAACTGTATGTTCTGTTATCAGGACAAGAATTTTTCCCTTGATGCAGAAAAGGCAAAATCTCTGATTTCTGAAGCAAAGGAAAGGGGGGAGAAACTTATTAATTTCTTTGGAGGGGAACCAACCATACATCCGAATTTCTTTNNATAAGGTATGTAAAGGACCAGGGTTTGGGTTTTTCACTCAATTCGAATTTGAGACTCCTGAGCTACAAAAGGGTAGCCAAAAGTATTGTGGATCTTGATCCTCTTTTAATCCAAACATCGCTTCATGGACATAACCCGGAAGTTCACGATAAACTCACGAGGACAGAGGGAAGTTTTCAACAGGTAGTTAAGGGAGTAAAAAATCTTTTGGAACTTGGCTATGATCCAAACAGGATTATCGTCAACACGGTGATAACAAAGCAAAACATGCGGCACCTGGAAGATATAGCAGATTTCATTTTGAACGATTTAAAACTCCCATCAACCAAATTCTCGTTCATGGAGATAGAGAGAGAAGCTCTGAAAAATATCAATAAACTGCTTCCGAAATTCAGAGAAACTTACCCCTTTCTAGAAAGAGCCGCAAAACGCGCCGGAAGATTGGATAAAAGGATAGTTATAGAAAAAGGACCTCTCTGTTTTTGTCCTGATATGTCCAACGTTTCCTATATCTTTGAGAGGATTTTAATCGATAGCAATAAGTTCATCAAAAGAAAATCATGTTCTAACTGCCCATCGAACAGAAAATGCCACGGCATTCACAGAAATTATATCAAACTGTATCCTTCAGACAAGCTGAATAAGAAAGAATTACACAGATTAAATATAATATTCAGGAATTGATGGTCTGTGTTAAATTAACGTTTCCTTGCCATTATGTGAAACACCTCATGAACATGCGGCTTGTCATGAATCTTATCAAGGAAGGAAAACTCTTTATAATATTCGATCATCCAGTCAGAGTATTTTCTTTTAATTTCTCCCTCAGCGAACAAATGCATTCCGTTTTTTTGCGCTAACTGTCTGTCTTTACCGCGGAAAACACTGATAAAATTGTAACCTCCACGTTTTGTCCATCTTTTCATTTTGGAAATAACGTTCAAGGCATCGGTTTTTGGTAAAAAATGAAGTATACCAACAGCTATAATCAAATCGAAAATATTTTTCCCGAATTCAGCATTTTTTATATCCACAATTATGAATTCTGTATTTTCTCGGTTGGGGATCTTTTTCAATGCGGTCTTAATCATATCCTTTGATTTGTCTATTGATATCACTTTGAAATTGCTCCCTGAGAAATATTTCATTTTACTTCCTTCTCCGCATGCCAAATCGAGAACGAGTATTTTCTTCTCTTTTCCGGAAAACCTTCTCAAAAGATCTCCGATGGTTGCAAGGCCCTCCCTTGGCGCATCTGCTGTTTTTAATTTTTCAGTCATATATCTCTGACCATTAGGCGTCTATTATTTCCTTAACACTTTTTATCTTTCTCCCCTCAACAGGCTTAAACTCCGAATCCCCAAATTTCTCGGGATACTCCTTCCATGGACCTTCACATATCAGATCGTATCTACACTTCTTGCATTGAGGAAACTTTTTCTTTCCCGATTTCTTTCGATCCCTCTCAAAATCTTCCACAAACAGATCCGGATATCTTATTTCGGTGGATGGCATGAACCTTTCAGCACAATACTTCTCGTATCCTTGCATGAAGCAGAATGGATATGCCTCAACCATAAGGTCCACACCGCCTCCTATCCCTATATCCAACGCCCTTTGTATATAGGGCTTAACGAGGGATTTTTTCGGAACCATGGAATCGAAATTTTTCCGTGCATTNNTGCATTCCCGATAGCGTGTATGAAAGCGAGCTGGAATTGAGCTACTTTTAGCGAAACGAACAATCTAGCGAGGTTGGGCAGGTATTTATAATTAACTTTGTTGATAACAGAATTCATCAGAATATACTGGTTAAGTTCCCTGAGATTCTTTATGCCCTGGATAACCTGATCGAAGGCGCCTGGGGATCTTGTGAGGTAATCATGAATTTCTGATGTGTGCCCGTGCAAGGCAGGTGAAAATTCGTTTGCCCCCGCCTCTATCAGTTTTTTGACAAAATCCTTATAACTGAACATCCTCCCGTTGCTCTGAAGCTGTATAATCCTGTAACCAGCATCTTTCGCGTATTTAACGAGCTCTATTATGTCCTTTCGTATGGTAGGCTCCCCTCCTGTGAAAACGATTCCTTCACACCCTGTTTTTATTCCCTTATCCATTTCCTTCTTGAGTTCTTCCGTGGTTCTGTCGCCAAGTTCCCTCTTATGCGCTTGAACGCAAAACCTGCAATTGTTGTTGCACGAGAAGCCAACTTTGAGATCAAGTCTTTTCATAAGAATATTTTCAAATTAAATTTTAAAAGATTAAAAGATGGTAAGTTTGATTTTGGCAGATATGCCAAACAATATATTTTTAATCGTTACTTATTGAATATGGATCTGAAATATCTAAAAATGTGCAACATAGATGTCCAGAGTTATCTTCTTCTTAAGGCTGGCCTTAAAAGCGTCATAAGAACTTGCTTACCTGAGGATAGCGTTAAGAAATTTCAAAATATTTTGGAAAAATTGGGTGTGAAAGTACTCATAAAAAGGGTCGATTTGCTTTACGGTGAACCACCCAAAAACCCTTTGTACAATGTATACATTTCATTATCAAAAAAACTTGCAAAATCGGCATACGAAACTGAGATTTCAGGGAACAGACTAGCATTTGGCAAACTTCTTGGATATCCGAAATGTTGCGTGGAAAATTTTATAGAAAATATTAAAGAGGGAAGTTCCCTTAAAGGTAATCCTGATTTTATGATCAGATCATATAAGAAAACAAAAACAAAACCGAGCTTTTACTGTAACAGCCTGTTTTTGTTTGATTCTAAACTCTCTAACGTTGAATTGAAAATATATTTGAAAAACTTAAGCATTTTCAGCAAGACCGAACACCTTTTTCTTATCAAACATATTCCTTGCTCCTTTGACTGCAAAAAAAGCATAAAAATAGGCAGGGTAACGTTAAAACTTTTAAAGGAGCACGAACCTTCCCTAGCAAAAGAAATTGTCAACGCCGTCAAAAGGCAGGTTTTATATTTTGATTATTTTAGATGGATTGTATGTGAAGGTAAGATAAATGGGAATGAAATGTCATATAAAAAAGTTTTTCCGTACAAATCCTTGCTTGACGGAAAGTTCATGAAAAAATTAAAACAGGGTAATCGAATTGAGATAAAGAAAGATAAAACAGTAATAATGAGTGATAACAAAAAAATATTTGAGTTACCCAAAGAAGGAATACTTTTAGATTTTACATGATATAAAAAGTATAATTTTAGCGATTTAAAATTTTTAAAGACAGTGCTTTATAATAAATCTAAGGTGAATTATGGATACCTGGGAAGCAGTTATAATAAGTCAAATTCCGTTGGGAATAGCCTGTATAATAGCGGCGTACGAACTGCATAAACTAAGGAAGGAATTCGAGAAGATAAGGAAATCTAAGGAAGGTAGCTGAAATGAACACTGCTTACATTTTATTTCTAACCCAGATCCCATATTACGTTGTTCTATTTTTTGCCATAAGAGAGATCAGAAACATAAGGAACTCAAAACAACTAAAAAACTATGTGATCGAAATTTAAATTTAAACCCAAAAACTATATCATGAAAGTTTTCGATTTCTCAATCTTTTCAAAAAAACTGAAAAATTTCGACCCTTATTTGATAATAATCTTCATTTTTATTGTGCTTTACATTTTCTTTTTCACTTCATTCTCATTCATGCAATACTTCTCATTCAATCCAGGAAATGAATTATGCGTGCTGCATCGACACATATTTCTAATGTCTCAAGGAAGGATTTTTAACGGAATTCTGGAGTACGAGAAAGGGTTCGGAGCCGCTCATTTTTATATGGTATTCTGGGTTTTGCTCCCCGCCTATTTTGTATTTCCAAACCCTCTAACCTTGTTGTTCCTGCAGACATCGTTCCTGGCAATAGGAGCAATACCAATTTACCTGCTGGCAAGGGACAAACTCAATTCGAAATTGGCAGGAATCATACTTGCTGTCTGTTATCTTCTTTATCCTGCCTTGCAGAACATAAACCTCTTTGAATTTCATGCAGTGGCTCTTGCTGTTCCTTTTTTACTTTGGAGCTTCTATTTTATGGAAAAAAACGATATGAAAAAATCTCTTGTATTCATTGTCTTGTCGATGATGTGCAAAGAAACCGTGGCATTGGCCGTTATTTTAATGGGGTTTTATGCTCTCATAAAAAATAAAAATGAAAAACTGGGTATGACCATAATATTCCTGGGTTCGTTCTGGGCATTCTTTTCGTTGTTTGTAATGTTTCCTTATACTTATGACGGACGTCCCTATTTCAATGCATGGGCCTGGAGATGGGGTCACATTGGGGAAACGGCTCCTGACGTAGCTGTAAACTTTATCAAAGATCCAATTTATCCCCTTGCATACGATTTGCCAGCCAAGGTCGAATATCTAATTGCATTGTTTTCCCCCCTTGGATTTTTGTCTCTATTGAGTCCGGGTACAATGCTGATAGTGATACACGAATTAATATTACACCTCTCATCCGGTAAATATCCAATGTATTATTTGAATCATTATACAGCAGTACTAATCCCATTCATCTTTATCTCGGCCATCTTGGGGATCAGGTTTATTCAGTCCAAAATTAGAATAAAACCGATATTTTATTTGATTTTATTTTTTATTTTAGTCACAAGTATCATTTCCAACTTATCATTTTCCAAAGAACCGATAACCTCTTACGGGGAGAGATTGAATCAAATTATAAATTTCGAGATCAGTGACCATGACATGTTATTGCTTAAGATTATAGATACAATCCCGAAGAATTCGACATTAGCAGTTGACGTTCGTTTATGCCCGCAGAGTTCCAACATTAAAAAGGTTTATTTTCTCCATGACTACGTCGAAAATAGCGAGGGCATGTACAAAAATGTTACGGTAGATTTTATCCTGTTTGACAACACTAAGAAATCATTTGATACAGAAGTTGAAGACAGGCTTTCAGAAATTTTATCCAAGGAGTTCGTGATCTACAACAATACCGACGAAATATTCCTGTACAAACATGTATGAAAATTTAAAACTTATCATGATTAATAAATCATGAAAATCCTTTTGTTGGATCCCTCGTATTCGCAAAAGAAACTTTTGAAAGATCCTCTTCTGAGCAGATGTGCGGGTGTTCCCCTTAAAGCACCATACATATACCCGCCCATAGGTTTGGCCTACATGGCCTCAGCTTTGAGGGAGTTTTTGGGTGTTAATGTTAAAATTTTGGATGCGCAAGTTGACGATTTTGATATCCAAAAGGTTGACGGATTTGACGTGGTTGTAATCAATACAAGTACACCAACAATTAATCACGATATTCGGTTATCCCATAAAATTAAAGACTCAAGCAAAGCAAAAGTCGTTTTCGTGGGTGTGCACGCCGCTTATTTCCACAAAGAGCTTGCAGAACATTGTGATTTTGTGATAAGGGACGAACCTGATATGGTTCTGGTAGATTTGATAAGATGTCTTGAAAGGGGGAATGACATCAAAAAGGTCAGGGGATTAACGTGGAAGGACAAAAACCAAAAAATTCATGTGAACAGAAAGGGAAAGCCAATTGAAAATCTCGATTCCCTGCCATTTCAGGCTATAGACCTTCTTTCAAAAAAATACTTTGATATCATAGCGAAAAGGCATCCCATAGCATTTATTATAACTTCACGTAGTTGTCCGTTCAAATGTAAGTTCTGCTCATCGGGATTTTATTCCAAAAAATATAGACACAGGAGCGCTGAAAATGTTTTTGAAGAAGTTAGATTTCTTTTAGATAGGGGATTCAGGGACTTTACCTTTTTTGACGATTCATTCACTGTGAATAAAAGAAGGGTAATTGAGATATGTGATCTCATAAAAAAAGAAGGGTTGGATTTCGCTTGGAGATGCCTGTCAAGGGTTGATACCGTTGATGAGGAAATGCTTAGAAAGATGAAGGATTCCGGTTGCTATCAAATAAAATTTGGTGTGGAAAGCGGGGATCAGAGAATGCTCGATTTGATGAAAAAAGGAACTAGCCCAAAACAGGCAAGAGAAACCTTCAGTT
>JABAOC010001968.1_pt2 | contig 12204 bp, 12 predicted proteins | sample 7062161 | NCBI WGS metagenome assembly JABAOC01 (sample SAMN14538625, study PRJNA623070) | marine sediment metagenome | biome: marine biome [ENVO:00000428]; feature: marine pelagic biome [ENVO:01000023]; material: deep marine sediment [ENVO:00002113] | place: India: Gulf of Khambhat ... | reverse complement strand
CAAAGATCTCGGCTATGCCTCTTTCCTTCAGGGAAGGTATATCCTCATCCGGAATGATGCCCCCTCCAATAACCAGAACATCATCCACTCCCTTTTCCCTTAACAGCTCCATGATCCTGGGAAACAGGAAATCGTGGGCGCCGGAGAGGATGCTCAATCCAATGACATCCACATCCTCCTGGATGGCTGCCTCCACGATCTGCTCCGGGGTCTGTCTCAAGCCCGTGTAGATCACCTCCATCCCCGCATCCATCAGGGCATTGGCAATGACCTTGATACCCCTGTCATGGCCATCCAGCCCCGGTTTAGCAGCCAAAACCCTTATCTTTCTCTTGGTAGCCATCTTCGCTTAACCTCCAACAGTACTTACTGGCTGATATTCCCCAAAAACATCCCGTAGTGCGTCGCAGATCTCTCCCAAGGTCGCATAAGCCCTCACCGCATCTAAGATGACCGGCATCAGGTTATCGTTCCCCTGCGCGACCTTTCGCAGCTCATCTAATACACCCTTCACCCTGCCATTACCTCGCTCTGATTTGACCATCTTCAGCTCTTCCATCTGAGAGATCCTCACAGCTGGGTCCACCCTTAAAAGATCCCTCAGGGGTTCTTCCGCCACCTGGAATTTGTTTACACCGACGACTACCCTCTCGTCCTTTTCAATCTCCCTCTGGTAGCGATAGGCACTTTCCTGGATCTCNNGCCCTTCTCAATAGCCGATGCTGCCCCACCGAGCTCATCAATCTTATCAATGTAGTCCTGAGCCCCGTCGAAGATCTCCCTTGTCAACTCCTCGATATAGTAGGAGCCACCGAGAGGGTCCACAGTGTCAGTCACACCGGATTCATAGGCGATGAGTTGCTGGGTTCTGAGGGCAATCTGAACCGCCTCCTCACTCGGTAAGCAGAAGGCCTCGTCCATGGAATTGGTATGGAGTGATTGAGTGCCACCCAGAACTGCGGAAAGCGCCTGAAAGGCGACCCTTACTATGTTGTTCTTCGGTTGCTGTGCGGCCAGGGTGCAGCCAGCTGTCTGGGTATGAAACCTTATCATCATTGACCTCGGATCCTTGGCCTTAAACCTGTCCCGCATAATCTTTGCCCAGAGCCTCCTTGCAGCCCTAAACTTGGCGATCTCCTCCAAAAAGTCAAGGTGGGCATTGAAAAAGAAGGAAAGCCTGGGAGCAAACTCATCCACGTCCAATCCCGCACTGATCGCCGCCTCCACATAGGCAATCCCATCTGCTAAAGTAAAGGCCAGCTCCTGAACCGCCGTTGAACCTGCCTCCCTGATGTGGTACCCACTAATGCTGATTGTATTCCACTGAGGTACCTCTCGTGAACAGAATGAAAAGATGTCTGTGATGATCCTCATAGATGGTTTGGGAGGAAAGATATAGGTCCCCCGTGCGGAATACTCCTTGAGGATATCATTCTGAATGGTTCCCCGGAGCTCCGTTAGTGATACATCCTGTTTCTCGGCCACTGCTATGTACATGGCCAGGAGCACAGCGGCCGAGGCATTTATCGTCATTGAGGTACTCACCTTATCCAGTGGGATCTGGTCAAAGAGTATCTCCATATCCCTCAATGAATCAATGGCTACCCCAACCTTTCCTACCTCCCCTTGAGCCAGTGGATAATCTGAATCATATCCTATCTGGGTGGGTAGATCAAAGGCAACTGACAGACCAGTCTGGCCCTGCTCTAAGAGGAACCTGTACCGACGATTCGTATCCTCCGCTGTACCAAAACCAGCATACTGCCGCATAGTCCACAGTCTTCCCCTGTACATAGTAGGCTGGACACCCCTTGTAAAGGGATACTCACCGGGCAAACCGAGCTCTCTCATATAATCAAAATCAGCTACTTCTAGAGGCGTGTATACCCTCTTTATGGGAATACCTGAGGTATTCACAAAATCAGCCTTTCTCTCGGGTCTCTTTGCTAATTTCGGCTCCAGGTTGTCCGACCACTTTCTACATGCCTCCTCTATCTCTCCAATCTTCTTTCCATTAAACATCTCTTTCTAACCCCCTTTCATCATCCCGCAAGTGCGATGAATACACCTGCAGCGACAACTGTACCGATAACACCCGCAACGTTAGGGCCCATGGCATGCATGAGCAAGAAATTCTTTGGATTAGCCCTTGAGCCCATCACCTGGCTCACCCTGGCGGCCATGGGAACTGCAGATACGCCAGCAGAGCCAATGAGGGGATTTATCTTTTCCGTGGTAAAGAAGTTCATAAACTTCGCCAGAAGTATCCCGGCCGCCGTAGAAAAGGCAAAGGCCACAATACCCATCACAAAGACAAAGATCACCTGAAGCTTCAGAAAATACTCTGCGGACATGGTAGCACCGACGCTCACACCCAGGAGTATGGTGACGATATTCATGAGTTCATTGGCCGCTGCATCTGAAAGCCTCCTCACTACACCACACTCCTTGAAGAGATTTCCCAACATGAACATCGCCATGAGGGGCGCAGAGGCCGGCACAATGAGACAGATGACCACTACGGTCACTAACGGAAAGAGGATCTTCTCNNCCTCATAATGGGGGGCTGAATAATTGGAACAAGGGACATATACGAGTAAGCTGCTATAGCTGTTGCCCCCAATAGATGAGGGGAAAGGCGTACAGTTGTGTAAATAGTTGTTGGCCCATCAGCACCACCAATTATACCTATCGAACATGCCTCTTGCACGTTAAAACCAAGAATGAGCGCCCCGAAAAAGGCAACATAAACACCAAATTGGGCCCCTGCACCTAATATGAGGGTCTTAGGGTTGGCGATCATAGGCCCAAAATCCGTCATAGCTCCAAGGCCTAAAAAGATAAGGGGCGGGATTATCTCCCATTCTAATCCATAATGGTAAAATCTCCACAACAATCCCCTTCCCTGCTCCATCAAAAACGTCAGGGGCAAGTTTACGATCAAGATACCAAAACCGATCGGTATCAAAAGGAGGGGCTCGTAATTTTTCCTTATGGCCAAGTAGATAAACAAAAGGCCAATAAGCCACATAGCAACGTTCCCCACAGTCAGGTGCATAACACCTGTGGTCAAGGCCATATCAAGCATGATCCAACCTTGTTAATTCAACCTTTTTTCTAAGATCTTTAAGATCCTTTCAAATGCGTATATCGCCCCTATCAATAGTGCAAGGGAGCCGAACACAGCGCTTAGACCAAAAAAACATATCTTTACCGCAAGCCCCCAATCGATCATAGAGGTCTTTTCCCCCCAGATAGAAGTGAGCTCCCCATCGCTCCGCACATAAAATTGCCCTGCCGGAGATCAGACAGGGCTCTTAATCCATGCTATCAACAATCAATAGACCTATTCGATCACGACTAAGACATCATCGGCCCCCACTGAGTCTCCTTTCTTACACCTTATCTCTTTAACCTTCCCTGATGTCGGAGCTACTATGGGCATCTCCATCTTCATAGCCTCGAGAATAAGGAGTTCATCATCCTCACTCACCGTCTCGCCAACCTCAACCTTTACGTCAATTATCTTTCCCGCCATGGGAGCCGTTACCTCACTCACTTTCATACCTCCTTCTCGCTTACATGAAGAAACATCCCCACGCAGAGGTGTACCTCGTATCCTGAGCGTCATCCCCTTGAAAGTTGGCTTTGTATAGTTGCATTTTGATTCTTTGTCAAGGACAAAGTAGGGAAAGACCCAGCTCAGCGAGCTGATCATCATCTACTGCGGAAGGCGCATCGGCTACGGCGCACGTCGCCCGCTGGGTCTTGGGGAAGGCTATGACATCCCGCAGGGATTCTGCACCAACCATTATAGCCACGAGCCTGTCAAAACCAAGGGCGATGCCGCCGTGGGGAGGTGCGCCGTACCTTAATGCCTCAAGGAAAAAGCCAAATTTCGTCTTTACCTCTTCTTCTCCCAGCCCAAGTCTACGGAAGATCCGGTTTTGTAAGTCGATCCTATGGATCCGGATGCTCCCTCCTCCTATCTCCGAGCCATTGAGCACCAAATCATAGGACCGCGCCCTCACGGCCTCTGGCCTCTCCTCAAGCAAGGGTAGATCTTCCTCAAGGGGGGCCGTAAACGGGTGGTGAACCGCTACATACCTCTTTTCATCTGTGTCGTACTCAAGCAACGGGAACCGCGTTACCCAGACAAACGAGTAGGTTCCATCTTTCACCAAATTGAGTCTCCTGCCAATCTCAACCCGTAATCGCCCCAATGCCTCATTGGCCTTCTGGGCCTTATCAGCAACGAATATGATAAGGTCTCCAGCTTTGGCTCCAAGTCTCCCCCCAAGGCGTCCCCTGTCGTCTGGGGTCAGGAACTTACTCAGCGGTGACTGCCACTCGTCGGATCTGAGTTTAGCCCAGACCAGACCACTGGCAACGGATTCGGTTATCATGGCGTTGAGTCCATCCAGCTCCTTCCTGGAAAAAGAGGCTCCTCCCTCTATATTTATCGCCTTGACAACCCCTCCCTCTGCGATCACATTGTTAAAGAGCTGAAAACCTGAAGACCTCAGGAGATCGGACACATCCACCAGCTCCATCCCGAACCTGAAGTCCGGTTTGTCCGAGCCATACAAATCCATGGCTCTCTCATATTCTATTCTCGGAAAGGGCTTGGAAATCAAGTAACCGAGTATCTTAGAGAAGAGATCCACCATCATCCCCTCAATAACATCCATAACCTCATCCTCACCTGCAAAGGACAATTCCATGTCAACCTGGGTAAACTCCGGCTGTCTATCGGCCCTCAGATCTTCATCCCGGAAACACTTCACGATTTGAAAATACCGGTTAAAACCAGCCATNNATCATGAGGAGCTGCTTAAACAATTGCGGGGACTGGGGCAGGGCATAGAAGGATCCCTTGCTCATCCGGCTTGGCACGAGAAAGTCCCGTGCCCCCTCAGGGGTGCTTTTTGTTAATACAGGGGTCTCTACCTCGAGGAATCCCTCGCCGTTTAAGAAATTCCTTATCGTCAGGGCTATCCCGTGCCTCATAGCGAGATTATGCAAAAGGGCAGGCCTTCTGAGCTCCAGGTACCTGTATTTCAGTCGCAAATTCTCCGATGCGTCGATTTTTCCATCTACCTGGAAGGGGGGAACCTCTGTTTCATTCAAGATCTTCAATTCCCTTACCCTCACCTCTATGTCTCCGGTCGGCATCTCCGGATTCTCCTGTCCGGCCAGGCGTGGCGCGACTTCTCCCTTGACGGCAATAACCCACTCGTTCCTTAAGACACCTGCCTTCTTATGGCTGGCCTCATCGTACTCCTCATCAAAGACTGTCTGGGTCAGGCCAAACCTATCCCTGAGATCGATAAATATCAACTTCCCTAGATCCCTGCGTCGGTTGACCCATCCCATCAGGACGACCTCACGACCAATATCATCTCTCCTCAAGCTGCCGCAATCGCCCGTCCTTTTCCAATCTCCGATCTTGTCTATAGTCAACTTCATTCCTTCAATCTCAGTAGTTCGTGAACAACGGTATCTAAGGAGATCTCCCCTTGTTCCTTGGTGAACATGTCCCTTAAGATCCCCCTACCCTTCACAAGCTCATCCTCTCCCACAATCAACACCTTTCTGGCTCCCAGTCGGTCCGCATGCCTCATCTGCGCCTTGAGGCCCAGAGATCGGTACTCCATCGCGCACTTCAGGCCACCTTTTCTGAGTTCCTGCAACCAGATAAATGCCTTGTCTTCCGCCTCTTTGCCGAGAGGGGCCAGAAAGAGATCAGGTCCTTCATCTCTCGGGGCACGAAGCTCTTCCACGAGTTCAATAACCCTTTCCACACCAATGGCAAATCCTATCGCGGGATCGTCTGGCCCGCCAAGCTCTTTGATGAGCCCGTCATACCTCCCGCCACCCACTATGGCATTTTGGGCACCCAGCGCCTCGGTTTGCACCTCAAAGGTAGTCTTTGTATAGTAGTCAAGGCCCCTCATCAAATGAGGGTTTTCAACAGAATCTATACCCAACTCCCTCAGATACAGCTTCACGGATTCAAAATGACGGGAGCAATCCTTACACAGAAAATCCAGCATAGACGGCGCATCCTCCATTACCCGGCGACATGTCTCGACCTTACAATCAAAAACCCTTAGTGGGTTTGTCTCCATCCTTGTCTGACAGTCAGGGCAAAGCCGTGAAGAATAGCCCTCAAGGTATCCCCTTAGCTCAGTCCGGAATGGCCCCCTACATTCCGGACAACCGAGAGAGTTGACCTGCAGGACGAGATCATTGAGCCCAAGAGAGGCAAAGAAGTGCATGACCATAAATATCAGCTCACTATCCGATCGAGGACCCGGGTCGCCAATAATCTCAGCATTAATCTGGTGAAATTGCCTGCTTCTCCCCTTCTGGGGCCTCTCATACCTGAACATTGGCCCTATGGTAAAGAGGTTTTGCACCGGATACCCCTCATAAAGCTTGTGCTCTATATACGCCCTCAGTACTGAAGCTGTTGCCTCCGGCCTCATGGCGACGTAGGTACCCTTCCTATCCTGGAAGGTATACATCTGCTTCGAAACGATATCTGTATCCTGGCCTATCCCCCGAGCAAAAAGTTCTGCCTTTTCCATTAATGGGATTCTGATCTCCTTAAATCCAAACAATCCGAATATCCTCCTCGCCTCCGATTCAATCCTATTCCACGTTCCCACCTGATGAGGAAGTATATCCTTGAAACCTCGTATCGCCTTATATTGCAAAGGAGTCTCCCCTTTCGAATCTACAAAAGCAACTTCTATCAGAGCCCTCTCCTTCAGTCAATAACTTTAGATTAGGCGTCTGTACCCTGCTAAATCCGTGCCTCTTTCTGCCAGGAAAAAATGACTTACATCCAAGAAGAGTCCAAGGTCATCTGCCAATCTAAGGATGGAAAAGAACAAAAGATCTTTGACACCTTGGAATGGTTAGCGGCCATGTGCTCTCACATACCCAACAAGGGAGAGCAGATGGTTCGTTATTATGGCTATTACAGTAACGTCTCCCGTGGAAGACGGCAAAAGGAAGACCAGGATGGGTTGATCCCTTATATTATTGAACCGCAAGAGAATTCAAAAGAATATCGGAAGAATTGGGCAAGGCTCATTCAGAAGATATATGAGGTTGATCCTCTCACCTGCCCTAAGTGCCAGGGAAGCATGAAGGTCGTCGGCTTTATAGAGGATAAAGAGGTAATAGAGAAGATTCTGAAACACTTAGGGCTCTGGTTAGTCAAAAAGAAACCCTCGCCCAAGGCCAATGCGCCGCCTCATTTCCCTGAGATCCACTTGGACTATTCCGACTCTCAGCTCCCGCCATCAGATGACTATCTCTATGTGGTCGAGCAGTACCCAGAGGCCTTTTCAGCATAATTTTTGAAAGGGAAGCTCGATCCAAGTGGAGATGTATGCCCCGATCAAACCGATTTTTTAGTTTTTGAGAAAAAACCGCGCAGAAACCTCAAAAAGATTTGACCGGTCCAAATCTATGTCCCTCAATCAGTTTCATAAAGAGACTGTAACCTCAACATTATGGATATGATTGATTCTTGACACATAACCATAATCTCCCTATACTTCCTCCCTCAGAAAGCGAATTCTTATTATCTTCATTTTTTCATTTCATTTTGCCCCCCACAAGGTGCCCCAGTACGTAGAGTTTCGGGACATGTTGCCCAAGTCTAAAGCGGGAAAACTCCTCAGAAGAGAATTGAGGGCAGAGGAACGCAAGAAATTGGAGGAGGCCTAAGCCTTCAACCTGAGAGGCCATCCCAATCCGGATGCTTCGGTACTCTTCGATAGTAAAGCACTGGAGCAGGCGGCATACCCACACTGGAGATTAATGCTGACATGGTTGATACCAGCGACCGGGATGATACCAAAATGAAGGCGCCCGTCACCGGCTTCATTGAGATGCTTATACTGCAGCTGTATCAGCCCAGCAATGCTACCTATCAAGTCTGGTATCTTAAGCTATAGTATATGGGCCTGCTTTTGGAGTAACCTCCCAGACATTCCGATAGTAGATACAGTGGCTGGGGCAGGCATTGACACAAGCTGTCTGTAGCCCCTTCTCGAGCGCATCTGCACAAACGCCGCAATTCAAGCAACGATTGGCTTCAGCAGTAGCCACTTCCTCATCCGGGATAGCCACGATCCTTTTCTTGGGGTCTTTCTCTAGTGGTGCCCCGTTCAAAAGTCTAAAGTCTATTGACCTATCTTCCTTCAAATCGGTAGCGCTGAGGTAGCGGTCAATAGAAATGGCCGCTTCCTTGCCGGCGGCAATGGCGCCGATAACATCACTCGGACCAGACACCACATCACCGCCCGCGAAGACACCCTTACTACTCGTCCCCAGTGCGAAGCTGTCTACTCTGATGGTATCTAGGAAGCCTTTATCTACCTCTTGGAAAGCCGCCTCTTCCGCTTTTTGCCCAATGGCAACTATTATTGTGTCTGCTTCTACAGTAGCGGCTGGACCTTCACAATACACTGGAGCGAACGTGCCATCAGCCTCCCGAACAGAAGTGCACATGATAGTCTCTAAACCGGTAACCTTTCCATCCTTAGTCACAATTCCCTTCGGACCTAAAGAGGAATGGATAATTAACCCTTCCTTCTCTGCCTCCTCAATCTCATATGCCTGAGCAAGCATCCTGTCTTTACAGCTCAGATCCCTACTCTCTAAACAGACAAGATGAACTTCTTTAGCTCCACGACGTAAGCAGACCCTGGCCGCATCGACAGCAGCGTTACCACCGCCAATAACCCCCACCCGCTCGCCTAAATTGACACTGCCTCCGGAATTCACCTGCTCTAAGAATTTGAGGACATGGATTACACCTTCAGCATCTTCATTAGGGATACCAAGCCTCAAGCTTGTTGGGCAACCAATGCCTAGGAATATCGCCTTATACCCTTGAGTGAAGATATCCTCCACGTTATCCACTGGGGTATTTGTCTTAATATCTACTCCCAGTTCCTCGATGTAGCTTATCTCATTATCTACCACCTCTCTGGGCAGTCTGAATTCGGGAATACCATAGCGCAAGAGACCACCAGGCTGTGACTGAGCCTCGAACACGGTAACGGGGTAGGCCTGTCTAATCAGGTCATAGGCGCAGGACAAGCCTGCAGGTCCAGAGCCGATGACAGCTACTTTATCATTCTTTGTCTTTCTCATCGGGGTCGCCTTGTTCCTCCCCACTTGCATCTCATGGTCGGCCAGGAAGGCCTTTAGAGAACGGATAGACACCGGCTCATCCAGCGTCCCTCGCTCGCAATTTGTCTCACAGGGATGAGTGCACACTCGACCCAGAACCCCGGCAAAAGGCGTGACTTCCCTTATCACCTCAAGGGCTTCATTGAATTTACCCCGTGAAGCAAGGCTCACATAGTGCCACGCGTTCAGCTCAGCCGGGCAGGCGATCCTGCACGGAGCAGGAGCTGCACGCCCGCACTCGGTAACAAAGTAATTGAGTTGCCACCGGCCTCCTACTTCTCTCATATCGGGGTAGACCCTTATCCACCTGGGTCCCACTGGCAGGTCATGCTCCTGCTTACAGGCCACTTCACAGGCAAAACAACCATGACAATTTTCAGCAACGGTCATGCGTTTGTATTCTTTAAGCATTATTTTGCCTCCTCTTCCTTGACCGGATATATTTTGCACATCAGGGCCCTCAGGTTGGCTGCACCCATCGAGACATCGAAGGTGCTGGGGTCATTATCGGTGAGGATATTGCTACCGGACTGGTCCCAACCATGCCCCGGGTCTTTCTGCTCGGGGAACCACCAGCCATGCTGAATGCATACCACCCGTGGGTCAATCCCCGGGAAAAGCTTAGCCCGCTGCTTGATTCTTCCTCTTGGGCTTTCAATGTACACCCAATCGCCTTCCTTGATACCGTGTCTTTCAGCTACCTGAGGGTGCATTTCAATGATGGGGTCAGGGTGACACTCACGGAGCCAGGGAATCATGCGGTGCTCGGAATGGAAGAAGACAGGTGACCTTGGTCCGGTAATCAGAATATATGGGTACTCTTTTGTCATTTCAGGCTTGCTTACCGGACTTTCGGGTATTTCTATGTACCGTGGCAGCGGGTCATAGCCCCACTTCTCAAAGGTGGTGCAGTAAAGCTCAAACTTCCTCGTGGGGGTGGAGAAGCCCTTTTCTTCATACTTTCGATACCTCACCTCACCTCTCAAATAGGGCCTGTCCCTAACCTGTGCCCAGGTAACACCGCCAGGCTCCAATATCTCATCAAGGTCAGCCAGATAATTTTCACCCCACTGCTTCTGCCCCATCCTTCTGCCCAACTCGTTCCATATCTCAAAGTCAGACCGGCATTCGCCAATCTGCACGATTTTCCTTCTGGGGAACAGATATCCGTGCCGGAAGAAGAATCCACCGGTATAATCTGCTTCAAGCCAGGTAGCTGCCGGCAGGAAAATATCCGCCAACTCCGCAGTTGGCGTCAGGAAGAAATCGGCCACCGACAGGAATTCGACCTGGCTTAGTGCCTTGCGGACCTCCTTGGCATTGGGCCTGGTGACAACCGGGTTGGAGGCTTGCATAAGGATTGCCTTGATGGGGTAAGGCTTGCCGGTAAAAATGGCATCCCAGACATACTTCTCCGGTAATAGTCCAACCATCTGGCAAAGCTTATGGGCATCGCCGGCCAGGTACTTGGCTTTCTGCTCAGGGGAAAGCTCTCTATGATAGGTGAACTGGCTAATCGTCTTCCCTTTTGGCGGCAGGAACATGGCGGCCCCGCCGGGCACATCGAGGTTACCGGTGATGGCTACCAGGTCAATGAGAAGACGGTCAGCGTCAATGCAATTGATGGTTTGCTCAATAGGCACTCCCCATTGTATGGTAGCGGGCTTTGTTTGAGCAAAAAGCCTGGCCGCTTCCCTTATCTTCTCCGCTGGTACCCAGGTGATTTCCTCTACCATATCGAGAGGATATTCCTTAACCCGCTCTACAAATTGATCCCAGCCATGAGTATAGTTTTCAACGAATTCCCTGTCATAAAGCCCTTCGCTAATTATTACGTTGGCCATACCCAGCGCTAGAGCAGCATCTGTTCCAGGCCTGAGCTGTAGCCAGATATCAGCCCTGCTTGCCAGGTAAGTTAACCTGGGGTCAATTACAATCAACTTCGTTCCCTGTGACATTACCCGGGACAGGTTTTCACCCGTGTACTCATCGGCGTTGACCCAGAGAATGTTGTTCGCCCATACCATCACACACTTTGGGTTCCCATCGTAGTCAGCTATCGGCAGGTTACCGCAGGTAACCAGAGAGGCACCGACCCTGGAGAGATAGCAAAAATGGCCGGCAGCAGCGACATTGGGCGTGCCCAGAAGATTGGCAAACCGAGCTAAAAAGGATTCACCTTCTCTTGAAGTGCCCTGGGCTAAGACAATGGATTCAGCGCCATAGTCCCTTATTACCTGCTTTAGTTTGTTGACAATGGTATCCAGAGCCTCATCCCAGGAGATCCGTTGCCACTTACCCTCGCCTCTTTTAGCTGCTCGCTTGAGAGGATAGGTGACACGGTCCGGATGATATACCAGCTGTTGAAATGCCAGGCCCTTACTGCACATACTGCCATGGTTGGTAGGGAAGTCAGGGTCGCCTTCAATCTTGACAATAGTCCCATCCCTCACGTGAACCAGAACCCCACAACCACCGTGACAACCCCGGCAATTACTTCTAATAATTTCTTCTTTGCCAGATCCGCTCATGTTGCCTCCTTATCCATTTTCTCATACCTTCTATATCCTTGATTTGCATCCCGTGTTGAGTAACGGTTACTTCTCCGCCCAGTATCTTTTACGTATTTCTTTCTTGAGAATCTTCCCCTGAGGATTTTTGGGCAGAGATTCCACGAACTCGACTGACTTGGGTGCCTTGTAATGTGCGATGTGTTTCCTGCAGAAGCTGATGATGTCCTCCTCTGCGGCCTGAGCATTCTCTTTAAGGACCACCAGAGCATGAACTCTCTCTACCCAATAGGGATCCGGAACACCGATAACGGCCGCTTCTTTGACAGCAGGATGCCTGTAAAGGACATCCTCCACCTCCTTGGGATAGACATTTTCGCCTCCCGTAATGATCATGTCCTTCTTCCTGTCCGCGATGTAAATGAATCCCTTCTCGTCGTAGTATCCCATATCCCCCGTATAAAGCCATCCGTCC
>JABAOC010023178.1_pt1 | contig 12207 bp, 9 predicted proteins | sample 7062161 | NCBI WGS metagenome assembly JABAOC01 (sample SAMN14538625, study PRJNA623070) | marine sediment metagenome | biome: marine biome [ENVO:00000428]; feature: marine pelagic biome [ENVO:01000023]; material: deep marine sediment [ENVO:00002113] | place: India: Gulf of Khambhat ... | reverse complement strand
GAGCAGATAGCCGCGCAGCGCCTCGACCTCGAGCTCGCTGAAGACCAGTCCGCCGGGCTCGACGATGTAGATGAACGGGTAATTGACCAGGTCCGGGTCGGTCAGCTCGAGCACGAGGCCCTCCGGGTCCACCTCCATGGAGGTCAACTGGTGCAGTCGATAGGAGAAGTTCAGGTCGCTGTCCGGGTAGTCGGTCGCCCATCCGCCGCCACCCCGGCCATAGTAACCTCTGCCGTATCCGCGACCGCGCCCGCGGCCTCCGTATCCTCCGTATCCTGATGAATACCGAATCCGCACGAAGGTGAAGACATCCGCGGAAAACTCCGGGTCCGGCTCCCAGTAGGGTACATCGCGCCGGTCATAGTAGCGCTGGGCCAGGACGCCGGGCACGACCAGGGCCAGTGCGATGCCCGACAGAATGCCCCATCCCCGTTTCGTCATGGCCAATTCCTCCGACCGACAGCGTCGGCGCTCAACGCTCTTCAATAATCTTTAGAAGCAGTCGATGGCCCTCCCGAAAACGGGGGGCGTCCGCGAGGGCCTCCAGAATGTGCTTGCGGGCCGCTTGCGGGTCCTGCCGCTGAAGCAGCCGGGCCAGGCGAAAGTTCACATCCACCGGGTCTGCACTGCCTAAAAGGAGCAGGTGACGGTACGAGGCGACGGCTTCGGCGTCCCGGCCGAGCGCCTCATAGGCCCGGCCCATACGCCCGTGTACGGTCACCAGCATGGGGTAGACCGCCAGGTGCCTGCGGCCGTTCTCAACGACCTGTTCCCAATTCTCCTGCTCGACTCCAACCTCCATCAGCCGGCCATAAGCGTCCACGGCATCGGCAGAACGTGCGGCCAGCGTGCTGAGCACCTGAACTTCCTGTTTCGTCTCGCCGAGGCGGCGATGCGCTTCGGCGAGCAGTCGATAGGGATTGTCCTCGCCCACGTGGTCAGGGTAAAGGGAAATCAGCTTCGTCAGCGGGGCTTTTGCCTGTTCCCACCGCCGTGCGGCAATCAGGCTTTTGGCCTGCATGGTCAGGGCCCAGTAGCTGTCGGGGTGCTCGCTGAGCCACTGGTCCACAGATCCGGCCGGCGCGCGCGCCGGCAGCTCGGGATCCCCGGCGCGATACATGGTGTTGGGCATCGCCTCCCAATCGAGGCCTGGAGCCAGATCCTGGGCCCGCTGGCGGGCGAAGGCCTCGAAATCCTTCTCGATCTGCTCCAGCGGCGCGGCGTGTTTGGCGATGGCGGCGTTGATCTGCCCGCCTTCGGCCAGATCAGCCAGAATCGCGCGCACGGAGGCGAACCCGAACCGCTCAACAAGGAATTCAACGACCAGCAACGACTCGTAGTAAGCGAATTGCAGGTGCCCGGGGCTGGCCGGGCTCATGAAGGCGGTGCTCAGCTCGCCCACCGGTGTCAGCTCACCGCCGAGAATCATCCGCCGATACTCCGGGTTCATCCGCTGGCCCCACTTCGCGTCCTGCTGCATCTCCTCGTAGACCGAGAGCCCTTCGCTCAGCCAGCGCGGCATCCTGTTGTTCGTCAGGTTCAGCGTCACCGCGTGGCAAAACTCATGCCATAACGTTGCCTCCCAGTTGGCGGTCCTCTCAAGCCTGGGGCTGGTGGCGGTGATGACGTGGCCGAAGCAGACGCCGAGGAAGCCGTCCCCGCCCGGCATGCCGAAGGTGCGCACGGCAAAATCCTGCTGCTCGGGAAACAGCTCTACCGTGACCGGACGCTCGAACTCGACGCCGTACTTCGCGCACAACTTCGACTTCGCACTGCCCAACAGGGCCAGGACACGCGCGCCGTAGACAGCGGTCTCGCGCTCGTCCATCCTGACGACGATGCCGTCCGCCGTCAACGTCTCGAATTCGGACAGCGTGCCGCGGAGATTGACCAGATTGTACGCCTCCACCTGGTAAGGGTCTTTGGTGTTCACCTCCTCGGCCAGAGCCCAGCCCGGCTGCTCATCGCCCAGTCGCAGCAGGTCCTGGGCCAACTGGACCTTCGCGGGCAGATAGTTCGGGTCGGCGTCCAGGGCCTGTCGCTGGTAGGCGGCACCCTGTTCGAAGAGGTACTTCTGCGAGAGCTTTCTGCCAATCAGATAGTCCACTCTCGGATTCTTCGGCCAGAATTTCAGCGCCCGGGCCCGATGGCTCGCGACGGCATTGGCATCATTCGCCGCGTGGGCCAGAACCGCACGATAGGCCCAGGCGTCCGGATACCAGGGATTCACCGCCAGCAGGCGTTCCAGCGACCTGGCCGACGCCTCGTAGTCCTCGCAGTCGATCTCGTGCTCGGCCCGCAGAATCAGCGACGGCGCGTGGCCGGGGTTGACGTGCAGAGCGGCATCGAGCGAACGGACCATCGCGGCACGGTCGCTGTGGTAGAACGCCTGTGCCAGCCCGCCGTGGAGGTCCGGGTCGTCGCCAAATCGCTTCAACGCCTCACGATAACGCTCAGCGGCCAGTTCGTAATCCTGCTTGGCGATGGCCAGCGCACCGGCAGCGAGGTATGCCTCGCGGCAGTTCGGGTCGCTTTCTATCGCGCGGTCGTAGAAGTTCTCCAGCACAATCCGCGGTTCGGCCCCGAGCTCGAGGAGGCAACGGCCCAGGGCCACGATCTCCGGGCCGCTCATGGATTCGAAGCGGCGAAAGCGGCCGGCCCGGTATGCCCGCTCGAGCATCGCCGCCGCCTGCTCGACCTGCCCGTTGTGGAGGTAAGCCGTACGGGCCACCCACAGAAGCGGAAGGCTCGGATAGGAATCTTTCAGGGCCGCGTCGACGCGATCGGCCGCCTCGCGGTACCGACCCAGCGCCAGCAGCGATTCAATCTCGACGAGCCGCCACTCGACGGAAAACACCCCCGACTCGAGGGTCTTTTGCGCCAGCGCGAGGCTCTCCGCGTACCGGCCGGTCCGGAGTCGTTCGCGACAGGTGGCCATCTCGTCAGCACATACCCCGCCAACCTCTGCGAGAATGAAGGCGGCCACCATCATCAGCCGGGAAGGACGGTATGCCATGCACCCCCGGCGGAACTGTAGGGCCGATAAAACACGTTCATCGCATCGTGGAGGCCGCCACAGCTTGCTTATTGCCAAGCGGAAATGCCGTTTCTGAGACATGGTCCCTATCCGTTTCGCCAATCGATCCCCAAAGAGTCCGGTCGGCCTGCCAACGACGAGCCGCCGCAGGCCAACGGGGTATACGGCTTGCACCAACCTCTGTTCGAGCGGCACGGTGCGCGAACATGTTCTCGTCGCCCGCGAGCCGGCGACCATCACGCCGGCCGGCCCGGCAGTCCAGACGGATGAACGCCGGCGTCTATTGCAGCATCGTCGGTACGGATGCGCGAAGACACCTGCTTCGACAAACCCAGGAAGAAATGCTATCTGTCACGGGTCTCAGGATTCCACTGCTATCGATACAGGAATCGACGATAAACAAAAGCAGAGTACCGGCCCCGCCACGGCGAGGAGCCGGGTCAGGTCCACGACCCCGGCGTCGGCGGGAGAAATCACGTTCTCGACCTCTGCCATCCCGGCCAAACGACAGAGCAGCCCCGACGCGGCCGCCCTGCGGCGCGACGCCAAGGCGGCGCTAATCGCCGAGTCTCTCATCTTTCATCCCTTTCCCAATCCACGCCCCCCTCCTATCCTCTCGCATGGACTTATTCTACGGATGGAACCGAATTCAGTCAACCACCATGAGAGTGGCTTTTGACTCGGGACCACGCTACCAAGAACCGTAGACATTCCGCCAACCATCGATTCTCCGTGACACCGGTGGCGGACTGGCTGCGCAGAAATGACAGAGTCGTGGTGGCCGGGCCTGTCGGTATTCCCGGTCCTTCAGGATGCCCGGTTGTGGGGCGGGGTATCTGCCGTCCGGCCCCGCCTGCGGAGGGGCTGCAGAGTTCATCGTCAGCTTGTCCGCGCCGGCGGCGAACTCGTGCTCGCAGTTGAGCATCTCGTCGTAGGTCACGACCTGCCCGGTGTGGACGGCCATGCGGCCCATCGCGGCCACGAAGCTGGCTGCGGCGCCGCGTTTGGCCTCATTGTGGGGCTTGTCGTTGCGAATGGCGTCGATCAATTCGTCCCACTCGATTTGATAGGGGTTCGGTTCCGGCTGGGGGAAGGCCCAGACGAGGTTGTCTTTGGCGAAGTCCTGGCCCTTGTAGACGCGGCACTTGACCGCCGGAAAGCCCGAGCCGGCAGCGGAAAGGAGGTAGATAGGAAAGAACTGGTAGAGCTTAGGGTGAGGCCCTCACATGATAGGACATCCTTTCAGTAGATGCTTGATTATCTTGACAGCGACGGGAGGGGACGTTCATACCACCTTCAGAATGGCCCTTTGCAACTCCCGACTATATCTTAAAGGATTCTTTTACCCGCAAGCCACGTCTGGTAAGATCGTCGTCAACCAGTTCTCGACTGTAAGGAGTGGAAATATGAAAGAAGATCTGTCAGGAGCGACCGGGCAGGCCCGAATCTCCCGCCGGGACTTCCTGGGAACAACGGCCGCAACAGCTTGTCTGGCCAGCGGTGGATCTACGATCTGCGCGGCCGGAGAGCAACGGCCTATCAAGCCGGAATTGTCCTGGGCCGTCCAGATGCAGTTTCTGCGGCCGGGCCAGTTGGAAAAGGCCCTCCGCGACTTCCCGGCGGTCTACGTGCCGTTCGGGCTGATCGAGTGGCACGGCCGCCACCTGCCGCTCGGCAACGACGCCCTGAAGGCCCACGCGATCCTCGTCAAGACCGCCGAGCAGTTCGGCGGCGTCGTGTACCCGCCCGTGTACTTCCACAACGGCTTTCCGCAGGAGTCCCTCGAGCCGGTCCTGACCGCCCTGTTTCAACGGCTCAAGAAGACCGGCGCTCGGGTCATTCTCGGGGTCTCCGGCCATAACGTCCAGGGCCAGATCGACATGATCGACAAGGCGCTGGCCCCGGTCATCGCGGACAAGACCGCCGCCGGTATGGGGCTGTGGGAGATCACGCTCAGCCGCGGGCCCGAGTCCGGCACGGACCACGCCGCCAAGTGGGAGACCTCGAATATGATGTTCCTCTATCCCAACCTCGTCGATATGTCCACTCTGGGCAACGGCCCTCTGGCCCCTAACATGAAGCCGCCCGATGGCATCGGCGGCCAGGACCCGCGCAAATACGCCTCCGCCGGAGTTGGCCGCCGCAACATCGAGCGCGCCGCGCAGGCGATCGGCAAGAAAGCGAAAGAGCTTCTTGAATCCCTTCCGCCGGACCAGAGGTCGTTCAACCTGCCCACGATCAGTCCCGGGAACTGGTGGATGATTTGACAGCCGGTTGGACCTCTCGACAATAGGGTTGTGGTCATGAGAAAGATTCGTGTGTGGCGTCCGTCCAGCTTGAGTCTGCCGCCGGCAACAAGGACGCGAACCTTGCCAAAATCAAGGATTTCCTCCAACGTGCGGCGACGCAGGGCGTTGAGTTCATCACCTTCCCTGAATGTCGCATCACAGGCTGCTGGTTCCTGCGGAACCTGTCGCGCGACCAGTTGCGTGCCCTGGCGGAGCCGGTCTTCGACGGGCCGACTTCACCGGCGTGAACCCGGCGGCGGTCAGGACGATAATCATCGGAGTGGACGAAGAGAATCCCGACGGCGCCGGCCTGGTCTTCATCGATGACATCCGCATCGTCAGACCCAGGCCGATTGACCCGGGCAACGTCGGTGTGGCAGCCCACTGATCGATGAAGTGCGAGTCTATGACCGGGCTTTGTCCGGGCTCGAGGCTCGTTGCCTTGCCGTCAGAGATAAGGAGTGGATACATTTGGCAGGATAAAGGGCAAGCGGCTCCGACACAGGGTCCCCGGCCTGTCGGAGCCGCGCGCGACGGAGCTACAGGTAGGGTATGCACGGCGGAGCGTATTTGTCGTGTCAGTCTGGTATTGGTAGGCGGTGCCCACCCCGCACTCTGTGCAGCATGAGGCGAATACGCCGAAAGATGGGGGATCGGTTATGAACAGAGCACGAGGATTCACGTTGATCGAGCTGCTCGTGGTGATTGCGATCATCGCCATTTTGATGGCCATCCTGATGCCGGCGTTGAGCGCCGCCAAGAAGCAGGCCTCCTCGGCGGCCTGCCTGAGCAATCAGAGAAGCCTGATGACCGGCTGGATCATGTACGCCGACGACAACGACGACCGACTGATGTGCAACGGGGCCTGCTATGAATTCTGGCAGGGCTCTTACGACCCGACCCCGTGGGTGCACTCCCCGATGGATACGGCCGGCAACCGGCTGGGCTCGCCGCCGCCGGAGACCATCGTGGATGAAGACCGCTACCGCGGCCTCCAGGCCGGCACGATGTGGCGATACGTCAAGGACGTGGACGTCTATCACTGCCCCGGCGACAACCGCCGCAGCACGCGCAAGCCGCCGCGGGACTGTTTTCGCAGCTATTCTCTCTCCTATGCCTTCGGGCGTCTGCGGGCGACGACCCCTGCCGCCCGGGGCGGATACCGTTACTACGAGAGAATGAGCGAGGTCAAACCGGCGGCACAATTCTACGTCCTGATCGAAGAGGAGCACAACGGCAGTGGTTACGGGGAAAACGAAGGCGGCTGGCACCTGCCGTTCAACGGGGGCCTGAATCGCCTCGACAATCCGGCCGGCTGGACCTTCTATGACCCGCTGGCTTCCTACCATATCAAGTCGAGCACCTTTGGCTTCGCCGACGGGCACGCCGAACGAATCAAATGGAAGGACAAGCGCACCCTCGAGTTCATCCAGAACAATGCCGACGACCCCTCCACCCATTCGGGATTCAACCGCACCTCGCCCGACAACGAGGACCTCCGCTGGCTGCTGGAGCATTTCATCGGCCAGGAACGCATCGAGTGAGCGTCGTTCGGTGACGGTCGGATACACGTTGAGTCCGGATGCTCCGGTGCGCCGGGCGGCGCCGACAGGCTGGTTTGTCGGTGTCCTTGATCCCCAAAGAGGACCTGCAATGACAAGATCGACCACTGGCGTCACGAGACAACTACAAACCACGGCCCCCAGGCAATCGAGTGCCTGGCGGCAGGCTATCCTGCTCATCCCGGCGGCAGGGACACTGGGCCCTGTTGGCAGCGTGCCCCTGAGGGTAGCCATGGAAACGTCCCGCGGCGTCACTGCGAACGGGCCGCTGGCGTTCCGGCGCATCATAACCGACGGCGACAACCCGACGTACCCGCACTGCAAGACGGCAGGCGACATCGACGGCGACGTCGCCTACATTCACACGTTCAAGACCGCGGATGTCAATCGCGACGGCGAGCCGGATGTGGTGACGGCCGAGATGGAGCAGTCGGCACGGTGGCGCGTGAGCATCTACTTCAACGAAGGCTGGGCCTTGCGCTGGCGTCGGCGGGTGGTGGGCCGGACAGGCTCGCACAATCTTCGCGTCGTCGATATCGGCAATGACGGAGACATCGACATCATCGGCGCCAACCACGGCAACTACGGGGGCCGTACGCCCGTCGATCTCTGGGAGAACCTCACGAATGCGCCTGCGCCTACCTTGCTGCTGGATCGCTGGCAGCGGCACGTCATCGATCCAAAGAGACCCTGGGGCGCTGCGTTCATCCTCGCCGGCGACCTCGATGGCGATGGACTGCGGGACATCGTCACCGGCGGCTGGTGGTATGAGAATCCCGGTTCAGCCAGCGGCGCCTGGAGGCGTCAGACCATTGGCGAGCCGCTCAACAATGCTGCGGCGGTCTGCGATTTCGACCTCGATGGCGCGCTGGACATCCTGGGCACACAGGGCAAGACGCCGGCGGCCAGCGCCGATTTTGCCTGGGCCCGCAACGACGGACGCGGGCACTTCACCATTCACACGAACCTGGCCTCGGCCAGCGGCGATTTCCTGCAGGGCTGCACGACCATTTTCACGGGGTACCGGCGCCGAGAGGTCGCTCTGTCCTGGCACCGGGGGGAGCAAGGCGTTCAAATGTTCACCGTGCCGAAGGACCCGGTCGCCGAGACCTGGCCCTGGCGCAAGATTTCGGAGGTGTCCCAGGATGAGCAGGTGAGCGCCGGACAAATCGACAACAACACCAGCGTGGACCTGCTCCTGGGAACCCAATGGTTGCGCAGCCAGGGGGGAAAGACGTGGACGCTGCATACCCTGAATCCCACGGCGGGCCATCCAGACCGCAACCGCCCGGCCGACATCAACGGCGACGGGCGGTTGGACGCGGTCGTCGGGTTCGAGGCGATCGACGTCCCCGGGAAACTGGTCTGGTATGAGCAGCCGGAGAAGGCCGCCGACATCTGGACCGAGCACGCGATCACGACCGTGGTCGGGCCGATGAGTATGGACACCGCCGACCTCGACCGGGACGGCGATTTCGACGTGGTCGCGGGCGAGCACAACTACAAAGACCCCACCACTGCCAAACTGCACGTCTTCGAGAACAGCGACGGCAAGGGCGGGCAAGGGAAAGACCATATCGTTTCCACTGGCGACGAGCACCATGACGGCGCTATCCTCGCGGATGTGGATAATGACGGCGATCTGGACGTCCTTTCCATCGGCTGGNNGGACATCCTTTCCATCGGCTGGCGACACAACCGCGTGCTGCTCTATGAGAACCAGGCCCTGTCGCGTTGACGAACAGCGGCAGCCCGACCGCCTGAAGAAATTGTGAGTTGAAAGGAACATCATGAAGCTGAGTCTGGACACCATCGGCTACGGTGGGTATTTCACCGCGCCGGGCGAGCAGCTTGCCCTGGAAGATGCTGTACGCAGGGCCGCCCAGTTCGGCTATGACGCCGCCTGCATCTACGCGCACCGCCCGCTGGGATTCCCCCTGGACCTCGACCGCGACCGGCGCAAGCGTCTCAAGGACCTCTATGGCCAGCTCGACCTGGAGATGGGCGCCGTCGTCTGCTGCACCAGCTTTCTGGAAGCGAACCATGTGCTGCTGTATCCACAGGAGAAGGAGATTCTCTACGTGCGGGAGTGCATCCGCCTCGCGAAAGACCTCGGCGCGAGCATCGTGCGGATCCTGGCGGGCTTCTATGGCTATTTCCAGAATCCTTTCGCCGGGCAGGGCTACGGGCTGCCGAGTTTCGAGTCCCGCTCGCGGCGGGTCTCGCGCGGCGAGGACTGGCTGGAAGCCTGGCACCAGGTCCGACGCGGCATCCGGGAAGTGGCGCTGTACGCCCAGGACGAAGGCGTTACGCTGGCGTTCCAGACGCACCCCGAGATCACCATGAACAACGAGGACACCCTGGAGTTGCTGGGGGAAATCAACGTGCCGAGCCTGAAAGTCGGACTGGATCTGCCGCTGATCGAAGCGCCGGACCCCGAGTTCGTGCGGCGGACCGTCCTGCGGATGAAGGGCCTGATGGTCTACTCTCATACGATCTCCCTGCGCAAACTCTACACCGTCGGCGGGGCGCCGGCCGGATGGGAGGAAGTCACCCCTGGAGACGAATTGGATCCTCTCCCCTGGGAGGTCTTCCTCAAGGCTTGCCGGGAGATCGGCTACGAGGGGCTGCTGTCCGCCGAACAGTGCTCGCCGATCATCAGGGGACACCAGCTCGGCACGATCCAGGTCGTGGACGAGCGATACGTGGCGTCGCTCGCCTTCCTGAAGGGGCTGTTGATGAAACTGGGTGCCTATACCGGCCACAGGAAATCTCCGGCATGAAGACAAATGAGTCGCGAGGATTAGTCCGAACAACATAAGGAGGGGTTTGTTATGTCGACGATGGCGAATGATTCAAGTCGCGACGTTGCAGCCGGGACTGAGCGTCTTGTTTGTAGTGTGCCCGTAAGGGCATGGCGTGGCACGGGCATGAGTTCCCAAACGCGATCCATCGCGTTTGGGGTCCCCATCTTGCCCGTGATCGAGGATCATGGGCGGGACGCCCATGCTACTGAAACGCCTTACGGCGTCACTACAAACGGAATCGAATCGCGCAACCTTTGGACGATGGACGAGTAACATGGAACGTCAAAGCATTCTGGCCATCGACTTCGGGACGACGAACTCTTACTTCAGTAAGTGTCCGGCGGACCAGATTTCGCCGGTCGGGCTCGATTTCGGCACGGGGCGGGACGGCCTGCCCACGGCGATTCTCTATCGTGGTGAGCGAGAGCCACTCGTCGGCGACCCGGCGCTGCATGAATACGGCGAAGCTTCTCCCGAAGAACGCCGGGGCTATCAGCTTCGCACACAGTTCAAGCCGGATATTGTGGACAGCGAGGCGGCGGCCGGGGCCGCCGAGGATTTCCTGCGGTTCGTCGTCATCCAGGCCCAGCGCCAGCACATCGCTTTGGACCCGGCCACCCACGACGTCATCTTCGGCGTCCCCAGCGAATCACAGGCTCAATTCCGGACGAAACTGGCCCACATCGCCCGGACCGCCGGCTACGGCGACATCAAGCTCGTGGACGAGCCCAAAGGCGCGCTGCTCCACCACCTCTGGCACAAAGACTTCTCGCCGGACGAGGCCCAGCAGGGCATTCTGGTCATCGATTTCGGCGGCGGGACCTGCGACTTCGCGCTGCTGCAAAACCTGCAGGTTGCCCACTCCTGGGGCGACATGGAGTTGGGCGGGCGGCTGTTCGACGACTTGTTCTTCCAGTGGCTGCTCGAACAGAATCCCGGCGCGCTGCGGGCGATGGAGAAGGCCGGCGACACGTATTACGTCCACTCGTATCTGTGCCGGGAGGTAAAGGAGTTTTTCTCTCTGACCATGGCGCGGGACCGGTTCGAGAAGGTCAACAAGTCCGTCGGTCGTTACGGCAGCCTGCGGGGCATGGACTGGCCGGGCTTTCTCGAACGGGCCCAGAGATACACGCCCAGCCCCACGTTCGTCCGACACTTGGAAAGCATGGGATTGTGGAAGACGGAGGACGGAGAACCGAGCACGGAAGACGGAGCGCCGCGCCGCCTCCAATCCGCCATCCGTCATCCGCCATCCGCCATCGATCTGATCGACTGGTTCCGGACGACCCTGGCCCACGGGCTGGCCGAACAGGGCATCGCCGCCGGCACGATCGGCCGGGTAATCCTGGCGGGCGGCAGCAGCCAGTGGCCGTTCGTGGCCGATGTGGTGACCGACACGCTCGGCCTCGAGCGCTCGCGCCTGATGCGCAGCGACCGGCCGTACGCTGTCATCGCGCAGGGGCTGTCCCTCCTGCCGGCTTTGCAGGGAAAGTTCGACGAGACGAGGGACAGACTCCGCAACGACCTGCCGCAGTTCTGCCGGACCCAGGTGCGGCCGCTGGTCGAGAAGGTGACCGACAGCTACGTGGCCGGGGTCGCCGCCGATGCGACCTCGGAATTGTTCGACAAAATCATCCGCCCTATCCTCGAGGAATTCCGCCAGAAGGGCGGCTCGGTAAGGGCCCTGCGGGAATCGATCTCGGCGCAGGTCCGGGCGAACGAAGGCCGGCTCAGGGAGATCATCGAGGAGCGGATGCGCACGCTCCGGCTGGGCCTGCCGGGCCAGCTCAATGAGTTGCTGAGAGACTGGTTCGGGTCCTACGGGCTCAGCGTGGGCGAAAAACCGCTTGAGGAAGCGCGCGGGCTGCCCGCGGGACAGGAGCTCGTTCAGCCGAGCACGCCGGACCTTTACGGCGGTATTATGGACGCGGTCGGCTGGTTTATCGTCGCCGTGGCAGCCACCGTGGGTGCCTCGGTCAGCGGTGGCGGCGGGATGGCCCTGCTGGCCGCCGGTCCGGTCGGCTGGATTATCGGGGCCGTTATCAGCGCGGTCGTTGCGTTCCTGGCCGTCCGTTACGGTACCGCTCACGCCCGGGAGGTCGCCGACACCTGGAACGCGCCCCCCTGGGTGGTCAGGAACGTTCTCATGCCATCGCGGATCGCGAACCTGCGGGCGGATTTCCAATCGCGCCTGCAAGAAACTCTGCGTCACCAGACGGCTGCCTTGCAAGACGAGCTGGAATCGAGGATTCGCACCGTGACCCAAAAACAAATCGACGGCCTCTCCGAGATCACCCAGTTGTAGTGTCGCGGCCCGGAGCGGCGTACCCGGCGTGAGCTGTGCCCGCGTCCCTCAAGACCCCTGTTTCGGCCAAGCCGGCTCTATGGCGGCCCGTGCGCGGCACGTGCATGACCGTTCGCAAAACTCCAAGCCCTTGACTCTCTTGCGCATGGGGTGCCGGCGTCGAGCGCAGGCGCGGGTCTCATACGGATTATGAATAATTCTTGCGCCC
>JABAOC010027301.1_pt4 | contig 12212 bp, 13 predicted proteins | sample 7062161 | NCBI WGS metagenome assembly JABAOC01 (sample SAMN14538625, study PRJNA623070) | marine sediment metagenome | biome: marine biome [ENVO:00000428]; feature: marine pelagic biome [ENVO:01000023]; material: deep marine sediment [ENVO:00002113] | place: India: Gulf of Khambhat ... | reverse complement strand
ATATATAATGCTTCTGAAGATTATTAATCTAATATCCATTAATCTGTGTTTGATGATGGCGTAAGTGGCAAAAGCTACTAGAATACTAGGGAAAGTTGGAGAAAGAAAATCTAGTTCACCAATGCCAAACTGGGGGAGTATAAGACTAGAACAGACACCGAGTAGAGCAAAAATAATAAGACCTAAAAACAAATATTTCATTTGCATTTTAGCTAACCCCGTGGCTTCTTTATACCGACTATTTATAAGATAAAAGAAATAAATTATAAAAGGGAAGGCCAAAATTGAATATATATTATATCCTAAAGCATATTCTACCCCTGGCAATCCATCTTTAATCCAAAATGATTCATAAAGCCAACCAGGAATAAATGATCCGATAATAATAAATATTTCCCAGATAATAAATAAAAAATAAAGAGGGTATGGAGATTTTTTGGCTGGTTGAGGGAAATTTAGAATGAATAAATTAAAAGTTATAGTAAGAGAAAAACCGAGAAAAGATATAAAATAATTAATCCAAAAAGAATAGGGAAAAACATAAAGCAATCCCATAAACAAAGACCAAAATCCTAAATTAAAAGCCATTAAAGCAAAAGTAATATTAGTCAGTCTTTTTCTATTTCTTAGATAAACAACCATTCCTAAAATAAACTCAGCAAAAGTAGCTATAAACAAAAAATATTTATTTAATAAAAGTATTTGATATAACATTTTTGTTTTGATTTTAATTTTGGAATTTGATATTTGATATTTGGAATTTCTTTATCCTATATCTTCAGGCTTAAGTTCTACTACATCCCCTCTTTTTATCTCCCCGGATAATAATTTTTTAGCTAAAACACTTTCCACTTTCTCTTGGATTAATCTGCGCAGAGGTCTGGCGCCCAAAGTAGGATCATAACCCAGCTGGGCTATTTTTGCCAAAGTTTCAGGTTGAGCCTTTAGAATAATATCCTGATTTTCTTCCAGTTGAGCAGACAATTCATTAATCAATAACTCCGTTATTTCAATAACTTGTCCTGAGGTTAAAGGTTTAAATACAACAATAGCATCAAAGCGGTTTAAAAGCTCTGGTTTAAACATACCCTGGGTTTGCAGGTAATCTAATAATTTGTCTTTTATAGTGGATATATCCTTTTTTTCTTTTATATTTTGGCGAATCAGCTCTGCTCCAGCATTGGAAGTGGCAATAATAATACAATTAGTAAAATCAATTACATCTCCTGAGCTATCAGTCAATCTTCCGTCTTCAAAAACTTGTAAAAACAAATCCAAAATATTGGGGTGGGCTTTTTCAAACTCATCAAGCAAAATCAATGAAAAAGGATTTCCTTTAACCTGCTCTGTAAGCTGTCCTCCAATCTCTGATCCTTGATAACCAGGAGGAGCGCCGATTAATCTATTGATTGAGGAAAGGTCCTTATATTCAGACATATCCAGCCGAATCATATTCGCCTCTGAACCAAAATAGGCATGGGCTAAAGTTTTGGAAAGTTCTGTCTTACCTACTCCTGTAGGTCCCATGAATAAAAATACACCTGCTGGGCGCTTGCCTTTATGCAAACCAGCTCTAATCCTGCGCATAGCATCAGAAACTAAAGTTATAGCTTCTTCTTGACCAACAATACGTTTGTGCAAAAGCTCTTCTAAATTCAAAAGTTTTTTCTTTTCACTTTCTCCGGCACGACCGATAGGAATGTTGGTTTTGTCAGAGATAATTTTTGCCACATGTTCAGGAAGCAGAAATTTGTCAGAAGTATTTGTAGCCACATATACACAAACTTCATCTAAAATATCAATAGCTTTTTTAGGGAAAGGCTGATTTTTAATATATCGATAAGTTAACCTGGTAACTTCTCTGATGCCCTTATAAGTAATTATTATTCCAGTACGTTTTTCTTGATAAGGAGCTATATCTTCCAAAATTCTAATGGTCTCTGACTCCGAAGGCTCTTTTACTTCTATTTTTTCTAATGAAGAAGCAAAAGCTGGTTTGTTTTCAATATACTGATGATATTCTGCAGGAGAAGTTGTACCAATCAATCTGAGATTAGGGCTTTGGATATAAGGTGCAAGAATTGCTGTAGCGTCAATACTGCCGGCTTTACTACCTTCAGAAGCTAGATTATGAATTCCATCAATATATAAGATGATATTTCCTGCTTTTTGGGCCTCACTTAATATAATATTAAGTCTCTTCTCGACCTCACCTTTTGCACTCACCCCAGATAATAAAAGACCAATATCGAGCTGAAGGATATGTTTATAAGCTAAATTGCCTATTGAGCGACCTTCAGAAATACGTTGAGCTAGACCTTGAACAACTATACTTTTCCCTACCCCTGGCTCACCTACTAAAATCACATCATTTTTTTCTGATCGAATCAAAATTCGCTCTACCCCCTCAATTTGGTGCTTTAACCCAATAATATGAGAGCGAGTCTCTAGGACTTTGGATATCTCTTTGCAAAATCGTCTTAAGTTTGGTGTATATCCTGAAGCCCAGTCTTGACCAATCCCCCCTGATCGTACTAAATTCTGAGGATTCCAAAACTGTTTTTTTCTTTCCTCTTCTCGATATGCACCCTCTTCCCAATAAATAATATTTTCTATATCTTCAGGTTCTAGGTCTATTTCAAACAATAATTTCTTCAAAATCTCATCATACTTGCATAAACCCATAAAAATATCCGGGGGTTGTATATTTTTATGCTCTTTGCTTACAGCCTGTTTTAATGCTTCTTTGACAACTTTCAATAATGCTGGGGCAAAACTAACTTTTACTTTGCTTTTTTTGTTCTTTAGGGAAGCTATTTTTTCTTCCAGTTGATTTTTAAGTTGTTCTTTCTCAATCCCTCCTTTTTGTAAAATAAAATCAACTCGGGGATTATCTAATATAACAAAAAGTAAATGAAAAGTATCTATATTAGAGAAACCATACTTTTTAGCTTTATTCATACTTTCAGAAATTAAACCAACAGAAGGAAAATCTAAAAAACAAGCTAAATTTCTGCCTCTAATACTATTATTTTTAACATCCTCTATAATTTGAGGGTAAGGAATGTTAATCGAAAGTTTAGTGAGCTTTAACCGGTAGAATAATTCTCCTATACCTGATAAAGAAACCATAGAAAAAATTATCATAAATAAACCAGTGAAGTTACGAGGTAAANNAAAACTTCCCCAAAAAGAGGAATTTTCATCCACTGAACAAATAATAAAAATAGAGAGATTATAAAAACAGGTAAAATCAGTCCCCTTAAAAATTTAAAAGGAGGAGAAGATAAAAATCTCTCCATTTTTACCATATTAAAAGAAGTTAGTTTTTGAGGATCAAAATTTATTTGTCTGTCCTGAACCGACTTCTGGTTCAGAGGCCTGCCCTCCGTAGCTTTAGCGTAGGAGAGGTTTTGTTTTAAATCCATAACTTATCTCCCCTAACTTAAAAGAATAATACCATAAAATATTCCTAAAATAGACAAAATTGGAAAAACTAACCAAAGTATAAAAAAGAAAACAACGCTACAAAAAGCCAATATTTCTAAAATTAAACCAAAGATAATAAAAAAAGCCCTTATTATCATTCCAAAAAATCGGCTGATTAAATTCAGGGCTAAAATTCTTCCTATATCTTGCAAACTTTGGCGGGTGCTTAAAGGTATATAATCCCTGTGCCAAGGCTGAAAAAAAGTACGCAGCAAAATTGGGATAGAGAAAAAATCAGAAATCAAAATAAAAGGTGTTTTTGCCATTTTTAAAATAGAAATTGGCACTTCAATGTACCACCAGGTGATAAATAGCCAAAAATACTTTACAATTGGCAGATTTTTCTTGTAAATTCCTATATTTTCAGCCATAGAACTCCTTTTTATAAACAAATTTATAAGCAAAAAATAATCCATTAATTTAACTTCTGTAATTGTAGATTAATTAGTTTATTGTATCATAAAATCCCCTATTTGTCAAGGAAAATGGGGATTTTTGATAGAGTATAATAAATACATTTTTACATTTTTTGATATTTTACANNGCCTTTTTATTTTCGCGTAATTTTGTGCTATTTTTTGTGTGATTTCGTCTTCACATTTTTATCTCAATATCTACCCCAGAAGGCATACTCAAACTCATTAAAGCATCAATAGTTTTAGACGTAGGTTCAGTAATATCAATAAGTCTTTTATGAACACGCATCTCAAATTGTTCTTGAGAAGTTTTATGAATATGAGGAGAACGAATCACACTATATTTGCTTTTTTCTGTAGGCAAAGGAATAGGCCCAGATACTAAAGCGCCTGTCCGTTCTGCCTTTTCAATAATCTGCTTAGCTGATTGATCAATTACTTTGTGATCATAAGCTTTAAGTTTAATTCTTATTCTTTGGGTAACTTTCTCTTTACCTTTTGGCATTTGTATTCCTTTTTAAAATTTCCCTAACACATATAACAATAAAATAAATATCTTTTATTTTTACTATTTAGCAATCTTAGTTACTATTCCAGCACCTACTGTGTGTCCACCTTCTCGAATGGCAAAATGCAATCCTTCTTCTAGGGCTACTGGAACAATAAGTTTAATTTTCAGTTTTGTTGTATCCCCAGGCATAACCATTTCTGTCTTTCCAGGTAAAGTTACTTCACCAGTTACATCAGTAGTTCTAATGTAAAACTGTGGTTTATAACCAGTTAAGAATGGTGTATGTCTTCCGCCTTCTTCTTTAGTTAACACATAGACTTCTGCTTCAAATTCTGTATGGGGAGTAATACTACCTTTTTTTGCTAAAACCTGCCCTCTTTCTATATCATTTTTTTCTATTCCTCTTAAAAGAACTCCAATGTTGTCTCCTGCCTGACCTTCATCAAGCATTTTTCTAAACATCTCCACCCCAGTAACTGTTACTTTACGAGTAGGTTTAATTCCTACTATTTCCACTTCTTCATTAACTTTAACTTTGCCTCGTTCAACTCGACCAGTAGCCACAGTTCCTCTTCCTTTAATAGAAAATATATCTTCAATAGGCATTAAAAATGGTTTATCCACATCTCTTTTTGGTTCTTTGACATAAGTATCTAATTTCTCCACTAATTCTAAAATTGGACCACAATTTTTACAATCTTTTTTGCCACAACCACATTCATAGGCTTTTAGGGCGCTTCCTCGAATTATAGGGATTTTATCTCCAGGAAACTCATATTTTTTAAGAAGATCTTTAATTTCTTCTTCTACTAAATCCAAAAGTTCAGGGTCATCAACTTGGTCAATCTTATTTAAAAACACTACAACAGAAGGAACTTCTACCTGGCGAGCTAGGAGAATATGTTCCCTGGTTTGAGGCATAGGGCCGTCAGACGCTGAAACTACTAAAATCGCTGCATCCATTTGGGCTGCTCCAGTAATCATATTCTTTACATAATCAGCATGCCCAGGACAATCAATATGTGCATAATGACGATTTTTAGTCTCATATTCTACATGAGACACAGCAATAGTAATGCCCCTTTCCTTTTCTTCTGGTGCATTATCAATAGATTCAAATGTTCTCTCCTCTACTTTTTCTCCTGATGCTTTAAGACATTTAGTCATTGCTGCTGTTAACATTGTTTTACCATGGTCAACATGACCAATGGTTCCTACATTCAGGTGTGGTTTTGTCCTTTCAAATTTTTGTTTAGTAGCCATATTTAACTCCTTTCTGAAACCACTGATTGTGCTGATTTTATCAGTATAATCCTAAATAAAATTGTATAATCAGCGATTAAATTTAGCTTTATTTATTTTACTATTAATTTATTTTAATTGTAAAGAAGATTTTGTCAAGAGTCAAGGCTATTTTAGTGCTTTTTTATTTTAAATTAATTCCTAAATTAATGCAATAGTTACATTTAAAAGTAATGAGTTATGAGTTATGAGTAATTGAGTTTGGAAAAAAATAACAAAAAAAACAGGGTATCTATATAGGTGTAACTAGTTTATAGACACCCTGCCAAAATATTCAGTTGTGAATTACTATTGTATGTGCTTGAGCTAATGATTCTCTTACTTGACGCTCTATTTCCTCTATTTCTGGTTCATTAGCTTCACTTAATCTTCTGTGAAATTCTCTAAGTTCAGAAAGGTTAGAGAGATCGAGTGAAGACCCAAGAGGGTATTGTTTTTTCAAACGCTACATTACCTCTTCATATTTCTTCTCATCCATATCTATCTCCTCTTCCTTTTTACAATGGAAAACTTCTGATCCTCCAATACCAATACTTGATCCAATTAATAATTCCGCGTTTGCCCTTATATTTTTCGTAAGGACATAATGATTCTTCTAATGACTTATCAAATTCTTCACTATCCAATTCTTCTGAAACCAATTCTGGAACTCCCATCTCACCTCATCTCCTGTAACAAAAAGTATTACTAAAGCTACATCTTCTCTAATAACTCACGTTCTTTTACCCTGTCAAGACACATTTTGTGAACTATTTTTTGGAGAAGCGAGCATTCTTTGTCTATAAAGCCATTAAACTTTCCATGCTCTTTTTCAATTTTATCAATTACTCGATTAATAATTTCTTCTGTAAAATCATCCAGTGATGTTCGAAATTCGGATACCATATCATCTATTGTCTCTATATCCTTCTCTATTTCATCTTGAATTGCTTTTATGAGTTTTTCTTTTGGTTTAAAAAGCTTTGTAGATATATCCAATAAGGTTTTGCTTTCTTTATCTTTTATTTTTTCAATCATCTCTTCCATCTCCTATCACCTACTTTTTCTATGGCTTCTTCCTTGATAGATTACTTTTTAAATGATCCCAAAGACTAACTGCGGGAGTGAATTCAAATTTAACATCTGAATCTTTGGAAATTATAATCTTTACAGGCTGTCGTATTTTTTCTCTCTTCATACTCAAAAAAAAGACAAACAAAAAAATAATTAAAAATACTATGTAGATATCCCCCATCTCACCTCACCTCCGAATTATATCCAATGTCTGGAATAAAACTAACTACAAAATTTCCGGTAAATATCATAGAAGCTCCAATCACTTTGAAATCTTTAGGTGCAAAAAAAAATCAAAGATCCTAATAATATATTCACTAAACTCACCTCTTTCTTTTCTCTTTCTGACTTTTAAAATAGAGTAATACTAAACTATAACAAATAAGCCAAAATGTTATGCGGGCTGCCGACACAAGATATTTTTCATATTGTAAAGGTAAAATTTTCCAAATAACAAACAAATAGGCAATTCCTATTACCACCAAACCTATAAATGATACAAACAGGAAAGCCTTATAAAAAGACCAATTTTCATCTATCTTTTTCAATAAATCTCTAATCATTACTCTCACTCCTTATATTATTATTCCTTTATAAATGTGCTGGGTGTTTAATTATATATAAAACACAAAACAATTGCAAATAAAATAACAATTTATACAAAAAAGTCTAGTTAACACTTCTCAGCCGATCGGTTAAAAAGTGTTAAGTTATTATATCTAGTTATAAAAAAATGTACGAGGTCGGATGCCTAACAAATCTCTAACAGTCTCTATTAAGTATACACTTCTTCGTTCTTCGAGCTACGGAAGGGTTATCTGTTTACATCTATTTATACTTTTATCCATTTTCTTTAATACTCTCAAAGATAAATAGTTTAGGTTTTCTGTAAAAACAGATAAAAAAAATGGTGGGAGTCTTCTTTGGGTCCTATGGAGGATTATTTTTTGACCCTTCTTTTTCAAGAAAAAAAGAAGACTCCCGCCAAGATATTCAGTTTTTAATAACCTTTTCTTCAGTTCCTCTAATTTTTTCTTAACAAAGACCGCCATGATGGTCTTTTTTAAACTCAGCACCATTTATAGCATCTTTAAATTCCTTGTTCAAACTCTAACACCATTGTGTATCTACTCGGGGAGTCAACAGAACCAGAACATTTTCTATTTCGTCCTATAATCATTTTTGTTTCACCTTTCACCTCAATTCACTTCCCTTGAGTAACTTTCTAGAATGAAACACCTCTAAATCCCCTACCATAGAGTATCTGTGAGTGAAGTTTTTTTATCTTTTCATCAGCCGCAACAATTGGAGGACCGTGTTTTATATTTATTTTAACACCTCTTTCAGATAAACCCTCTATAGCTGCACGAAAATAGGGGCTCCGAAATACTGAGAGATTAGCGCCTCCTGCAACAAGAATTGTAACTCTTCTCTTAGCTAAATTCATTCTCTTGATAAGATAAGCTAATGTGTTTATAACTGGATTTGATTTGGGTGCTTTATCTACTGCTATTACTGGTCCGGCTATAATTTCGATTTTCACTCCCCGTTTGGCGGCACTCTCGTAAGCAGCCACTACACAAGGATGGTTATAAATTCTTGGGTCGAGTTCTCCGCTGAGTTGCTTAACAGATGTTTTAGCAGCACATAGTTGTCGAATAATATCTGTTCTGATTTTTTGCCAACTCAGTTTATGAACCGGGGATTCAAATCCATAAGTATTCACTCTTTCACTCCTAGCTTTATTCACTTCAACTCACCTCCTATTTTTGTAACTATTTCTATAACCATAAGCCANNAGCCATTACAGCTATAAGCCAACTAATCATACAAATGAAACTAATAGTATTTATAAAGGGACAAAAAAGCGGTAAAAAATTAAATTGTTTATAATAAGTAACAATCATAAAAATCATCAAATGCAACAAAAACCATGGTGTCCACCAAAACAGTCTTTTATACATCACAATTTTCCCCCTTAACTTTCATCTCTATCTTTTTCTAAAACTGGATTACTTTTTAGTTCAAATCCTAACTTTTTTAATACAAATCCAACTATTAATAACAGTAAAGTCGTTATCAATATCTGCTGTTCAAGCGGTAAGTGGTCAATCACTTAAATCACCCCTTATTTTAAATACCTCTCATCAATTTTAAAAGTACTAATTAATATATAAAAATTATTTCTTTTTCTCTTTTTTCTCTTCTTTACCAATAATTTTATCAGCTACATTCTTGGGAACTTGTTCATAGTAATCTGGTTCCATTGTAAAAGTCCCTCTTCCTTGAGTCATAGACCTTAGAGAAGTAGCATAACCGAACATTTCTGCCAGAGGAACATGGGCATCTATTACCTTCATCTTTCCTTTATCACCTAATTTCTCAATTTTTGCTCTCCTAGAATTTAAATCTCCCACTACATCACCCATAAATTCTTCCGGAACAATTACTTCCAGTTTCATAATAGGCTCCAGAAGACAAACATCAGCTTTTTTTACTCCATCCTGAAGTGCCATAGATCCAGCAATTTTAAAGGCAACTTCTGAAGAATCTACTTCATGAAATGAACCATCAAACAAAGTGGCTTTCAGGTCAACAATTGGATATCCAGCTAGAACCCCGTTCTCCATAGCTTCTTTTACCCCCTTTTCCACTGCCGGAATAAATTCCTTGGGTATCCTCCCCCCTGCAATTTTATCTACAAATTCAAAACCTTCTCCTCGGCCTTTAGGTTCCAATTCTAACCAAACATGACCATATTGTCCTCTTCCACCTGTTTGTCGAATATATTTTGCTTCTTGCTTTACTAATTTTAAAATTGTTTCTTTATAAGCTACCTGGGGCTTACCTACTTGTGCTCCCACTTTAAATTCTCTTAACATTCTATCCACAATAACTTCAAGATGTAACTCTCCCATTCCAGAAATTATAGTTTGGCCAGTTTCCTCATCAGTTTTTATCGTAAATGTAGGATCTTCATCAGATAGACGACTTAAAGCAAGGCTCATTTTTTCCTGATCAGCTTTTGTTTTTGGTTCGCAAGCCACAGAAATAACTGGCTCAGGAAAAGTAATAGATTCTAAAATAATAGGATTTTGCAGATCACAAAGGGTATCTCCTGTCTTTGTATTTTTTAATCCTACTGCTGCGGCAATATCGCCTGAAAAAACCTCTTTTACTTCCTCTCGGTGGTTAGCATGCATTCTTACAATTCGACCAATTCTTTCTTTTGTTGAGGTTGTAGAATTTATAATATAAGAACCAGCTGTAAGTTTGCCAGAATATACTCTAAAGAAAACTAATGTTCCCACATAAGGATCAGAAGCTACTTTAAATGCTAAAGCAGCAAAAGGTTCCCGATCATCAGTCTTTCTTTGTTCCTCTTTGTCTGTTTTTGGATGAATTCCAGAAACTGGAGGGACATCCAAGGGTGAGGGAAGATATTCAACAACAGCGTCTAGGAGAGGTTGAACTCCTTTGTTTTTTAAAGCTGAGCCACATAAAACCAAAGTTATTTCATTCTTCAGGAGAGCTTTTCGTAAAGCATCTTTAATCTCTTCAGGAGATAATTGGTGATCTTCCAAATATTTTTCCATTAGCTTGTCATCAGCTTCTGCTGCTGCTTCCAAAACCTTTTCTCTCCATTTCGAAGCTTTCTCTTTTAGATCATCAGGAATTTCGCCTTCTTGGTATTTAGTTCCTAATTCATCTTTATAAATTAAAGTTTTGTTTTTAATTAAGTCTATAACGCCAGCAAATTTAGCTTCAATTCCTACAGGTAGTTGTAAAGATATCGCTTTAGTACCTAATCTCTCACCTATAGAATCAAAAGATTTGTAAAAATCAGCCCCGGTTCGATCTAATTTATTTATAAAACATATTCTGGGAACATTAAATTTATCAGCTTGATGCCAAACAGTCTCTGATTGCGGTTCCACTCCGGCAACTCCATCAAAAACTACAACTGCTCCATCTAAAACTCGCAAAGATCTCTGCACCTCTACAGTAAAATCAATATGCCCGGGGGTATCAATGATATTTATTCTATGTAATTTTTCTTTATCTTTTGTTGCACCTTTTCCCCAAAAACAAGTGGTGGCTGCCGAAGTAATAGTAATCCCCCGCTCTTTTTCTTGAGCCATCCAATCCATTGTTGCCTCTCCTTTATGAACTTCACCAATTTTATAAGTTTTTCCAGTATAATACAAAATCCGCTCGGTAACAGTTGTTTTACCAGCATCAATATGAGCTATAATTCCAATATTTCGGGTTTTTTCAAGTGAATATTCTCTTGCCAAAATACCTCCAATTTATTTAAAAAATGACCAAAATTGGTCCTTTTATTTATATCGTATTCCAATTTTAACATTTTTTAAAAAATGGTCAATAGTTACAAATATAATATTCATAACAAATTCGTATTAGCAATTCGTAATCATTGGCATTTTAGAATCGTGCCAAATGGGCAAATGCCTTATTAGCTTCAGCCATACGGTGAGTATCTTCCTTCTTCTTTACTGCGCCACCGGTATTATTGGAAGCATCCAAAATTTCTTTTGCTAATCTCCTAGTCATTAATTTTCCAGATTTAGCTTTAGCCGCTTCTATAATCCACCTCATTCCTAATGTACTTCTTCTATCTCCTTTTACTTCTACAGGAATTTGATAAGTAGCTCCGCCAATTCTCCTTGATATTGTTTCAACGACGGGAGAGGCATTTTTTACTGCTTGTTCAAAAATATCCAAAGGCTTTCTCTGAGTTTTTTTAGCTATTATATCAAAAGCTCCATAGACAATGTAGCGGGCTATATCTTTTCCCCCACATCTTAAAATTTTATTTATAAATCTAGATACCAAAATACTATTATATTTTACATCAGGCTGAATCTCTCTTTTTTTATATTTTGTCTTACCACGCATAAAATCCTCCGGATTTCAATTTCTAATATCTAATTTTTAAATTCTAAACAAATCCGAAATTCTAATTTTCCAATTTTCTAAACAGTTTTGGATTTGGAATTTTGATCATTTGATATTGTTTAGTATTTCAAATTTAGTGCTTAGTATTTATTATCTTTTACTCCCATACTTACTTCTGCCTTTCTTCCTATCTGACACGCCAGAAGTATCTAATATACCTCTAACCACATGATATCGAACACCAGGAAGATCTTTAACTCTTCCACCACGAATCAAAACAACTGAATGTTCTTGCAGATTATGCCCAATACCTGGGATATAGGCAGTCACTTCCATTCCTGAAGTTAAGCGTACCCGAGCAATTTTCCTTAAAGCGGAATTTGGTTTTTTAGGTGTAGTTGTAGAAACTTTTATACATACACCTCTTTTTTGAGGCGATCCTTTTTTTAATTTCATTGATTTTTGTTTTAAAGAATTAAAAGTCTTACCCAAGGCAGGAACCTTGCTTTTCCTTTTTATTT
>JABAOC010002033.1_pt2 | contig 12224 bp, 9 predicted proteins | sample 7062161 | NCBI WGS metagenome assembly JABAOC01 (sample SAMN14538625, study PRJNA623070) | marine sediment metagenome | biome: marine biome [ENVO:00000428]; feature: marine pelagic biome [ENVO:01000023]; material: deep marine sediment [ENVO:00002113] | place: India: Gulf of Khambhat ... | reverse complement strand
GTTGGTCAGCATCAAGTGGGCCAGCGGATCCGACCTAAGGGTATCAGCCCCGATTTCGGCCACGACAAAATCGGGTTGGAAGGCCCTGATAATCGGGGGAACCATCTCCTGGAACGCGTAGATATAGACCTCGTCGTCCGTCCCTTCGGCCAAGGGGATATTGATGTTGTACCCGACCCCCTTTCCACTACCTATCTCATCCACCCTTCCCGTTCCGGGATAAAGTGTTTCCCCGGTCTCGTGGAGCGAAACGACCAGGGCTCGGTCCTCCTCATAAAAGGCATCCTGGACGCCATTGCAGTGATGTGCGTCGATATCGATAATTGCCACCTTCAGTCCGCCTTGAATAGCCTCCGTAATGGCAACGGCGATGTCATTGACGTAGCAGAACCCCTCGGCATAATCCCTACGCGCGTGGTGAAACCCTCCGAGGGGATTAAAGGCCACATCAGCCTCCCCGTCAAGGATGAACCTCATCCCCATATACGTCGCCCCCGCGGTCATAAGGGCCCACTCATAAATACCCGCCACGATGGGATTATCCTCCGATCCGATGCCATGGGATAGCATATCCAGGGTAACCTTTCCTGTACTCGCCTCCTTCAGAAGGTTAAGGTACTCCCCATCATGAAACAGGCTCAGGAGCTCAGGATCGATGGGTTTGGGCTCCCTGGTCTTCATCCACGGCCTATCCATCACCCCATATCGGCGGCAGAGTTCATATGCCTTAATGGCCCGCTCTGGCTTGTAGGGATGGTCAGGACCGAATTCGAATTTGGCGAGCTCATGCGAATGGATAAATACCGACGTCAGTATCTCTTTGCCCATTACCCATCCTCTGACTCTATCACTATTTCATCTGAGGGGAAATTACAACCCCTACAGTAAATTCGTCAATCCGTGGAAAACCACGAGCCGTGAGTGGCACTGCGTCTCAAAAAAGCACCGTAACATTGAATTCGGAGAAATTATCGTGAATTTTAGAACGGGGCTTCCCTTCTTTTCAAGGGCCGCGGGTTCCTCGATGGAATGAGGGCCATAAAAGGCATCCCATTTTTCTCAAAAATGCGGTAACATTGTAGGGAGAATCCACTCGGTTTAGCCACTTGGAGGAGATTCCAATCATATGGGAAAAGGGAGCCGAGCCTCGGAATTGCTGAGGGAACACCTTCAGAAGGTGCGGACCACAGTCAACCACTACAAAAGACAGGACGTATTCAAATGCGTCCAACAAGCACATGCTCAATTTGAAAACAAGGTGTCGGTATATCATGTCTTGAAGGAGAAGGGTTGTTATCCCCGTGGCTGTATCTATTTCATGTGGAAGTGCAGGAAACTGAACAAAGGGCGGAGTTGCCGACGGAAATTCAAGCATGTAGGAAGAAAATGTTTTGGGTGCAGGGAATTTTATGACGAGAAGGTCATGAATTGCCCAGAGGTTCTCCTATCGGATGAGGAGTTTTCAAAATTCATGAGGAACCTAGGGGAATTTGAAACCTGGTTGTACAGCCTCAAAGGATTGGAAGTAAATCTTTCCGGAGTGGTCTATTCCGTCAAGCCGAGGATGAGACAAGTTGTCCTTGGGAAAAAAAGCCGTATTGCATTGGACGGATTCGTGCTCACTTTCCGCGAGGCGTTCATGGACCTCGTGAAGTTCGACGACCTCTGTTATTTAACCATTAGCAAGGGCTTACAGGCGAAATATCGGTTTTCGAAGGGGGACAAGGTTGACCTTTATGCACGGGTTTCAGTGGATCGGGGCCGCCTGATCCTCAAAAGGCCAAATCGAATCGAGATCGATGAAAGAGGTGAGGGTGAGACATGGTCATGGGACAAAGCCCTTGTAGCCGCTCGAACAGCAAGCCCCATTCCGTATCAACTGGAGAAGTGTTTTGCCTGCGATAGAGGGTGCCTTCTGGACACGATTGATGGGACCACAACGGGCGAACACCGCAAGCGCCAGCTGTTCTGTCTTGAAGGGATCAAGGACCCTCAATCTTGTGTCCGCTGGCCTATGCTCTCAGGATTTTTTCCCCCGAACTGCACCCATTCCCGACTTGTTTCCTGAGATGCATCTCAGAGCGTTCATGAGCTCCTTGCGAATGACTTGAACTGTAATAGGTGAACTTTGATCGCCCGTCTCTCGTCTATCCGCTTTGATATCAGCTAACAAGATTTCCGTTGATTTCTGGATTTTAAGATAAGACCCGTTTCAATTCCGGATATAGACTTCCCCTTTAATTCTTTCCCAGTCTTCCCAATCCCACCTTTACATCCGCCCTAACCAGACTTTGTGAAATCGTGAAAAATAAGAGAGACTCAACGAAAACCCAAGATTTCATGAGATTTGTGAAATAGCCGATTAATAGACCGTGGTTTAAACATTATACCTATTTGAATGGCTTAGTGATTAAAGCAAAAAATTGGATGTTGGGAGGGCCCGGAGCAATCATTCAAAATAAGGTTTGACAGTCGTGGTCACATTGTGGTACAAAGGACAAAAAATTTTGACCGTGCCCTCGATAAGGGTAAACCCCCGTGAGGATCTAAAAATGGCGTACAGTGGAAGTTGAGTTGATGCGGAGCCCTTTCTCTTGAGGTAAGGGACGGGCTTTTCATTCATCCAGAGACGAGGCTAGAGGAGATGAAGTGCCCAGAGTGCCAGTATGAAAATCCTCATGGCTTGAAATTCTGTGGTGATTGTGGAGCTAAATTAGAGAGAATTTGCCCACAATGCAATTTCCCAAATTCACCCGACTTTAAATTTTGTGGTGAATGCGGCCAGAACTTGAGCCTTCCCCCAAAGACCTTTCCTTAGATGAGAAGCTGGCAAAAATTCAACGATACCTTCCCAAGGGCCTCACTGAGAAAATCCTGGCCCAGAGGGGAAAGATTGAAGGTGAGCGTAAGCAGGTCACGGTGCTCTTCTGTGACATGGAGGGATTTACCGCACTTTCGGAAAGGCTTGGCCCTGAGGAAGCATACTCTATCATGGACCAGGTCTACGAGATCCTCATTCACAAGGTCCACGACTATGAGGGCACGGTCAACGAGATGACCGGTGACGGGATTATGGCCCTTTTTGGAGCCCCCATTGCGTTGGAGGACGCCCCTCAGCGGGCGATCCGATCAAGCTTGGCCATTCACCGGGAGATGGCCAGGTTTAGCGACAGAATGAAGCAAGAGGGAAAAGGCATACCGCCTCTCAAGATGCGGATCGGCATTCACACAGGTCCTGTGGTCGTTGGCACCCTTGGCAATGACCTCCGGGTTGAGTTCAAGGCGGTGGGGGACACGGTGAATCTGGCCTCACGGATGGAGGAGCTGGCAGAGCCGGGGACGACCTACGTGACCGAGGAGACCTTCAAACTGACCGAGGGGCTCTTTCGGTTTGAGGCCCTGGGGGAAAAGGAGGTCAAGGGCAGGGAAGAGCCGGTCAATGTCTACCGTGCCATCGCCCCCAGCACCAGGAGGACACGGTTTGACGTCAGTGCAGAGCGAGGGCTTACCCCTTTTGTTGGGAGGGAGCGGGAGCTTGAGCTTTTGCTTGATGGTTTGGAGCGGTCCAAGGCAGGCAGGGGCCAGGCCTTTTCCATCGTGGCCGAGGCCGGGGTGGGGAAATCCAGGCTTTTATATGAGTTCAGAAAGGCCGTGGCCAACGAGGATGTGACCTTTTTGGAGGGGAGATGCCTCTCTTACAGCAGAGGTGTGGCCTATCACCCGGTCACAGACATCCTGAAGGCAAATTTCCACATTCAGGAGGGAGATCGGGATTTAGAGATCAGGGAGAAGGTTAAGAGGGGCCTGAAAGTATTGGGAGCCGATGAAGACGCCACCCTTCCGTATCTTATGGAACTCTTAGCGGTCCCAGACAGTGGTATCGACAAGATCCCCATGAGCCCTGAGCAGAGGAAAGATCGAATCATTGAAGCATTAAAGCGAATCGTCCTTAAGGGTTCGGAGATCCGGCCCCTGATCATGGCCTTTGAGGACCTCCACTGGATTGATAAGAGCTCCGAAGAGCCCTTGAAGTACTGGTTGGATAGCATATCAGGGGCGAGGGTCTTATTGCTATTCACCTACCGTCCTGATTTTGTGCACACGTGGGGTGGAAAGTCCTATCACAACCAGGTTAACTTAAACCGGTTCTCCAACCGGGAGAGCCTCGTGATGGTATCTCACCTTCTCGGCATGCAGGAGCTTGATAAGGATCTTGAGGAGTTGATCCTGGAGAAGACGGAGGGAAATCCCTTTTTCATCGAGGAGTTCATAAAGTCCCTTACAGATCTAAAGATCATTGCGAGAAAGGACAGGAAATATCATCTGGCAAAAGATACCCAGGACGTGACCATTCCTGCTACTATCCAGGATGTCATCATGGCCAGGGTTGACTCGCTGCCTGAGGGTGCGAAGGAAGTGCTTCGGACAGGGTCCGCCATCGAGAGGGAGTTCAGCTACGAGTTGATAAAACGAGTAATGGGCCTCCCGGAACAAGAATTACTCTCCCATCTGTCCGTCTTGAAGGATTCGGAGCTTCTCTACGAGAGGGGAATATATCCCCAATCCACCTGTATCTTCAAACATGCCCTGACCCGCGAGGTGGTCTATGATTCCATATTGACCAGGAGGAAGAAGAGGCTTCACGAGGAAATCGGCAACGCTATTGAGGAGATCTGTAAGGACAACTTGGATGAGCACTACGCGGTTTTGGCTGAGCAATACACGAGGAGTGGGAACTCTGTGAAGGGAGTTGACTACTCGATAAAGGCAGGGGATAGAGCGGCCGGGGTCTTCGCCTGGCATGCGGCTCGAAATCACTATGAGACCGCCCTGAGAATCCTTAAGGAGAAAGACCCGCAGCAAAAGATCGAGGTATTGAAGAAGCTTGCCGCCGTTACTGCGCACGATCTGGACGCCGATGCTAGCATTAGCTACGCCCAATCAGCCATGGAGCTCTATGAGAAGCTCGGCGATAAGCGGAACGAGCTGGACATGCTGATGCATATTCAATCCCTATATTCGGGCGGGTATTGGGATGGGTCCAGGGAGGACAAGGCCCTGGAATACCTGGAAAAGGCGGCGGCTATTGTAGAGGGAGAACCTGATAGCCAGGAGAAAGGGGCCATCTATCAGCGTACGGCCCACCTGTACCTGCACCGAGGGGAGCCTGCCACCACCCTTGCCTGGGCCCAGAGGGCGGTGGACCTTTCCGCCAGACTGGGCGTTCCCATGGGTACCTCCCTGGGCACCGCTTTGACCTATACCGGCCGGATAGACGAGGGGATAGCCTATAACGAGAAAAACTGGGACCCTGTCCTCAGGGCGGGAAACCCAATCATTATCGCTGTACTGGGCCATGAGCTTTCTCTCACCTGGGCCCTGGTGCGGGACGTCCCAAAAGCGAGGGAGTGGGGGGAGCGAATTCTTCCCGAGGTGACAAAGGCCGGGCCGAGGTTTGAGGGTTATCTGAGGCGCCCACTGGCATTGCTATATGCGCTATCTGGAGAAGTCTCTAAGGCGGAGGAGACCTGCCAGGCAGTAAAGAGAATAGAGAGCCAAACGCTTATAAGCTGCTTTTTCGAAGACACTGCCGGTATCGGGTTTCACTATCTGAGACAAGGCGAATGGGACAGGGCCAGAGAGTATCTGGAATGGGCCATACCGATCCATCAGGAGAGAAACAATGTGGCCGCCATAGGCGCTTGCTCTCTTGCCCTGGGCAGCCTCAACCTGGAACAAGGGAACTATCCAGAAGCCGAAAAACTTCTCCTGAGGAGCCTGGAGATCTGCCGAAAGGGGGGCAACGTCATCTTCGAGCTCTGGGTCCTTCCCGTGATTTGTGAGCTCTACTTAAAGATGGATCAGCCTGAGAAAGCTGCGGAATATGTGGGAAGGGGCTTTGAGCTTCTGAAGCCCGATCAGAACTGGAATGGCCTCCCCGCCCCCATGTATCTGGCCAAGGCGATGCTGGCGACAGACCAGCAAGACTGGAAGACGGCAACCGGGTTCTTCGAAAAGGCCATCCGTGTCAACAGGCAATACGAGCTTCCCTGGGATGAGGCCAAGACCAATTACGAGTGGGGCGTGATGTACCTGGCAAGAGATCAGGCAGGTGATCGGGAAAACGCCCACCAGAAGCTTGAATGTGCCCTGGAGATCTTCCAGAGGATAGGGGCCAAGAAAGACGTTGCGAAAGTCCTGGCCAAGAAAGAGCTGCTGAGGACATAGCGTTAATATCTTGTAGCTTAATACAGAATACTAACCAATAGATTTCACTATGAAACAACGGTGCTTTTTCATCAAGCATTTCTATTGGGGCGGGTATTTCATAAAGCAGGCAGAATGATATATTCTAAAAGGAACAAAATTATAGATAAACTGAAATTAGACTCCTTTGCTCAGTCGGATATCCTTGCGTGGGAGAACTTCATTTTGATACGGGCTGGGGAAGAAAAGCTTTGGAAAACGTGAAAAAAGAGGAGGGAGGCGTGGACGAAGATGAAGACCACGTTGACCATTGAAGATAGAAAACGCATCAAAGAGTCAATCCACCAGAAATATGCCGAGGTCTCCAGCAGTCCTGGGGGCCATTTCAGGTACCCTACGGGGAGAGCAGGCCTTGAGGCCTTGAACTACAGTGCGGAGATTACCAGAGCCCTTCCGGAAGCAGCCGTTGCTTCCTACTGTGGGGTAGGCAACCCTTTCACCTTGGGGCCGGTCCACGAGGGCGAATCGGTGCTGGACATTGGCTGTGGGTGCGGTGTGGACACGCTCATTGCGGCCATCATGGTGGGGCCTGGGGGAAAAGCCGTGGGCATCGATATGATCCCCGAGATGCTTACCCGTGCGCGGAAGAATCTGCAGGAGACGTCTCTAGAGAATGTCACCTTCCGGGAGGCCTCATCAGAAGACCTGCCTTTCCCGGACGAAAGCTTCGACGTCGTGCTCTCTAATGGGGTGTTTAATCTTATCCCCGACAAAGCCGAGGCGCTTGCAGAAGTACTTAGGGTCTTGAAGCCCCAGGGGCGGTTGATGATGGCCGATCAGGTCCTGACAGGCGTGTTGCCGGACGATCCGAAAGCTGGGGTTGATAGCTGGTTCAGGTGAGAGGGCGGGGCCATACCAGGAAAGGATTTCCTGGCCTTGTTCAAACAGGTTGGCTTTGCGGATGCAGAAATAGTAACCGAAACCGGCTTTAAGAGTTCTCCCGTAACAGAAGGGATGTTATTTCGTGCCACCAAGCCGGTGATCGGGAGTCTTGGAAAGGGGGATAAGCCGCTGGACGACCTGTTTCCGCGAACCGCCAAGGGATAATCGTTTCGTGGTAGCACGGTCGTGTGATCATCATGGCAAATTGAGGGGATCGGGGAGATGGAGATCGCAATTGTTGGAGTCGGAGGTGTTGGGGGCTTCTTAGGGGGGAAACTAGCCACCGCATTCGCCGATGGAAGGGAACATAGAGTCTACTTCATGGCACGAGGAGCTCATCTGAAGGTTATCCAACGGCAAGGGCTCATTCTCATTACACAGGGGAAGGAGTTACATGCCGAACCCTGGAATGTCTCCCAAGACCCAAGGGAATGGCCAAGGATGGACGCGGTCTTTCTCTGTGTCAAAGGGCCTGATCTGGAAAGAGCGTCCTGGCAGATTGAGCGGTGTTTGGGCCCCGGGACGGTAGTGATTCCTATTCAGAACGGGATCGCCAATCGGGAGATTTTAGAAGGAATATTGCCGCTGGTCCGTATAGCCCATGGATGTTTTTATGGGTCAGCATATATTAAGGAACCAGGAGTGGTGGTGCACGCTTCGGGGCCGGGGCGCCTTGTGTTCGGGCGTGACCCGGAAGATATGGATTTCCTGACACCCTATCGAGATCTCCTCTTACGGGCTGGTATTCCAGCGGAACTCATTCCCTGGGTGGGGGCAGAGGTCTGGAGCAAGTTTCTTTTCCTCTACCCGCTGGCCGCGACCATGGCCTTGTTTCGAAAGCCGCTGGGCCCCGTACTAGAGGAGGAGAAAAAGCGAAGCGTTTTGGTGGGTTTGATGCGAGAGGTCGAGTCCCTCGCCAAAGCAAGAGGGATCGCCTTACCAGAGGAGATAATCCCTCGGACCTTGGAATTCTATCAAACCTTCCCCCCAGATAGCAAAAGCTCCCTCCTCCGTGACTTGGAGCGGGGCGGCACCAACGAAATAGACTGGTTGTTCCGGCCAATGATCCAGGAAGGGGAGAAGCTCGGATTACCCCTTCCCCTGGCGAAAAAGGTATACCAGGACATTCGTTCCGTGTGGTGCCTCCCTTCCGATGACTAAGAATTGACCCAAGCACATCGATAAAACATTCAAGAAATGCTCGTTTTTAGCCAAAACTCATCGATTTGCGATTGAATTCTTGTATGGATACAGGATCGGTAAGTTTACCTATTTCAGTTAGCAAGGGTCGCACACTGAGGTACGGTGTGCGTTACACACGGAAGAAACTGCCTCTTGCCCTGCCCGGGGCGGAGTAGAGGGTGACTCCTGCGATAAGAACTCATTCAAAACCCCGCGCAAACCGGTAGTTTCTTAGAAGTACTCACTCAACCTCTTTCCATCCCAAATAGTTCCGCCTCCACCTATCTTACTTATTTTTTTGTGAAATCATGAGAAAATAAGAGATATTCAGCGGAAATCTAGGATTTGATGAGATTTTTTAATTCGGGATTTAATACCACTTTTATGAATTACAACTATTTGCTATGTCACAGAATGAATGAGAAGGATTAGGGCGGGACAGAATTGGCTATAATCGTATAAAATATTGTTTTAATTTATTCTCTATTCGTGGTAATAGTAAGAATAGATTCTTGGCTTTGGTAGCTTTGAGGGAAACGAGCTCGCCGGGTGAAAGCTAAATGTGATCATCAAAAAACCTTGTAGGGAAATCATGGATAGAAAGGTTGGCCATAAGCAGAAAATGCCTGATACCAAGCCACTCCAGAAAAATATAATGCATTTGCTTTTTACGGTTACTATTATTCTCCCGGTAATTGCAGCAGCCATCAGTGCGCCAGCATTGGAAGTGCCACCGCGGCCTCAGGGTCGCGTTTCTGACTACACGGATACCCTCAGTGGCAGGCAAATTCGTGACCTGGAACAAAAACTTGCGCAATTTGAACAGGAAACTACCAACCAGGTCGTAGCGGTTCTAATACCCACCTTGGCCGGAGATAATCTGGAGGACTATTCCATTCGCCTGGCGGAAAAGTGGAAGATCGGCCAAAAGGGTAAGGACAACGGGGTCATTCTTCTCATTGTCAAGGGGGATCGGAAAATTCGGATCGAAGTAGGTTATGGGCTAGAAGGCGTTTTACCAGACGGTTTGGCGGGTCAGATCATCCGTGAGAATATTGCGCCTCATTTTCGTCGTGGCAATTTTTACAGTGGCATTGAGGAGGGCGTTTCCAAGATCATTGCGGCCATCAAGGGAGAATACCGACCGGCCATCAAGGTAGTCTATCCAGGAAAAAAATCCATTCCTTGGGACCTTATATTTTGGTTCGCTGCAATTATTGTAATTATGATAATCGTAATAGTGACCTTGAGGGCACAGGCAGGGAAAGACGGTCGGGGGCATACCGTTTTTGGGGGTGGTGGTGGCTTTGGCGGCGGCTTTAGCGGGGGTGGTGGTGGCTTTGGCGGCGGCGGTGCCAGTGGAAGCTGGTGAAACTATACAAGACAATTGGAAGGTTAGCAGAATTCTTAGTTGGAAAGTCCCTAGGGCTTTCAGTCTTGCACGTGGACCACAATACCTAAAATGAGGGGAACATCCCGATGGTTAAGAACAATCATATCGTGAAAATATCTCAATTACTGGTAGATGACTACCATAAGGTGTTTGGAAAGGAGCTTATCTCCGTCGTGCTTTATGGTAGTGCTGTGACTTCCGAATACGTCCCCAAGAAATCGAATCTCAATTTCTTAATTGTTCTCTCAGAGGGTGGTATTGAACAATTGAACCTTGCTCATGGGCTTGTGGCGAAGTGGCGCAGGAAAAAAGTTAGTACTCCCTTATTTCTGACGAAGTCTTACATCAAGTCCTCGCTGGACACGTTTCCCATCGAGTTCCTCAACATTAAGCGGAACTACCTGTTGAAGTTCGGTGAAGACATCCTTGAGGAACTTTCCCCTAAAAAGGACTTCGTGCGGCTGCAATGCGAACGCGAGCTTAAGGGTAAGCTCCTCCTCCTTCGAGAGAGATACGTGGAAACTGGAGGTAAACCCAAGGTCTTAAGAAACCTTATTTCTGCTTCCGTGCCAACCTTTATCTTTGTGTTCAATGGGCTCATTTACCTCCTAGACAAGGAAGTTCCCGCGACCAAGCAGGAAACAGTTAAATTGCTTGCCAAAGAGTTGGACCTCAATGAGGGACTATTCTTGTCCTTGCTACAAATAAGGGAAGGAACTCTTAAGCCATCTGCCAAAGATATGGATGACATATTCCAGAACTATGCGAAAGAAATCCGGAGGCTAGCGCTGCTTATGGACGAAAAAGAGTTTGGAGTACCTCCCTATTCAGTTGGATGATTCGGATGAGCTGCCTGACGGGTTTTCTATTCTCGCTGATCGAGGTATGATGTTACACAGCAGATGAATTAATCAGTTCGGACTAAGTTCCGATCTTTATATATTTCAATCGCAAATTAATAGCTTTGCACAACCAGACCTCCCTCCCACAGTTCCGCCAGGATATCTTTTTGTTGAAGTGGGGGCTTTGATGGATTTGGCCGCGGCATGAGCGGGGGGGTCGCCGGAAGAGGCTCTTGACATACCCTAAGCCTAAGTAGCCATTCATCTTGAAGATGCGTCCGAAAGGAGGGCTAAGCGTGAAGAAATCTCTGATTGTTATCGGTGTGATTGTGCTCATTCTTTTGATCTTCTTTCTTGCCGTACGTGGCACATACAATCGCCTGGTGGCCCTAGACGAAAACGTGAAGACGGCATGGTCGCAGGTTGAAAACCAGCTTCAGCGCCGCCTAGATTTGATTCCCAATTATGTGGAAACGGTCAAGGGATACGCCAAACATGAAAGAGAGGTATTGACTCAGGTGACCGAGGCTCGGGCTAAGGTGGCTGGAGCTGGGTCAATCGAGGGAAAGATCGCGGCTAACAACGAACTCAGTTCGGCTCTCGCAAGGCTCTTGGTGGTTGTTGAACGGTATCCGGATCTAAAAGCCAACCAAAACTTTATCCGTCTCCAAGACGAATTGGCAGGCACAGAAAACCGTATTGCAGTAGAGCGGCGGCGCTACAACGAGTCCGTGCGGCTGTATAACACAAAAATCCGGAGTTTTCCCACTAACATAATGGCCGGTATGTTTAGGTTTCAAAGGGCTGAGCTTTTCCAGGCTCTAGAAACTGCAAAGGAACCGCCAAAGGTGAAGTTCTAGGGAATGAGAGGGGGTAGGGCTGTTTTCTAGATTGTATTGATTTGTGGGATGGCCACTTTCGGCATCAACATAATCTAAAAAGCCCCTAAGTCCGATGAAGGCTTTAGGGCTGATCTCCAATTGTATTATCAAGGGGTTAGCCAATACAAGTTGCCCCCGTTTGTTGGACTGTACCTATACTGTAACCATCACAACCGGAAATTACCCAACAAAACCCAACATATTCGAACATGAGCTTCCTAAGTGCTCGATACGTAAAGGTTTGAAAATGGTGCGGAATCTCCTGCTTTGGTTACGTGACTGAAAATCTCCCTGTCGGTTGTTCGATTCCGCCTCCCGGGACCTCTGAAACCTCATTATTCGGGCAGGGTCAGCAACGGCCTGCCTTTTTGCTTGATTCAAAATGGAATAGCTCACTAATCCAACCTCGCCAATCTATCGATATGCGTTTGNNNAGATCCTATGTAGGCCTTGGGGCTTAAACAAAGTGGGCCGCTAATGGTAAGCTCCTTAAAAAACGAATAAGGAGGAAGGAGCTATGAACCAGACAGCAGCCCACAAGAGAGAGTATACCAGGAATCGGGGTGATTTGTATCTTGCTTTTGAGCTGGGCAGCAAGGAATGGAAGTTGGGGTTTTCGGTTGGGTTTGGCCAGAGGCCTCGGGAGAGGACGGTTTTGGCGGGAGATCTTGCTGGTGTTAGGCGAGAGATTGAGCGGGCGAAGAAGCGTTTTGGCTTGTGTGAGGAGGCTCGGGTGTTGAGCTGTTATGAGGTTGGGCGCGATGGTTTTTGGTTGCA
>JABAOC010000090.1_pt2 | contig 12225 bp, 11 predicted proteins | sample 7062161 | NCBI WGS metagenome assembly JABAOC01 (sample SAMN14538625, study PRJNA623070) | marine sediment metagenome | biome: marine biome [ENVO:00000428]; feature: marine pelagic biome [ENVO:01000023]; material: deep marine sediment [ENVO:00002113] | place: India: Gulf of Khambhat ... | reverse complement strand
ACCAGTCTCATTGATATCCATCTACCAGTGGGAAGGCCAAAGTTTAACACTAATATTTACACCATACGCATTCACCCTTATTCTCGGCTTTGCGCTTCTCCAAATGCGTCGAACCTCCAGAACGCCTCTAAACGTTCCCAACATCCTAGGTACAATAACAGGACTCTTGTTCCTAGGAAGTGGTATCTCTTTTGGTTTCCAAATACTGCTTAAAATGTTTATAGTTCCGTCTTTCGCTAGCTTAATATCTATAATCTTTGCGATCATCCCATTACTACTAGGTGGAGCGATTTTACGATTAATAAATCGCGATCATTGGGAAGCGCAAACAAAATCACTTCTGAAACTAATCGGAATTGGGGTAATTGCCCTCTTTGCTTGGGCGGGGCTCATCATTGGCCCAATACTTGCAATAGTAGCTGCATTAATTGCAAAAATCCGAATCATGATATCTAAAAAGAAACCAAGCCATGTGGTTTAAGATCTAAAAACAATGTTATGTTCACTTCCACTTTCAATGTTGACCCTCAAATCCACAAACCATCTTTTGCGAAAATAGTTCTTATTGTTGTTCCCTCAAGGATTTCGCACAAAATGGATTTTAATGACCATTTTTCCGTAAGAGAGCAGCGTAAATTCGGGGATCTATTTGTAGACATTTCAATGCTATAATAACTTCATACTCACGTTTTAATACGATTATCGCTGAAAGTACAGCTTATAAGGCTTCATTTTCAAGATCGTGCAGGTTACGGATTTTTCATTCCATCTATCTTAAATATTGAAATAGATATATAACCGAATAATGAGCGGATGCATTTGCTTGAAGTGTCGGAAGTCACGCACAAGTTGATGGCTCTTGTAAAGCATTTTAATGAGAAGTATAAATTTGAAATTGAAGGATTAGATCTTCATCAAGGTGCTGTGGCATTCCGAAAAGAGATTTACCCTTTTGCTTATACAACATGGTGTTTCTTGTCAATTATTAAATGTTTAGAACCTTCTTCGGTGGTTTCACCTCAATTTACTCCCAACTCTGAAACATCCAAATTTTGGAATCACCTCTACTATCGCGAATTTTTCAAGGAAGTAAAATCAGCAGAAACAACCAATTTCAACAATGTAACATTACAATATAACCGAAAAACAATCCGCACTCGTCCCAAATATTTCTCAGCACCCTCCTTACTGGATGAACTGCTTCCAAAAATAACAGCCAATATCGGAGAGAAGGTTTTTTCTTTCTGGTTCAATCAACAACTCTTTAGCGAAACCAACTTTGCCGATCCCGATCATAAGAGCGTGTTTCCCGAAATACAGATTCGGAATACATCCCCTGAAGGGGTGAAAGGTTGGTGTAAGGTTCTTCCAGGTGAATGGGATGAATGCGAAATTCGAGTTGGAGTGGAGAAAGTTCAAACAAAAGGTTTGGGTAAACCGTTTCCTCCCTCATTAATGTACTATGGTGGATATTTAGGTAAAAAACCAAGTGTGATTTTGAGTAAAACAAAGACAGATAAGATTAAACTTCCCATCCGTGAAGAGCTCAGAGAAATTTTACGATTAATCGGGCCCAATAGAATTCTCTTGGTAACTGAGCATGAAATCTGGAGCAAATTTTTCCGGTTATCTCTAGGTGTACCAAAAGAGAATATCTGCATTGATAATAGATGGAGAGAAGAGGTTATCAAGAAATTTATTGATCAACATAGGATATTGATTGAGTCTTAGTTTGAATGCTACATTTAACTATAAGGAATAATCACATTGACTTTTTACCGAAATTCAGCTGGTAGGTAAACCAATTTCCGAATTCCTATCTCAATTACAATCCCGCTTCCTTAGCCCACTATGGATTGGATTTGTGTGTAAATCAGCCAGATGCAATGAGGGGCATAAAATGTCTTCAACAATTCCAAAAGACATTGCTTTAGAATTATGTGAGGAAATTCGAACGAATAATCAACAAAAACGTGTTGGGATTGGTAAAACACAGTGTTATTTTTGCTGGAAGTTTGCAAAAGAAAAGTATAATGCCGGTAATCCATCAAAACTATGTATATTTGCAACAGAAGACTTGCGAGGATGTGAACAAGTCAATAAATTGTATGACGCTCGTTATTCTTCCTAACTGTTTTTGGCAAGTGTTAAGCAGGTCAATAAATAGATCTTGGTAAGATCAACAAGTTGATCGACTTCTACGAACTCATTGGGTGCATGTGCCACTGCCAGACCACCAGCACCATAAGCTACCATTGGAATCCCATAGGTGTTGAAAAAGCGAATATCAAGATGACCGGAGCATAAGGCATATCGAGGTAATCTAGATAGGATTGCACGGGCGTTCTCTAACAAGACTTGACAGAGGCGGCTCTGCACATCGACCAAGCAGGGAGTGGCTTTAAGGAGTATTTCAGCTTCCACAGGAACTCCTGTTTTGGTGGAGTATTCCTTCAATTGTTTTTCAATTTCATCTTGGGCTTTTGTGATGCATTCTTCAGGGATTAACCGACGATCTATCGAGAAAATGGAGGTACCAGGGATCGTATTGATGGATACCTCTCCACGGGAGTACCCCCCAATATTCATCACTGCATAGGATGAATCTGGAAATTCGCCTTCAAATTTACTCTTTCGTGCCTCCACTTCAACTCTCAGTGGAGAAAGTCTTGTATTCACTAGATCACACATTTTTTCAAACGCATTGACTCCTTGATTTGGGAGGGTGCTATGCGCCTGTTTACCTCTGACCTGGATTTCATACCAGAGGGTTCCTTTGGACGCATGCCAAATCGTGTCGAGTCCAGAACATTCTGGCATCAACCCTACGCAATCTTTACCTCGTGGTAGGATCTGGCTCTCCATAAGAAGTGCGGCACCGTTCTTTGAACCAATCTCCTCGTCGGGGGTTATTGTCACAAACAGATTTCCAGGAAAATGCACCTCTTCAGATGTCAAGATTCTTGCGACTTCGCAGATCACTGCAAGACCCCCTTTCATATCCGCGGCTCCTCTCCCAAACAATATTCCATCTTCCAAAACCGGGATGAAAGGATCTTTGTCCCATGCTGTTAGATCACCAGCTGGGACGACATCATAATGTCCATTGAGGAAGAAATTGATGCCTGCTTGAGCGGACTTCTTGGTTCCCACTAGAATTGGGCGCTTATCGCTTCCTAGGGTCTTCACCTTTAATCCTAGATCCTTGAGAATTCGGAATAAGTAATTAGCAGCTAGTTCAAAATCAGATCCGCCCTCGGATTCCGTCCGAAATGTGATGAGATCCGAGGCCACTTTCACGATAGCCGCCTTATTTATTTGATCAATCATAGAGGAGGTGGGTTCCGGCATGAAGGGATTGCCTCCAAAAGAACTTCACTCATGTTTAAATCAGAAAAAATTTCCTTTGCACACAATTACCTTGCAACACTCATTTCATTAAATGACCTAAATTGGTTTTGGGTGATTTGATTTAACAACTCTACTTACTTCAAATCTGATCCATACCGAAGAACATATGGGATCCATGATAATCTTATAATATTTCATTGAAAATCCACAAAGAACAGAATCTGCATAAATATGGGACTTGTTAGTTGATGTGAGAATATGTGTAGACTATTAGGGGTAGTTGCAAATAAGCCAGATGAGTTCTCGTCTGCACTTGAACAGTTTAAAGAGAAGTTTTCAGAAACAAATGCCGACGGATGGGGAATAGGATGGTATCAAAATGATATGGCACAAGTTTTCAAAGAGGGGATCCCAGCCCATGACCCAACAAGTCAATTGAACCGATTATCAAAAGAAGTCAAATCCCAGATTATTATTGCACACGTAAGAAAGCTGTCGCATGGACCACCTTCTGAAGAAAATTCCCATCCTTTTCGATTTCACAATTGGCTATTTGCCCATAATGGGATTATTGATAGGGACCATCTCTTTTCACTTTTGGATCCCAAATATCAAAAACAACTCAAAGGAGAAACAGATTCTGAAGTTTATTTTTATTGGCTTCTTCAGAACATCGAGATCCACAACGATGATGTCATTCAAGGCGTGAAAGACGCTATTAAAGAAGTTATATACAAAAATTACACAGGCTTAAACTTCCTATTATCGGATGGAACTACTCTTTACGCATTTAGATATTCTCAAAGCCCCCAGGATGCATACACACTTTATAAATTGGTAAAAAAACCTTCAATTTCATATGAAAACACTGTGTTAGTTTGTTCAGAACCCTTGACAGACGAAGAATGGGATGAAATTAAAATTGGGTATATGCTTATTGTGAGAAATAACCTAGATCTGAGTGAAGTGAAAATCTTAGGACCCTAGTCGAGATAGATTTGACTCTGAGTGTACATCATTTTTATTCTCTAGTGTTTGCATTCAACATAACGCTCCAAAAAATTGGTGAAATCTATGCAAAGAGGAACAGGATACGAGCAAGTGATCTGGAAGGGACTAGAGGCTTTAACAATCGAAATGAGTGTGAGATTACGTCTTTCTTCCTTCAGTGTAAATATTAGAGATCGAGCCGACTTGTCTTGCGCAATATTTTCGGAGCAAGGTGAAACAATTGCCCAACCTGCCCACATTGGCCAGCCAGCCCATCTTGGCCCAGGATTTCAGCTGACAGCAGAGGCCCTGATTTCAAGTATCCCCCATTGGGACGAAGGAGACGCCGTGGCTACAAATGATCCCTATCTGGGTAATCTTCATTTGCCCGACATATCCGTAATAAGTCCTGTCTACTATCACGATGAACTGATCGCTTTTGTTGGTAATCGTTGTCACCATTCTGATATAGGAGGGCATCTTCCGGGATCGATGGGATCAGGAGCAACGGAATTATATCAGGAAGATTTTANNGACAAAGGCATTCTCAGTATGATCCAAGCCAATACAAGGACACCAGCTGACAGGACAAGTGATCTGTTTGCCCAAATCGCCGCAAATGACACTGGAATTGAGAGACTACTTACCTTAATCTCAAAATATAACCTCGAAGAAGTTATGAGCGCTGCCCAGTCCTATATTGATTATTGCGAGCGATTAATGAAGACGGCTATCGCCCAATTGCCTGAAGGCTCCTATTATGGAGAAGATGTGCTCGATGACGATGGTATTAGAGATAAACAGCTGAAGATTGTTGCCACTATAATAATACATGGTGACACACTTACAATTGATTATACAGGTACGGATCCTCAAGCTGAAGGATCAGTGAATCTCTCGCGATCAATGGCTCTTGCAGGCTCCTTCTATGCGGTGAAAGCAGTAACTGATCCTGTAGCACCGACAAATTCTGGTTCATGGAGGCCTGTGAAGTTATTTTTTCCCCCAGGTACAATCGTATGTCCCTATTTTCCTGCACCCGTTGCAGGTGGTAATGCCACTGTGCAGCGATTAGTTGATACCTTGTTACGAGCATTTGCTCAAGCCATTCCAGAGCATATTCCGGCTGCTAGTACAGGAGCAATGACCGATACAACTCTTGGAGGAGTCAAAGAGGAGCCATCCGGAAATTTAACGTCTTGGGCTTTCTATGAGACGATTGCTGGAGGACATGGAGCACGACCCGCCAAGGATGGCGTCGATGGAATCCACACATATCTCACAAATACTGAAAACACACCGATTGAGACCCTTGAAAGAGTTTTTCCCTTCAAACTTCTAGCCTATGAGCTTATCGAGGATTCGGGCGGCGCTGGGAGATTAAGGGGGGGAATGGGGGTCAGAAGAATCTATCAAATGAAGACTCCCGTCGAATTCGGGATAGCTGGAGAGCGTATGAAAAGCCAACCTTGGGGCCGTCTGGGAGGCCTACCGGGCAGAAGTTCCCGGTACTATACGATCATCAAAGGCAAAGAAACGCCCGTAATTTTCTCTAAAGCGCGTGGAAGACTACCTGTTGGAGGTATTCTAGTTATAGAAACAGCTGGAGGCGGTGGTATCGGAGATCCGCAGACAAGAAAAATTGAGGCGTGTTTCAATGACTGGAAAGATGGTCGAGTCTCCTTAAAGATCCTTCGAGACGTCTATGGTATCACAATAGTAGATGGACGACCAATCCGAGGATCGAAGTCTGATCAATCATTTCCAAAGGAGGGCTAGTGATTGGTACGAATCGGAGTAGATATCGGGGGAACCTTTACAGATTTTATCGTTCTTNNAACTAAAGTTCATTCGACTTCTTTAGAGCCTTCTAGAGCCTTCTTATCAGGAATTGAAAGGATATTAAATAATGAGAAGATCTCTTCATATGACGTCCACTTCCTTGGCCATGGCACTACTATTTGCACAAATGCGCTTTTGGAAGGTAAAGTACCCGCAACAGGACTCTTAACGACAAAAGGATTTAGAGATGTCCTAGAGATCGGACGGCAAAACCGACCAACCTTATATGATTTGTTCTTCGATCGACCGGAACCTCTCGTAAGCAGAAGACATCGGAGGGAAATCTTAGAAAGGATCAATGCGGACGGTACAATTGAGACTCCACTGAATCAAGAAGATATTGTTCGGGAAGTTCAATTTCTTAAGGAGGAAGGAGTCACCAATATCGCTGTCTGCTATCTCTTTTCATACGTCAATCCCTCGCATGAGATGGAAACAAAACGCCTTATTTCGAAAACTTATCCAGAAATGGATATTTCAATCTCAACTGAGATTGCTCCTATCTATCGGGAATATGAGCGGACCGCAACCACCTGCGCAAATGCGACGCTTCGAGGTGTGATGATAGCATACTTGGAAGCGCTTCAAGGGCTGACTGGAGGATTATATGAGAAACTTGTCATCTTTGACAATGCCGGGGGACTAATGTCTCCTGAAGCGATGAAGGAACGCCCTGTTTATGCCCTCCTTTCCGGCCCTTCAGCAGGAGTGGCAGCCACGAGCTATCTTTCCGCCAAGTTTCAGGAACCGAGCATGATCGGCTTCGATATGGGAGGAACATCATGCGATGTCTGTCTATTATATCAGGGCAATCCAGAAATGCGCCGTCAANNTCCAGATTCGATCCATCGATATCGAAACCATCGGGGCTGGAGGCGGAAGTATAGCATGGGTAGATAGAGGAGGCGCACTTTATGTTGGTCCAAGAAGCGCTGGTGCGGATCCAGGACCAGCATGTTATGCTCGAGGAGGTACTGATCCAACGGTCACAGATGCAAACTTAGTTGCTGGAAGACTTGGGCCAGAAGGGTTATTAGGTGGTGAATATCCCCTAGATGAGAACCTTGCTTGGGAGGCACTTCAGCAGATTGACCCAGATCCAGAGAAGGCAAGTGCAGCTATTCTTCGAATCGTGTGTACGAATATGGCAATGGCCGTGCGTAAAGTTAGTATAGAACGTGGTTACGATCCACGCGACTTCATTCTTTGTGCTTTCGGAGGTGCCGGGCCACTACATGCCGCAGTAGTCGCAGACATGACTGAACTCCCCCGGGTTCTTGTTCCACCTTTTCCAGGAAATTTTTCAGCTTTTGGGCTCCTTTGTAGCCGTTTACGCCACGATCTTGTAAAAACGATAATTTTGCCTTTATCTCAAGAAAAGGATGAGATAATCAGCACGCTGGAGCTGGAATTTTCGCAACTAACAAGTAATGCCATCCAATTTCTTGAAAAAGAGGGCTTAGAATCAGAAGATATTATAGTGAATAAAGAGATCGATTTGCGCTATTCGGGGCAAGCTTATGAGCTTACCCTGCCATATGAGGGCGACTTGATTGATTCGTTTCACAAAATCCATCGTGTGAAATTCGGTTGGGCATTTCCTGAAAATATTGTAGAAACCGTAAATATTCGGGTTACTGCACTAGGACCGAGTCCACATGTTGAAATGAACACCCTCTCGATAGGAGATCGCGATAATCCAAAGGCTGCCATTAAAGACCAACGAAAGGTATTTACAGGATTAAAATACGAATATTGTAAAATCTACGACCGCTCGAAGCTTCTTACGCGAGATAGGATTGTTGGCCCAGCACTGATCGAAGAATTTGGCTCAACAACATGGTTACCTCCAGAAGCTTCCTTGGAAGTCACTAAAGAAGGTGCCCTTATGATAACCCTAAAATAAGAGTCGAGATGAACAAATAATAATAACTCTTGTGACGAATTCTACAAAAAATGTATCTAAAAAAAGGGATATACGAAAAAAAGTTTTGGAAACTATCTCATACCCCTTTTTTTATTCATTAATGGCTTCAGTGATAATAGAATTTTTAACTAATTATAAATTAGTAGAACTTATGAAACTGGGGGTTTTGTTTTCTGGGGGGAAAGATTCGACTTATGCGTTATTTAAAGCAATGGAAAAGGAAACAGTTGTTTGTTTAATTTCTATTTTTTCAACGAACAAAGAGAGCTATATGTTTCACACCCCAAACATCCACCTTACAGAGTTACAAGCGAGATCAATATGTCTTCCATTAATTCAAAAATCAACAGAAGGGAGAAAAGAAGAAGAACTTAAGGATTTAAAGCAAGCAATTAAAGAAGCAAAGGAAACCCTCAAGATAGAAGGGATTGTTACAGGAGCTGTAGAATCGATTTATCAGACAGAAAGGATTCAAAAAATCTGTGATACACTTAACTTACAGTGTTTTAATCCGTTATGGTTAAAAAACCAAGTAGAGTTGTTAGAGGAAATCGTCGAGAGTGGATTTCAAGTAATAATCTCAGGAATTTTTGCTTATCCATTAGACAAGAGGTGGCTTGGGAGGGAAATAGACAAACAAACCATAAAAGAATTGATTATTCTCAAAGAAAAGTACCAAATAAATCCCGCAGGGGAGGGGGGAGAAATAGAAACCACAGTGTTGGATGCTCCGTTCTTTCAAAAGAGGATTGAGATTCTAGAGTTTGAAATTCAGGCTAATGAACATTCAGGGATTTTTCTAATAAAAAAGGCAAGATTGGTAGATAAATAATCTTAATTGTGGATTTAATATTGTGGCTTGAAAAGAGATACTGGTAAGATACTATAGAAAAAGGAGTAATATTGTAGACATAAATTCAAAATCCTACAGGAAAAGCTGATTAAATATTAGTTATCTATTAGTTCCTGCCTCCAAGCACTGGGAATCGGTCCAATAAAAGGGCAGGTACCAGAAATAATATGTACACTGGAAAGTTTGCTCAAGAAATGATAAATGCGTATATGTTTTCTAATAAATGCTTCCTTGGGGATTTCGATGGATCGACCTTCAAAGACAGAATACTATCTGAATATTGCGCGAGAAGTAGCTCAAAGGAGCACCTGCCTTCGAAGACGAGTGGGGGCGGTCATTATTCGGGAGGATCAGATTATCTCTGCTGGTTATGCTGGAGCTCCTCGAGGCACCCCAAACTGCATAGATGTTGGGTCTTGCGCTAGAGTGGAAGCAAATATTCCCTCAGGTGAAAGGTACGAACTCTGCAGGAGTGTTCATGCTGAAGCAAATGCAATCATTAATGCTGCTCGGGCCGGGGTTTCGGTGTTGAATGGGACCATGTACATCTATGTCGAGAATCTAGATGGTTCGATAGCAAAGAAAGCGAACTCCTGCCTGATGTGCAAGAGAATCATAATAAATGCAGGCTTAAAAAACGTCATTATCCGCCAAAAACAAGGATTTTTAGACATTCCCATATCTGAGTGGATNNTTCAATTACCAGCATAGAGGAACTGAAATTGCTGGGGATAGAGAAGATTTATGGAGAAACTGCTGACAGATACTGGAATAAGATTATAGTCGCCAGCTATCTTTACTAAAAGCCTTTAGGTTAAACCTCAAATCGAACCAAGTTTTGTCCAAGTATCCATATTATGCAGAACAAGAGGAATTGTGGTAATTTCTAATGTTTCACTAATTTTACCAGGCATTCCACAGCAACAATTATCTGGGTACATGTTTACTTAGTTCTCTTTTCTAAAAAAATAAAAAATTACCATTTATATGATGAAGGTGCGTTCTCCAATCTTATTGGTGAGTTTCATGGGTATATCTTAATGCGTCAAAGCTTTCGGCTACATAGCGTCCACCTCAAGGCCAGTTGAGCTAACCAGATTAGAAACTCTTTTAAATTACTTCAATTTATATCGAGATAATTTATACTGAAATGTAGAAATTTCACTCTGAAGTGGAGTGGAAGAATATATGCGAGATTTTGGTGAAACAGTGATACGACAAACGATAGAAATGTTGTTCGAGGAACAATCAACCCATGATTTTATTTTAGATTATTTCTTTCAGGCACTTGTTGATGTTTCCGAACATTTTGATATCCCCCAAACAAACGTTGTGAATATAATTCTAGAGACTGGGGAGCGAAAGAATTTTGAAAATGGCGCAGTAGCTGCGCAGTTTATGAGTTTTTTACGTCAGCTAAAGAAAGGCCCATGGCAACCTCTGAATAAATACTGACAGTAAAAAAATAATACAATATTTTTATTATTACTAGAGATCTCTCCGTCCTCTTTTACTTTCTACGTTGTGAATATGCACATGTTCTCCGATATCAATGTCTTGGGTGGTTCTACCAATCACCTCACCATATTTGATGACATCTTCTCCTTTAGCAATTTCCTTTAATGCGATTTTGTGGCCAAATGGGATCGTATTGAGCAGGATGATTTCCAATTTATTGCCCATGACTTCAAACGTGATTAGCTGACCTTTCTCAAGATCTTTTAAGGCAGTAGCAACATTATCTTTTGGGTTGATTACAACTACGGTTCGCCAGCGGGCTTTCTTTCCTGAACTCAGCATTGAAACCTCCGAATGATTTCATGTCATAATAATTGCTTCAAAATTTCACGTTTTGGAGCACTCAACATCTATACCTGAGACATTTAATTTGAACGAATTCTGCTTTTTAAACAAGTAAGATGAAATCTTTTTTTTCTTATTCCTAGTGCTTACTGCCGCATGTATGAAATTTAAGTTCCAATCAGATATTGACTGAAGAGGATCATAATGAGAATTCCAGAATTTAAGGATGTATTGGAAGCACAACGTCGGATAACTCCATACCTAAGTAAAACTCCGTTACATAGCTATCCAGCAATTAATGAACTGATAGGAACTGACGTGTATATTAAACATGAGAATTATCAACCTGTTGGAGCTTTTAAAATCCGGGGAGGTATTAACTTAATCTCTCAACTACCAGAGAATCTAAAACAAAGAGGTGTTATTGCAGCTTCAACCGGCAATCATGGACAATCAGTAGCTTACGCCTCGAGACTTTTTGGGGCAAAAGCAATTATTGTAGTGCCGGAAAAAGCAAATCCTGGAAAGGTGGCTGCTATGAAGGGTATGGGAGCAGAGGTTATCTTTCATGGAGCCCATTATGATATAGCAAAGATCTATTGTGAACAACTGGCGCAAGAACAGGGATATCGCTATATTCATTCTGGTGATGAGCCAGATTTAATCGCTGGTGTTGGGACTTATGCGATAGAGATGTTACACCAAGAACCAGATCTTAACATCATAATTGTACCAATCGGGGGCGGTAGTGGTGCTGCGGGTGTATGCATTGCAGCAAAAGCTATTGATCCTCAGATAAAGGTAATTGGAGTTCAATCTGAAGCCTCACCGGCAGCTTATAACTCATGGAAACAGAAACAATTAGTCGAAGCACCAAACCAAACATTTGCTGAAGGTCTAGCCTCAGGAATTGCTTTTAGTTTACCACAAAAGATCTTATGGGATAAATTAGACGATTTTATTCTAGTTAGTGAAAAAGAACTTATGCAAGCTATGGTTTGGATGATTGAACGGGCTCATACCCTCGCAGAAGGAGCAGGAGCTGCGGCATTAGCTGCAGCGTTTAAGATTCGTCAGCAACTTCAGGGCAAAAAAGTGGGAATTGTGTGTTCTGGAGGCAATACATCACTAAAACATCTAAGGATGGCCTTAAATACCGATAACTATTAAATCTCTTGAATGTTGTCAAGTTTGTTCAGCAAAAATCTTGATGAAGGTATTTCCCTCCTCATGTTGATTAAAAAAAACGCGTATAGCAGATATAGTGAGTAGAAAAAATATTTTTGGTCGTCCAGGTATTGTACGGGGCTCTGTATAACGTTCAACGAATCCCTTACGTTCGAGACGAATTAAAGTATCATAAACAGTTGTTTGAGGGAGATCACAACGTACAACAAGTTCTGATCGGGTAGCGCCCCCAGTACAACGAAGCGCCTCAAGGATCAGGCGGTCATTTTCT
>JABAOC010006132.1_pt4 | contig 12229 bp, 12 predicted proteins | sample 7062161 | NCBI WGS metagenome assembly JABAOC01 (sample SAMN14538625, study PRJNA623070) | marine sediment metagenome | biome: marine biome [ENVO:00000428]; feature: marine pelagic biome [ENVO:01000023]; material: deep marine sediment [ENVO:00002113] | place: India: Gulf of Khambhat ... | reverse complement strand
TCGTAGGGGTCCTGGAAGGTTATCAGGTGGGGCTTTCCTGGCATTGCTCTCTGGGCAGTTATAGTGTTGTAGCTGACAGCCTGGCTGTGGTAGATGTCGCAGTCAGCCCTCTTGTAGTACTCCATTGATGAGAGTCGGGAGAAGAATGCACGGATGGGGAGGGGCAACCCTTCATAGGACGGGAATCCGTAGACCGTGAAGCCATCTACCTCCTCAATCTCACCCTGATGGCCCCTACGCACTGTTACGACGTAGACCTCATGCCCACGTTCAACGAACCCCCTGCCAAGGGTGCGGGTGAGGAAACCGAAGCCCCCGTGGAAGCCCCACTCGAAGACCTCTGGAGAGACTAGGCAAATCTTCATCAGGGCGTCACCGCAACCATGGCAGTTCGAGACTTAAGTTATAGTTATAGATAAATCATTCATTCGCACCATAGTAAAAGAGGAAATGGGCGGAGAACATTACGCCGCATTTGAAGGCAAGGAACGACCACTAAGTACAGGAACCACGGGGCCTCTGGTAAGCATCGTGGTCCCGATCTACAACGAGGCCAAGATCCTCAGGACTAACACAGAGAGGCTGAGGCGGTACCTAAGTGAGAGGCTACCCGGACACGAGATAGTTCTATGCGAGAACGGCAGCGTCGACGGGACAGCCGAGATAGCCAAGGCTCTATCGGAGGAGTTTGAAGATGTCAAGTTCCTGGGGCTGCCCGAGCCGTGCCTCGCCGAGGCCCTCAAGGCGGGCTTCAGGGCCGCCAGAGCGGAGAAAGTCGTCTACATTCCCATAGACCTCAGCGTAGACCTGGAATTCGTACCCAAGAGCGTCAGACTCCTAGACGTCTTCGACATAGTCGTCGGATCCAAGAGACTAAACTCAGAGCTCGACCATCGACCACTCGTTAGGAGGGCCCTTAGCAGGGTCTACCACGGCATGGTCAAGAGCTTCTACGGCCTCAACTTCACGGACACTACATGTGTTAAGGCATACAGACGGAACACAATCCTAGATCTTATGGATCGGATACCGACTTCAAGTGGGATCTACGAGACCGAGCTGTTAGCGGAGGCCCTGAGGGAGGGGCTGGAGATCGTCGAGGTTCCGGTGGCAGTCGAGGAGCGCAGAGCGAGCAGGGAGGTGCTCGGCAGCAAGATAATTAGGAAGCTAGAGGACCTGCTATCCGCAAGGCTGAAAACCATCACCATTTTCGTTGGGACCCCTTTCTTCATCGGGGGTCTACTATCTTTATTCAACCTGAGCATCGGGAAGCTGAGATCGGGAGCCACTGGGGGCTTCGTCAACCCGTACTCCTTCCTGCTTTCCATGCTCTCAGTGTTCTTTGGGATCCAGATCCTAGCGTTTGGTCTCCTGACGAACCTGGTAATGCAAATCAGGAGACAGATCTCAAAGCCAAGCAAACGAAGAGACTGATTTTTGCGCGCGCGCGTGAAAAAGACGAGGCGCCCCAGAGGAAAATCCTACCATCGATGCTCGCCACCACTAGAAGATCAGAACGAACACCTTACTCAACCTCTAATATCTCCCGTGGAATCGGCACAAGAGCACTGATATCAGTTGGTCGATCCTTAGTCATCGGACCGCCTCGAGTTCATCTGGGAATTGGCGAAAAGTTTTTCGAGGACGAGCCTTCAAATCCCTAACCAGTCTGTGGCTAACGAGGGGTCTAAGCATGAACCTGGTTGATTTCATAGACGAGATTCCTGAAGGGAATGTCCGTCATTTTTATACTCTGGTCATCTTGTCGCGATTTTCATAGCATACAAGGTTCTTAGTCGCCTGATATCCCGCACGGGGAGACGTCTCGAGCTCGAGCCACACGCCATGAACGCCGTGAGGCTGATCCTCAGGGTGGCATCAGTTTTCTCCGCCCTCTACATTGTATTCTCCATATACGAGATTAATACCACCGTGTTCGTGAGTGGATCAGCCCTCGTCGGAGCCCTTTTAGGCTTCGGCTCCTCCCAGACGATAAACAACATCGTCGCTGGGTTCTATGTCCTGATCTCCCAGCCCTTCAAGGTGAAAGACTACGTGAAGATCGGGGACCTGGAGGGGCAGGTGGAGGAGATCAGCATCAACTACACGAACCTGTACACCCCCACGTTCAACCTGCTGAAGGTGCCGAACACGCAGGTGATGAACAGCAGGGTCCTGAACCTCACCCACGAGGGCTTCATAAAGTACACATTCACCATAGGGTTCGACCACACCATCCCCAACCACGTCCTCATGGGGAAGTGCATTGAGCCCGCCATAGGTGACTTCCACCAGAGGCACAAGGATCTGCAGCTGAGAGTGCCCGAGGCCTACCTCGACACCGGAGACAGGTTTGGCAAGAGCTTCCTGATCAGGATATTCATACCGAAGGGGGAGGCGAAGACCCTCTACACCCTCAGGCCGGAGCTGCTGGACATGATAATGGAGCGGTGGTACAGTTGCACGGGACAATAGAGCTGGCATCTTCTTAGATTAGCCTGAGGAAGCTCCAGTATGGCATACCAACCAACAGGATCAGCAGAACAGATACGAGGCTCGTGACGAGGCCGTAGACGATGATCTGCATCTGAGAGAAGTACCCCGATTTGTAGAAGACGATGTTCGGGATGGTGTTGACGGGCAGGATAACCGCGACGGGAGCTAGGAACGCTATCGGTATCGAGACCAGCTGTGCTTGCAACCCTTGGAGCTCAGTGATGGAAATCGCGAGGGGCACCATCACAGTGGCGTATACGGTAGTCGAGGTGAAGAAGACATGGAGGAACATGGCCGAGAGAACCATCAGGGGGACGAAGACTATTGGCTTCAACTCCGACAGCTTCAGGAGTTCGAAGAACCTAGTCGCCACCGGGTCCAGAGCCCTCCAATGGCCCACAGCCTTCGCGAGGAACATGCTCGCGGCGAAGAGGGCGATAGAACCCCATGGGACCTCGCCAGCGAAGCCCCCGACCCTCATTACCCCGAAGCCCGGCACGAACAGCATTAGAGAAAGCGCAAGGCTAACGAGACCCGAGTTGAAAGGGTGGAGGCCGTCGGTTATCCAGAGCAGCAGAGCCACAGAGAAGAGGACGGCTACCACCTTCTCCCCCCGGCTGAGAGGGCCTAAGCCGCTCCTCAGATCCCTTATCCTGCCGATGACTTCAGGCGAGTCTACGACCTCTGGCTTAAACAATCTTACGCATAGGATCCACGCGAACACCAGAAGCAGCAACGCCAGCGGGAACCCCATCTTAAACCAGGCGAACCAGTCGAGGACGACGCCGGTTGCGGTCTCGATGTAGTCTGCAGAGATGGGGTTGGGGACCGTAGCAGTCAGGAAGGCTGTGGAGCAGATGTTGTTGGCGGCCATCGCCATGAGCATCACGGCGGCACCGAACCTGCTTCGCCCTCTCTCGACCTCGAAGGCCTCCACCAGACCTGTGCAGATCGGCAGGAGTAGGAACGCCTTAGCTGTAGTCGACGGGGAGAGGGGCGCGACGGCGAGGTTAGCGAGAGCGACGGACAACACGACTCTGTCCGGGCTCCCGCCGATGGAGGTGGCGATCCAGAGTGCGATGCGCCTCCCGAGGCCGGAAGACTCCATACCTTTCGCTAAGACGAAGCCCGACAGGATTATCCAGAGGCCGCTGCCACCGTAGGTGGAGAAGAGGGAACTTACGAACTCCTCTGGGCTCAGGTTAACCTGGAAGAGGGAGAGGAGGGCAACGACGAATATGGACGACTCGAGGTGCCTCCCGGGGTAAAGGCTCCAGACTATCAGGGCCAAGAACAGCACCCCAAGGATCTGCCCCTGTATCTGGGAAGTGGCGGCTATCCAGAGGAACAAGCCGAAGGCAAGAGCCGTCGACGCCGCCTTAAGAGTCTCCTCATTAATCAAGCCGCCTTCACCGGTCTCAGCTTTCAAGGAGGCTCAGATCGGTGCTTATAATTATTCCGAAAAATGAGGCGAGCCTCATTCTACGAATATTTTTATCTTCAAACTGGAATAATCATACAAAGTTTCGGTGATAAAATGACGGATCCCATCTGGATAGTCAGGGACTACGAGAGGTGCAGCGGTTGCCGGAGGTGCGAGCTAGCGTGTAGCATGCACCACGAGGGTTGGATGTGGCCGGAGGCCTCACGGGTCAGAGTCTTCATGCCCTTCCCTGGGCTGGAGGTGCCCCACCTCTGCACACAGTGCGACGACTACCCATGCGTCGAGAGTTGCCCGGTCGACGCCCTCTCGGTGGACGAGGACACCACGGCGGTAATTGTGGACAGAGAGAAGTGCACCAGCTGCAGCCTGTGCATCAAGGCATGCCCTGGCCAGGTTCCCTTCCTCCACCCTGGCGACAATAAGGCGACAATCTGCGACCTCTGTGGAGGCGACCCGGAGTGCGTCAAGGTCTGCCACGAGGCGAAGTATGACGCCCTCAGATCGGTCGAGGAGAGGATGAACGTCCACAGGAAGCTCTTCGCAAGGCACCCCGTAGACGTGGCGAAGGACCTGGCGGTGAAGCTCTTCGGGGAGAAGGGGGAGGAGGTGATCTAGGTGCCGGGCGGGTACGCAGGCAAATATCTGGACGTCGACCTCACCAGGGAGAAGGTTAGGGACACCACCATCGACGATGAGATCCTCGAGGACTACTTCGGCGGCAGGGGGCTGGCAGCGAAGATCCTTTGGGACAGGATCGGCGAGAGGTGGCCAGAGGTCGATCCGCTTGGGCCGGATAATATCTTCACTGCCCTCACGGGCCCCATGACCGGAATTTTCCCAGGTGGGCGCATCTGCTGCTCGGGGAAGTCCCCCGTCAGCAATGGCACAGTAGGCTCCACAGCAAGCACTGAGTTCGCTCACGAGCTCAGGACGGCTGGCTACGACGGCGTCATCGTCACGGGCATGGCCAGCAGCCCCGTCTACATCCTGGTAACGGATGAAGATGGCGAGATAAGGGACGCGAGCCATCTTTGGGGCAAGGTCGGCGAGGAGACCATCAAGATCCTGAACAAGGAGGTCACATCCGAGCTAACCAGGCGGAAGCCGAACGTGGGCCTCTGGAAGGAGCCTGGGATGATATACGTTGGCCCCGCCGGCGAGAACAAGGTCAGGAACGCAGCGGTCATGAGCAAGATCTGCCACGCCGCCGGCTACGGAGGATACGGGGCCGTCATGGGGTCGAAGAACCTAAAGGCCATCGTGGCGAAGGGTAGGGGACCATTACCCGATGTCTTCGCGCCCGAGGCGGTTAAACTGCTCTGGAAGAAGGCCCACGAGCACACGATAAGCGCAAACGGCTTCCGCCGAAGGGGCACCGGGTACGCGGGGTATTCGGTGGGAGCCGAGACGAGCTCGGAGCCAGTGAGGAACTGGCAGGAGGAGTGGCACGACGAGAGGGGGTTCGGCGGCCCGATGTTCGAGACCAGATACTGGGTGAAGAAGTACTGGGCTGACTTCAACTGCACCATGAGCTGCATGAAGGTGAGCTGCATTAAGAGCGGGAGGTGGAAGGGGGATATCACCGATATGCCAGACTACGAGCTGGAGGCTTACTGTGGCACCAACCTCGGCATCTTCGACCCCGGGGACAACATCCACATGAGCGCAGTCATCGACAACCTCGGTCACTCGGGCATCAACGGCCCCAACACGATGGCCTTCGCAGCCGAGCTATACCAGCGGGGAATCCTCACTGAGGAGGACTTTGGCTTCAAGGTGGAGTGGGGCGACGCCGAGGCGTTCACGAAGCTCGCCTGGCTCATCGCGAAGAGGGAGAAGATCGGCGACATCCTGGCCGAGGGCACGTACAGGGCTGCGAAGAAGATCGGCGAGATGAGGGGCGTCGACTGTATGCCGTACGCGGTTCACGTCAAGGGAATCGAGATAGGAGCCCACGGCACGAGAAGCGACGCCGACTACACCCACGACGCATGCTATGCGGTGAACGTCCAAGGCGGGGACCACACGAGCACCGCCTCAGACGGGTACAGGGAGATGTCCGGCTCCGTCTTCAGCGACTCCGGCGTCTACTGCAACTTCTGCTTTGCCCCACAGGAGCTGAAATTCGACTTCGCCAAGGCCATAACCGGCTTCAACATAACCCAGACTGGCTGGCGCAGGGTGAACGGTCCGAGGATAGTCACCCTCCAGAGGGCGCTCCTCCTGATGGGCGGGCCAGACGTCTTCTGGGAGCCCGTCGAGGACGACGACAATCCGCCGCGGTTCTACGAGCCCCTCCCCTCAGGTCCCTACAAGGGTAAAATCACGGACAGGGAACTCGTCGAGCAGAAGAGGAGCGCTTACTTCGAGACCCTTGGCTGGGACGAACGCGGGATCCCCAGGAAGGAAACTCTGGAGAGGCTGGGCCTGGGCGACCTCGAGACCGCGATGAAGAAGCTCAGGAGATAGACCCTCACCCATTTTCTTTATCTTAAACAACTCCCAGTTGTTACTGAGATGAGGATCACTGTACGCGTCTTCGGGGAGCCCGTAAAAATACTCGGCAACAGGCACAACCTCGAGCTCGAAGAAGGGGCAACGTTCACGACTCTGGCAAACCGTCTTGCTGACAAGGTGGGGCTTAGACGTTACGGGTACTTCGGCGATTACAAGGTGGGTGGAGGGGAGTTGGCGATCCTCGTGAACGGGAAGAACATCGAGCTCCTTGACGGCGTCAAGACTGCCCTACAAGATGGGGACGAGGTGGTCATCCTCATCCCGACAACGGGCGGCTAATGCAAGTTGCAGACTAGTCCTCTTCGACACTGAAACGCTTATTGGCACTTATCACCTCTTCAATATCGGTGTTATCGATTGAAGGGATGGAACGGTCGACTCCTCAGGGTCGATCTGACCAAGGGAAAGACGGTGGTGCAGGAGTATTCCGAGGAACTAGCGAGGAGGTTCGTCGGCGGCCGGGGCTTCGCCATCAAGCTCCTTTGGGATGAGCTGAAGCCGGGCACCGACCCCCTCAGCCCCGAGAGCATGCTCATCTTCGCCACAGGGCCCCTCACAGGGTTCGTGCTCCCCAACAGCGGAAAGATGGTGGTCGCGGGCAAGAGCCCCCTGACAGGAGGCTACGGGGACGGCAACCTGGGCACCCAAGCCTCGCCAAACCTCCGAAAGAGCGGCCTGGACGCGGTTGTGATCAAGGGCAAGGCCGAGCAGCCGAGCTACCTCCTCATCGAGGACGACAACTACGAGATCAGGGACGCCGCCGACCTCTGGGGCCTAGACGCATTCAAGGCCGAGGCCAAGCTGAAGGAGGAGCACGGGAGGGCGTCGGGCGCTCTGCTAATCGGACCTGCGGGCGAGAACCTCGCTCGGATATCGACCGTCGTCTCCCAGGAGGGGAGGGCCGGCGGCAGGCCGGGCATGGGGGCTCTGATGGGCTCGAAGAACCTGAAGGCCCTGGTCGTCCACGGCACGAGGGAGCTGCCGGCCTACGACCCCGAGAGGCTTAAGGAGCTCGGTCAGCGGGGTTATCAGGCGATCCTGAAGAAGGACAACTACAAGTTCTGGAAGCGGCAGGGAACCATGGCTACCGTCGAATGGTGCCAGGAGGCCGGCACCCTCCCGACCCACAACTTCAGGGAGGGCGTATTCGACAAGGCCCCGGACGTGGACGGCAACACGATGGAGAGGATGGTGACCAAGCAGAGGGGCTGCCCCAACTGTAACATGATCTGCGGGAACGTCATCGAGGACACGGAGGACCGGGAGAGCGAGCTGGACTACGAGAACGTCACCATGCTGAGCTCGAACATCGGCGTCGGCGACCTCAAGCAGGTGGGGACCCTGAACAGGATCTGCGACGAGCTCGGCCTGGACACGATAGGGGCCGGCAACGCCATCGGCTTCGCCATGGAGGCCTCTGAGAAAGGGTTGATAGATCTCGACATCGCCTGGGGCGACTTCGAGGGCTCCAAGAAGCTGCTCACCGACATTGCCTACATGAGGGGGGTCGGGGCCACCCTTGGCCTCGGGACCAAGAAGGCGGCTGAGAAGATAGGGAAGGGCGCCGGCGACTTCGCAATCCACGTCAAGGGGCTGGAGTGCAGCGCCTACGACTGCCACCTCTGCCCGGGGATGGCCCTCAGCTTCGGCACCTCCCCGATAGGGGCCCACCACAAGGACGCCTGGGTCATCTCCTGGGAGATATCCAGTGGCAAGCGGGCCGAGTACGGCCCCGAGAAGGCGGACAAGGTCATCGAGTTCCAGCGGATAAGGGGTGGCATGTTCGAGAGCCTCGTCGCCTGCAGGTTCCCCTGGATAGAGCTCGGCTTCGAGCTTGACCACTACCCGCCTTACTTTGAGGCCGCGACGGGGGTCAAGATGAGCCTGGACGACTTCTGGGCCCTGGGCGATAGGGTCTATTCCCTCATCAGGGCCTTCTGGGTCAGGGAGTTCGGCGGCAAGTGGGACAGGCACATGGACTACCCGCCGAAGAGGTGGTTCGACGAGCCCCTTACCAAGGGAGCCCTGAAGGGGAAGCACCTGGACAAGGAGAAATACGACGGCTTGTTGCAGGTCTACTATGAAAGGAGGGGCTGGGATGACAGGGGCATACCGACTAAGGCAACGATGAATAGACTGAAGCTTGAAAAAGAGGCGGCTGAGCTGGAAAAGTACGTGGAATTACAATAAACCTTCTCATTTTTTTATCCTGCCTTGTCTTCTTTTTAAAACTGTTTGAGTAGGCTTCGGTTTGAAAGGCGGTAGCTCAACGGGAAAGCTAGTAAGCCAGTTCATCTGGCCCTCGAACTCGCTCAGGAAGCTGGGCAGCTCGAAGACTGAGACGACTGGGACCCTCCTGTAAATCTTTTTCCTGGCCGGTTGTAGCGAGAGGGCTACGGGGACGAAGACGGCCCGTTGCCACCCCCTCAGCTTGATCCTCTTGGCCACTGTGGAGGCGTTCTCGCTAAGCACCCGCACCTTGTCCAGGTGTTCCTCTATGATCCTCCTAGCGGTCGCGTTGCCCAGCCCTCTCGACCAGTGCTTGCACTCCGCGCAGACGACTATGGGCTTCCTGGCGGCCAGGACGTCTATCTCCCAGCGCCTCCCCTCAGCCTGGAACCGGAAGCGGCGGCTCACGTTGTAGCTATTCTCCTCGAAGGTGTAGGCGACCATCTCCTCGAACTCGAGCCAGCCGAGGACTCGGCCGACCCTCTCGAAGTCGGCCCCTTCCCTGATGGCCTTCACGGCCAACCTAAGACGCTGTTCAGTAGAAGCCTGGATGATGCCGTCCTCCTCCTCGATGAGCCCTTCCTTGATGAGTCCGGCTAGGAGTTCTTCGAAAGACTCACCCGTTATACGGAAAGACTCTCTGAGGGATTCTTTACCTACCGGCTTCCCATGGGTCTTTACAAGCAGTTCGAGGAGGAGCTCCCTCTCCACGACGTTCAAAGGATCGCCCGAGCAGGCATGCCTCTGATGATTTAGAAGGGTTTCGCTCAGATGATGAGGCTAAAGTTCCAGATGCAGGCGCCCAGTCGCGTGAGGCCGTGGACCAGCGGGTATGCGAGGAGGGCCCGTAAGGCCGGCCGCTCGGTCAGCCTTATCAGCAGGTATGGGACGCCGATGCCGAGGGCTATCAGGGCGATGTCCACCGGGAGCCAGAGGCCCATCTCCATGAGCTTGATGGTGAATGGGTTCGACTCGTAGATGTAGGGACGGGTGAGGGCGACGGCCGTCGACAGGTGGTCGCCGATGGTGCCCACCAGGAGCATCAAATAGGAGAAAGCCTCGAGCCCGATGCGCCTGCTCCCGGCTAGCAATGTCTCAACCGGAGAAGATGTATCAATAAACTATGATTTAAACATATAATATAGATACGTACGGAAGCATGTTCAGTAACTCGGGATCGGATAGGGTAATTCGCTCTTTTATGTAAAGATCGAGGCCGAGGGATATCCACCCTTCATGGTATATGCCATTGAAACTCGGAGATTAGATCGTCAGAAACAGAGCTTCACTTCGCCTGAAATCCGACCAAAACCTAATAAAAGGTGCTTTTAGACGCCGTTTTTCACGTAGTTGTTAAATATACATTCTACTAATCCTCATCTCGGACAAAAAGGAGATGCAAAAAAATGGCTATACTAATAGCTGGTAGGATCTTTGGACTCATTTGTCTTCTAGTGATCATGCTCGCGGTGGCCTACTTCATCAGGTCGGCCGAGGCCGGGCGGGTCCCTCAGATAAGGAGGGTGCCTGGAATCGACGCCATGGACGAGGCCATAGGCAGGGCGGTCGAGATGGGGCGCCCCGTCGTCGCCTCCCACGGGATAGCAAATCTTAGGGGTGCCACGTACGGGCCGCAGACCATCGCTGGACTGAGCGTACTCAGCTACGTGGCCAAGCGCTGCATCGACGTCGGAGCCAGGCTGATCGTCCCGGTCAGGAATGTCGAGGTGTGGCCCGTGGCGGCCGACATCGTCGAGGCGGAGTACAAGCTGGCCGGCAAAGGCGATCAATTCAACATGGACGACATCAGGTTCTTGTCAAGCGCACAATTCGCGTACTCATCCAACTACATGGGGCTGATGATGCGGGAGAAGCCCGGGGCGAACATCATGATCGGCGCCTACTGGGCAGAATCCTTACAGCTTGCGGAGACGGGCGGCCGGATAGGGGCGATGCAGATCTCGGGCACTGCAAACACACACCAGATAGCCTTCTTCCTGATTGTGACGGACTACTGCCTAATCGGGGAGGAGATCTTCGCCGCTGGCGCATACCTGACCGAGGACGCCCCGCTCATAGCAAGCCTGGCTGGGCAGGACGTGGGAAGGATAATTGGCGTAATACTCAGCGTACTTGGAACCATCCTGATAACGGCGGGGAGCGACATGCTGCTGAACCTTCTAGGTTGGTGATGACATTTGGGAGAGGCTCTTAGAAGGATCGAGATACCCATAATAATCACCGCCCTATGCACCCTGCTCCAAGTCATACCATACTACTTAGATATCCCCGTAATCGCAGATGCAGCGGACACGACCAGGAACTTCGTGCTGCTGGTCGTTGCGATGGCCACCTTCGTCGGGGTCATTTCAATCGGCATGTTGCACGTAAAGAGGATTCAGAGGCAGTCCGAGGGCTGGTACTACAGCTTGCTGATTGTGATCCCTATGATCATCATGGCGTTGACCGGCCTGCCCCTCGAAGGTGTAGGACTGGGGACCGACAACCCCATCTATTCCTTCCTCTTCGATAACGTCCTAACCCCGCTAGGAGGTACGATGTACAGCATTCTGGCCTTCTTCATCGCATCTGCGGCCTACAGGGCCTTCAGGGCGAGGAACATAGAGGCAGCTATAGTTCTGGTCTCCGGGATACTGATGGTGATGTCCAACGCTCCCATATTCACGTCCGTCTGGGGAGGATTCACGACCATAGGCAATTGGATCTTCGACGTCCCCAACGCTGCGACTATGAGAGGAGTCATAATCGGAGCGGCGCTCGGAGCTATAGCATTGGCCGTACGGACGCTGATGGGGATCGAACGCGGATACCTTAGGGGCGGAGGTGAGGAGTAGACGTGTCCTTGCTGGAAAAATTGCAGTACATAGACCGCAGGGTGGTCTATCTGCTGTGCTGGATCTTCGTCCTCTACCCGCTGATGAACCCCCTAGGGCTTCCGGTGCCGATAGGCCGAGACTCGACGGCTTGGAATAACTACATCGAAAACGTGCCGGCTGACAGCGTTATCTTCGTGAGCATGGACTACGGAGTGAGCGCCATGCCCGAATTATATCCTATGACAGTCGCGACGATGAAGCACGTGTGGGGATTGACTCTGGAGAAGAACTGGAAGGTCGTCGTGATCGCCTTCTGGAACCAAGGGCCGCTGGTTTTCGACACCCTGCTGACCCAGGTCAACCCAGAAGAGTATGGCCTCGTCTACGGCGAGGACTGGGTTGAGATGGGATGGGTACCAGGGAGCGAGACAGGCATGGCCGCCCTGGGCACGGACATCTGGTCTCAATTGCCTAGAGACTACCTCGAGGACAGACCCATATCCGAATTGCCCATCATGCAGGACATACGAACAGCAGAGGACGTGGACCTGGTCATAAGCTTCGAGACGGGCACACCAGGGTTTCCCGAGTGGGCGCGCCAGTGGCAAACACCATTCGGCGTCCCGTTCATAGTCGGCTGCATCGGCGTGTCGGTACCTGGAATGGCGCCATACCTGACCACAGGCCAGCTCAGCGCGCTCCTGCC
>JABAOC010012973.1_pt2 | contig 12235 bp, 15 predicted proteins | sample 7062161 | NCBI WGS metagenome assembly JABAOC01 (sample SAMN14538625, study PRJNA623070) | marine sediment metagenome | biome: marine biome [ENVO:00000428]; feature: marine pelagic biome [ENVO:01000023]; material: deep marine sediment [ENVO:00002113] | place: India: Gulf of Khambhat ... | reverse complement strand
TGCATGACTCATGACCCTGTGAACGCTGGTTGCATCTACCCTTCCTCCGACCCATACTCTCTTACTCTGGCTAAGGGGAACGTTTTCGACGAGATGAAACCGCGGATGCTCCCCTTCACTGAGACCCTGGCCGTCTACGACGACGTGGAGAAAGTATCAGCGGTCCTAGAGGACCTCAAGGAGGCGGACCTCGGCATGTCCATCGTCGTAAGCGGGATCTTCGACGAGGTAGGTGAATGTTGTCAGGGGGCGGGTCTAAAAAGGCACACAGTGAATATAGCCCTCGGCATCTGGGGTAGAGAGGACCTAATTCCCGAGAGAAAGGTACTTGACATGGTGACCATGTGCGGCCACGGCCTCGTCTCAAGGTATCTCGTCAGGGACCTCGTCGATAAGGTCAGGAAGGGACTGTTGAGTGTAGATGAGGCTGGTACCAGGCTGCTGGCTCAGTGCGTCTGCGGCGCCTTCAACACCAGGAGGGCCGCGGACCTGATAAGGGAGATGGCGTCAGAGGGCGGGAGGCTAGGAAAATGAAGATCGATGACAGCTGCGTTCACTGTATGCAGTGCGTCCCCTACTGTCCGGTTGCCGCCATCACCTACGACGATGCCGAGGATCTCATGTACGTCGATCAAGACGAGTGCGTCGAGTGCGGCGTCTGCAGGAACTCCAAGGTCTGCCCCGTGGACGCCATCTACCAGCCGGAGTTCCTTTGGCCGAGGACGTTAAAAGCGAAGTGGAGCAGCGTCGTATACGTCCACCCCGAGACCAACATTCAGGGGAGAGGGACGGACGAGATGAAGACGAACGATGTGACGGGGAGGTTCAAGCCGGGGGAGATAGGGTTCGCCCTCGAGCTGGGGAGGCCGAGTACCGGGGCTAGGCTCGGGGAGGCGGAGAAGATAACCGTCAACTTAGCAGGGCTAGGCGTCCAGTTCGAGCCCATGAACCCTCTAACGGGCTTCATCGACACGGAGACAGGGAGGTTCCTTGAGAGCTGGGGCGGCCACGCCCTCGACGACGAGTTCAGGAACACGAAGGTAATGACCTATATCATCGAGTTCAAGGTGGAGGAGGAGAGGATGCTGGAGGTAATCGAGGCGATAAGGAGGGTGTCCCAGGAGATAGACACGGTGATGAGTGTCGACCTCATCGTCAAGTGCGAAGAAAACGGCGGCATTCCAGTGATGCCCTTACTAGACCAAGAAGGCGTCAGCTACTACATCAATGGCAAGACGAACGTGGGGCTAGGTCGCCCCTCATACGACTTCGGGAGTTAGATGTCATCCATATTTTACGAATAATACTAGGTATTACCCTTTGGTCAACGGGTCTGGAGCATGAGTATGGCCTGGGCTAGATNNCACGTTGGCCTGCTGAGCCACTAGAAGCACGTCCTCCTCAGGTATCTCCACGGCCTCCTCCGTAGGCTCCGCCTCCGTCTGGGGCCTGCGCTCAGTCTCCTTTCCCCCCGCCACCTGGTACATCTTCTGCCCCTGGACGTTGATGCTGGTGACCGCGGGCCCCTNNTGGTGACGGCCGGCCCCTCTATCACTATCTCACGGTTCTTTCCCTGAAGTATCACGGTGTGCACGTCGCCCAGCTCGTTCATCTTCATGCCCATCTGCTTCATCATGCGTCGGGCGCGTCGAGAGTCTATTCTAGCCAAGAGCCTCACTCAATGAAAGGGGGTTGGGGGTGCTTATAAAAATCTAGTTGGAGGCCGCCTTCACGGTGGCCTTCAGGAGCATGGCGATGAGCATGGGGCCCGTCCCGCCGGGGACCGGCGTGTATGCGCTCGCCTTCTCATAGACGCCGGGGTCCACGTCGCCGTACACCTTCTTGCCCTCGTAGACGTTGCCGTTGTCGATGACGATGACGCCGTCCTTCACCATGTCGGCCTTGACGAAGTGCTTCTTCTGGATCTCGGTGCTGATGACGTCGGCGTCCTTGATGCGTTTCGCTATGTGGGGGCAGCCCTCGTCCACCTGGGTCACGTTGGACGACAGGTTCATCACGTACGCCGCCAGGGGCTTGCTCAGGAAGTTGCTTGAGCCCACTATGACCCAGTGCTTCCTGTTGGGGTCGATGTCATACCGCTTGAACAACTCCATGATGGCCTCGACGCCCGCGGGCGGGAAGCAGTCCTCGCCCATGAGCACCCGGCCCAGGGTGTTTGGGCTGAGCCCGTCAACGTCCTTCTCGGGGGCGATGGCGTCCACGGCCTTGAGCTCGCTAAGCCCCTCGGCGAGGGGCAGCTGCACCATGACTCCGTGGATCTTGGGGTCCTTGTTCAGTCTGTGAATGAGCGCGACGAGCTCCTCGTCCGTTGTCTTCTCCAGGTGGTGGAGCTCGGCGTATATACCCACCTTCTCGGCGCGCTTCTTCTTGAGGTTCACGTAGCGGGCGCTGTACTTGTCGTCTCCTGTTAGGACCAGGGCGAGGCCCGGGGTCACCCCCTTCCCTTTGAGCGCCTCTACCTCGGCGGCAACCTCCTCCATGACCTTGCTGGTGGCCTCTCTTCCGTCCAGCACGATGGGCATGTCAGCTCAACCCCTTTATGACGCCGTCCTCGTCGATGTCCATGTCGTTGGCTGCGGGCTTGCTTGGGTGGGCGGGCAGCGTGTTTATGTCGCCGCAGTACGCCACTATGAAGCCGACGCCGGTGCTGGGCTTTAGGCCGACTATGGGGAGTATATACCCCTCCGGCGGCATGCCCTGTACACGGTCGTTGTCGGTGAGGCTCAGCGGCGTCTTGGCCATGCATATGGGCATTTTGTCGAAGCCCAGCTTCTCGATCTTCCGACGGTCTCTCCGTGCGCTCGAGGTGAGCTCTATGTCCGCCACCTTGTACATGCTCGTGGCGATGGTCCTGATCTTCTCCTCAACGGGCATGTCCAGGGGGTATAGGTAGTGGAACTCGCTTCCCTTCTCAGCCTCCTCGAGCACGAGCTTGGCCAACTCCTCGCCGCCGGGGCCGCCTTTGAGAACCGTGTCGGTGAACGCCGCTGGTACACCTTCCTTCTTTGCCCAGTCCATGACTACCTTGATCTCCTCGTCCGTGTCGGAGAGGAAGTGGTTCATGCATATCACGACTCGGAGGCCGTGCCTGTGGGCGTTGTCCACCTCGTTGGCTAGTATGGGCAGGCCCTCCTTCACCGCATCGGCGTCCGGGTCCTTGAGCTCCCTGTACTTCTTGCCAGCATGCCGTTTCAGCGCTTTTATGGTGGCGACGATTACGACCAAGTCGGGCTTGAGGCCGCCGGCGCGGGCGGCTATGTTGGAGAACTTCTCCATGCCAAGGTCGGCTCCGAAGCCCGGCTCAACGATGACGTAAGGAGCGAGCTTGAGGGCTGTCTTGATGGCGGCGAGGCTGGGGCAGCCGTGGGCGATGTTGGCGAAGGGGCCGGCGTGGACGAAGGCCGGCGTGCTCTCCAGTGTCTGCATCAGGTTGGGCTTCACGGCCTCCTTCATAAGTATGGCCATGGCGCCTACGCCGCCTATCTCCTTGGCCTTCACCGCCTCGCCCTTCCCGTTGTAGGCGACTGTGATCTCGCCCATCCGCCGCTTGCAGTCCATGAGGTCGCTGCTTATGGCGTGGATGGCCGCTATCTCAGACGCCGTCGTGATCTCGAAACCCGTCTCGTAGGGGACGCCGCCGAACCTGTCGCCGAGGCCGACGACAATGTTCCTCAGGAACCGGCTCTCGATGTCTAGCACACGCTTCCACATCACCGACTTGAGGTCGATGCCCAGCTTGTTGCCCCGGTAAACGTGGTTCTCCATGAGGCTCGTGAGCAGGTCGTGGGCACAGGTTATGGCGTGAAGGTCGCCCGTGAAGTGGACGTTGATGTCCTCCATAGGCAGCACCTGGGCATACCCGCCCCCAGCAGCGCCTCCCTTGATGCCGAAAACCGGGCCCAAGCTGGGCTGCCGTAGGACCACTATGTTTCTCTTGCCGATGTAGCCGAGGGCCTGAGCCAGGCCTACGCTCATGGTCGTCTTGCCCTCGCCGCTCTTGGTTGGCGTGACGGCTGTCACTATTATGAGCTTCCCGTCAGGCTTGTCCTTTCTGTCCCTCAGCACGTGGGGTTTGATCTTGGCCTTGTACTTGCCGTAGAGCTCGATGTCGTCCTCCGTCAGCCCGAGGCCGGCGGCTATCTCTGTGATGGGTTTTAGCTCAGCGTTCTGAGCTATCTCGATGTCAGGTGGAATTGCCATCATGAGTCTTAGAATAGATGATGAAGCCTTTTAATAAATTAACCCGGTTTGCACCAATAAACGCATAAAAAAGGGGTGGGGCTAGACGCCTTCGTGAAGTACCTTGTACTCCTTCTCCGGACCAGGCTTGGTCAGCGACCACTCGAAGCCTCGCTGGGTGGTCACGTACTCGGGCCACGGGAGGTCTATGGGAGGGTAAAAGTCCTTAGGGAGCAGCGGAGCGACCCACTTGGAGCCTCCGACACCGCCCCCGGTCCTCTCGTTGAACTCCTCCCTGGCTTGAGCCAGTTCCCCGGGGTGGGTAAGCAGGTCGACGATGGTGACGCCTATGGTCTTGGCCGCGGTCGCTATGCCTGGGTCGACGCATGGGGAGTACCCGTTCATGGCGAGCCTGGTCCACGGGGGCAGCGGCTTGTTGGGATCCGGGTTCCTCAGCACCGCGTTCGCGGTGTTCAGCCTCGTCGACGGCGCCGTCCACTGGTAGTCCACGTAGTCGTCTGAGCCCTGGGTGGTGACCCAAGCCGGGAACTTGTACCTGATGTCCCTGTCCACGTGGTCGATGGGCGCGATGGTCTGGCAGGACTCCGTCAACGGCTCCTCCATGGGCTCGAAGCCCAGGTTCTCCTGGATCTTGCGGGCGAACTCACGGGCCTCATCGCCGAACACCGGGGGCCCCACGGTCTGGAGGTTCCTGTAAAGCACCTCCGAGAGCTTCTTGTTGCTGAGCCCTACACGGGTCCGGGCGATTATCCGCTTGGTCACCCTCGTGCCCGTGATCTGTGCCACGCCCTTTGCCGTGTTGTCCAGCACTTTGGAGATCTGTTCCTGCATCTCCAGCAGCGGCGCCCTGTGGGCGTACTGTATCTGCGCTATCTTCGGAGGCAGGTTGTCGCTCGTCGCCTGTCCTCCCACCATGATGTACTCGTTCAAGGTCCAGTACGCCGTGTAGGGCAGCATGGAGTCCTCGACGTACTTGGTAGCGGTGTACATGAGGCATACGGCGTCCAGCGCCGCGGGTATCCTGCCGCCGGCGTGCCCCAGTATGTTGAAGGGAACGTCCTTGGGCCTGAACCAGTTCTCTGGGTGCAGGGCCTCAAACGTGTACAGGGTGTTCCAGTAGCTGGCGGCGTTGATCTCGTACCGTACCGTGTTGTAGCCGCTGGGGTGGTACGGGATCGAGGCGTCGAAGTCATCGTAGTAGCCCTTTGCGGCGTGCACGGGCTTGGAGCCGCAGACCTTCTCCGCGGGCTCCCCGAACAGCTTCAGGGTGCCCTTCAGCCTGTGCTTCTCCATGGCGTGCTTGGCGGCGAGGAACCCGAACAGGGCGCCCGTGCCCAGCCCCGAGTGGGGGTCCGTGTGCCCCGCCGCGTAGGGGTGAAGATTCTCGTCCCTAGGCTTCCGGTAAGGCACCGGGGCCTGGCTCATGCCAGGGACCGCGTCGTACTCGGCGAACCCCCCGATAACTGGTTTCCCCTCACCCCAGACCGCGCAGAACGCCGTGGGCATTCCGCCGCTACCCTCCTCAACGGCCCATCCGTCGTCCCTCAGCAGCTTGACATACGCCGCGGCCGACCGGTACTCCCTGAAAGCCGGCTCAGCGAGGCGCCATATCTCCATGTGGAAGTCGGAGAGCCACTGCCTGTTCTCGTCTACGAAGCTCAGAGCAGCCTGCTTCTCTCTCTGGATCTTACTCAAAACAGTCACCATGAGAGAGTAGACGACCAGTATATAGAATCTTTACCCGTCGACCCGGGATGTCTCACCCAAAGCTTATCTCTGTATCAGCAGGAAAAATAGACAATCGACAGGTGAACGAGAATGGTAACAGTAACCTTCGTGAAGATAGGCTACATTGGGACGACGATCATCATTGAGGCCCTCCTCGACGAGAGATCAGCCAGAAAGGACATGAAGATGAGGGTTGTCTCCTGCGCCGTCAGCATGGACGTCGAGGACTCGGAGGAGGTAGCGCGTATAGCCGCAGGGATCGAAAGCGAGCTATACGTCGTGGTCTCCCCCAACGCAGCCCTCAAGGGCCCCAAGGCTGCGAGGGACATCCTCGCCGAGACAGGGAAACCCATCATAGTGGTCTCGGACGCTCCCTCCCGGAAGGCCTTGAAAGAGCTGCCCGAGGGAATGGGGTACTTCGTCATCTACGGCGACCCCATGATAAGCGCCAAGAGCGCCTTCCTCGACCCCGTGGAGATGGCTAGCTTCAACGGCGACGTCCTCAAGGTCCTGGCCGTCACCGGCGCATTCAGGCTAATCCAGTCAGAGCTTGACAGGGTCATAGACGAGATAAAGGAGGGCAAGAAGCCCGAGCTGCCCCGCCTTGTAATAACAAAGTCCAGGGCGCTGGCGGCGAGCGAGATACAGAACCCATACGCCCAGGGCAAGGCCATGGCGGCATACGAGATGGCGAGGGGCGTCGCCAGCCTCTCCACCGAGGGCGTCTTCAAGCTTAAGGACCGTGAGGAGGCGATCCCCGTGCTCACGGCGGCGCATGAGACGCTGCGTCAGGCGGCGAAGCTCGCCGACGAGGCCCGCGAGATAGAGAAGGCCAACGACACGGCCGTCCGCGTCGCCCACTTCAGCAAGGGCAACCGCCGTCGAAAGGTCAAGCTCTACGACAAGTACTAGCCCTACCTATCCTTTTTTCTTCCTCTTCTGACACGCACGGCAGCGCCTGTGTTGAAGGACAGCATGTCTCCGCGGTTCATCTTGGACTTGCCTACGGCTACTGCCTCGCCGCCGCCGTCGACCACCACGACCTCATCCCCCGGCCGGATGGGCTCCCCGGCGTCCACCACGTGCTTGGCGAAGACGTTTCTGCCCTGCTCGACGTACTCGACGACGTCGTCCCGTACCCTGACGGTGTACTCGAAGCCGTCAAGGGCGGCGAGCCTCCTGGCCCCGGCGATGGTGACCGTGTACAAAGCGTCGTTGGGACGGTAGTTGGCCACCAGCTCCCCGCCGGTGTAGAGGTGCCGCGGCTTCCCCGTGTTCTTGGAGTACTCCACACGGGTGTCGTCTGGGAAGAGCGCCGCCCCAGCGCCCCTCCCGAACTGGTAGTCCGCCACCGCCCTCAAGCGTGCAAGGTCCCTGTTCATCGCTGAACTAGACTCGCTGAGGATTTATAAGACGATTTACACATGATGCTATGAGGTTTCGATTTGCGCTGCGAGGTATGTGGACAGGAGATACGCGGGCAGCCATACTACCGGATCATAGAGGGAGGCAGGATGACTGTCTGCGGGAGATGCGCCAAGTTCAGCGACAAGGAGTGGGACCCCAGGAAGCCGAGGGCCCAGCCCAGGAGAAGGCGCTCGGCGGCGCGCACCCGGCCGAGGCGCAGGAGCGACATCGAGATCGCCGAGTCGACGGAGCTGGTGGAGAACTACGGGACGCTCATAAAGAAGACTAGGCAGAGGAAGGGGCTATCCATCGAAGACTTCGCGAAGAAGCTCAGCGAGAAGGAGTCCGTCATCAAGAAACTTGAGAAGGAACAGCTGAACCCCACCATGACGCTCATCAGGAAGGTGGAGAGGGAGTTAGGCGTCACCCTGATAGGGGAGGCCGAAGTAGGTACGGGAACAGTCCTCACTAGGCCCATGGGGCCCCGCACCCTCGGCGACATGATAAAGCTCAAACCCGATGAAAAAGACGAAAAGGAAGGCTAGCCATAAACGGAGCCATAGTTGTAACCGGCACACCTGGAACCGGCAAGACCACCTTATCCCGGTTGTTGGCGGACGAGATCGACGCCAAGCACATCGAGCTCTCGGCATACTCGGAGAGCCTCGGGTTCGTCATGTCAAAGGACAGGGAGATGGACACCGGTGTAATTGACCTTGAGGCCCTGAGGATGAAGATAGCCGCGGAGCTCAAGGCCACAGACTGGGCGGTCGTCCTGAGCGGGCACTACGCGCACGAGGTTGCGCCGCCGGGGATGACGTTGATGGTGTTCGTGCTCAGGAAGGCGCCGTGGGCGCTAGCCGATGTGCTGCACGGACGCGGCTACAGGGAGGCTAAGGTGTGGGAGAACGTGGAGGCCGAGATAATGGGGGTCTGCGCCGCCGAGGCCTTGGAGACGCATAGGAAGGTGTGCGAGATAGACACGACGAGGTCAACCCCAGGGGAGTGTCTGGAGAAGATGCTGAGAAGCATTCAGGGTAAGGCGATGTGCGACGGCCCGATAGACTGGCTGAGCCACCCCCGAACGATGGAGCTGATAAAGAGAAGTGTACCTTATAGCTAGATGCCCTAGCTGCGGGAAACACATGATGGCCAACACGGCTAACAAGACCCGCACCTGCCCCCACTGCGGCTCCAGATCGGAGCTGTTCAGCCTAAGGGTGCTGGCGAGGGCGGATAACAGCAGGGACGCCGTTAGGATCATTCAGCGGCTCAAGGAGAAAGACGCGGAGACGCGCCCAGGGGCAAGGTTCAAGCGGTTCAAGCCTTAAAGACACAGCCAAGCCTCCGAACCAAGGGCTCTGTCGCTGGGAAGAGTTTCTGGTTTTTATATTAGAGTATGGGATACTGTAGGGTAAGAGGCAACCAGTATGGCGGCAATAACAGGTAGAAAATTCTTCGAGGAGCTGGGGCAGCTCGTCGGCAAGCCGGTCTTCGTGGAGGACACCTCGGGAAAGACGTATGAGGGAGTCCTCCTAGGCTTCGACAGCCAGAGCATGAGCGTCGCCATGGGGGACGTCAAGGGGACACAGGGCACGCTCTACCACAGGCTGTTCCTCACAGGTAACACGGTGGCAAAGGTGATGGCCACGGAGAGGCCGTTCAACCTTAACGGGCTGAAGGAGCGTCTGGAGCGCGTCTTCCCCAACATGGTCCAGTTCTTCCCCGAGGCAGGCGTCCTCGTCGTGATGAACAAGATAAGGCTCAACGAGTCAGGAGTAATCGAGGGCACAGGGCCGGCGGCCGACAGGGTCGAAGACATATACAACCGTTTCGTGGCTGAGACCACCTAACCCCAATTTATTGTGATCTTAAGAGTTAAAGCCGACACACCAGAATAGAGTCCACATGTCGTTCGAGCTCCGGGACAGGGACCTCCTAGGCCGCATCGGGAGGCTTCGCACAAAGAGCGGGGAGGTGGAGACCCCCGCCTTCATGCCCGTCGTAAACCCTCTGCTCCAGACCCTGCCGCCGAGGCGGATGAAGGAAAAGTTCGGCTGTGACATCGTAATAACCAACAGCTACATCATCAGGAGACAGTTCTGCGACGTCCCCGACCTGGAAGTCCACGGGCTGCTGGACTACGACGGAGTCGTCATGACGGACAGCGGCGCCTACCAGATACTCGTCTACGGAGGCGTCGAGGTGACCCAGGCCGAGATAATAGAGTTCCAGAAACAGATAGGCTCAGACATCGCGGTTATACTCGATATACCTACAGGCTGGGATGTGCCGAGAAGCGACGTGGAGTACACCGTGGAGGAGACGCTGCGGAGGGCCGAGGCGGCGATCCCCCACATTGAGGACTCGGAGGCGCTGTGGGTGGGCCCCGTGCAGGGGGGGCGGCACCTGGACCTCGTGGCGCGTTCGGCGAGGCTAGTCGGCGAGATGCCGTACGACGTCCACGCCCTGGGCAGCCCAACAGAGGTCATGGAGAGGTACATGTACCCGGTGCTCGTGGACATGGCCATGACCGCCAAGCTCAACCTCCCCGCCGAGAGGCCCCTCCATCTCTTCGGCGCGGGCCACCCCATGGTCTTCGCCATGAGCGTCGCCATGGGGTGCGACCTCTTCGACAGCGCCGCCTACGCCCTTTACGCAAAGGACGACAGGTACATGACCAGCAGGGGAACCACGCAGCTGAGAGGCCTCCAGTACCTGCCCTGCGGCTGCCCCGTATGCAGGAGCCACACCGCAGACGGCCTCAAGGACATGCCCCGGGGCGAGAGGCAGAGGCGCCTCGCCGAGCATAACCTGTACGCCACGGTGACGGAGATGGACGCCGTGAAACAGGCGGTGGTGGAGGGCCGCCTCTGGGACCTCGTGGAGACCCGGGCCAAAGGGCACCCTCAGATGACTGCCGCCCTCAAACGGCTCTCCGCCTACAGGGAGGACCTGGAGAGGGGCAGCCACGGCTTCAAGGGCCGCGGCGTCTTCTACCACGACTACCACAGCCTAGCCAAGCCAGAGGTCACCCGGTACACCAGACGGCTCATCGATAACTACGGCAAGCCTGAGGGAAAGCCCACGCTGCTGCTCATCCCGGCTCCCCCCGAGAAGCCGTTCAATGCCTACCCCGGGCACCTGCGGCTCAGGGAGGGGCTACAGCCGGGGCTGGAGGAGATACACGTATGCTTNNCCCTACGGCGTCGTGCCGGAGAGCCTGGCCGAGACTTATCCTCTGAGCCAGTACGAGATTGCTGAACCCCTAGACCATGAGACCCGGATGTTCACGGTAGAGAAGACCGTGGAGTACGTCGAAGCGGCCCGCCACCAATGTGTGGTGCTCGTCAGAGGAAACGATGCCTTAGACGACCTATTGGAGGCTGCGCTGAGGAAAACGGTGTCCTCGCTCCAAGTGTTGAGGCCCGATACGGTGTGGGAGAAGGAGACGGGGGAAAAAGTCCTAGAGATTCTAAAGCCCACAATGGACAACCGGGGGGACGGGTCCCGACGTTAAGTCTAGGAAAAAGTAACCTATAAGAATAGGCAGTAAGGATATGTTGTGTCCCCCTAGGTGGCTCAGCTTTGACTGGTTGTCGGGGAAAGGACTGAAACGGCCCGCATGTGCAGATACGCGGGCCTTTCGACTAGGCTAGGTAATAGAAAGAATGGTTAAACTTAGTTTCATGGGCGGCACCCACCAGGTGGGGGGCAACGCCGTCCAAGTGATATCAGATCAGACGAACCTGCTTCTGGAGTACGGCGTCAAGCCCGGCACGCCGCCGGAGTTCCCGGGCCACATAAGGGCCAAGGACGTTGACGCCATCGTGGTGGGGCACGCCCACCTCGACCACAGCGGCGGCGTCCCTCTCTTCTATTTGTCGGAGAGGAAGCCGTACTTCGCGACCCGTACCACGAGCGAGTTCATGAAGATACTCATAAAGGACATGATCAAGCTCAACAGCTACTATCTGCCCTTCGAGTATCTTGAACTCGAGAACATGCAGAAGTACAGGAACGACATCGTCTACGGCCAGAAGGTGAAGGTTAAGGACACGGAGTTCAGGCTCCTCGACGCGGGGCACATACCCGGCAGCGGTATGATAGACATCACGGTGGGTGGAAAGAAGATACTGTACACAAGCGACTTCAACACAGTGCAGACGCGGATCTGCCGCGGCGCCAAGGTGCCGAGGAAGAAGTACGACGCCGTGGTGATCGAGTCCACATACGCGATGCACGAGCACCCCGAGAGGAAGCAGCTTGAGAGGGATTTCGTGAAGGACATAAAAACGACTGTGAACGACGGCGGCAAGGTCCTTGTGCCAGCCTTCGCCGTAGGCCGAAGCCACGAGATGTTAAGCATCCTCCACGCCCACAAGTTCAACGGCTACGAGCTGCTGGACGGCATGGCCAGGGCCGTGAACCAGGTGATGCTCGATATCCCCGAGTCGGTGAAGACCCCGAAGACCTACTCCAAAGCCGTCTCCAAGGTCCACATGATAAGGGGCTGGAGGGACAGGCGGCAGGCCGTCAAGAAGGCGGACGTGATAGTGGCGCCCTCGGGGATGCTCCAAGGAGGCACGGTGATGTTCTACATGGAGAAGCTTGCGCTGGACCCCAACAACTCCGTCTTTGTGGTGAGCTTCCAGGTGCCGGGGACGAACGGCGCCAAGCTACTGGAGACGGGTATGTTCCCGATAAAGGACCGTGAGACTAGGGTCAACGCCAAGGTGAAGCACTTCGACTTCAGCAGCCACAGCGGCAGGACGCCGCTGCAGCAGTTCATCAGGAGGCTAAAAGGCAAGCCGGACGTCTACGTCATCCACGGAGAGGAGGAGAGCTGCGACTTCCTGGCCGAGTGGGTCCGGGACGA
>JABAOC010017238.1_pt2 | contig 12239 bp, 16 predicted proteins | sample 7062161 | NCBI WGS metagenome assembly JABAOC01 (sample SAMN14538625, study PRJNA623070) | marine sediment metagenome | biome: marine biome [ENVO:00000428]; feature: marine pelagic biome [ENVO:01000023]; material: deep marine sediment [ENVO:00002113] | place: India: Gulf of Khambhat ... | reverse complement strand
GAGTTCGGAATCCCATCAATGCGCGCATTAAGGCGCGGAACATATGAGGTTTTTTCCAGTTCGATGATTGATCCCCAGATTCCTGATACGGTTTTAAAAGTTTTGAAATGGGATCACGATCCGGCCCAGCGTTTATTTGAGTGGTGGACGGCAGAACAGTTTTTAATAACAAACGGAAAAGGCGCCCCAGATAGGGCAATGATGGAATCAATGGGAAATGCAAACGGAACCAATCCGTTTGGAACTCTCCCCTTTGTTTATATCAATGAATCCGATACGGAAATTGTTCCGTTGCCTGATGATGATTTGTTAAAGGTTGGCGTTGCAATTCCATTGTTGTTATCCGATTTGGCATTTGCATCCAAATATCAGGCCTGGAGCATGATTTATACCGTTGGCGTTGATGGGGAAATCCCAATCAATCCAAACAGCGTTATCAACCTGGAGTTTGGCCCTGATGGGGAGCGCCCTGAAATCGATATGATCAAACCAGAGGTTGATACCGATCAGCAATTGCGCATGATTGAATCGGTTTTAGCTTTTTTATTCTCAACTAAAAACATCAATGCCGGATCCATCCAGGGGAAATTAACAACCCAAAACGTTGCATCTGGCATTTCCAAAATGCTCGATCAATCGGAATCAATGGAGGATCGCGAGGATCAACAGCAATATTTTATTGATGCTGAACGCGCTGTTTGGAATAAACTCTCCAAAAATATGATTCCCCATTGGATTAAAACAAAACAACTGGCAACCGATTATGCTCAAAATTTTTCTGATGCGTTTGAAATATCTATACATTTTCCTCCAATCTCCATTATTAAATCAGAGCAGGAAAAACTTGATGAGGCGGCATTTCGGATTGAAAAGGGATTTTCATCAACCAGGCGCGAACTCAAAAGATTAAACCCTGGAATGAGTGATGAGGAAATTGAAAATCTGATCGATGAAATCGCAGAGGAAAAAGCGGAAAATATTGAACGGATGCAATCCCGCATTGATTTCGAATCTGATGATGAATCGGATGATGATGAGGATTAATGGCGAAAAATTATCCAAAAGTTAAATATGAAATTAACATGGTTGAGGTTTTGGAACGCGCCATGGCCGATCGCCCGCGCCAGGTTCGCGATAAACTCAGGGGCCTGATGGGATCCGCATTATTCAAACAAAAGTTCGGGGAAAATGTTATTGATAAAATTGCTGAACGAACCGAAAAAAAACGCATTGATAAAAACGGAAAACCATTCAAGGCGCCATATTCCAGGGCATATCAAAAAAGCGATATTTTTTCCATTTACGGAAAAACTCCAAATAAAGTTAATCTAAAATTAACCGGCGAAATGCTGGCATCAATGAAGGTTGGAAAATCTGGATCATTGAAATTAAAAATTATCATGGCGGATAAAATAAACAATGATAAGGCCCATGGGCATATCAACGGAATAAAGCGCCTGATAAATCAAAATGAAAAGGTTCGGTTTAAAAAAGGGAAACGCATGAAACGGAAAACCCAAAAGGTAAAAAGGGATTTTCTGGGATTGCCCCCCGAGGATGAAATTGCAATGATGAAAAAAACCATTCGCGATTTCAATGCGGAATCCCTGGAAATATTAATTGATTTTGAAAAACCTGATTTGGAGTTCGGGGCAACAACAACCCAAATCGAGGCGGCATCTGAAACGGTTGAGGGGCCAACTGAAATCATCGTAACCGCCGGGGTAACCGATGCCGAAAATTAGTTTTGCCGCCAAACAATTCATTTCCGATGCGAAAAGGGTTGAACGGAATCTGAGGTTGCTCAATAAAGAAGCATTCGGCCCCAGGGTTTTAAAAGGTTTGGCCAATAAAGCGCGCTCGATTATCTATAAAAGAGTAAAAGCAGGGCGCGGGGCATCTGGGGGAAAACAAATTAAACTGGCGGCATTAAAGCCATCAACAATTCAGGTTCGAAAAGGAAAAGGAATCATCCGAACATTTAAAGGCAGATCAGTTTTTATTCCTGGGATTGATGGGCGCCCCGATTCTGTTGGGGATCGATTTGGCGCGAAAAAATCAAATCTCACCTTTTCCGGTCAACTTTTAAATTCCATTGATTTCAATATTAATGGCAGGGGATTTACTTTGTTCATCCCTAACACTCAGCGAAAACCTTATAAAAACCATGATGTTTTAAATAAAAAACCGCCCCCAACAAATGAGGAATTGGCCGTTTATCTCCAGGCAGGGCGGGGAAATCCAACTAATATGCAGGCGCGCCCATTTTTTGAGTTAACAAAAGGGGAGGAACGCATCATAATAAAATTGTATAATGATATTTTGAAAAGAATCATTCGGAAAAGGGGTTTTTAAATGAGTGATGAAACAAATAATAATTCAACGGATGGCGTACCAGTGGGCGTCAATGATTCTGCCAGTGGGGAATCAACCGAAACGAAAACATATAGTTCTGATTTCGTTGAAAAGCTGAAAAAGGAAAAAGAAAACTGGAAACTCCAGGCATCCAACAGCAATTCAGAACTCGAAAAGTTTAAAGCGGATCAAAAAACTCGCGAGGAAAAGGCCGCCAGGGAGTCAGATGATTTCAAAAAACTTTTCGAAATGAAATCAAAGGAACTTGAGGATTTGCAAGGCCGTTTGAATGAATCGAAAACCAGGGAACTGGATTCGAAAAAAGCATCTGTTTTAAAAAGCGAACTGGAAAAACTTGGATTGGATTCCAAATATGCTGATAAGGCAACCCGGTTGGCGGATTTAAAGCAGATAAAAATTGATAATGAAACCGGCGTTATTTACGGGGCCGATATGGTTGCCAAAACCCTCTCTGAGGAATGGCCAGCATTATTTGGAACCGCAACCGAAACGGTTAAGCAAAACGCGCCCGCCCATCCAAAACCAACAGGGGCGTTAACCCTGGAGGAATGGCAAAAGTTGCCATATGATGAGCGCAGAAAACGCGAGGGCGAACTTTTCGGAAAACGCTGAAACTAAAATTTTTTAAAATAGGAGGCCAAAATGGCTTTAGTACCTTCAGGCAAAACGGAATTGCAAAACCTAATCCCCACGGTTTGGTCGAGTCAAATGTATGATGAACTCCGCCAATCTCTAATGCTCGGATCGTTTTTCGATCGCGACTATGAGGGCGAAATTCGCAGCATGGGCGATACTGTAAAAGTTAACCAAATCAATGCTGCGACCGGCGAACTTTTGGAATTTGGAGTTGATAACACTCTCGATATTAATTCCGAGGCGCTGGCGATAACTCAAAAAGAAGTAAAGGCCGATCGCCTCGCGACCGCCTCATATCTGGTTGAGGATCTCGCGCAACTGCAATCAATGGAGTTCCAGGCAGACGCCCGCGAATCCCTGGTTTTCGCAGTTCAAAAGCAAATCGAAACTTATATCGAATCCCTAATTGTTCCCGATCTAACTCATCAGGTTGCCCCCACGGTTGCATCTGATTTGAATGTTGGGGATGTTGCAAACATGAGGCGCCTGCTATCAAAAGCAAAGGTTCCCGTTGCTGGCAGAACTCTGTTCCTGGATGTTGATTATCATTCTGATATCATCCAAAAATCAACTTTTGCATCAAGTGATTTTGTTCCAGCTGGTTCGCCAACTGCAACTGGAGAGTTCAGTTCCCCAATTTATGGGTTCAGCGTTCGCGAACATAATGGATTGGCAGCGGATGTTGGATATGCCGCGCATCCATCTGCGATGGCCCATGTTATGCAAAAGGAACTAACAATTAAACTCAGCGATATGCATCCCGCCGGAAAACGTGGTTGGTTGCTAACTGCCGAAATCTTTTTTGGCGCTGCGCTTTTTGATAACCTCAGAGTTGTTAAAATAACTGGTTAATTGTTGGTTTAAGTGGGAACAAAACTCAGACATTTTTCGAGTGTTAACCCCAGAGAGGTTGAGGCCTTCATTGAAGGCCTCAGCTTTAAAGTTGAGGTTAAATATGGATATGAATTAGGCGGCCGCCATTATGTTTGGTTTACAATGATGGATAAAGAATTGTTGCCTAATTCTGAACTTCCCTCCCCGGAGGAAAAGGTTCCGCCAGTAAAAACCTCTCGAAGAACGCGAACGAGGAAAAAGAAAATTTAAAAACCGGGGGATCAGTTTTATCCCCTTTTTCTTTTCCCACGGTTTTCCAGGCCTGTTTTTTAATGGGCCTGGTTTTGGAATAAAGCATGGCGGATATTGATAAATTAGCGGTTGAGGATCGGGTTCGATATTCTTTTCGAATATCTCCAAAAGATATCGACAAAACCTGCCAAGCTGTTTGCATTGAAAACGATTTATCGGATCCGGTTCCAGTTTCATTCGCAATTGCAGGAACCAGCAAAATAATTAGCGGGGATCAATCAGCTGTTATTGCCGGAATAAATCAAACGGTTGTTAGTTATACTGTTCCAGTTGGAAAAACATTTGTTTTATATGAAGTATCTGGAACCTCAACAAATAAATCAAAATTTTCAGTTGAGGTTGACGGCGCGGAGGTTAAACGAAAAAATAATTATTATACTGATTATAATGTTGATTTTCGTTTTTATGGGGCAGATTTTACCGAGGGACAAGTTATAACTTTAAAGATATTCCATAACAGAGGATCCAGCGCAGATTTACAGGGTTCAATTATAGGGCGCGAAATATGAGTTTAGAGATAAAAAAAAAGGAACTGGAATATAAAAGGATCGAAATGGCCCTTTTTGAGCGTGAATTTAAAATTGAGGAACGCATCCAGGAAATTGAACGTTTAAAAAATGAAAATGAGATTTCCAGGGATAAATTAAATGAACTGGAAAAAGAGATTAATCTTTTAAAGGAGTAAAAGATGGCCGACATAGATTCTAGCCTTCCCGTCAAAACAGAGAGCGATTTGGATGAGAAGCTTCAAAGTAAAATCATAGACTACTCAACTCCATCACAAGGAATGGAAGTTGATACGGATGGGGATGCCCATGTAAAAGCGAAACTCCGCGATGATGCCGGAAACGCATTTGGAACATTGGCAAATCCTGTTTTCACTTCCCAGTCAACTGATTTGGGGGATGAGGTCGAGGATTATCAAACCAGCGCCGCCGTTGCAAAAAATGCAACTGTTAACCATGATTATACGGTAACCGCTGCAAAAGAATTCAGAGGATTGCGCGCAATCATTTCCTCAGCTGGGGAATTTAAAGTTGAATTGCAAAAGGAAACCGCGGCCGCATCTGGGGTTTATAATACTCTTTATGTTGCATTTAAACAGGCAGCGGATCCATATGTTGAAATTAACTTATCAAATGCATTTCGCCAGGTTGCATCAGCAAACGTTCGAATTGCAATAACCAACAGGGATAATTCAACGGATCTATATTCAACCCTAGTTGGATTTGAGGTTTAATGGCCGATTTAAACGGAGATAATTCCGCCCAGGATGTAACAATCAATGATCCATCAACTGGAATTTCAGCGAATGTTATAACAGAGGCCGGAATAAACAAACTACAAGTTAAGGCAACCAGCGTTCCCCAACCATTGGGGAACCTGGTTTTCCTTCATGCGGAAAATAATGGTTCCAATGATATGGCAGTAAATGGGAGTTCAACCCCTGTTGATTTCATTGTTCCAGCGAATGCAAATTTTGATATTGTTTGTGAATCATTGGCGTTTGAATCATTTGCATCGGGAATTAAAATTGATAAATTTTTATCTCTGAATTCGGCATTATCAACGGGCCTAATTATTGAGGTAAAAAGTGAAGATACAATTTTCCAGTTTTTGCCTATAACAGATACGCAGGAATTTGATTCCCATTTTGCATATGGGCCTGGGCGTTCGTTTGATTTACTTTTTGCATCGGGGAATGATTCCATGGTTGCCAGATTTGGCCCATCAACCCCATTTATCATTAAACAACAGGGAACATATTCCAATGATGATTATATCAAGGTAACCGTTGCGGATAATCTTTCCCAAATTAGTTCCCTGCAATTTTTAATTTTTGGAGCGTTAAACATATGAGCGCATCAACTGTTCCAGATAAATCATCAGATGGAAATATTGTTGCAACAATCAGCAATGTTAGGGTTGATGATTCTCACAGAGTTAGACATAAAGGGATTTTTGATTTCAATATTCTGGCCGGCCAATCTCATAGCGAGGATTGGCAAATTGAACAATTGAGTTATCAGGGTTCAAATGTTGGTTCGATTATGGTTGGCGTTCGATACCATGTTGTCGGCGGAAATGATGGCGATCATATAACCTTTTCGGTTGTTGATATTGATAATATCCTGGGATATGGCGCCGGAACTATTCTGGATACTTTTGCGGATAATTTTTATGTTTTCCCTGATGAGGTTGCAGAGATTCGGGAACATCAGGCGGATTTAATACCTGGTTTATATATCAGGGCAACATATAACAATTCCGGGGCATCCGATTCCAGGTTTGTTGGGAATTTGTTGCGATATTTAAAATTATAATGAAGTTAAAATATTATAAGGCCCGACCGGCCAAACATCCTTTTCCAATTGTTGCCTGGTTAATCATGCTTTTCCAGGGCGAAATGCCATGGAATAAAAAATCCTCATCGCATCGCGCATTGGGATATGATATTTATGAAAATGAATATGTTGTTGATTCAACTGGCGGATATGGCGTTTTGGATCAATGCATGGGCGAATTCCTGGAAAAGTATAAAATAACTGAAACCATCGAATTCGAAATGGATATCGAATTAGGGCCATTTGTTGAATGGGTTGCATCCCAAAAGGGCAAAAAATATGATCGCCTCCAGGTTACTGGGTTGGCGCTGCGGTTGCTGGGATTGATATCATTTAATAAAATGGGATGGAACTATAAGCGATTAACCTGCAATGAGTTAATTTTGCATTTCGCTGATACTTTTACAGCGGTTCCGGTTCAGGATCCAGATAATTGGGATATGCTGTTAACGGATGAATTAATCGAGGAAATAAAGGCGGGCAAATATGTTGCATCAATGGATTAGAGTTATTGGCAAAAAAGGGGCAACATTTACGGATTTATCCCTGGAAAATTCAAATTTTAATACATCATGGGCATATGATTATGATGCCATTTATATCGGAAAACAGTTCGCGTTCAACAATTTTTTCCTTTGGATTCAAACAGCAAACGCAACCCTGGAAAATATGAAATTATCCATTTGGAACGGAACCGAGTTCAAACAGGTTACTGATGTTATGGATGCCAGTTATTCCGGTTCGGTTTCAGGGGTTGTTCAATTTGTTCCTGATGAAAATGATCATTGGCATCGCGAGGATACCGATACAATCAACGATTTCAGCGGATTCCAAAAAGAGATTTATAACCTTTATTGGTTAAAACTGGAGTTCGAAAACCCCATTGATATAACAACGGAAATTCGCCAATTGAGTTATGCTTTTTGCGATGAGGCCGCATTATTAACCATTGATTCGGATATCGATAATTATTTGCCATCTCTCGGAAAAACGGATTTTACTGAGTTTATTTTGATGGCCTCATTGCAAACGGCGATTTATCTCAAATCAATCGGCGTTATTTATGATGAGGGGCAGATTGTTCAGTTCGATGATTTTTATATGGGAACTGCCTATAAAACCCTGGAAATAATTTACGGAAACCTGGGGCCAGATTTCGCCGATAAAAAATTGATGGCGAATAAAGATTGGAAAAACAATTTAAAAACCAGGCGATTAACAATCGATCAGGATGGCGATGGAAAAGTTGATCGATCAGAATACCGAAACAAAATTAGGACGTTGAGCAGATGAGTTATTCCGATGGATATTTGAGATTAATCGAGGTTGTTCGGGAAACGTTTCCGGCCAATGAACGGCATGAATTGAAAAACCCATATATCCTGGACGATAACCCCGAAACCATTCTGGCCACGGCATGGGGCGTTGCGGCATTGCCATCAACAAACCTGGAGCGAACGGCATCATGCATTTATACATTGGCCAGGGATGTTGAGATTGTTTTAACCAATGTTGTTTATGGAACGGAAATGGATGTTGCAAAACGGCAGGCGGTTGAGGCGAAATTAATCGATGATCAAATCCGACTAATAAAGGCAATTGATCAGGATACCGCCCTAAATGATTTACTCGCCAAAAATAAATTTATTGGGGATAATGGGATTGAATTCGTTTTTACGGAAAAAAATAATTATTTGGCCATTGTTTCAACCTGGAACATCGAACGGCATGAAAAAGTTTAATAAAATGGAGTTTTGAAAAATGAGCAAACTATCGAACAAAAAATCAGTTATGGCCATTGTTGAGGAATCAACCGAGGGAACCCCGGCGTTTCCATCATCATCAAATGATTATACCGCGCTCCAGGATGGGTTCGATATGGAACCAGCTTTTAACGAACTGGAAAACGCGGAACTAACTGGTTCAATCGGAATGGCAAAAACAATTTTNNAATTTTGGGTTCCGAGGATCCATCTGCGAGTTTTTCCCATTATATTCGCCATTCAGGGGTTGAGGGAACTGAACCTGATTATGGAAAAATGCTCTATTCCCTGCTCGGAAATAAAAAAGTTGTTGCAACAGAACGCGATGTTGTTTCCGCAACTGCCGGAACCGATTCTGTTCGCGGAACAATTGAGGTCGATACCGCTGAGGGCGCTGAATACCAGCGCGGGCAGGCGGTTTTAATTAAGGATCCAACAAACGGTTATTCTGTTCGCAATGTTTATGATGTTGCGGGCGATACTCTGAACCTCGGGCAAAACCTGGCAAACGCGCCAGCGGCCGCGGTTAATCTGGGCAAGGCCGTTATGTATTATCCAGCGAATGATAATCATCCCACGCATTCATATCATCTTTATAGAGCAAATGGCGGGGCAGTTGAAACCCTGGCGGGCGGTCGAGTAACAGAGGGTTCAATTGAGGCCTCGGCCGGGGAATTCGTTAACGGTTCATTTTCAATTGGCGGCGTTGGATATTATTTCAACCCAATCGAAATAACTGCATCAAATAAATATCTCGATTTTGATGCAAACGCAGGCGAAGTAAATGCAGTAATTGCAGAAAAAACTTATAAGGATCCGCATGAATTGGCGGCGGCCCTGCAAACTGCAATGAGTGATTTAACAATATCAACTGAAACAGTTACCTATGATGATTCAACTGGAAAATTTGTTATAACATCAGATGCAGCATCATTGCAGCTTTTATGGGATACCGGGGCCAATTCTGCCAATACCATTGGCGATACATTAGGTTTTGATACATCCGTAAATGATACTGGATTTTTAACATATACCGGCGATGCCGCCATTGCATTGGCAGCGCCTCAAACTCCGAATTATGATGATGCTCAACCATTGGTTGCAAAAGATAACGAAATTATGATCGGTGATTTTTCCGATATCGAATGTTTCGAGGCCAGTTCAGTAACCATGGCAATTAACGGAACAAAAGCTGATATCCCATCAATCTGCGCTGCAACTGGTAAATCCGGTTCGATCATTTCAGATCGCGAGGTTGAGGTTGAGGTTGCGGCATTGTTGAATAAATATGATGCCGATAAATTCAAGCGTTTCAGAAAAGGGGACAACATACAATTTACCTACAATTTTGGAGAAAAATCTGGAGGGAATTGGGTTCCTGGTAAAACGGTTAACGCCTATATGCCAACATCAACAATTTCAAGTTTTAAACTTGAGGATGCGGATGGCCTGGTTCAACTCTCCATGACTCTCAAGGGTTATGTTGATGAGGGAAAAGGCGAGTTTTACATCAACTTCCTGTAAATGCAGAGATTTATTTTTAGTTGATGCCATTTACAAAATTTTCAAATGCAGTTTATGTTTAAATGAATATATCCGGGTTTATCACGACCCGGATTTATTTTTTAAAATTAAAAAAAGGGGAAAACATGATTTACGATTGGAAACCGGAACCCATCGATGGGGAGGATGGGGAAAAGATTGAACCGAAATTGGCAGGAACCGTTCAGGTTGAAATTCCAAAATATGTTCAGCGCCTCAAATATCTCCGCGAGGCCAAATTCAAGGTAAATTCCGAGGGCCAGGTTGATAACTCTGTTAACAATTTGGATTTGATGATTAAAGCGGTTGAACTCGCGGAAAAGCATATTAAAACGGTCGATTTAACCGTTAAAGATACTGGCGAAAAAATAACATCAGCGGAACTGATGGGCGAATCGGCATATTGCGATGAGGCATTGGTTGAAATTGGTTTCATGGTTCTGAATGGGCCGCCGCTGGGGAAGCGTTAACCTCAGCGATCAAACAGCAGGTAAAATGGGTTTGGAACGGCGTTCCCTCATCAAATGATGCCCATGATATCGTTGAGGAATATTTTACGAAAAAATCGCTGGCCAAAATAGGTTATCGATTTGATCCGGCGGATTTAGAGACTTTTCAGGCGGATTGCTTTACAATTATTGAGAATGAATTAATTCGTTTGGAATCCAGGGAATATAAAAAAGGAACCAAATAATGGCGCAGAACGTTCGCATTAATTTTTCTGTTAGTAATTCAGCTGCGCAAAAAAACCTTAATTCCCTGGCCAATACTTTTAAAAAACTCCAAAAATCTGGCGAAAAATTAAAGTTTAAAAAGGCATCCGCCGATATAAATCGACTATCCAAAAACGTTCAAAAATCAAATGAGTTCCTGCGAACTCATAACAATGCATATCGATTATTGGAACAAACCAATAATAAAGTTGCGAAAAGTTCCAGGCGCGCCGCAACCTCGATGAAAAAAACAAACGTTCAGCTGCAAAAGCAAACTGTTGTTTCAAAAACCGCAGCGGCCGGAATGCGAACGTTGGCATTAAATGTTGGGGCGCTGGTTTCAGCATATGCCGGATTAACTGTTATCGGTTCAACGGTTCGCAAAACCGCAGATTTTTCAAAAGCATTGGCGGAGGTTCAAACCATTGCCAATGAAACGCCGGAACAACTTGGAAAAATTCGCGGGGAGGTTCTGCAATTATCAGCTGCAACCGGAAAAAAACCTGCGGATTTGGCGCGGGCATTTTATCAAATTCAATCTGCGGGCATAACTGATACCGCCGCCGCATCTGATGTTCTAAAAAATTCAACCCAATTGGCCATCGGTGGTTTGGCGGATCTCGAATCAACCATTAATGCGGTAACAAAAGTTTTATCCGTATATAAGGGAGAGTTTCAAACCTCGGCGGAAATAACTGATGTTTTATTCAAATCGGTTAAATTAGGCCAGGTTCGGGTTGAGGAATTGGCAATGGGATTGCCCCAGGTTATTTCCCTGGGAAAATCGCTGGGCCTCAGCTTTTCAGAGGTTTCAGGCGCCGCCGCCGCTATGTCAAAAAGGGCAGGAACGGCCGCCCTTGGATTCACTCAACTGCGTTCAGTTTTTTCCGGGGTTATCCGAGGCCAGGCCAGGGCAAAAGCATTATTAGGGGAAAATGCAGAGGCGTTTTCCATTCAGGCGCTCAGATCAAAAGGCCTCGCAAAATTCCTGCGCGATGTTAACGTTGCTGCAAAAGGAAATCAAACAACGTTATTCAAATTGTTCGGGAGAGTTGAGGCGCTAACCGGGGTAACCGCTGGGGCCGCTGATAACTTTCAGGATCTCGAAAAAATAATCAAGAAAACCGCAAAAACATCAAAGGATTCTGAAAAGGCATTTGATGAAATTGCCGATTCCGTTGGCGGTTTGCTGGATAAAATCGCCGCAAAAGGCGAGGTTTTGCAGTTGGTTGTCGGGGTTACCGGCGAGGATGTTTTAATCAGGGCGTTGCAGGTTATTGATGGAACTTTGTTAAAACTAATTGAAAATTTTCAAACTGCCGCCAGATGGATTAAATCAACCCTGATAACTGTTGGGGTTGTTGCATTTACGCATTTTCAAATCAGGGGCGTTGCCGCCATGGTTGCAATGCGGGCGGAATTTATAGCGATGCGCGCCCAGGCCGTTAATACAATGAGCGGAATGAAGATTGGAATGCTGGCATTTGCGAAAAGCGTTCATGCCGCCAGGATTTCAATTAAAGGTTTAAAAATTGCAGTAACATTTGGATTATCTTTAATTCTGGATGCTGTTATTTTCAAGCTGTTGGAAATGAAGGAACAGTTTGGCGGATGGAATAAAGTTTTTAAAATTTTTGAGTTCTGGGGAAAAATTGCATTTAAAAAACTGGAACTTTATGTTGATGAATTAATTTTAAAGTTCTGGGAAATGCGGCAGG
>JABAOC010002079.1_pt4 | contig 12239 bp, 19 predicted proteins | sample 7062161 | NCBI WGS metagenome assembly JABAOC01 (sample SAMN14538625, study PRJNA623070) | marine sediment metagenome | biome: marine biome [ENVO:00000428]; feature: marine pelagic biome [ENVO:01000023]; material: deep marine sediment [ENVO:00002113] | place: India: Gulf of Khambhat ... | reverse complement strand
ATCAGTGATAAAAATCGGAGATTTTTATGAGTAGATTAAAAGACTTGTATCAAAAAGAGATAGTTAAGAAACTTATAGAGGAGTTTGGTTTTAAAAACCCCAACCAAGTGCCAAAAGTTGAAAAAGTTGTTTTGAATGTTGGAGCGGGAAAGGCAGTTTCTGATAGTAAGATATTAGACCAAATATTGGATAGTTTAGCAAAAATCACCGGCCAGAAACCAGCTAAAACCCAGGCCAAGAAGTCCGTTGCTGGTTTTAAGCTAAGAAAAGGAGCTGTTATTGGAGCGAAAGTGACTTTAAGGGGAGAGAGGATGTATGAATTTTTAGAAAGACTTACTAGTGTTGTTTTGCCTCGGGTTCGAGACTTTCGAGGCTTAAAAGAAAATGCTTTTGATGATCAAGGTAATTATAATTTAGGATTAAAAGAAATAACAGTTTTCCCAGAAGTTTCTCAAGAAGAGTCAATTTATTCATTTGGTTTAGTGATTACCATTATTATTTCTGTTAAAGATCAAAATAAGTCCAAAAGACTCTTAGAGCTTTTGGGATTTCCATTTAAAGCGTAGAAAGAGGTAAATTATGCCTAGAAAAGCCTTAGTAGTAAAAGCTCAAAGAAAACCTAAATACAAAACTCGTAAGGTTAATCGCTGTAAGATTTGCGGTCGATCCCGCGGTTATTTGCGGAAATTTGGGCTATGTCGAATTTGTTTTCGAGATTTGGCTTCTCGTGGCGAAATCCCTGGAATTACCAAAAGTTCCTGGTAATATTATAAATGGCTACAAATGATTATACGAATGAAGTTACAAATATTGAAAAAACATATTAAAAAATTCTATTGGTTAAAAGGAAGACTCCTATTTATTAAACTTTAAATAACGAATATTAATTATTTGTAGTATATTTGTATAGACATTTGTAACAATTAGTAACAAAAGGAGTAGTATGGTAGTTACCGATCCAATCGCCGACATGTTAATAAGAATTAAAAACGCCACTCTTTCTGGTAAAGAGAATGTTTTGATACCTTTATCAAAAATGAAGCTAGAAATAGCTAAAGTTTTAGCCGAGGAAGGATATATTTCTGATTTTTCGGTTCTAAAAGAGAAAAATTTTCCTCAAATTAGTATTAGACTAAAATTTGAAGATAAAACCCCAATAATTTCTGAAATAAAAAGAGTGAGTAAACCAGGAAGACGAGTTTATACTAAGAAAGAAGATATACCTCGAGTCCTCCAAGGTAGAGGAATTGTAATTTTATCAACTTCAAAAGGAATTATAACTGGAGATGAAGCTAGGAAAAAAGGTTTAGGTGGCGAAATTTTATGTAAGATTTGGTGAGGCATGAATCATCATAAATTTGATAAATAATACAAATTAACACTAATAGCTATGTCAAGAGTGGGTAAAAAACCAATTAAATTAGAAGAAGGAGTAACCTGTGCTAAAGAGGGTCATCGGGTTTTGGTAAAAGGTCCTAAAGGAGAGCTTTCTCTCCTCATTGGCCCTGCTTTTGATTTAGAATTTAAAGATAATGAAATTATTGTTAAAAAAATAAAAAAGACTCCCGAATTTGAAAAGTTTTTTGGTTTGACAAGAACTTTAATTTTTAATATGGTACATGGGGTAAAAGAAGGATTTGAAAAAAGACTAGAAATTCATGGAGTTGGCTATAGGGCTTCAATGAAAGATAAGACTTTAGTTTTAAAAGTTGGTTTCTCGCACCCAGTTGAAATTATTCCTCCTGAAGGAACTGAGATAAAGGTTGAGAAAAATACAATCATTATTTCTGGAATAGATAAACAAGTAGTTGGAGAAGTAGCGGCAAAAATCCGTAGCATCAGAAAACCAGAGCCTTATAAAGGGAAGGGAATAAAATATGTTGGAGAAAAAATTAAAAGAAAGGCTGGTAAAGCTGCTAAGGCTCAGACGACAGAATAGGGAACTGATTGGTTAGAGGAAAATTAATAAAAAAGAGACAAAAATGCTTACTGAAAAAGAAATCCACCAGAAAAAGAGAAAAAAAAGGGTTAGATCAAAGATTTTTGGGACAAAGGAGTGTCCTCGGCTTTCGGTTTTTATATCTAATAAACACATAGTTGGTCAGATTATTAATGATGAGAAGGGAGAGACTTTAGTTTATGTTTCTGATCAGACTCGTGATTTTAAAAATATTACCGGCACCAAAACTGAAGTTGCAACTAAGATTGGGGAAGTTTTAGCCAAAAAAGCAATAGCAAAGAAGATTAAAAAAGTTATTTTTGATAGAGGGGGAAAGCTTTATCATGGTCGAGTCAAAGCTTTAGCAGAAGGAGTTAGGAATAAAGGATTAGAATTTTAGTAATTGAACAAAAATTGTGTTCATAATTAATAAGGCAAGAAATGACAAACCTTAAGAAAGAAACAAAAGTTGGGATAGAAGAGGAGTCGAAAGGAGAGGAAATCGAGGAAAAAATAGTTCAAATTGATCGAATTTCTCGAGTTGTTAAAGGTGGAAGGAGATTGAGGTTTCGGGCAGTTGTTGTTGTTGGTGATAAATCAGGGAAAGTTGGAATAGGAGTAGCTAAAGGAACCGAAGTCCCAATTGCTATCTCTAAGGCTGCTCTAAAGGCAAAGAAGGCAATAATCCCAATTTTGATTAAAGATACCACCATTCCCCATGAGGTTTACTACGAATTTGCTGGAGCTAAAGTTTTTCTAAAGCCAGCAAGCGAAGGAACTGGGATTGTAGCTGGGGGGCCAGTAAGAGCAGTAGTAGAAGCAGTAGGGATTAAAGATATTTTAAGTAAGATGCTTGGGTCGGGGAATAAAGTGAATAATGTTTACGCTACATTTCTGGCTTTAAAAAGTCTTAGGCCGATAAAAGAGAAGTTCAGGAAAGAAGACTCAAAAAGTAAATCAGGGATAAAAAAAGACATAAAAGTAGAGAAAAAGATTTCTAAAAAATCTAAAAAGAAAAGATAATGAAGTTACATGAAATTAAGATAAAATTTAATAAAGGAAAGAAGCGGATTGGGAGAGGAGTTGGTTCTGGCCGGGGTAAGACAGCTGGCAGGGGAACTAAGGGACAGAAGTCAAGAAGTGGAGGGAATATCCGCCCGGGATTTGAGGGGGGACAAATGTCTTTAATTCAAAGGATTCCTAAAAAAAGAGGATTTACCTCACTTCGACCCAAAGCCAAGATTTTGAATTTAAGTGATTTAGAAAAGATAAAATCAAATATTATTAACAAAGAGAAATTAGTTGAGATTGGTTTTATAAAAGATAAGAGAGATAAGGTCAAGATTTTAGGTAAGGGAGAAATCAAAAAGAAATTAACGGTTAGCGTTGATTCTGTATCTCAATCTGCTAGAGAAAAAATTATCAAAGCAGGGGGAACTATTAAAAACTTATCTTAAAGTATTTTTTTGGAAGAATAAAAGTGTTTAGTAAATTTTTATATCAGATTTTAAAAGCCAGAGATTTAAGGAGTAAAATCCTTTTTATCCTTTTTATCTTTGTAATCTTTAGACTTGTTGCTCATATTCCAGTTCCCGGGCCGGATCCGGTGGCAACCCGAGAGTTTCTGTCGGAATTCTTTGCTTCTCGTTCTCTTTTGGGACTTTTGGACTTCTTTTCTGGAGGAGCTGTTAGTAATTTTTCGGTGGCAATGATGGGGTTGAGTCCTTATATTAACGCTTCAATTATTATGCAACTTATGACCATTGCTGTTCCCAAATTAGAGGCTTTAAGTAAAGAAGGGAAAGCTGGTTATGAAAAAATTAATCAGTATGCTCGTTATCTCACAGTTCCCTTGGCAGCACTACAAGGATATGGAATGTTAGTTCTTATCCGAAAGTCAAGTGCTCAAATGGGAAAAGATATTATTGGTAGCCCCTCAATATCTCAATGGGTTTTAATGATTGTAGCTATTACAGCAGGGACTATTTTTATTATGTGGTTAGGAGAATTAATTACTGAAAAGGGAATTGGTAATGGGATTTCACTTCTTATTTTTGCTGGTATTTTAAGCCGGGTTCCGATTTCAGCCAGTCAGGCTTTAGCAGTTGCCAGAGGAGATACTACTAAAATGATTGGGGCAGTAGTAACTTTAGTTTTAGGATTTTTGGTTATTTTAGCGATTGTTTATATGGAAGAAGCTCGAAGGAATATTCCTATATCTTATGCTCGACAAGTCCGAGGAATGCGAATGTTTGGTGGAGTTGACACTCACCTTCCCTTAAGACTTAATTCAGCTGGGGTTATTCCTATTATTTTTGCTATGTCTTTTATGTTTATCCCTAATTTTATCGGGAATTTCTTTTCAGGAGCAAAAACTGCCTGGGTAGCTAATTCGGCCCGGACTATTAGTAATTTCTTTCAGAATAATTTGTATTATAGTCTTTTTTATTTCTTTCTTGTAGTTGGTTTTACATATTTCTATACTGCAGTAGTTTTTAAACCCCCTGAGGTAGCGGAAAATCTTCAAAAACAAGGTGGATTTATTCCTGGAATTCGGCCAGGAAAAGAAACAATTCAATTTTTAAGAAAAATTTTATATCGAATTACCTTATTTGGAGCTCTTTTTTTGGGGCTGGTTGCTATTTTGCCATATCTTTCCCCAAAGTTAATTGAACAAATTGCGGGGAGCAGTCTAAATGCAGCCATAGGAGGGACAGGAATTTTGATTGTAGTAAGCGTTGCTATTGAAACATACCGGCAGATTAAAGCTCAATTGGTAATGAGAAGTTATGAACAGTATTAATCAAAAATCTCTTGTCAAAAATTAATTTTTGAGATATAATATCCGAGGTACAGCATATGAGTGATACAAAGGAAGTAATTGAAGTAGAAGGAACCGTCCTTGAGACTCTTCCAAACGCAATGTTTAGAGTAGAGTTAGAGAACGGGCATGTTATTTTAGCGCATATTTCTGGAAGAATGAGAATGAATTATATCAAAATTCTTCCAGGAGATAAGGTGACAGTCGAAATGACTCCCTATGATTTAACTAAGGGTCGGATTACTTATCGGCATAAATAATAATTAACATTTGACAATTTACATTGAGATCCTTTGTTAAGTGTAATTTGTCAGCTGTCAGTCACAAGTTGTCAAAAATGAAAGTTAGAGCTTCAGTTAAAAAAATTTGTTCCAAATGTAAGATAGTAAGGCGTAAAGGCGTCGTTAGGGTTCTTTGTGATAATCCTAAACATAAACAGAGACAAGGCTAGGTCATGAATTAAGTCTCGAATATAAAATTAGCGAACATGGCAAGAATTGCTGGGATAAATATCCCTCAAGAAAAGAGAGTAGAGATTTCTTTGACCTATATTTATGGTATAGGCCGGGCTTTAAGTAACAAGATTTTAAAAGAAGCAAAAGTAAGTCCAGACACTAGAGTTAGCAAACTTACCGATAATGAGATTAGTCGAATCAAAGAGATTATAGAAAAAAAAATTCAAATAGAAGGAGATCTTAAGCGAGAGATAACTTCAGATATAAAAAGATTAAAGGAAATCGGTAGTTATCGAGGAGCACGACATAGTTTAAAGTTGCCTGTTAGGGGACAAAGAACTCGGACCAATGCTCGAACTAAAAGAGGAAAGAAAGTAACAGTAGGGAGTGGAAGGAAAAAACCTGCTGAAAAAACTTAGGTTAAATCATATTAATTTTAGCAAATCAGATAGGATAATAATTATGGGAAAAACTAAAGGAAAGACAGAGAAAGAAAAGCCAAAAACAAAAGAAAAGGTAGTTCGAAAAAAGAAAGCCAAAGAGCAGATTACTTTTGGGATTGCTAGAATTCAATCTACCTTTAACAATACCCTAATTACTATTACTGATCGAGCTGGGAATGTTCTTTCTTGGAGTAGTGCTGGATCTAGTGGGTTTAAGGGGTCCAGAAAAAGTACTCCTTATGCTTCTCAAATCGCAGCTGAGATAGCGGCTAGAAAAGCGAAAGAATATGGGGTTTCTAAGGTAGATGTCTATGTTAAAGGGATCGGGAGCGGCCGGGAAGCCGCGATTCGATCTCTCCAGTCTTCAGGAATTTATATCAATTCAATAAGAGATATTACAGGAATCCCTCATAATGGTTGTCGGCCTAAGAAGCCAAGGAGAGTCTAGAGGCTTCCCACCCGGATTAACACGAATCCAACAGAACAATTAGTGTAATATTAAGACAATCAAATTAGTAAAAATTAGTGGGGATATAATAAGTGACTATGAATGAGAGTTGTTCAAAATGTAGAAGAGAGGGAACAAAACTTTTCTTGAAAGGAGAAAAGTGTGTTTCTAGTAAGTGTCCGTTTGTAAGAAGAAATTATCCTCCAGGTCAGAGTGGTGTTAGTAAAGGGAGTACATCAAAAAGAGGTTTAAAGTTGTCAGACTATGGAGTGGAACTTCGCGAGAAACAGAAAGTTAAACGGATTTATGGGCTAAGAGAAAGGCAGTTTCGGAATTATTTTAAAAAGGCTGGGGCAAAAAAGGAAATTACTGGAGAAGCCCTTCTTCAGTTGTTAGAATTACGACTTGATAATATTGTTTATAGATTAGGTTTGGCTAACTCCCGAGAGTTAGCAAGACAGCTTATTAGACATGGCCATGTTTCTGTTAATGAGAGAAAAGTTGATATTCCTTCATATCAGGTAAAAACTCAAGATAAAATAGGAGTTTTACCAAGCTCAGAAGGGAATAAGTATTTTAAAGAAATTTTACCACAAAGACTAAAAGAGGTTAAAATTCCCAGTTGGCTCTCGTTTGATTCTAAGAAATTAGAGGGAAGAGTTTTAAATATTCCGACTCGAGAGGATTTAGATACCTCAATTCAAGAACAATTAATAGTTGAGTATTATTCAAAAAAATAATAGAGGATTTAATCCTTTGGATTTATTTCAAAGGATTCGTCCTGAAGGAGAAAAAAGATGTTATACGATATTCATCTTCCAGGAGTAAAAGAGATTAAAAAAGAAGGGAATGTTGGGGTTTTTAGTATTGAACCCTTATTCCCTGGGTATGGGATGACTTTGGGGAACTCTTTAAGAAGGGTAATTCTTTCGTCTTTACCAGGGGCAGCAGTAGTAGCAGTGAAAGTTGATGGAGTTTCTCATGAATTTCAGACCATACCTCATATAAAAGAAGATATGGTTGAAATTATTTTGAATCTAAAAAAACTTCGGCTTAAGGTCTTCTCAGACAAAGAGGAATATCTCTATCTCTCAGCTGACAAAGAAGGTGAAGTTAAAGCACAAGCTATTAAAACTCCTCAAAATGTCGAGATTGTCAACCCAGATCTTCATATTGCGACTTTAGACAGTAATAAAGCCAAATTGGGAATGGAGATCAGAGTCGAGACTGGTAGGGGCTATGTCCCAGTAGAAAAAAGAGAAGGGGAAAAATTAGAAGTGGGGATGATTGCTGTCGATGCAATCTATACTCCCATAAAAAGGGTTCGCTATGATGTTCTTAGTACTCGAGTAGGTCAAATGACAAATCTAGACAAGCTGGTTATAGAGATCGAGACTGATGGAACTATTACTCCAAAAGAAGCCCTATTTAAAGCAGCGGAGATTTTAGTCGATCATTTTATGGTAGTTTCTGGCAAGGAGGTAGATCGGATGATAGTCGAGGAAGAAGGAGCTAAAAAAGAAGATCCAGCAACCAAAATATTAGTTGAGGAAGTTAATCTTTCTCCAAGAACAACCAATGCTCTTTTGAATAATGATATTCAGACAATTTCTGATATTTTAAGGTTATCCGATGAAGAACTAAAATCACTTAAAGGTTTTGGGAATAAGGCTTATATTGAGGTTCGGGAAAAAATAGATGAATTAGGTTTTCAATTCAAAGAAAGCAAAGAAAAAGAAGAAAAAAAGAAAGAGTAAAAGATTCATCCTAAAGAAGAATTAATCCAAAAGAAGGATCAATTATGCATAGACACAGTTACAAAGGACGAAAACTAGGGAGGAAAAGAGGAGCAAGATTATCTCTTCTTAAAAACTTAGCGACCTCAGTTATTCTTTATGAGGAGGTAAGAACTACTCTAAAAAAAGCTAAGGAAGTTTCTCCTTTGGTTGAAAAAATGATTACAATTGGGAAAAAAGGTGACATTTCTGCTATAAGAGAGATTAGAAAAGCTCTTTCGGATACTACCGTTGCTTTAAAGATTGTAAAAGAGATTTCCCCAAGATTTAAAAGTCGTAAAGGTGGATATTTAAGGATTTATCGCTTAGGACCAAGAACTGGCGATGGAGCTCCTATGGCTCTTATAAAATTTTCACCATTTGATGAGATTAAAAAAGAAGCTTCTTCTAAAGAGAAAATGGAAGGTCAGGATAAAGAGAAGTTAGAGTTAAAAAAGAGTAAAAAACAAACTAAAACTAAAGGAAAACAAGAGGTAAAAAAGTGAAAACCTACACTCCCAAAATTGGTGATATAAAAAGAAAATGGTATCTTGTCGATGCTAAAGATCAGATTTTAGGGAAATTAGCAGTGGTAGTTTCCAATCTTCTTAGAGGGAAAAATAAACCTCAGTTTTCTTCTCATCTAGACGTAGGGGATTATGTTGTGGTAATAAACAGTAAAGATATCAAGGTTACTGGAGAAAAACTAGAAGATAAGAAATATTATCGTTATTCTGGATACCCTGGAGGACTAAAGAGCCTTTCTTTAAAAGAGATGATGGATCGAGATCCAAATCGAATTGTTTATCTAGCAGTTAAAGGAATGCTTCCTAAAAATAGATTAGCTGGTAGAATAATTAAAAAACTTAAAATTTATAAAGATAGCAGTCATCCTCATTCTAATCAGAAGTTAGAGGAGATAAAGATTAATTAGTAAGTTTATAAGTTTTTAGGTTACTAAGGAGATAATGATGACAACCAAGATAAAAGTGAAAAAAGAAGAAAAGAAAGTAGAGACTAAAAAAGAATCCACTTTAGAAAAATCAAAAGGTAAATATTTTTTTGGCCGAGGTCGAAGAAAAGAAGCTGCAGCCCAAGTTAGAATTTTCCCAAATGGCAAAGGGAAAATAGTGATTAATAATTTAGGGATAGATAGTTATTTTTTATCGGAGGATTTAAAACAGATTATCATTACTCCCCTCGAAATTACGGGTAACCTAGGAAAGTTTGATGTTACTGTAATTTGTAAGGGGGGAGGTAAAAAAGGTCAGGCAGAAGCAATAAAACTAGGAATTAGTCGGGCTTTAGTTACCTTTTCCCCAGAGCTCAAAACGACTCTTAGAAAGGCAAGTTTTTTAACCCGTGATCCTCGAGAGAAAGAGCGAAAGAAGTATGGCCTCAAAGGAGCTCGCAAGGCACCCCAATCTCCAAAACGATAGTAAAAAATAACCTTACAGTAAGGTTATTTTTTATATTGTTTAAGTTTTATTTAATTTTTTCTTATGGTAAAATAGTTTTGAGTCAAACATATAAAATCAAAATAACCTAATTTTTACAGGAAAGAGGATTTTCTAAAGACAAAAGGAGGGTAAGTGGATAAAGTTTACGAGACTCTCGCCGGTATATTATCGAATATTGTAGGTTTTTCCTCAGATAAAATCCAATGGTTTTTGAGCTTAAGAGATTTTCGTTCGAACTACCTTATTTTTATAGATATCGCTTTGGTAGCTTTGCTTTTTTATTGGGCTTACCTTCTTTTTAGTCGGGCTCATCGAATTTTTTGGGGTCTGACAGTTCTAATTTTAGTTTTGGCTTTAGGTCAATTATTAGAGTTAACAACAATTAGCTGGCTTTCTAGTCATTTGATTTTTGTTTTTATCGTTGCTATTCCCATTATTTTTCAACCAGAGTTAAGGGAATTTTTAGAAAAAATAGGAGGAATTCGTTCGAAAAAAGATGAAAAAAAGAAAGAATAATGAAAAAACTTTTGTATAAAATTTTTATTCATAATATCGGAGCAAAATTACTTTCTATCATTTTTGCTTTTAGTCTCTGGATTTATGTAGTTAGCTCTGGGAATAAAATCGACTTTTTCCCAGCTGACTTTCAGATTAAAATCAAAGGAGTCAGAGAAGATTTAGCAGTAGCAAATGACTTAGGTAAAGTTAAAATCAAGATTAAAGCCCCAATTTTAGTTTGGAAAAGTCTTTCCTCGGATGACTTCGAAGTTTACATTGAATTAGCTGGTTTAGATGAAGGCGTAGAACAGGTTGATATCAAAGTTATTTCTAAAAATCAGGGGGCAACTGTCTTAGAAAAAGATCCGCTTTATGTATTAGTCCGACTAGAACCAAGAATTAGCAAAAAATTACCTATTGTCGTTGAAAATAAAGGAAGTCCAGCTAAAGATTATAAGGTTGGTGAAGGAGTTTCAGAGACAAAAGAAGCTGAGGTTTCTGGGGCTGAAAGCTTAGTTAAGAGTTTAAGCTATATTACTGCCTTAGTTGAGCTAAAGGGTGACGAAAAATCTCCAATCGATGCCTCAGTTAAGTTAGTAGCCATCGATGCATCAAGTAATATTCTCAGTAATTTAGAATTTTTTCCTTCTTATGTTCACGTAAATTTACCAATAATTCAGCTTATTGAAATTAAATCAGTAGGAGTAAAAGTTAAGGTTACTGGAGAGCCTGAAAAAGGATTTTGGGTTAATAAAATCCAGGTTGATCCTCAGATAGTCACTATTTCTGGAGAGATAGATTTTTTAAAAGATGTAGATTTTGTTGAGACAGAAGCTATTGATATTACTGGGACTTCCTCGAGTGTTAGTACTCGAGCTAAATTAGTTCCCCAAGATAAAATTAATCTTTTAGTAGATAAAGATGTTAAGGTAATGATTTTTGTAACCGGGACCCCTTCTATTAAAAGTCTAACTCCTAGTATTAATTATCAGAATGGTGGCGGTAGAAAAGCATCATTATCAGAGACAATTACCGTTACTGTTTCCGGCCCACTAAATATTCTTAATTCTTTAAAATCTGATAACGTAATTTTAAACGTTGATTTAGGTGAATATTCTGGTTTGGGAATATATACCTTGATGCCCAAAAAAGAAATGGTTCAAATCCCAGATCAAGTTGAAGTGATTAAAATTTTACCAACCTCAGTTTCTCTAACTATTTATTAATATTAGATTTTGAATTATAATTTAATTATAAGCTGTTAATGAGAAATAGTAATGCCAATCCCAGAAATAATTTAAAGATTGTTCTTTTTATTCTTTTCGTCTGCCTTTTTTTTGGGACCTTTGGATTTATGGTTTTCAGTGATAAAGGGGCTTATGAATCTATCTACCTGACAATAATTATTCTTTTGTCCCATTTCTATCATGAAGTTCCTGAGCCAACTGGTGCTCAGATTCTTGTTGTTCTTTTGATGATTGGAAGCCTTATAATGATTGCTTTACTTGTTAAGTGGCTTACTGAGTATATTGTCGAAGGACAATTAAGAGGAAGTTTAAAAAGAAAAAAAATGAAAAAAAAGATTGATAGTTTAAAAAATCATTATATAGTTTGTGGTTATGGTCGAGTTGGAAAACAGGTAGCAGATGAGTTAAAGTTTGAAAATCTTCCTTTTGTAGTTTGTGACAGAGATCCTCTTAGGATTAAACAGATTGATAAAAAGGGTTACCTTTGGATAGAAGGAGACCCAACTATTGAAGAAACCCTAATACAAGCAGGAATAGAAAAATCAAAGAGTTTAATTTCAGCTTTAGGAGAAGATGCTGATAATTTATTAGTTGTAATAGAGGCTCGTTCTTTAAACCCCGATTTATACATTGTGGCTCGGGGAGAACGAAAAGAGAGTGAGAATAAGTTACTTAAGGCTGGGGCTAATCGAATAGCAATGCCCTATCAAATTGGAGGTTATCATATGGCAACAATGGCTATTCGTCCCTCAGTGGTAGACTTTTTAGATGTGATTGTTGATGGTAAACATAGTGAGCTTCAGGTTGAAGAAATTGAAGTTGATAAAAATTCTAGTTTAATAGGGCAAAACTTGGCAACCACTTTGTCTCGAAAAAAGACTGGGACTACAGTTTTAGCAATCAATAAAAATGATGGTTCTTCTAAGATTAATCCCTCAGGTGATGAAATTTTAAGTTCTGGTGATAAGTTAATAATGATGGGGACAAAAGGACAACTAGAAGGTATTTCTGAACTGATTAAAAAATAACCTACATTTTTAGAGCGGAAAAGTTTTTTGGCTTTTATTTAAATTTAGAAGGAAATTATGGATAAAAAATATCTTAAAAAAAGAAAAAAAAACTTAGAAAAAGAACTTTCTAAATTAGAGAAAGA
>JABAOC010006585.1_pt2 | contig 12240 bp, 11 predicted proteins | sample 7062161 | NCBI WGS metagenome assembly JABAOC01 (sample SAMN14538625, study PRJNA623070) | marine sediment metagenome | biome: marine biome [ENVO:00000428]; feature: marine pelagic biome [ENVO:01000023]; material: deep marine sediment [ENVO:00002113] | place: India: Gulf of Khambhat ... | reverse complement strand
CGGGGCGTTCGCCACGATCTTGTCGTACGCCCACCGATTTTGCCGATGGCGGACCTGGTGGGAAATCCATGGCTACGGGTGTACCATATCAACTTCTGTGAATACTGTCCCGGCGGCTCATAAAGGAGAAACCATGATGAGACAGGCATTGACGGTTCTGGCGGTGTCGGTTGCTGTTGCGACGGGGGGTGCAGTGATTCTCAGATGTGATCTGCCGCTGGGCCCGCTGGTGGTTGTTTTGGGTTTTGTTCCGCTGGCGGCGCTGGGCCTGGCCCGGCGCAGGCTGTCCGCCGCCGTCCCGGACCTGGTTTTCGGTGGCATCGACACGGGCCTGCTCGTGATCCCCGCGTTGGCCGGCTGTCTCTTCGGCAGCGGCCTGGTCCTGACCATCGCCCTGCTCCTCGGCGTCAGCCTCCAGACCGCCTGAACACCTCGCGAGTCCGCAGACACTGTCCCTCTCAACTGTCAGTTGCCCCCATCCTCAGTGGCCCATTCAACCGGATAGATGGTAACCCCACGCCCGGCAAACGGTTCACTGCCCGCGGCGGCCTCTAACTGACGCAACATGTGTGAAATCTGGTTTTGGTAAGTGACCACACGCCCTGGAAGCTCCTCCCTTTCTTTGACAGCGTTTGCGAGCGACTCTTTCAGATCGAGAAAGCGGTTCGCCTCTGCATGAAGTTGTGTGGCCATCGTTTTTTGCGCCTCCGCGCCCTGCAAGGCGATTGATTCTTCTATGAACATCGCCCTCAGCTTCGAGGCTTCAGGCAAGGTTTCCCCTGTCAACCGCTGCTGTTTCTGAATGGCCTCAATCCGGGCCCGTATGCCGGCGATATCCACCTCCGCCGCGTTGAGCATGCGATCGAGTTCCGCGATCGCTTCCACTGCCTCTTTGTCCGTCCGATATGGGACTTCCTGTTTCAATCCGTTCAGCGTTCGCTCCAGACCTTCAATCAATTTCGGCAATTCGCGCAGCCGCTCCTCGGCATCGGCAATCTGCCGTTTCCTCTCGGCCATACGTTCCCTGTATTCATCCATTTCGCGACGCCATTCCTCCACGGCAAAGCGGACACAAGCTTCGGCCATTTCTTTGGCATCCTCCAGGGTCATCGCGTACAGCAGTAACTGCCGGGGTCTGGTCGTGACGTATGAACTCTCGTAGTGTAGCAGCCCCGAAGTAGCCTTGAGGAACTTCTTCTGCGCTGCCGAGATTTCTGCGTGACGCAGGGCAAAGTCAACAAACTGGCGCGCCGTGGGCCGTCCAGGCCTTATGTAATGCCTGACGCTGTCCTCTAAAGAAATGCCGGCGGCGTAGGCAGGTTTTAGTGAGGCAAACGCCTGGAGCGCCGGGTCTGCCGGGTAGCGAGATAAAAAGGGTCCAAGCGCTTCCGGCTGGAGTTTGAATTCGAGAGGAAGGTTGCTGTCATTGGGTTCGCTTGCCAACACGACCGGGCGCCCGGCCAGAAGGATTGCGATAGCCGTGAAACAGATCTTCATGTGTGTAGTCATTGTATGCCTCCCAAGCGTGAGCTGTGTTGGGCTCGGATGCTTTCGGCCGCCGGGGTCCCGGCGTACCCTTGCAGGATGAACTGGTATTGCCGTTCGACGACGGCCTCGGTGCCCTCGCAGCGGGCGAGAATCCGCGTGGCCGCCAGCAGTTCGGCGGCAGCGCCCGCCCGGGCAATCTGCCACTCCACTTCTTCGAACGGAATCGATGGCTGCGGCGAATGACGATGGGGCATAGTGAGCATGAGAGTCGAGGCCGCGATAAGGATACTTGCCGCGACAGCGTAGAACCGGACGCGACGGAACCTCCGCACGGGTGCGGGCTGTGTCCCAGATTCGCCATCGCCCAGATTGTCAGACCAGATGACTTTCGCCAGTCCGAGCGACCGCTCCAGCGTCTGTGCTGTCTGCCGGCAGCCCTCGCAGGCGGCCAGATGCTGCGCCACCGTGCGGGCCTCGTCCTTCGGCAGTTCGCCATCGACATAATCGACGATTCTGTCTGAGTATTCCTTGCATGCCATCTTCATCATGGCTCCACACCTCGCTGCAAGAGCTTGCCGGCGAGGATCATGCGCGCCTCGCGGAGCCGGCCGCGCACCGTCGAGGCGTTCCATCCCATAATCTCGGCGATTTCGCCAGAGGTCAGGTCACAGAAGTACCGCAGGACCATGACCGGCAGCAGGGACGGGTCGAGTTCCACGAGCGTCCGCCGGACGACTTCGAGCTCCTCGCTCAAACTCACGCGCTCGGCCACGTCCGGACCACCGGCCAGGTCGTCCGCCGCCTCGGGATGCCGCCGGAGAATCCGGGCCGTGCCGTGCCGGAAGCGCCGGCGGTGCTCGGTCAGGCACTGATTTACAGTCACCCTGATCAACCATCGCATCATGCTGCTTTCGTCCTCGAACGTTGCTTCGTGTCGCAACACTTGGATCGAAACGTCCTGAAGAACGTCCTCGGCATCCGTGCCGTCCATGCCCATCCCGGCAGCGAGCCGTCTCAGACGCGCCCGCTCTTGCAGGAACAGACTCACTAGGCGCGTCTCCGGGGCGTCGGAACTCACCGTCCGCCCCTTGCATCCAACTGTCTCCTGCAGTCCGGCACCGTGCACATCGCCTTCCTGTCTACTACGACCGTCTACCAGCATAACGCGCGACGGTCGTCGGGTGTTGGGAGAAAAGGACGCTTTTTTCGAGCTCATTCGGGCAACGCCGGCGCGGACATAGGCCGGGTGCGGTCAGGAAGACATGCCTACGCCAGCGTGAGCATAGCATCCTGCTTTGCTACGGGCAGTTGCGCGCGGCTTCAGCGGTCGAAGCAGCCGGTGGCGTTGGTCAGGATCGCGCCTTCGGGGCGCTCGCACAGCGTGGCGGTGCCGACGGTTAGAAAACCCTTTTGCTTGGCCTCATCGGTGATGCGGACGATCTCGCGGGGACGGTTGTTGCCCATCTGTTCGAGCCGGCCACCTTCGTTGAGGATGGCGATTTCTTTGAGTTCCAGGTCGATGCGGTCGGAGTAGACAGTGGCGACGAGGTAGTTCACCGTGGCGAGGCCATCTTGGCCTTGCGTCTCGCCGGCATCTTGCCGGCGCTGATTGCCGGAGGAAGCAAGGGCGGGACGCCCTCGCCACAGGCCGCCGTGGGCGATCTGCAGTACGCCGTCGGCTTGCGTGCAGGTGACCGCGTGGACCTCGCCGCACAGGTACAGATCGGCCCCATATTTCTTGAGCGTCTGCCAGAGCGGGGACTCCCGGCCACCCTCCAGCATCAGGGGCACCCCAAACGCGATGGATTGCGTTTGGGGACCCGCGCCGCTGGAACTTTCCCTGGCGACCGGGCCGAGGATCGGCGTGTGGCCCATTACGACGATGTGCTCGACGCCCGGATTATCGGTGAGGGTTTGTTCGAGCCATTGCAACTGCTCACCCGTGACCTGGGGGACGATGCCGCCCTGCGGGCCGCTGCCTTTCTCGAATACGTCCACCGAGACGAACAGCGTGTTCTCATGGATGAACCAGTAGGCCGTGCCTTTCATCCGCAGCGGTCCGTTCAGGGGCATGCCGAGATGCTTCTGGAACTGCTTCTTGAAGGTGTAGACCAGTTTGGTCTTCTCGGCGGGCCAGGGATTGTCGCCGATCTCATGGTCGCCGACGGCGGCGTAGAACTTCAGCCCATGGTCCGCCATCCGCTGCATCCAGGCGGGATAGTAAAGGGCCGCCATTTTTTCGATGGACTCCTTGTCCGGCCAGCGTCCCATGACCAGGTCACCCGCCACCAGCACGAACTCGGGATTCTCGGCCTTGATCGCCTTGAGGACGTAATCCAGCGTCTCCTCCCAACCGGGCTGCGGATACGTCAGGTCCACGTTGACAAAATCCGGGATGCTGACGAATCGCCAGGGCTGCATGGAGGCGACGCCGTCCTCGGGGACCTCGGCCCCGGCGATCCAGAGGATGCCGTTCAGGACCATCTTGCGGAACGGCTCCATGTGCCAGTTTTTGTCGAAATGCCCGCCCGTGAAGCCGAAGCCCCGGCCCCCGTCGGGACGGGTGTAGGCCCAGGCCAGGACCTTGTCCTGCGGCGCGCGCGGGGGCAGCTTGCCCGTCAGGAGCGGCACCACGTTCGCGTCGTTCGGGCGAAGCCCGATGTCGAAATACCACTCATCCTCCGCGACGTAGCCGCCGCAGCCTCGGGTGATCGGATGGCCGTTGTCCACGGGCGTCACCTTCACCACATTGATGGGGTTCTGCGACCGGCCCACCTCGTAGGCGCCGCCCATCCAATCGAGAAAGTCTTTGAATCCTCCTTCGGGCGGATCGATGGAATAATGCAGGAATGCGATTCCCTTGCCCCGTTTAGCCAGTTCCCGAATCTTCTCCATTCGGCCGGGCACCGCCAGCGGATGGTGCTCGCGCCCGTCGGCGAAGAACACGACGGCATCGACCTTGTCCAGGGCGGCGGCATCCTGGGGCCAGCCGTCGAGGTGAATATCGATCTGCGGCGGCTCGATGTTCGTCGCGTTTTGCAGGCATGATTTGACGAATTCGGCCGTTTTGTCCCATCCGTGGCAGTCCTCGCCGTGGCTCGGCGTGCCGGCAATGAAGGCAATAGTGGCATGGGCGTCCCGCCCATGAGTATCAAGGACATTGCCACGGGCAAGATGCCCGTGGTACTCACGGCCGAGACGGCCGTGCTACGGGTGGGCAGACCGGCCGTCCAGGCACAGCCGCGACGGAACAACTCCCCGACACCGGGAGCGGCAAAAGCCTGAACATCATGGCCGAGGACGCTGTGAAACACCCGGCCTTTGCCGTATTGCAGGACAAAGGCCATCGGGTAGTTCTTGCCATCGACCTTGGATTTCGCTTCCGCCAGAACTTCGATGGGGGTAGTGCCGGCCAGGCACGTATAGAGCTCATCGACGGTCTCGAACGGCGCGAGCCCGCGCGTGATGGGATGCTCCACGGCGGTCATTGTGACCTCGAAGGCGCCGTGCGGGTCGTGCCCGCGGAGCTTCGGGTCCCATACCCGCCCGATGAGCTTCTCGAACTCGGGCCAGCCCTGGAACGCCCCGCAGGCGAAGTGAACGGCCACCAGACCGCCGCCCTCATTCGTGAATTTCATCAGGTTTTGTCTCGCCTGCGCGCCGGGATCGGGCGTTTCCCAGTTCATGAAGTGCAGCACCGCCGCGTCGTAGTCGCCGAGTTTTTCGGAGGCGAGGAACGCCGGCGTCGCGACGATATCGACCCTCAGCCGCGGGTCCTTGCGCAGCAACCCGGCCAATACCGGCGCCGTCTCCTTCCATTTGTGCCCCGGGTAGTCGATCCCCGTGACAATCACCACGCGGCGCGTCTCGGCCTCCACAGCCGAGAAGCACGTGCGGGCGGCCGCCAGGACTCCGCAGACGGCCAGACACAACCTCAGAAGACGTGCACATCGCTGCCTCATACTCACCCCTGCGAAAACGTCGCATTTGTGTAGGGTGGGTTCTAAACCCACGCGTCATGGTGCGTTCGAATCGGGCGAACGCGTGGGTTAAGAACCCACCCTACGAATTCCGACCTGCGGTTTAACGCCATCATGCCGTACATTACCAGAGGCATCGTCGAAATACAAACGCTTCCTTTAGCGTTCGAAGACGAGGCGGCCATCGACGTAGGTGCGCAGGACCTGGGCCGCGCGGATAGCGTCCACCGGGCACGCGAGCAAGTCCGTGTCCAGGATGATGAAGTCAGCGCGCTTGCCTTTTTCCAGGGAACCGACGTCTTTGTCCAGGAACAGGGCCCGGGCGCAGTTGATCGTGTAGAATCGGATCGCCTGCTCGCGGGTGAGGGCCTCTTCGGGGTGCAGTTGTTCATCGTACCATCTGGCCCGGCGGGTGAGGGTCGTCCACATGGCCAGGAACGGGTCGTAGGGATTGTTCGAGCGCAAGGGACCGATCTTTTGCATATGGTCCGAGCCGCCGGCGGGGAGGCCGCCCGCCTCGAAGAGACTCCGCAGCGGCTGAAACCAGCGCAGTCGCTCGTAGCCGAAATGGTGGGCCAGCGTTCGCGTATCCAGGTAGAGCCACGCGGGCTGCACCAGCGGTATGACGCCGAGAGCGGTGGCCTTCTTCACCGTCGCCGGACTCATGAAATTGGAATGTGTGATACAATGCCGCATCGCGCGGATCGGCATCGTCTTACCGAGTTCGTCGTAGACCTCGACCAGGGTCTCAACCGCCCCGTCGCCCACCGTGTGGGCCGTGAATTGCAGGCCGGATTCGGTGGCCGTGCGCACCATCGGCAGGAGGCGGTCTTTCGGGATGAACAGGACGCCGCGATAGTTCGGATCGTCGATGGCGTAGATCTTGCTGACGCCCCACGGCCGGCTCATGTAGGCGCTGCCCGTCAACATGCCACCGTCCAGATAGACTTTGACTCCGATGACGCGCAGCATTGGGTCGCCCCCTCGCAGCGGATGCTGCGCTACTTCGCGGATGTCCCTCTCGATCTCTTCAATCGGACCGATCGTATCGACGTGATACTGCGCCGCGATGCGGACGGGCAGCTCGTCTTTCTCCAGCATCCGGCCATAGAGGTCGAGGTTTCCCTGACTCGCGTCGCCGTCGCAGATACCCGTAATGCCCACGGAGCTGTAGTCCTTGAACAAAGCGAGCAGTCTCTCATAGCGGTCGCGTTCCGTGGTTTTTCGGCCTGTCGGTCGGCTCTTGATATAGCGGTTGCAGCCGCGCAGGATTCCGGTCGGNNGGGCCCGTGCGAAAGACGACGGGATTGTTCGGGGCCGCGGCGTCGAGCTCGGCCCGCGTGGGATACCGCTGCTCGCGCAGGCGCGTGATGAACACCTGCTGCAACACGATCCACTCGCCGTCCTCGAGCACCTCGGCACGACTCTTGAAATAGTCGAGCACGTCCTGCACCGACTCCATCTCAGGGATCGGATGATCGAACTCCGTCATGGCCGCCCCGGCCGGGTGGACGTGTGAATCGATCAGACCCGGCAGGACCATTTTGCCGTCGAGATCGAGCAACTCCGTCCCCTCCGTCTTCAGTCGCAGGATCTCCTCGTCGCGGCCGACCGCGACGATGCGATTGCCCTCCACCGCCATGGCCTGATGGATCGAGAAGCCGGAATCCACGGTGACCACCTTCCCGTTGAGCACGACGAGATCGGCCCCGGCGGCAAATAACACTCCCGGCATGGCCGGCAACAGACTCGTCACGACCCCCAGGACAACAACCTGCACCTGTCTCATAATCACGCTCCACAAATTGTAGTAGCACGGGCATCTTGCCCGTGAGTCGCATGGGCGTCCCGCCCATGACTATCGGGAACATCCGCGGGCAAGATGCCCGTGCTACTCATGGGCGAGACGCCCATGCTACTAACCTACTTCCCGGTCAGGCATAGCAGCGTTCCGTCTTCCAGGGAAGCGAACAGACGGCCGCCGGTGGCGATCATGCCGTCGAAGACCGGGGGACAATCGAGGGACGTCTCGGACAGCTTCTCCCCATCTTTGGCCGCCACGGCGACGAGTCGGCCGCCTTTGCGGGCCTCGAAGGCCGCATAGGGGTCCTGCGGGTCGAGCACGTCCGGCGCGCCCGCGACGAAGAGCGTGTCCCCGGCTTTGACCATGGCGCGAATCCGCACGGGGAGCCACTGCATCCAGACCGGCGGCTCGGCCCGCGAGTAGCCGATCATCTTATCCAGTCCGAAGGCGTCCTGCTCCAGCTTCCACACGCCCCGGCCGCCGCCGCGCTCGTAATCAGATTGCGGCAACCATCGCAACGGCCGGCGCGCTCCCGGCTCGCCCACAATCTGCGGCTCGTTCGTATTGAGGTCGGCAAAGAGCAGATAACCCTCGCGGGCGGGGAAGAACATCGTGCTGTGCACGTTGCGACGGTAGAACACCTTGACGGCATACGTCTTCTCGTCATCCACGGCCAGGAGTTGGCCGGATTTCGGGGCCTGATTCGCCAATTGGAACCCGGGCCAGCGCTTGGAATACATCCAGAACGTGCGATTGTAACACGAGCCGTCGAGCAGGCCGGAGGTCGAAAAGATGTGCGTGCCCACGTCCTGTTCCCCTTTGGGCGACAGGACTTCCGGCGTGACCTCCTTCAGGTCGCGCGTGAGCTTCTTCTGCCGCATGTAGAGGAACCCGCCCTCGCTGACCAGTACATCGGAGTTGGCCCCGGCGACGAAGAAGGCAAGGTCCCTTTCCCCTTCGACGCTCCGGCGCGGCCCCTCCAGTACCGTCTGGTGAAGAACCTTACCGGTCGCGGGTTCCAAACCGTAGACGCGGATGCCGCCGTCGAGATATGTGGAGCGTCCCGCGGTGAAGTACGCCACATCGTTGTCCACAAGGACGCTGCCGTGGACCGGCCAGGCGGATTCGATCTGGTCGAACGCGGCAATCCGTCGGTCGGTCGGTGCGGCGAGGAACCGCCAGACGAGTTGCCCGTCCGATGCCCCCAGGCAATAGACGCGGCCGTCCTTCGACCCGAACAGCACGAGCCCTCGGTGAATCGTCGGCGGCGAGTCAATCCGCCCGTCCGCCGGGAACTCCCACAGCGTCTTGCCGCTCGATATATCCAGTGCGTACAGAGTGTGGGCATCAGGTCTCGCGACGAATACCTTGCCTCCCGCGGCGACCGGAGCGGTCAGCGGTCCACCCAGCTTGACTCTCCAATCGGCCTTCACGTTGGAAGCTACGGCGGCCCGCGTCGTGCCGCTGCGCGCGGGATCATGACGGTAGGTCGGCCAGTCACCGTCGCCGGAAGACTGACGGCTGACGGCTTTCCGGTAGGCCGGACCTTTTTCGAGATGTTCTTCGAGCGACGAGCGACCAGCGACGAGCGACTGCTCCGCCTTCAACGCCGCGTAACCGAGCAGCTTCGCCCCGGGCTGGCAGAAGCACTGGTCGGGCGGGACATACAGCAGGCCGTTGCAGGGCATCATGCCGTACCGGCACGCCCCCCGAATCCAGTTGTTCTGGCCGTGATTGTCCGCCTGGAAATCGAGAAACTCCGCGCCCTCGTAGGAGCTGATCAGATACCGGGTGGTGGCCTTGTTGCGATAGCAGCGATGGTGATGCTCCGGGCTGCGCAGGTTGTTGACAAGGATGCGTTTCTTCTCGGCCCCGGAGTGAAGGTCCCAGCCGATGGCCAGTGCGTTCGCGCTCTTATTCACGGGCTGCCCCTGCTCGTCCACGCAGAGAATCCCGCGCCACACCAGGCCGTCAACGACGAACAGGTCGTCCCCTTCGGCCCCCCTGATGGGCGGCACGGCTTTCTCCCAGAGTTGCCTGCCGTCTGCCGCATCATGAGCCGCGACGAACCTGCCTCCCTGCATGACGATGACATCATTGACCATAACCAGCGTCTTCGGTGCGGCCAGAGCGGATTTGACCGTCCACAGGTCTTTGCCGGTCTTCAGCTCAAGCGCCGCGAGGTTTCTGCTGCTCAGATAGACGATCCGGCCGTTATCGATGGCCCACGACAGCGGCCGAATCTGCGCCGCGGCCGTGTCGCGGGCATCCTGCCCGCGCTTCGAGGGCGGGACGCCCTCGACACGAGTCTTACCGACGGCCTTCTGCCACAGCACTTTTCCCGCGCGGCCATCCACCGCGACCAACGACGCGTCCCCGTCTTCCGGGCGCGTATAGGCGACAGCGATACCCACACTGACGAGGATTTCCCGGGTGCCCCGCGTAGCCTCTATGGTCGTGATGACGTTACCTGTGGGCGCGTCGAGGATGGACATGGGGGCCTGATAGCCGAGCGTCAGGTAGAGCCGGTCGCCGTCGGCGACGATCCGCCGCTGGTTTTCATTGGGCACATCGGTCCGCGTCCCGCCCAGGGTGGTCCAATCCTTGCCCTGATAGCGCTTCGGGTTCCATTGCCGCCAGCCCCAGGGTTCGATCGGGCGTTTCCAGAGCAGCTTGCCGTTGAACGCATCCCGGCAGATGAGCGACCAGCGGTCCGGCAGACGCTCGTCCGTGATGCCGATCAGTCCTTCGTCGAAGAGATAGAAGAGCCGCCCGCCGGCCGAGACACATGCCTGAATCCCGGATGGCGTCTCATGGCTGCGCAGCCACAGCGGCGGGGCCAGCCACTGGACGCGCCGCGGCGGCCCGACGACGGAATCCTCCGCGACGGCGTTGTTGCTCGCATCGTGCAGGAAATGACCCCATTGGTCGATGTTGCCGGGCCAGGGCTTTTTCGTGGCCAACCATTGCCCGTCACGCCGTACACAGACCGCGCCGCCGGGTGCCAGGACCCGCATGACCTCCTCCGTGCTGACTTTGCCGAGGTTCTCTGTGACAACCAGATTGATGAGATTGTCCGTGTAGGGGAGCTTTGTTCCGGCGAACTGCTCGACCGAGACGGGGCCGTAAAGACCAGTGCCCTTGATGTAATCTCTCGCTCTGGCAACCTGGGCCGAATCGGCTTCGAGTCCGTGAACTGTGTAGCGGTCACTGACGCGAAGCGCCGCCGTCAGCCTACCGTCTCCGCAGCCGAGGTGGACGATTATGCCTCCCCGTACTTCGCTGGTGTCAAAAATCTGCTTCGCCAGGGTCTGGGAATCATCGCTCCCTGCTCGCGCGGCACCGACCAGAAGACAGGCAATCAACAATGACGACGTCCACAGGGTAGATAGGTAATCGCGGTTCATGTGCAGGTCTCCAGCATTTACAGATACTCACGTATGCCGCCCGACGAGAGACACCATACCACTGTTTCCCGCAATTTCAAGGATTTCCCAAGCGTCTGATTCATCAGATGCAACTTGAATCACAAGAGCCGGACGGGTACTATGGGTGTGTTGTGCAGCGGGCCGGCGTGGGGAACAGGCGCTGCGGCTGAGGTAGTTCGGAAGCTTGGCAAGAAGGAGGCAATATGGCACAGTCGAACGCAAGGGGCAAAAGCGTGGGGACGACGCGGCGTGATTTTCTGAAGGCGTCCACCGGCGTGGCTTCGGCCGCGGCATTGGGCGCGCTGAAGGTCGCGGCGTATGCCGGTGGCAGTGACACCATCCGCGTAGGTATGATCGGCTGCGGCGGACGCAATAGCGGCGCAGCCGCGCAAGCGCTCACCGCCGACAAGGGTGCTCGGCTCGTGGCCATGTGCGACATCTTCATGGATCGCGTCAAAGCGGTGCGCAGGGTTCTCAGGGAAAGAAAGGGAGAGCAAGTCGTGGCGGACGACGATCACTGTTTTGCCGGGTTCGACGGCTACAAGCACGTGATCGAGGCGTCGGACGTGGTGGTTATCGCCAACGCGGCCAAGTTTCACCCGCTCCATGCCCTGTCGGCCATCAAGGCCGGCAAACATGTATTCGTGGAGAAGCCACATGGCATCGACCCGGCCGGAATGAAGACCATGCAGCAAGCCGCCGAGCTGGCGAAACAGAAAGGACTGTGCCTCGTCTCCGGACTGCAGAGCCGATACCATACGGGCTACGCCGAGACCGTGCAGCGGATTTATGACGGCCAGATCGGCGACGTGATCGCGATTGAAGAGAATTTCCTCCGCGGCCCGTACGGCGTCATCGACCGCAAGCCGGGGCTCTCCGAAGTCCAGTGGCAGTGCAGCACGCAGTACCACTTCCGCTGGCTCTCCGGTGACGACGTGCCGCAGTCCCTGGTGCACAACCTGGACCGCTCCCGGTGGGTCATGCACGACCAGAACCCGGTGAAATGCCACGGTCTGGGCGGGCGCTCCTCCATGACCGAACCGATCTACGGTGATGTGTTCGATCACCATTCGGTGGTGTACGAATTCGCCAACGGTGTGCTCATCTACGCGTTCTGCCGCACCACAACCGGGTGCTACGACGATTCGTCCAGCACGATACTGGGCAGTAAAGGCAAAGCCAGTGTGACGGGCTGTCGGATCTGGGGCGAGACCAATTGGCGCTGGACCGGCCGATGCGATCCCTATCAGATTGAGCATGACGTCCTGTTCAAAGCCATCCGTTCGGGCGAGCCCGTCAATAACGGCGATTACATGGTGCCCAGTACCCTGATCACCGTGATGGGACAGATCTCCTGCTACACCGGAAAAGAAGTCACCCTGGAGCAGATCAAGCAATCGGATTACTTCTATCCGCCCCGGCCGGAAGATTGTCACGACGGCATGGAGCCGCCGGTGAAGACCGAGGCCAACGGCAGTTACCCGGTGCCCCTGCCCGGCCGCACGAGGATGATATAGTAGCATGGGCATCCTGCCCATGA
>JABAOC010011173.1_pt5 | contig 12242 bp, 12 predicted proteins | sample 7062161 | NCBI WGS metagenome assembly JABAOC01 (sample SAMN14538625, study PRJNA623070) | marine sediment metagenome | biome: marine biome [ENVO:00000428]; feature: marine pelagic biome [ENVO:01000023]; material: deep marine sediment [ENVO:00002113] | place: India: Gulf of Khambhat ... | reverse complement strand
CAGGAGAATTTTAGACAGGTGGGATACTTTAATTAATCCTCAATGTGATGTTCCTTATCATGTTTTATCTATTACAGGGATTAATCAAAGTGAGTTGGATAGTGCCGGGGATTTTGATAGTATCAAAAATAAAATTAAAAAATTTATAGGCAGTCATCCTATTGTTGGTCATAATATTGATTTTGATCTAAATTTTCTAGCCCAAAAAGGAGTAAAATTAAATAATCCTCGTTATGATACTTGGCATCTGTCTACCATTTTATTGCCTAATCTTCCAGCTTATGGTCTAGAATCTTTGGCTTCTCGTTTTAATCTTACTCATAAAGAAACACACCGAGCTTTAAGTGATACTGAAGCCTCTTGTGATCTTTTTTTATTTTTAATAGGCAAAATTTATCAATTAGATATAAACTTATTTTCTGAAATTAATGGTTTTTTACAAAAAAGTGATTGGGGAATAAAGAGGATTTTTAAAAATATTCAAAGGTCTACTGACTATGGACTACAGTCTACGGCAACCACCCAGAATTCTAAAAGAAATTTGATAAAAGAAGAGAAAAAAAATATTAAGAAAATCCCAGAGGTATCACTTAAGTCAAAAAATATTAAAGAAATTTTTCAAGATAAAAAGATTAGTGATTTTCTAATTAATAAATTAAATTTTTCCACCCAAGATATTAAAACACTTTCCAAAACAGCAGATTGTTTGGAAAAACAAAATAAACTTTTGTTAGAATCTAAAAGTTCTTCTATTGTCTATTTAATCCCCGCATTATATTATGCTATTATCTCTGGCAAAAAAATAGTTATTTCAAAAGCAAAAGATTATAGAAAAATAGAGGAGGAATTTAATGTAATTAAGGAAATAATCTCCTTTGATTTTAAAAGTACATATATAGATTCTCCTTATAGCTATCTTTGTTTTTGGAGATTTTCTGAGTTTAAAAAAAGGAGAAATTTTAATCTACCAGAGCTTAGAGTTTTGCTTAAAATTTTAGTTTGGATAGGCCAAACTAAAACTGGCCATAGGCAAGAACTTGCTTTGCTAAAAGAAGAATATAATGTTTGGCAGGAAGTAAATGCTGACTTGGATTTTTGTCCAGACCAATCCTGTCCTTATAAAGAGAAATGTTTTTGGCAAAAAGTAAAAAAAGATACCCAAAAATCGGATTTGATTTTAACAAATTCTAAGTTTTTAATTTTTGACTCCAAATCTTCTTTGCATATGTTTAAAAATTATAAAAATTTGATTATTTTAGATTGTCATTTTCTTGAGGATATTACAACCCATCAGTTAACGGAGTCAGTCACTTTTTCCAAAGTAGAAAATTTATTAGATATGATTGATAATTTTTTAGATAATTTAAAAAATTCAAATAAAAATATTAAAAAGATAAAAGAAAAGATTGAAGATTTAAGAAAAAGTTTTGATATCTTTTGGGGGATATGGGGAATATTTTTAAATGAAATCAAGCAGAAAGAAAAAAATATCCAATTCTATGTGAAGATTTTAGATTTTATAAAAACTGGTAACAGATGGATAAAAGTAGAAAATGAAACAAAAAAGATAATTTATTTACTAGATGATTTTAAAAATAATCTGAACAGTTTGATTAAAAAAAATGCTGATACAACTAAAAATTTAAATTTGTTTAACTGGAAGGATAAATTAAGAGATAAGTCGATTTTTTTCTATGAAATTTTGGGATTTGTCAAAAAAATTGAAAAGTTAAAGAACAATTTGTGCACTATGATATTGGATAAAAAACAAAAAATTAATTGGGGAATAGCCGAGGAGGATTATTTAGGAATATTCTCTGCACCAGAAAGAATAGATAGTTTTCTTAATAATTTTTTAAAATCTAAAGAATGTGTGATTCTAACATCTCCTATTTTGAAAACAAAAGAAAATTTTGATTTCATAAAAAGCACCCTTGGCGTTTCTTTAGATTTTAGTGCCTTGGAGATTAAAATACCTGATGAGGATAAAAAACCGACTGTTTATATTTTTAAAAACTCTATGCAGAATTTTAATTTAGGACTTTGGAGAAATCTAAATGAAACATTAATCAATTTTCTTTTAGGCAATTCTGGAAATGCTTTAGTATATTTTACTTCTTTGTCTAATATAAGAGAAAGTTATAAAGAAGTTGCAAAAGATATTGAGAAAGGAAAAAATTCTATTTTAGCTCAGGGATTTACTACAAGTGTAGTAAAAATTTTAGAAAGTCTTAAAGAATATTCTCTCAAGGAAAGGACAATTTTGTTTTGTACAGATAATGTTTTGGAATTATTATATTCTTCCGAGATGAAATTAAAACTTGATTATCTACTGGTTACTAAACTTCCATTTGACTCTATTTCTAATCCAGTTTTTTCTACTCGAAAGGAAAAGATTGAATCTGGTTTTAAAAATTATATTATACCCCGGGCTATTATAAGATTTAAAAAGATTTTGCATTATTTTGAAAAAATTTCAGAAAGTAAAAATAAAAAGATTTTTATCTTAGATAGTCGGATTGTAAAAGAAGATTATGGAAAAGATTTTTTAAAATCCCTAAGTGATTATAAAATAGAATATATTACCAAAGATCAAATAAGTAAACTAAAAAAGTGAAACCTACCTGGGCCAAAGCCCGGGGTGTCTAATATGTCTTTTTGGCGAAATCCCCCGAAGCTCCTATATACATTGGAGCGAAGGGGGGATAAAAATTGTGTTATGAAAATAGATAATGCTTGTGGATAAGTATATTTTAGTGATAAGTGACATGTGACAAGTGACAAGCGAAAAATGGCTTCCTAAAGCCATAAATTAACTTATTAAAATTAGAAAAAATTAGAAAAATTTAAAATACTTGACAAAAAAATTCCTTTATGGTAAATTGATATAATTTCAGGAAAAATAGTACCTTGAGATAGAAATAAAATAGTAGGGAGAGATCCAATCGCAAACATCCCCCTGTTTGCGGTTGGTTTTTCCCTGCTATCAAAAATGGTGCCGATTCCACCAAATATTAAAAACAAAAACAAAAGTAGGGAAACCCCAAAAAAAACAAAAACGAAATCCTCAAAAACAAAAATAAACCGCTGTAGTAGCTGACATTTTGCAAACTAAATTATAGTTTTCAGGATGTCGGCTACTACCAGAAAAAGTAGGGAAACTATCAAGAAGAATCGGTTCTTGTTTGCCTGCGCTCTAAGAGTGGTTTATCTGTTTTCTCCTCCCTTTTAAAGAAGGAAAAGGGGAACTCAGAGGATTTCTTGGAGTCGCTAAAAAGGCACGACAAGCGCCACTAAATATTTTACAAAGGGCGGATTTGCCGTGCCTTTTTCATATTGTAATATATACGAATTAATACGAATTAGAATTGTATTTCAAAAATATGTTTTGTCGAGTCACTACAAATATTATATCATCAATTCTTTAATAATTCTATAATAGACTTGATGTAAGAAAAGATATACACTACAATTAGATATCTTCTGTCGATTTTCTCGATGGATAAATATATAAATATCGTACTTTAAAATTAAGAAGTGAGGAGAATGAATATCTTGGATAAGATTAATTATTGTCCTTTTTGTGGCAAGGAAGTTAAATATAATAAACATAATATTATAGAAGGAGTACATATTTATAGATGTACTGGGGAAGAAGAGCACTGTTTTAATGTCAAAATAGAAGGGGCAGGGTCAGGAAGAAAAATTGTTTCTATTCAACCTAAGGAGTGGTAAGTAAGATGGAAGAACAAACAGTGCTTTGCACATTGAATATTTTAAAAAGTATTACTAGAGAAGCAGTTGCCCTTCTAGGTGAAGAGGAGGCAAAGAAAATTCCTTTCTGGAAATGTTTAGAGCTTTATAGAACAAATTGGTTTGGTAAAATTTATTTTTTGAGGGAGGTGTGAAAAATTGGATTGGTTTAGGCTGTATGGAAGGAAAAAAATTTAGGAGCTATAAAAGAAAGACAGAAAGTTTCTGAATTTGTAAATTAATCAAAAAGCTAATTAAATTTAGTTATTAAAAGGACTTGATAGAGGGATTTAGGTGTAAGCCTAAATCAATGTTGTTGAGTCCTTTTTATTTTTAACTAATTTTGGTAAACTAATATTAAACAATGCCTTGCCAATTTATGGCCCCTCAGGGTAATATTAATTGATTAAGGTTAAAATTATGATAAAAAATAAAGAAATCAAACTCAAGACCCAAGGGTTTTGTGATATTATTAATATTACTGATAAAGTTTCTGATTTTGTAGAAAAATCAAAAATAAAAGATGGGATAGCTTTAATTTTTTGTGCTCATTCCACAGCAGGGATTACAACAATTGAATATGAAGAAGGGATTTTAGCTGACTTAAAAGAGTTGGTAGAAAAGCTAATACCTCAGGATAAAAGCTATCATCATGATAAAACCTGGGGCGATGGAAATGGTTTTTCTCACCTGAGAGCTTCTTTAGTAAATCCATCCTTGGCCGTTCCTATTATAGATAAAAAGTTATTTTTAGGAACTTGGCAACAGATTGTCTTTTGTGATTTTGACAGGAGACCTCGGGAGAGAAAAGTAATTATTCAAATTTTAGGGGAATAATGGTGAAGGTAATAAGTAATTAGGAATAAGGAATAAGTAATAGGGTATAGGTGAAGGAATAATGAAGTAATTAGTTATTAGGGATAAGTAATTAGTAAAAAATTAGAAATTGGAATTATTATGAATAGACAACCAAAAAAATATTTACAGATAGTACCTTTTTTGGTTATACTGTTATTAACAGTAGGAACTTGCGGATATATGATAATTGAAGGGTGGTCACCTCTAGACAGTCTGTATATGGTGATTATTACTTTATCCACTATAGGGTATAAGGAAGTTCATCCACTTTCACCACCTGCTCAAATTTTTACAATTATATTAATAATTTCTGGTATTTCTGTTGTTGCTTTTACTATCCGGTGGTTTACTGAGTATGTTATAGAGGGCAGACTTAGAGGCACTATTATGAGAAGACAGATAGATAAAAAAATTAAAAAGCTTAAAAACCATTATATTATTTGTGGACTTGGTCGAGTAGGGGATCAAGTAGCTGAAGAATTTTCAGGCGAAGGAATATCATTTGTAGCTATTGACAAAAAAACTTCTCGATTTTNNGAAGGGGATGCCTCAGATGAGGAAGTTTTAAAAAATGCTGGCATAGAAAGAGCTAAAGGGTTAGTTTCTGTTGTAGGTGGAGATGTAGATAATGTTTTTATTACTTTAACTGCTCGTTCCTTAGCTCCTGATCTGTTTATTGTTGCTCGAGCTAATAATGAAGATGCTGTTCCTAAATTAGAAAAAGCTGGGGCTGATCGAGTAGCCAAACCTTATAGAATTGGAGGATACCACATGGCTACTATGGCTTTGCGTCCAGATGTAGTTGATTTTTTAGATGCTATGGTAGATACCAAACATGAAGAACTTCAAATTGGAGAGATTATAATTCCTTTTTCATCTAGGGTGGTAGGAGAGCAGTTAGGGAAATATCTTTCTCGGAGAAAAACAGGGGTAGCTATTTTAGCTATTAATAAAAAAGATGGTTCCTCTTATGTTAATCCTACAGGAGATACTATTATAAAAGGAGGAGAAAAACTTATAATTATGGGTACTAAAAATGGACTGGAGGTTTTAAAATCAATTGTAAGGAGTGTAAGGAGTTAAATTACTATTGATAACTTTTTTATTTTTTGGTATACTAATATTACTATTTGTAGTAGCCGGCATATATTTTGATTAAAAAAATAAGAATCAAATTAGTAAAAAGGAATATTAATTTTACTTACAAAAATGCTTTAGCATTTTTGTAAAAGAGGAAAAGTGAACTGAAAACGAAGGCAGTTGCCTAAAAAGGGTTGCCGAAGTGGGAAGTTTACTTTGACGTGAAGGAAGAATTTATAAAAGAAAGAGAAAGGGAACTTCTCAAAGATAAAAGAAGAATTACTTCTGAATTGGAAGAAATTGCTAAAAGAGGAGAAATAGAAGGGGATTATCGTGCCCAATTTCCTGAATATGGAAGCAAAGATGATGAAAATGCTGCTGAAGTTACTGATTATGAAGAAAATTTAGATTTAGAACATAATTTAGAGTTATTATTACAAGGCATAAAGCGAGCTTTAGAGAGGATAAAAAAAGGAACTTATGGAATTTGTGAAAGCTGCAAAAAAGAAATTGATCCAGCAAGAATCAAAGCTTTTCCTGCAGCAACTTTATGCCTGCAATGTAAGACTAAAGAAGAAGCTAAGAGATCAGGGAGATGGAGAAGAATAAAAAAAATGTTTAGGCGAAAAAGATGAAATGGGAATCTTATTTTTTAATTAGCGAAAAAATGGCTTTTTGAAGCCATTTTTTAATACGAAGATAATAGTGTTATAATAAAGTAAACCAATGAAAAAAATAGAATTTGAAATAAAAAAACAATACCAAGGACAAAGATTAGATAAATTTATTGTAAATCAATGTCCTGAATTTTCTCGTTCTTATATTCAAAAATTAATCAAACAAAATAATGTTTTAGTAAATGGCAAGCCTGAAAAATCAGGCTATAAAATTGAAAAAGGAGATCATGTAGAAGTTAAAATTATTTTTCCTAAAAAAGAAAAATTAAAAACTTCTTCTTTGAAATTAAAGATTATTTATGAAAATAAAGATATATTAGTTTTATATAAACCTGCAGGAATAGTTGTTTATCCTCCCGTTCCGTACTATTTGAAAGATACTATAACTGGTGCTCTCCTAGCCTATAATAATATTTTTCAAAAAGTAGAAAGATGTGGAATTGTACATCGATTAGACAAAGACACCTCAGGGCTTATCGTTGTTGCTAAAAACAATAAAACAAAGGAGTATTTAATTTCTCAATTTAAAAAAAGAAAAGTTACTAAGAAATATGTAGCCTTAATTGAAGGACATCTAAAACCAGATCAGGGGGTAATTGAATCTCCTATTGGGAGATCAGAAAAAGATAAGACAAAAATGCATATTGCTTTGGAAAATGAAGGGAAATATGCCAAGACTATATATAAAGTTTTAAATTATTTTGAAAATTTTACTTATGTTGAAGTTATTCCTGAAACTGGCAGAACTCACCAAATTAGGGTTCATTTTGCTTCTATTGGTCATCCAATTTTAGGAGATTTACTATATGGTCCAAAAAAGAGAAAAATAGATATCCCCAGGCAGTTTTTACATGCTAAATATTTAAAATTTAGATTACCTAATACAAAAAAATGGGTAGATTTTGAATGTAAGCTACCACAAGATCTACAAAAAGTACTAGATGAATTAGAAGGTTGAATTTTTATTTATCGATGTTTATATACAATGGAGATACACTACAAAATTTTTAGTAGTCTTCGGACACCCCCTCAAAAAGACGCGGTCAGCTATCTGTATTTTATTGTAAGGTTTTTCCAGCTGCCGTTTCGGTCTCACCCCGCTGTTGAACATTTTATCTAAACTGGTAGAATTTCTGGAGCGGGGCTGCGACAGACTTTTTTCGGGGGTGCCCTCAGCAGGAATTACTGCTTTGGCTGGCTGTAAAAAAGGAAATATGATAGAATAATAATGTTAAATAATTTTCAAGATGTAAAGTGTATAAAATGAATGGTAAAAGAAAATTTTACTCTTGGCCTATTATGGGGCATAAGAGAATTATAAAACTTTTTCAAAAGGCAATTACGGATAATAACCTTTCCCATGCCTATCTTTTTTTAGGCCCTTCTCATATTGGTAAAGCAACTTGTGCAAGAATTTTTGCTCAAACATTACAATGTGAATTAAATCAAACAGATATAAGAAATAGGGGGAAGGAAAGATTATTTCCGGATAGCGATAAAAAAACTGATATTAAAATCCCCTGTGGTCAATGTCAAAGTTGTAAATTAATTGAAAAAAATAGTCATCCCGATACTATAATATTAACCGGGAAAGAGAATATAAAAATTGAACAAACAAGAGATTTACAACATCAGATAAATTTAAAGCCTTTAGGCAGCATATATAAAATTTGTATTATTGAAGATATAGAAAGATTAACACTGGAAGCTGCTAACTCCCTACTTAAGATTTTAGAAGAACCTCCTTATAAATCAGTTTTAATTCTCACTTGTACAACTTTAAATTATATATTACCCACTATTTCATCTCGATGCCAAATAATAAAATTTCAACCTGTGGCTTTTACGGAGATTAAGGAAGAATTAATAAAGAAAGGAGTAGAGGAAGAATTGGCTGGTAGTTTATGTTTAATATCTTGCGGTAGACCAGGTGTAGCATTGAATTTTGCTTCAAATCCTGATATTCTAAAAAGACAAATTCAATTAATAAATGATTTAGAAAAATTAAAAAACTCTCATTCTAAACAGATAAATTTTGCTCAAGATCTGATTAATAATTTTACAGACAGTGATTTTTTACAATTAGAAAATATTTTGGACTTTTGGTTAGGATGGTTTAGAGACTTATTACTTATAAAAAAAGAGTGTAATGATTTGATTTTAAATATTACAGAAGAAGAAAAACTTATAAGGAAAGCTCAGAATTATAATATAGAAGAAATAAGATTACTCATTTTGAAAATATCTCAGACTAAAGAGGATTTAAAGCAAAATGTTAATCCTAAGTTATTGATAGAAAATTTGATTTTTTCTTTAAGTTAATTATTGAACTCAATAAAAATGCTTCAGCATTTTTATTGAAAAGGAGAAGCAAACTGAAAACGGCAATGATTTTGCAGAACAAAATCGTGAAAGTTGAAAGTTTGTTTGGACGCGGTGAAAGTAATAGGTTTACGTTTTACACCCGGAGGTAAAATATATGATTTTGATCCCCAGGATATACCTTTTTCTGTAGGTGATATAGTTATTACTGAAACTACTCAAGGCAAAGAAGCGGGAAAGGTTATATATATAAATAAAGAGATAGATACAAAAAAACAGAAAAATTCTATTAAAAAAATTTTAAGAAAAGCTACAAAACAAGATTTAAAAAATATTAAGAAATTAGAATCTTATAAAAAAGAAGCCTTGGAGATATTCAAAGAGAAAGTTAAAAAACATAATTTACCTATGAAAGCGACATCAGTAGATTTTGCATTTTCTGGGGATAAAATTACTTTTTCTTTTGTGGCTAAAACAAGAGTTGATTTTAGAGAATTAGTAAAAGATTTATCTCGTTATTTTAAAAAACAGATTAGATTAAGACAAATAGGACCTAGAGATGAAGCGAAAATAATTGGAGGTTTTGGAAAATGTGGTGAGCCTTTATGTTGTATGAGATTTTTGGAAAATTTAGAGAGTGTTGTTATGGATATGGCTAGAGTTCAAGATATAGCTTCAAAAGGGAGTGAGAAGATATCTGGGGTATGTGGGAGACTTATGTGTTGTCTTTCTTATGAAGCAGATGAATATAAAATATTAAGTAAAAAACTTCCTGAGGTAGGGAGTAAAGTAAAGACTAAAAAAGGAACAGGCGAAGTTTTAGATCGGAATATTTTAAAACAAACATTAATTGTACAGTTAGAAAATGGCGTGGAGGTAAATATAGATTCCTCTGAAGTAAAAGGGGTGAAGGAATGAGATGAACTTAATAACTAAGTAACCGAATAATATAAGAAATATTATATTTTAAAATAAATAAGGGAGTATTATATGCCTGAAATTATAATAATTGTATGTATTGTAATAATTTTATTTATGGTAATTAGAAAATTACCACAGGTTTCTAATAAAAGATTAATTCCTAAAATAGATATAAAGGAAAAAGCTGCTAATGTTAAAAAAACTATTTCTGCAAAAAAAATATCTTTTGAAAAAGGAGATAAAAAACAGAAGGATAGAGTTAAAAAAATACTTTCAAAAGCTAATCTATTTTTAAAACAAAAAAAATATCCAAAAGCAGAAGAGAAATATATTAAAGTAATAGAATATGATAAGAAAAATGCAGAAGCCTATAATGGATTAGGAGTGCTTTATCTCCAGCAGAAGGATTATAACCATGCTTTAAAGTCATTTTCAAAAGCAATTAAAGTTGATCCTGAAAATGCTTCCTTTTATAATAATTTAGGTTTAGTTTTATATAAACAAGGCAAGAACAAAAAAGCTATACAGGCTTTCTGTAGATCAGTCGATTTGGAAAAAAATGCTTCAAGATGTATAAATTTAGGATTGGCTTATTGGGCAGATGGTGATTATTCTAGTGCTATTTCCGCTTATCAAGAAAGTTTAAGTCTTGATCCAAATAATATAGAATATTTAACAACTTTAGCATCAGCATACCTAAAGACAGATGAAAGAAATCAAGCTAAAAAGGTACTTTCTAAGATATTGAAATTAGATCCAGAAAATATTGAAGTCAAAAGAGAGTTGGCTAGGATAAAGTGATAGTTGGTCCTGTACTTTTTATGAAATTTGCTGGCGTAGCTCAGTGGTAGAGCAAGTGTTTTGTAAACACTAGGTCGTGGGTTCAAATCCCTCCGCCAGCTCCAGCAAATTTCAAGAAGTACTGGGATAAACAATAGAACATATAAAATTAAAATTTAAAGTGCAAAATTAAAAATTATATATTATATTAATAATTATTTTATAATTGTATGGCGAGGTACCAGAGTGGTTAAATGGGCCTGACTGTAAATCAGGTGGCTTCGGCCTACGGGGGTTCGAATCCCTCCCTCGCCACGTCGGAATAAACTTTCAAGCTTTCGCCCCGAAAGCTTTCGGGGCTCTCGCTTTCCGTTCACTCCTCCTTTTTCGCAAAATAGCTTTCGCATTTTTGCGAGTGAAATAAAACATTTAAGACTTTCACAATTTTACCAAGCAAAATCGTTGCCGCTTACGGTTCATTTCTCCTCTTCCATGAAAATACTTTATAACTCACTTTTACTTCAATAGGCCGAGATAGCTCAGTTGGTAGAGCACATCCATGGTAAGGATGGGGTCGTGGGTTCAAATCCCGCTCTCGGCTCCAGTTCGGCGAGCAGGGCGCATGCATGGTAAGCATGAGGTCGGCGGTTCGATTCCGCCCGTGGGCTTCGTCCAAGTAAAATTCCGGTTTTCGACCCGAAATCCTTCAGGGCTATCACCTTAAGTTTATTTCTCCTCTTTCGCAAAAAATATAAAGATTTTTTGTGAGTAAAATATTAAAATCTACTAATAACAATTGACTAATTCCTAATAACCAATAACGGAGAACTAAATACTAACCAATGGATCCTACTTTTACTACTTTTTTAATTCATACTACAATATTAATTGTTGGAAGTTTTCTGTGGAATTTTTTTATTTTATTTGTAATTTTAAAATTTATTTTTAAAATTCAAAAAGCCCTTTTTGCCCAAGATTTTTATTTTTATATTATATATGTAGCTATAGGATCAATAATAGTAAATAAAGGATTTGATTATATAATAAATATTGAAAAGAATTATATCTATTGGCAAAGTATTTCAAAATTACATCAAATTGGTTTTTTAATGATACCAGTAGCTGTATTGACATTTTTGAATTATTATCTAAGTAGGAAAATTTTTAAATTCCAGTCAAATGATGCATGGATTGTGGGAATAATAATGGGAATTGCCGGAGGGCCTTGGCCACTATTGTTGTAAAATCCTAAATTCGAAATCCTAAGCACTAAACAATATCAAATGACCAAAATCCAAAATGACACTTTCTGTGTCATCCTGAGTCCGCCCGAGGCGGGAGAAGGATCTTAATACTCAGAAGAGATTCTTCGTCGCGGAGTTTATCCCGAGCAAAGCCGAGGGATTCCTCAGAATGATAGCACAGCTTTTAGTTTTGAACATTTGAATTTAGAATTTTGAATTTGTTTAGAATTTATAATTTAGAAATTAGAATTTATTCCTTATTGGAATTTAATAATAGTAAATTGTAAAACTATAATTTAACAATAATTATATTTAAGGAAAAGCTATGGCGAAACAAGCAAGGCCAGTTATTACTTTAGAATGTTCTCAATGTAAACAAAGAAATTATGCTACAACAAAAAATATAAGAACAACTAAAGAAAGATTAGAATTAAAAAAATATTGTCCCACTTGTAAAAAGCGTACTGTTCATAAAGAGAGCAAGTAGAGAAAGAGTGATAGAGTGATGGAGTGATTTATTTCACTTCTTCACTTTTTGATTATTTACATAGGGGTGTAGCTCAGTTGGTAGAGCGTCGGTCTCCAAAACCGAAGGTCGGGGGTTCGA
>JABAOC010005575.1_pt1 | contig 12248 bp, 8 predicted proteins | sample 7062161 | NCBI WGS metagenome assembly JABAOC01 (sample SAMN14538625, study PRJNA623070) | marine sediment metagenome | biome: marine biome [ENVO:00000428]; feature: marine pelagic biome [ENVO:01000023]; material: deep marine sediment [ENVO:00002113] | place: India: Gulf of Khambhat ... | reverse complement strand
CGCCGAGCATCATTGCAATACCTAGCTCGGAAAAGGCCCGATTAAAAGCAGCTATAATCGCAAGTGTCACACCTCCGGAGGCCTCCTGCAGAATAGCTGTTGATGCTTGAATTTCTGTAGATCCTAGCGTCCTAGCTAGGTCTCTAAGCTCTAAATCAATGGATTCAATAGCGCTTGTTATGAAGCTGACGATTATCGGGGTTATAAGAATGGCTTGTCCAATCGAGATGGCTAGAGGAGTAAAGAGAAGTCCGAACATTCCCAGGGGTCCTGATCTTGAAAGGAGCAGAAAGAGTATGAGGCCAAGTACGACTGTGGGGATTCCAAGAAAAGCGTTGAAGGACGCACGTATAAGGCGCTTACCGGGGACATTCTTTAGACCTAAGACGATGGCGATGGGTAGACTCCATAGGGTCGCCATAGCTGTCGCTATTCCAGATACGTACAAACTTCGGAAAACTATATTGTAAAGGGTAGGATCTAGAGAAAAAACTAGTTCGAAGGCTTTGATTATTCCATCAACTATTTCGTTCATCAAGGGAGATTCTCTCGCTTGACCGGCAATAATGTGAGCACAATGTCAAGGAAAGTCAGATTGCCAGCTTCGTAGCGTTTCTCAGGGGGACATTCGGCTCCTTCTATGAAAGCCAGTTCTCTAATCCAACTAGCTGTCTTAGGATCAGTCCCTGTCTCGAGAATCTCAACCGCTGGATAAAATAGGGGTTGACCGAATTTGTCAACACCAAATTCGTTAAGTATCTCTTGAATCTCGTCCGAAACAAGAAATTNNAAATTCAATGAAATTCATGGCGTAGCTGAATCTGACATGCGAAAGGCCGTCTTTTCGGGGATCACAAGCTATTGCACTGTAGACGTTTAACGTGTCCTTTCCAGCTTCAACCACGATCTTCAAGTCAATATTGCCCAAGACGTAATTGTTTAGGTAACTTCCCATGTCGCACAATGTATACGCTCTCTTCTCGTCTGCCAGATTCAATGTTGCTGTCATGCTAGATCCTGCCTCAAAGTACCACGGTAGATCCCTCAGTTCTGTTGCGTTTTCTCCTCCGATAATCCATAGCTTTTTCTCTCTGGCATGCGTGCCCGAATCATCGCCTCTGGATACCCATAAGGCATCGCCTTCTTCTCCAGCTGATTTTATCTGAAGCAGAGCGTTCACGGGATCANNCCAGCAGGGTCTTCTTCAGGACCAACAACAGCAAAGTAGTTGTAGGCAATAATTTTTCTGTTGACGCCGTAACCATCATCAAGAAAAGTCTCTTCTCTAGCACGGTCGTGAACAAGGATCATGTCTGCGTTTCCTCGCATTGCCGTCTGTATTGCCAAGCCTGTCCCCTGAGAGATGAAAGCAACATTGACATTAGAGTGTTTTTTTTCGAATTTACTGCCAAGTATCTTCAGCAGTCCTGTCTCATAGAGGCTAGTCGTAGTAGAAATTACAAGCCTCTCCTTTCCTTGGATCGCGATGAGTGCCCATGCACCTATGACAATTGCAACAACAATGACTGCAACAAGTATAATGCCAAAGCCACTTTTCATGGCATGTCGCCCCTAATACCCTTGCGCGTTTTTCAACCTGGTTATGTTCTGCTATGCCAATCGGCGACATGTCCTTTTAAACATATCGGTTAAGAGCGTGAGCCCATGCTTACTCCACAAAAAAATAATACAATCTTCTGTGAATCACTAATGGGGCGGTTACGGGTCAATTTCGCCGAAGTGTCTGGCCACTAGGCCGATGTCTCTCATATCAATCTTACCATCTGGCACCCCTGTTGTTGGCCCTGTCAGATCACAGTTCGCCTGTGCAGGAGGCACAGTCTCGCCAAAGTATCGAGCAACCAAACCAACGTCTCTCATGTCACACTTCCCGTCCGGCCAGCCATCAGGACCAGTTATGTCTCCAACCATTGCGATGATAGCCCAGCCATCTGTCAGAACGTTATCCGCTGTGTATGTTTCGCCTTGGACTGGAATAGTCTGAGCGCTCACTGTGTAATTGCCCTTCTCATACAGCGAAGTGTTCCACATCATTGTAATAGTGGTTGAGGAGCCTCCCATCACATCGGTAACTGCCTCACCATGGGTGGCAGGTTCAGTGCTACCACATGTGTCGGTGCTGTAGAAGGTGACGTTAAAAGTTTCCAAGGTGTTACCTTTATTCTGAACTGTTATGGTGAGGTTAATTGAATGTCCTTGGCCTACTACTGTTTTTGTTAAGGCAACATTAGTCACAGCAATGTTATGTAACTCTACAGTAACTGCGAAAGAGTCGGTGGCATTATTGCCATGGCTGTCTGTTACGGTGACAGTGATGTTATGTACGCCTGGGTTCAGGTGGGTTATAGTAAGCTCTCTGCCAGTGCCTAGTGGACCGTTGTGGTCTGAGTCCCATGAGAAGGAGGTGTCAGGAAGCTCTCCATCTTCGGGATCAAAGCCCCAGCATTTCATTATGACAGGGTCACCGTAGTTGTATGTCATGCATGGTCCGACGCCGATGCTGGCTACTTCAGGAGCTTTCTGCATTACAGTGAAAGTACTATCGGACTGATCAGAAATCGTGTGAAAGCCGTCTGAGGCCACAACACGAATCAACGACAGTGAACCGCCTGGAAGGGCAGAGGCATCCACAGCGTAACTCGTGTCTTTTATGCGTGTCGCCAGTAGAGTCCAGGTTGCGCCATAGTCTGCGCTGTAATAGAGCCTGTAAGTAAGTGTATCGCTGTCAGGATCCTGCCCTTCCCATTGAATGGTCTGGATACCTGAATCCCATAGTTCTCCACCATTTGGGGATATAACTTGAATGTTAGGTGCAGAAGGAGTCATGATTATTGTATCCAGAATCTCAGTCTCATTCACTATCGATATTTGAGCGACCGTTGGGAAGTCTGGGAGCAACATTGTGAAATAGTATGGGTCTTCGACAACACCTTCGTTTATCCATAATAGGTCGAAAGTCTTCGTGAAGACTGGTATACCTGCTGTGTCCTGCAAAACTATGCTATAGGTTCCGGGTGTTGAAAGAGATTCGCGAGTTCCTGGAAGGCGGAATACAGGGTCAAGAGAGGCTGTACGATTCTGGCTTATCCAGCCCGAAACTAACAGGCTCTCCCCCTCTTGCTGAATTGCCTCAACACTAGCGAGACCAGCAGGGCTGAATCGGCTGAACAGATTTCTCCACCTGTATGGTGAAATCCATTTGGTGGGTCCTGAAGGAGCTTGGCAATAGGTCATGAGTTCAGGCGTAGAGGCAGACACTGCTTCCAGTTCTCGAGTGTCAAATCCGGTCTCTTGTATGGTGCCATCAGGGTGAGGCCAAACCTCGTCCATTGGGTCGAGTTCACCACAACCGCCTGGAACATGACTTCCCCATTCATATCTAGGTCCAAGGTTATGGTTAAGTTCATGTGCCATCGTTGCTTCTCGAGAAGAACCACGGTAACCTGAAGCCGCAATGCGGCCTTCTCCCCTTGATAAACCGCCTCCTGTAGGTGTGAAGCCGTATATGAGGTCGATGCCGCCATCTTCCAAGCCAAAGTCATATCCTACATCAGTCAGCAAGCGGTTAAGATCACCACTTGCGGCTGGAGCGTTTTCTCCAACCAGCTCCCAGCTCAGCTTGATGAAGTTTACATCCGGCACCGGGTAAACCGTACGAAGGTATTCTTCCTGTCTTGTAATCTCTTCATCACTGACGATGTTCGGCGCTGCCCGTGTGCCCATATTCACTGGAACAATATATATCGTAGGAACCGCTCGCTCTGAGAAGAAGAAGCTTTGCTCTCCGATCCAGTTGTTGGCATAATCTGTTTCGGCCTGAAGAGGCGAAGAAGCCCTGACGAAGCCTTTGAGAGTCAAACAGTCGGGACTTGCACGGTTGATCCAGTCCGTGGGCAAATAGAAATTCGCCGAATGGGTTGTCCTGTCTCGATTAAGATTATATCTGAAAGGGGCTTCAAACGATTGGCTAAGTGGTGTACCCAATGAGAAACCATCAACATCTAGACCATAAAGATAGACTGTCACGCTTCTACTTGGACCCCTTGGGCCTATGTCAACATAGACTCTGGCAACTGTAGTTTTACCGCAGACAAGAGGCAGGCTATTGTTGAGAAACTGAATATCCTGTGTGATTTCAACGCTTGATATTGTTAGGTCAGCAGCTGATAAGGGTGGTGGAATAGGAGGACCAGCAATCCTTACGTCTGCCATCTCAAACCAGTTATCCCAAGTGTATGTAGGCCAACCGTCAGATCCGAGGAATCCATTACGATCAAGATACAAAACGTTGAATCCCACTACGTCTCCAATCTTGAGACTGAAATCATGTAGATCATCACTTGAATTCAGTGGATACGCCACCTCGAAGACGTGAGTCCCGCTGCCCGATGTTTCCCCTGTGAACTGAGTCGCTCCGACTCCATCATTGACGCCAGGTGAAACTCCGTCATTGATATCATCCAGCGGAACCCCCAAGGAAGGGAAGTATGCATCTTGAAAGAAGTTCCATCCTATTACAGAAAGATGGTTGTCACCGGCTGATTGATTTCCATCATGATCGTTGTCAAAGTTGAACACTACTCTATCATCCCAATGCCAATCTTCATCGTAAATTTCAATGGCTAGGTAGAGGTTAATGTTGTCGTTCATAACGTAGAGAGACACGTCATGGGATTCCTCTTCCCATGATAAGACGAAGTCTACGCGGTCAGCATCCTCCCATTCACCTGGATAAGGGAAACCCAATAGGACCATAGCAGGATCCAGCTGTCCATCTATTCGAGGTACTTCCGATGCCCACGCCGAAAGTATCGGAGTCTTCATGTGCATGACACTGAATTTTGTGAATGATGTAACAAATGGTAGAACCAGTAAAAGAGCTAGTGAAGACAGAAGAGACCCAGTAAAAATCTTGAAAGGGCAAATCTGATTCAATCTAACCCACCCTTCCTCCCCCTCTCTCGAATCCTGTATTTTAATGTTAATATTCTTTCATAATTAGATTTCTCTCTGCCCCATCTGAAATACTAGCGGTAGAAGATCATGCCTTGAATCTTAACGCCTTCGCTAAGCGCTGGTCTTTGATGCTGCAATCACAGTCACCAGTTTGAACCTCAGCAATCTCTTCAACTTTGGCAAACCTCCTCAAGAGGTCAGAATGGTCTTCTTAGGCTCGCTGTCATGTGACGGCTTAGCTCTTAAGTGGAACCTTTCTCATCATTTTGATAGGGTTTGTCATGAGCTCGAAAGTGTTGGTTATGATCGCAACCGGTGATAGAGAAAAAGCTTTGGCAGGTCTGATGTATGTTCGCAATGTCCTGAGATATAAATGGTTAGATGAAGTTAAGGTTGTGTTTTTTGGGCCTTCGGAAAAGTTGGCTGCCAACGACGAGAAAGTTGCATGGTTCATCAAGGAGATAACCGGTGACAGTGATTGCTTCGCCTGTAAGGCTATCTCTGATGAGAATGGGGTGTCAGAGAGGCTGGAAGAAGTTGGAGTAAGAGTGGAATATGTCGGAACGATTGTGTCAGATGCAATCAAAGAAGGCTACGTACCGATGGTTTGGTGAGGGTAAGCGCATTGATGGAAAATGAATTCCGAAAATATCTTCAGGGGCGCAAGGTGACTGGAGAAGACGCCGACTTCGCCGTGAACGCAGTTAAGGAGTTCGAGAAGTATCTCAAAAAGAGTGGAAGATCTTTCGAGTCCGCAGATTTAGATGCACTTAAAGGCTATGTCTCGTTGCTGATGAGTGAAGGTGAGAACTCGTGGGACAGGTTGGTAGCGATTGCTCGCTACTGCAACCTTGCGAAGAAGAATGATTACTACATCTACTTCACATCGATTCTGGGCGCCAGAAACGTGCTGCCCTACATAGGCGAAAGGCTAGCAGCTACGGCTGGAGAGGAAACTAAGCGCAGAGTCTTTCAAGATTTCGAGCTGCCTCCACTAGGAACGCCTCAGGAGAGCTACCCGAAACTAACAAAGATGATCATGGATAGGATGGAAGCTGAGCTGCCAAGCAAAACCTGTAGGCAGATCCTTACATGGAACTACCACAGAGTGCCAGCTGAGGCCTTCAAGGAGAAGAAGGAACGGTTTGAGAAGGCAAACAGCATTGACGAGTACCTGAAGGATGAGCATAAGAGGCTCATTGAGGAAATGAATGGACTCATTGAAGAAGGCAAAGTATGGTATGAGCAAGAGATAACTCTGGAAGTCTTGGAATTCGTGAGGGACAACCAAGAGATTTGTACTGGAGTCAGGCAGAGTGACAAGATATACCTGACGAAGATACCCTACGCGCCGAAACAATACCTAATGGAGAAAGACCTTACGTTAAAGAGGTACTATGCCTGTCACTGCCCGCTTGCCAGATCAGCTATTCGTGATAGAGAACCAGAGATCTCGCCAATGTTCTGCTACTGCAGTAGCGGTTTTGAGAAGTTCGGCTTTGACGTGATATTTGACGAACCGGTCAAGGTAGAGCTTCTTGAGAGTGTTCTCAAAGGAGATATGCGGTGCCGTTTCGCTATCGAGATCCCAAGAGGTAAAATGAAATAGTGTACGCTTCGCCCAGAATTTTGCTTTTGAAGACTTGTGTTGTATGTAAAAGATCCTGATCCTCAAAGATTTTATTGCATGAAAAGAGGGCAAGGTGAAATCGGGTGATATCTCCCTAGTGTGAAATGGTCAAACCTTGTCCCGGGCCTGTCTTATAGTCCAATACTTGGCAATGGCTTCTTTGAACTTCTCGTAATCCAGAACCTCTTCTCTTGCAGTTATACATCCACCTTCTGGTAAGAGGATGATAATTGCGCCGTCTGGAAGTTCCAATTCTGGGTTGTTTCTGATGTCCAGAAACTCGCGCTTGGCTGTATATCCGTTTATGCCTGTTTGTTCATAGAATCTATCCTCGATAGGATTATAAACACAATGAAGTATGGAAAAATAATGTTTTGATGGAAATCTACCCTTGCTACGAATGATTTTGTCCACTTCGTGGATAGCATCTATAATATTTCCCTTTTCATGAATAACCACTTCGAATTCGTTTCCTGCAATCTTATTGATGGAAGGGTCTTGGATCTTCAATGATATTTTCTTTATCTTCATCAGAATGATAAAAACGGGTCGAACTTGTTAAAACTTTTTCAGTAAAAAGGACCCAGACTTGCAAGGAAACCTGATTCACAGTTTGTGATTGTGCGCATGCGTCAATAAAGCAGTAGTTCTAGTCGCAGTGTTGGTAAAAGTCAAAGGGATTTGGGGAGGCAATCCTCCCGAGGCGAAGTGATTAGGTTTCAAGTTTTTATCGGAGATGATAAATACTTTTTTGCATGACTTTCTAACAGAGGAATTCGCGTGATCAAAAGGGAAGTATACTATTTTGAGGATTCTGGGGCGCAGAATACTGATCAAGCCATTGAAGCAGCTAAGAATGTTGCTTTAAGTCTTGGCTTGAAGTATCTGGTGGTTGCATCAGCGACTGGGTCAACGGGTGTCAAGGCTGCTGAGGCATTGAAAGATACAGATGTGCAGGTTGTTGTGGTCACTGAGTATGCGGGAATGGCAGAACTTAGCCAGGCGAATCAGAGAAAGCTTGAAGAAATGGGCATAAGGACTGTGACGAGTGCACACTCTTTCTTATCTCCGGCAGAATCACTATCGCAATTACACTCAGGTCATTGTAGCGAAAATACTATAATCAAAGATGTTTTGCGAAGATTCTCACAAGGCTTTAAGGTTGCTGCTGAGATTGTAATGATGGCGACCGACGCTGGCGCGATACCTGCAGGTGTGGACGTGGTCTCCATAGCTGGGACAGGAAGTGGAGCAGACACAACAGTTATTGTCAAATCGTGTCATTCAAACGACTTCTTTCACAGGGAAAAAGGGATGGAATTCAGGGAGATCATTGCCATGCCAAGAAAGAAGAAGTTCTGGTAAAACCTGCAAATCTGCATTGTTTGAAATGCTAGCTGAAAGACATTGGATAGGCGTGAAGCAACATAATTGGGAAGCGCACGCTATGCACGCATTCAGGAGATAACCAACAAGGCAGCGAGTCTGCTTATTATCGGTATGAGAACCCAGAACGATCAGTTTTGAAAGCTCATTTCAATAGGCCATTCTGGATCTGCCTTTATCTTTCTCTCCTTGATTTGTAAACTGAAAAGGCGAGGCATGATGGTGATGGTATGGGCGCTCGCTTGTTTTGCAGGCTGTTTTACCAAGACTTCATCTAATTTCCGTAGCAGCCGTTCAGATTCTTCTAAAATCTTCGATAGTTCCTGCTTCTTCTTGAGAAGTGCCACGTAAATGTTGTAGAAGGGAAATAGGATACGACCATACCTATAGCGACAAAGAAAAGACAGGGAGATACAATCATCTTAAGAAGAGATAAGGTTGAGGCACTGACCAGGAAGGATATATTTCCGATCGAAACTCCGAGAAAACAAACCAGAGAAAACCATAAAGCAAGCAAGCTCAGCTCACGGAATCTTAGCATAGTTTCTGGCGCGAGAGAAGAAGAGAGATAGAGAATACTTCTAGAATACTTTACCATAAGCTTTTTTATCCTGAAGCCTCGGAATTTGAAAAAGGAGAGAAAGCAATGAAAACAAAATCAATCGCAACAGTATTAGCCATATTGTTTCTGGCTAGTATAGTGATATCTTGGATCTTCATAAACCCGCTGGCGCGCGCGCCAAATGAACCTTCTGAACGCTTCAAAGGATATAACACACAAAGCGCCAAGTGGACGACTGGTAACTTAGGAAAAGCCTATGTTGAAGGGGACTTTGTCTCGTACATGCTTAGGATCGGCAAGGAAAGCAAGATCTGGGGGGCCACTGAGTTTAGCATAAGCTTCAATTTCCATCAAGATACGTCAAACGCCATATATGTGGATGGATTCGACATATCCGAACCAACAGGTTTCCAATATTCCACAGCTGACTTTCTGCCCGACGGAACAGAGACGCCACCACCAGGATGGGGCACACATATCCCAACACCTGACGCAGATGGATCTAGCCCGACTGCAGAACCGAGAATTACCAACTACATGGATGCGTGGCCACCAGGAACATCAGAAACACCAACGCCCGCTGGAGTGGTTGATGAACGCTACTTCAGCGTCTATGGTCTTCCATGGGCGAGCTTTTCGGATCACGTAATACTGTTCTACCGAGCCCATCTTGCACTTGACATCATATGGTCCGAAGGTTTGGAGCAGGACATTCCAACGGTCTTAGATGGCGAAGAATTCGACACTTGGCCAGATACCGCCAAATTCCACGGTGCCTCTTTCGCCACCGGCTCTTCGAGGCACTTCTTCCTACAATACCCTGGCATAGGCGGCAAGACCATTCCGATACCCATCGCAACATATCCATCGACCGTAATCACTGGTCACAAATACGTTGACGATGTTCTCTTCGACAGTTGGGAGATCACCCTCCACGGAGACTTGGCGTTATACGGTCCATGGACTATACCCTACGATCCACCACCAGTTCACACCGGAGACGCGCCCTGGACCACAGGCTACTTCGAGTTCATCGGCCTAATCACGGGCACATACACGATTTACGAGGAAGATGGGTCCGCGATTGGAATCTTGCATCACGACATTGTCATAGGTGGAGATGCAACGGATCCCGATATGAACATTGACGAGGGATGGGCTACGTTCGACTTAGAAGGAGGAAAAACTGCAACGGTTGACTTCTACAACATCCGGCCCGGAACGATCATCGGCTACAAGTATGAGGATATGGCAGGCGATGGACCTGGAGGCGCTGACAATCCAATCGACGGTTGGGCAATCACATTGTGGATGGGATCTACGAATCTAGGGACTGTGTACACGGGCGCCGATGATTGGCCTGACGGATACTACGAGTTCACTCAATTGCGACCTGGCACCTACACGGTTGTGGAGGAGGATCGCATCGGTTGGACCCACACCTCCCCCAGCTTCATCGATCTCATATTAGGTCCTGGTGAGACGAAGACTGCAGACTTCTACAATTTCAACAACACCGAGATAACCGTAATCAAGTGGGATGACCAGAACGGCAATGGAGAGAGAAATCTACCTGAAGACGTTGTCATTCAGGGATGGCATATAGACCTCTACAAACTCGACGGAACCTATGAATGGCTTGCAGACGGCGACACAGGCGCTGACGGCTCAATAACCTTCTCTGACCTTGGCCCTGGCACCTACAAGGTTGTGGAGGAGGATCGCATCGGCTGGACCCACACCTATCCTGTTGGTGGAGCCAACTTCTACGACAGCATAACCTTGACTTCAGGAACCCCACAAAGCAGGAATTTCGGAAACTTCAAGAACGTCAAGATAAGCGGCTACAAATGGCACGACCTTGACGGCAACGGCATGTGGGATCCCGGTGAAGTTGGGCTTGGAGAATGGACAATTGAGCTCTACAAGTGGGAAGGAGACACGTGGGCGTTCCAGACCTCCACCACAACATCATCTGATGGCGCCAACCTCGGATACTACGAGTTCACGGACCTGGATCCCGGCAGATACAAGGTTAACGAAATCGACCAGATGAAGTGGGTTCAAAGCTACCCGTTGTCACCCAATTACTATGATATAACGGTGACAAGCGGAACCGACGTACCTGACAAGAACTTCGGTAACTTCCATCCGAAGATTCAGCTAACTGTAACCACGACATACGACAGCGACAGGGAGGATGTCACCTTCATGATTACAGTGACGAACCCATTGCCATCTGATCCAGGCATTACAATTACAGCCCTACACGACGTAACAGTCACAAGCACTCTTCCCGATATCCCAACAATAGGACCAGTTGACTTATCAGCAGGTAGTTCAGAATCACTCGCAGCACCGTACACCTACACCTTCAAACCCGGCGACCCCAACACATTCGTGGTCACATTCACAGCAACAGGCTTAGACGCAGATGGCGACACCGTCATAATCGACATAACCGTAACAGTAACCCAAACGTAGAAGGCAACGTACCGGACGGCCAAACCACCATATCTTCCCTCTTTTTTTTGGAACTCTCTCTTATAGGAAAAGAAAGCCTAGAGCCATCCACAGTCGGCCGCTCATCCTTTTTCACGTCTTAGGTCACGTGCGCGATTATGAGTAATCGGGATTCAACCTAAGTTTCTTCCGCAAATCATAAAAACTGAAGTCTGAGAGAAGTTAAAATGAGATGGTAAATGAAGACGTTTTGACAAGTCAAGATGAGGCGTTAGACTTCATCAATAGATATGGGGTCGTTACTCTTTTTCCAGTGAGTGGCACGGAGTTTCCAAGTCTCTACAAAGGTACCAGGGGTAGTCGGGATGAGAAATTCCGTGACGCTTGGATGTGGGCTGACAATTTGGCTTTGGATAAGCAAATTCACTATGGGAAGCTCATCTGCAAGCAAGTGACTTTGGTGTCTTTAGAGATGTTTCCATACTTTTATCGGCTGAATGAAGAAAGAAGGCTGACCCCAACAGCGAGGAAAATTCTGGGCTTCTTAGAGAGCAATGGGAGAACTTCCACAACTGGCTTACGAGAAAGCTTGGGGTTTAAGGGGAAGGATAAGAAATACGGATTTCTGAAGGCAATTGATGAACTGCAAGTGGCATTTGCCATAGCTATTGTTGATAGGGAGAAGCCTCCTCGATTGACCCATATATATGATATTATGGAAAGGTGGATGCCTCGAAGCTTGCTGGAAAGAGCTGAAGCTATCAGCAAAGATACAGCGAGGAAAAAAATAGTTGCTAAATTGTTGGAAAATAAGGCGGTTTCTGGAGTTGAAGATGCAAAAAGATATCTCGATTCTGATCTATTTGACTACGGGTAGTGTCAAATCTCAAAACCATAGAAACTAAAGCATGCATGTCCTCAGAAAAATGAGGAGTTATAGCGTTGGCTTAATTGGACTGGATGATAGATAATATTCCATCTTCATTCTGGCAGACTTTCTCTGATATACAAAATAACTCTGATATACAAGAGTAGAAATCATTTGTATAAACTAGGAGATCTTAATGTCACTATTTATTGTATTTTTCACTACCTTTTCTCTCACTACGTCTCATATACCTTAGAAAATCACCATGAGGTTCAAATTTTTGACTATTTATTCTGGAGGTCCTCGGTCGATTATCTTTTGAATTTCCTTCAAAGAACACCGTTCTGACCAGAAAGCCTCTA